>ERZ791905.4-NODE-4-length-372466-cov-8.535500_pt1 | contig 372466 bp, 296 predicted proteins | sample MGYA00510147_ERZ791905 | MGnify/ENA primary metagenome ERZ791905 (study PRJEB30046, sample SAMN00792084) | human gut metagenome | study: EMG produced TPA metagenomics assembly of the A metagenome-wide association study of gut microbiota in type 2...
AGGTCGAAGACTTATCCTGAGAGGTTCGAAAGATAAGCGGAAGAGATTGGAGAGAGTGAAGTCGCAAGACTTTCTGTATGAAATTCTGAAGGTACATGAAATAAAAAGTATTGACATCAACCTGAATCTGTGTTAGGCTTGATGAGTACGCCGTGGTATACCAGGTGTTATTCCTCGATAGCTCAATGGTAGAGCACTCGGCTGTTAACCGAGGGGTTGTAGGTTCGAGCCCTACTCGGGGAGCTAATCTTATAAGGCCCCATGGTCAAGCGGTTAAGACATCGCCCTTTCACGGCGGTAACACGAGTTCGAATCTCGTTGGGGTCATTTAATTTAATATGCCGATGTGGCTCAATTGGCAGAGCAGCTGATTTGTAATCAGCAGGTTATCGGTTCGAGTCCGATCATCGGCTTTTTGCTGAAAAGCAAAAAATGGGTGGATTCCCGAGTGGCCAAAGGGGACAGACTGTAAATCTGCTGCGTAATGCTTCGGTGGTTCGAATCCACCTCCGCCCATTTCTTTTTTATTTATATCGCGGGGTGGAGCAGTCTGGAAGCTCGTCGGGCTCATAACCCGAAGGTCATAGGTTCAAATCCTGTCCCCGCTACTAATTACATAAGATACATGCCCAGATAGCTCAGTTGGTAGAGCAGAGGACTGAAAATCCTCGTGTCGCTGGTTCGATTCCAGCTTTGGGCACGACTTTGAAAAGCTGAAATCATAACGATTTCAGCTTTTTCTTTTATCTGTAAAAAGACTGAGAGAAAATCAGATCCAGGTGTTGATAAATAAGGAGTGTGCAGTATGGAGTTTAATGTTGGTCAGGTAATTAAGATGAAGAAGCCGCATCCATGTGGTGCAAATGAATGGGAGATCCTTCGCGTTGGTATGGATTTTCGTTTGAAATGTAAAGGGTGCGATCATCAGGTAATGGTACCGAGAAAATTAGTTGAAAAGAATTTTAAAGGTTTTATAGAATAGCAATAAAATAGAAAAAAGTATTGAAATAATAAAAAAACCTTGCAACATGGGAACCTTTATGATATTATTTTGTTCTGTGATGTGTTAATAATCATATATTTCCTTGCTCATATATCATATATGGGCCAGAGACCATAAGGAGGTGCAATTACATGAACAAGTATGAGTTAACTTTAGTAGTTAATGCAAAGATTGATGAGGATGCTAGAACAGCAGCAGTTGAGAAAGTAAAGGCTTACATCGAGAAAGCTAATGCAACTATCACTAATGTTGAAGACTGCGGACTTAAGAAGCTTGCTTATGAAATCCAGAAGATGGGCGAAGCTTACTATTACTTCATTCAGTTCGATGCAGAAGCTGATGTACCAGCACAGCTTGAAGCTAATGTTCGTATCATGGAGCCTGTTCTCAGATATCTTTGCGTTCGTTTAGACGCTGAGTAATAGGAGGAATTCCGTATGAATAAAGTAATTTTAATGGGTCGTTTAACAAGAGATCCAGAGATCAGATATTCTCAGGGGAATGATCAGATGGCAATTGCCAGATACACTCTCGCTGTAGATAGACGTTTTAACAGAAATGGTGATCAGACCGCAGATTTTATTAACTGTGTTGCTTTTGGCCGTTCAGCAGAATTTGCTGAAAAGTATCTGAAACAGGGTACAAAGATCGTGGCTACTGGAAGAATCCAGACAGGCAGTTATACCAATAAAGATGGAAACAAAGTATATACAACAGATGTTGTTATCGAAGACCAGGAATTTGCTGAAAGCAAAGGAAGTTCTTCATCAGATGGCGGAAGTTATCAGCCAGCTGGCAGACCTTCACCTGCAAATGCAAGTGCAGAAGGTTTTATGAGTATTCCGGAAGGTATAGAGGATGATTTACCATTCAAGTAAAGAAGGAGGTAAATACAATGGCTTATACAAAGACAGATAGAGCAGACGCTCCAATGAAGAGAAGAAATATTCGTAGAAGAAAGAAAGTATGTGTATTCTGTGCAGATAAGACTGCTGTTATCGATTATAAAGATGCAAACAAGTTAAAGAGATACATCTCTGAAAGAGGTAAGATCCTTCCTAGAAGAATTACCGGTAACTGTGCTAAGCATCAGAGAGCTTTAACTGTAGCAGTTAAGAGAGCAAGACAGATTGCAATTTTACCATACGTAGTAGATTAATCTATATTCATTGGTTACACCGTAGGGCGTGCATACAATCTGAAAAATGAAGGATGGTTGTGAAGTGATTCACAATCATCCTTTTTATGTTTATGTTAATAAGCCAAATGCAGATTTCGTGTTTATATGAAAAACAACATTTGACTTATTTAATGCAATATTGACGTCCTGAATCATCTGGGATAAAATTTTGATTAAAGATATTATTAAATATAGAAGGTATAGTTATATTGTTAGATGAAAAATAAATGGATAATTAGCAATATGAAAAAAGGATTAGCACAAAAAAAGAATGCAAGGAGACCTTTATGGCAGAGAAGATCGTACAGATAGATCATGTTACAAAAAAATATAAGGAACGTACAGTATTGGATGATGTATCATTGTCTATCTGGACAGGGGATGTCATTGGGTTATTGGGCGGCAATGGAGCAGGTAAAACGACACTGATGAGGGCAATTGCAGGAAGTATTCCGGTTGATTCGGGAGAAATCAGTTTTTCAGGAGAACGAAGAACGCAGGACGTAGGAACGCTGATCGAGAATCCAAATATATATACCGATATGTCTGGAATCGAGAATCTTCGATATTTTGGCAGATTATTTGGGGTAGAGGATGAAGCAGTATATGAGAGCCTGCTGCAGCAGATGGGGCTTGCAGAAGCCGGAAAGAAATTGGCTGGCAGGTATTCACTTGGAATGAAACAGAGACTTGGCATAGCGGTTGCAATGCTCGGTGATCCGAGACTTTTGATCTTAGATGAGCCGTTAAACGGTCTGGATGTACAGGGAATGCAGGATCTGGAAGAGCGTCTGTGGGCAATGCATGAGGATCGGTCAATCGGAATATTGATCAGCAGTCATGTGATCGGTGAATTGGTAAAACTTTGCAATCGGTATCTGGTTATGGATCATGGCAGGATCTGTATGGAATATACAAGAGAAGAACTGCTTCAGCAGGCAGGCAGCGAGGAAGCAGTTGAGGATTATATTATTACACGGTTCCAAAAAACAACGTAAACATATAGCATAAGTGTAGAATATCAAGTAAAATTATAAAACGATATAGCAGATCAGAATAATAAACAAGAGGAAAGACAGAACCAGAATACATTAGAGAAATCAACAGGGCTAGTAGATTAAAATAACATGCTGTACAGAAAATAACAGGTAAGACAGAAAGGCAGGAAACAAATGATGAATCAGATCATTCGTGCAGAGAATTACAGAATCAGGAAGAATAAGACATTTCGTATTGCATGCATTGTGATCATTGGAATGGTATTGGTTGGATTTGCATTGTTTTATGCTGCAACACATATGATATCTGGAGAGCTGATGGAAGCAGCGGGTGGATATGATACGGATGTGGATGCATTTACAGACATAAATCTGTTTGACTGTGCCGGAATCGCTGTTTCACTGATGCAGATTCTCTCTATTTTGTATGTAATCGTGATCACGATCATGATCGGGGCAGAGAAACGGAATGGTGTCTATTCGCTGATGCTGGAACGCGGGTATCAGACACGTCAGATTTATATGGCTAAATTATATGCGACAACGGTGATAGCAGGCATCGGTTATCTTTTATATGTAGCTGTATCGTTGATTGCCGGGGCGATATTCTGGCATGGAACAATCGAACGCGAGGATGTGACAGGATTTATCCGAGTGTTTCTTTTAATGCTTGTTATGTATGTAGTTTCTTCCTATATCTATATGGCAGTTGCGATGAATGTAAAAAATGCAGGAATGGCAGTTGCGGTGAATCTCATTATTGTACTTTTATTCTCAACAGTGATAACAGGTCTGGATCAGATTCTTGCTGATGGAGATGTGTTTCTCCGCAAGTACTGGCTCTTATCCGCAATCGAACAGTTTGCCTATATCGATCATACAGATACTACTGTGCGGGAAACTATAACAGGATTGATAGAAGCGGTCGGCTATGGCGGGCTTGCGGTGTTTATTGGCAATACTGTATTTACAAAGAAAAAAAGATAAAAACAGAAAATGAACGCTGCCGGCTATGTGAAGATATTTGACCGATAAGCCTTATGATAAAGTGTGGTTTTCGTTGACAAAATAAAGGGATGCGTTTATGATTATTAAGAACTTTAATGTGGATGGAGTCTGTCCACAGGAAAGAATGCAACAGTGGAATACTTTTATATAACCAGACGCTGCATTATATCAACATTAAGTAATGAAAAGGAGTATATTATGGGTAAGTACACGAAAGCAGATATCTTAAGGATGGTAAAAGAAGATGATGTAGAGTTTATCAGACTTCAGTTTACAGATATTTTTGGAGACCTTAAGAATGTTGCTATAACTTCAAGTCAGATTGAAAAAGCACTGGATAACAAGATTATGTTTGATGGTTCTTCTATTGAAGGATTTGCAAGAATCGAGGAATCCGATATGTATCTATATCCAGATTATGATACATATGAGACTTTCCCTTGGAGACCACAGCAGGGTAAGGTTGCCAGACTGATCTGTGATGTTTATAAGCCGGATGGCACTCCGTTTGAAGGTGATCCAAGATATGTTCTGAAGAAGGCATTGAAGGAAGCTGCTGATATGGGTTACATGATGAACGTAGGTCCAGAATGTGAGTTTTTCCTGTTCCAGACAGATGAGAATGGCTTACCAACAACGAATACTTACGAGCGTGCAAGCTATTTTGATCTTGGACCACTTGATTTCGGTGAGAATGCCAGAAGAGATATGGTACTGACACTGGAACAGATGGGATTTGAGATTGAAGCTTCCCACCATGAGGTTGCTCCTGCACAGCATGAGATAGATTTCAAGTATGGCGAGGCATTAAAGACTGCCGACAGCATCGAGACATTTAAGCTCGTTGTTAAGACAATTGCCAAGAAGCATGGTCTGTGTGCTACATTTATGCCAAAACCAAAGTATGGCGTATGTGGTTCCGGTATGCATATGAATATGTCCTTGTCAAAGGATGGCAAAAATATATTTGCAGATGATAATGATAAGCTTGGTTTAAGCCAGGAAGCATATTACTTCATTGCAGGTATCATGGAACATATGAGAGAGATGACAGCAATCACAAACCCATTAGTAAACTCTTATAAGAGACTGGTTCCTGGTTATGAAGCACCGATTTATATTGCATGGTCAGCAAAAAACAGAAGCCCGCTGGTTCGTATCCCAAGTGCAAGAGGAGCAGGAACAAGAGTAGAGCTTCGTTGCCCGGATCCAACAGCAAATCCATATCTGGCAATGGCTGTATGCTTAAAAGCCGGATTAGACGGAATCAAGAGACAGCTTCCACTTGTACCAAGTGTTGACAGCAATATCTTTGAATTAACAAGAGAAGAAAAGAAAGCAAGACACATCGAGAGCCTTCCGGCAAACTTAAGAGAAGCTGTTTTATGTATGAGAGACAGTGACTTCATGAAGGAAGCACTTGGTGAGCATATCTTTACACGTTATACATCGGCAAAGTTAGATGAGTGGAACGAATATACCAGACAGGTTACTGACTGGGAGATCAGCAATTACCTTTACAAAGTCTGATCAGAAGCCAGTATGTTTAAGTAAAACCGAAGAAGAACAAGGAGTAATACAGACACCCATTTTATGGGTGCCTGTGTTGCTATATTATAGAATCAATTTGTTCCATGAAAATATAAGGAACTGAAACTGGTCGGGTGAGAGGTTGTTGTTTTGGTAAATGTAATTGTACTATTTGCAAAGATAGAAGAAGCAAAAAGCATAAAAAATCTTTTGGTTCGACATGGGATCAATGTAACTCAGGTATGTACGACCGGAGCACAGGCAGCACAGGCAGCAGATGCGTGTGATGATGGTCTTATTATATGCGGATACCAGTATCCGGATATGTTATTTTCGGAGCTGGCGGCAAATATACCGGATTATTTTGATATGCTTGTGATTGCATCTCGTGTGCATTACGAGGCGTGTAGAGAAAGTGGAATTACATGCCTGCCGATGCCACTTCGTACACAGGATTTTATCAATACTGTTTCACTGACGGTTGAAAATATTCTGTGGGAGCGTAAAAAACGCAAGACAAAACCAAAGGAACGCACAGAAGATGAAAAAAAGGTAATTAAGGCTGCAAAGCTGAAATTAATGAATGATAATGGATTTGATGAGCAGGGCGCTCATCGGTATCTGCAGAAAAAGAGCATGGATAATGGTATCAATATTGTTGAAATGGCATATATGATACTGGAACATACAGCACTGTTTTAAGGAGGCACGAATATGAAGTTTACAAAGATGGAAGGTCTTGGAAACGATTATGTGTACATAAATTGTTTTTCAGAGAAGGTAGAAAATCCTGAGAAACTGGCGATTGCCATGAGTGACCGGCATTTTGGTGTTGGAAGTGATGGAGTGATCCTGATTAAGCCATCCGATAAAGCAGATTTTACAATGGATATGTATAATGCAGACGGTTCCAGATCTGAGATGTGTGGAAACGGTATCCGTTGTGTAGGAAAGTATGTATATGATTATGGACTTACGGATAAGACTTCGATATCTGTAGAGACACTTGCCGGAATCAAATATCTGGATTTTGTGATAAAGGACGGCAAGGTTGATATGGTAACAGTTGACATGGGTGCGCCGATCCTCAAGGCAGATCAGGTGCCTGTGCGTTCAGATAAAGAGCAGGTAATCGACGAGAAGATCACAGTAGCAGGTGTGGATTATCATATGACCTGTGTATCCATGGGAAATCCACATGCAGTTATGTTCGTAGGCGATACAGAACATTTCCCGTTGGAGAAAGCTGGTCCGTTATTCGAGCATCATGAAGTATTTCCGAACCGTGTGAATGCGGAGTTTGTTCAGGTGATCGACCGTCATACCGTAAAGATGCGTGTATGGGAGAGAGGAACCGGAGAGACACTGGCATGCGGAACCGGAGCATGTGCAACTGCAGTTGCATGTGTATTAAATGGAAAGACAGATGATGAGGTAACCGTAAAATTATTAGGCGGCGATCTGATCATCCGTTTTGATAGAGAGAACAATAAGGTATACATGACAGGTCCGGCCAAGGTAGTGTTTGACGGCGAGACTGACAGATTTTAGGAGGAAATGACATGTTTAAGGCAAATGAGAATTATCTGAAGCTTCCGGGAAGCTATTTATTTTCAACAGTAGCAAAGAAACAGAGAGAGTACAGTGCGGCACATCCTGATAAGAAGATTATCCGTCTGAGCATCGGAGATGTAACACAGCCGCTTGCTCCTGCTATTATTGAGAGACTGCATTCGGCTGTAGATGAGATGGCGGTAGCAGAGACATTTAAGGGCTATGCACCGGATCTTGGATATGAATTCTTAAGAAATACCATCGTAAAGAATGACTATATTGACCATGGAGTTGATATTTCTGCTGATGAGATCTTTGTAAGTGATGGTGCAAAGAGCGATTCTGCAAATATTCAGGAGATTTTTGCACCGGAAAGCAAGATTGCTGTATGTGATCCTGTTTATCCTGTTTATGTAGATTCAAATGTAATGGCAGGCAGAACCGGAACTTATGATAAAGAGACCGGACTCTGGAGCGATGTGATCTATATGCCTTGTCTGGAGGAGAATGGATTTGCACCGGAATTCCCAAAGGAGGAGCCGGACATTATCTATCTGTGTTTCCCAAATAATCCGACAGGAGCGACCATCAGCAAAGCACAGCTTCAGGAATGGGTTGACTACGCAAATAAGATCGGAGCTGTGATCATCTATGATGCAGCATACGAAGCATATATCAGTGAAGACGATGTACCACATTCTATCTACGAGTGCGAAGGTGCAAGAACCTGTGCGATTGAGCTTCGAAGCTTTTCGAAGAATGCAGGATTTACCGGAACCCGTCTTGGATTTACAGTTGTACCAAAGGATCTGAAGGATGCAAATGGTGTTGCACTTCATGGTTTATGGGCTAGAAGACATGGAACCAAGTTTAATGGTGCTCCATATATTGTTCAGGCAGCAGGAGAAGCTGTATATTCAGAAGAAGGTAAAGCACAGACAAAGGCACAGATCGCATATTATATGAACAATGCGAAGGTGATCTATGATGGATTAAAGGCAGCGGGCTATTCCGTATCCGGCGGTGTGAATGCACCATATATCTGGTTAAAGACACCGGATAAGATGACTTCATGGGAGTTCTTTGATTATCTGCTTGCAAATGCAAATGTCGTAGGTACACCGGGCTCAGGCTTTGGACCGAGTGGTGAAGGATATTTCAGACTGACAGCATTTGGTACATATGAGAATACAGTAGAAGCAATCGAGAGAATTAAAGCGTTATAATAGCGGGGTGCAATTAACTATATAATCGTGGAGGTAGCAAGATGAAAGATAATGGACTGCTGGTGCAGTATTTTAATGCAAATACACCGGCTGATCAGACATTATGGGCGAAAGCGGTAAAGGATGCAGCGACATTGAAAAAGCTCGGTGCAACTGCTGTATGGTTTCCACCTGCAACCAAAGGGGCAGCGGGAAAAGATGACAGGGGCTATGCGCCATATGATCTGTATGATCTGGGTGAATTTAATCAGAAGGGTTCGGTTGGAACCAGATATGGTACAAAGAAAGAATATCTGGAAGCAATCGATGCAATGAAGGCACAGGGAATCAATGTATATGCAGATATCGCAGTCAGACAGAAGTTAGGCGCAGATTCTGTGGAGAAGGTTACGGCAGCAGATTTTAATGCCAAGGATATTCCGCAGATGATTGGTAATAAAAAGATAGTTGGAGCCTTGTCGAAGTTCACCTTCCCGGGCAGAAAGAGCAAGTATTCCAAGTTCAAATGGAACTGGAATCATTTTGCAGGGATTGACTGGCAGCAGGATGATTTTAAGAGACGTGTCTGCGAACTGTCTGGTATGACAGAGATGGAAGCAGAGAAGAAATACAAGCTCAGCAAATATGATTATATCATAGGCAGTGAGCTTGATCTGTACAATCAGGAAGTATATGATGAATTAATGGCATGGGCGAAGTGGTATGAGGATGTGACCGGAGTGGACGGATTCCGTTTCCAGGAAGCAGAGAAGATTCCGGGATGGTTCATCAGAGACTTTGCAGAAGCTGCTTCGAATGCCGGGGAAGAAGAAAAAGAGATCTTTACGGTAGGTGACTTCTGGCACTGGAGATGTGACTATATCAATGATTACATCGCGTCTGCGGACAATCAGCCATCTATGTTTGATGTGCCGCTGCATTTCAGTTTCCATGATGCATCCGTTGCAGAAGGAGAATATGATCTGAGCCGGTTACTGGATGGTTCCATGATGATGAGTAATCCTGCAAAGGCAGTTACATTTGTAGAGAATCATGAATCACAGCCGGGCGGTGTGCTGGAATCTGCTGTAGCAGAGTGGTTTAAACCACTGGCATATGCGATCATTTTATTAAGAGAACAGGGATATCCATGTATGTTCATGGGTGATTATGAAGGCATTCCTGCGGCTAAGATCAAGTCCAGAAAGACAATCATGAACAAGCTGTTAAAGCTTCGTAAGAAATATGCATATGGAACACAGCATGACTACTTTGATCATCCGGATGTTGTCGGCTTCACCAGAGAAGGAGATACAGAGCATGAGAATTCCGGTCTGGCAGTTATTATGTCAGATGGAACCGGCGGAACAAAGCGCATGTATGTCGGAAGACAGTTTGCAGGCTGTCATTTCGCAGATGTAATGGGAAATGCAAAGTATGATATCCGTATCGATGAAGAAGGCTGCGGCGAATTCTATGTAAACCGTCAGGGACTTGCAATCTGGATCAAAAAAGATTGCAAATTATAAGAAATTGAGTTATCATATTAATACTTTAGATTGTAAAAGTGCATGAAAGTCTGAGGATGATCCGGATTTTCACAGCATAAAAGTGGCAAAGGAGTATGAGTTATGGGAAAGACAGTACATACAGAAGCAGTCCGTGATCTGTTTGAAGCAATACTGACATTGGAGACAGAGGAGGAATGTTTTAATTTCTTTGAAGATGTTTGTACGGTAAATGAATTGCTGTCCATAGCCCAGAGATTTGCGGTTGCGAAGATGTTAAAGGAAGATAATACTTATCTGGAAGTTGCCGAGAAGACCGGTGCATCGACAGCAACAATCAGCAGAGTGAACAGATCTCTTAATTATGGTAAAGATGGTTATGAACTTGTATTCAGCAGAATGAATCTGGATAAAGAAAAGAAAGATTCAGAATAACAACATATAAAACAGGAAATCCTCCGGGAATGGATCAACTTGATCCATTCCCGAAGGATTTTTGTCTTTTGCCCTACAACCAACCTATGTCTGTGCAGGCACTACGGCAAACAGGAGTACTTGTGCAGACATAAAATGGATCGGACAGACATTGGTCTGCCCGATCCATGCGGGAAGGAAATCCCATATATATTTGGTATTAAGAAGCGAGGCAGGATTTAAAGGGTATTTACAAAGCGCATGAATGCTTCTCTGCCTTCGGTGGTATTTTTGTATACACCGGAGCATTCCAGAACTTTTGAGAATACCTTGCCAATCTCGTTCTGGATAAGTCCATGGATGTTTTCCGGAGTAATGTCATAATTTCCGATCCATTCATCAACCCAGTCTGCATGTTTTTCTATAGCTTCATTTGCGCGGATGTCCTTGTGGTTTAATATTGCATCCTCAAGCTCTGCCATTTCACCTTTTAATCTTGCAGGAAGAACAGCCAGACCCATAACCTCAATCAGACCGATATTTTCCTTCTTAATATGATGATACTGGCTGTGTGGGTGGTAGAGTCCCATCGGACATTCTTCGGTTGTGATGTTGTTACGAAGTACCAGATCCAGTTCGAACAGATCTCCATGCATTCTTGCGATCGGAGTGATCGTGTTATGTGGAGTATCGTCTGTGTAAGCGTAGATATATGCAGCTTCGTCTGTGTAATTTCTCCATGCTGTCAGGATGTGATCTGCTGCATCTGCGATACGAGCAGGATCAGAACCCTGAAGGCGGATAACAGACATAGGCCATTTGACGATACCGGCTGTCAGGTCTTCGTACCCTGGTAAAGTAAAGTTTGATTCATATGGAGCCTTTGCCATTGCAAATGTATAGCCGCCACCCTGAAAATGGTCATGGCTTAAAATGGAACCGCCAACGATCGGAAGATCTGCGTTGGAGCCGGCTGTATAGTGAGGGAACAACCGGACAAAATCAAGTAGCTTTACAAACGCGGCGTGGTCAATCTTCATTGGTGTGTGGTTTGCATTAAAGATAATACAGTGCTCGTTGTAGTACACATAAGGGGAGTACTGTAAGTAATATGCCTGTCCGTCTAAGGTAATAGGCATGATCCTGTGGTTCTGTCTGGCAGGATGTGAGAAATGTCCGGCATAACCTTCGTTTTCACGGCAGAGCAGACAGGCTGGATAACCGGATTTCTTTGCCTTTCCTGCTTTCGCGATATCTCTTGGGTCTTTCTCCGGCTTGGACAGGTTGATCGTAATATCGATCGGACCGTATTCCGTTTCCGTAACCCATTTTTCATCCTTTGCGATACGATCTTCACGAATATAGTTTGTAGCCTTACTGAAAGCATAATAATAATCCGTTGCTTCCTTTGGGGATACGGCATATTTATCAGCAAATATTTTCCGTACAACAGATGGAGCAGGAGTGAGCATACCCATAATCTTTGTATCGAAAAGATCACGGTTTGTGATCGTGTCATCCTCCATCAGCTTGTGCCGGTATGCATAATCTAACATATCGTTTAAGATATCAACGAGCGGACGGGATGGAATCTCAGCCGGTTCGTTGTATTCCTGAATGTCGAATAACTCTAGCAGACGGTTTGTAACATATATTTCGTCTGCAGGATCTACAAGTCCTTTGTTTAAACCATAAGTAACCAATTCTTTGATATATGTTTCTATCATAGTCATAACCTCCCATAAAATTTGTTATTATATCATGTGCTTCGCACATTCAATGCATTTCGCAAAATCAGCATCCTTGCGAGCAAGTGATTTTGCATTCATTATATCGTGAGCATAGCTCACTCAATGCATTCCGCAAAATCAGCCCCCTTGCAAGCAAGTGATTTTGCGTTCATTATATCATGTCGTCTGTTTTACAGTACCTGTATACCGCCGTATTTACGGATCTTCAGTACATGGCAGGAGCCTCCGCCAAATACGTGATCCATAGCCTGACGATACGTCTCAACAGTATCGTTTTCTACAAATGCCTGAATAGTTCCGGCAAATCCACCGCCGTGGACACGGCTGACTCCGTGACTTCCAAGTGTGATATCACTGACAGCCAGAGCAACAGATACATTTTGAGCCTGAATATCTTTATTCGTATATACGTTCTGCAAATACTTGAAAGAAGAATCACCGGATGCTTTAACCGCTGCAAGGAATGCAGGCATATCACCCTTTGTCAGGGAAGCAACCTGAATTTCTACTCGTTTTACTTCTTCAAAATAGTGAAGGGCACGAAGCAGGTAACGGTCGCCGAGTTTGGTGCGGATGTCAGCCATGTGGTCGATAATATCCTGTTCGCTTAATTCGTTTAATACCGGTTTGCCAAGCATCTCCGCAACGGCACACATCTCGGCAGGAACTGCAGCATAGTCAGCAGTCAGATCTACATGAGAGCCCTTTGTATCAGTGATACAGAGACTGTAACCGCTCTTTGCCATATCAAAGTCGATCTTTTCAACAATAGGATCGGCTGGATCTGCAAAGTCGATATGTACAAGATTTCCGACGGAAGATGCCATCTGATCCATCAGGCCGCAAGGCTTTCCGAAGTATACATTTTCTGCATACTGGCCGGTGATCGCGATCTCGATTGCAGATACGGAACCATTATTATAAAGTCCCGACAGGATGGTTCCGATGATTGTTTCGAATGCTGCAGAAGATGAAAGACCGGCACCAATCAGTACATCACTGGTGATATATGCTTTGAAGCCGCCGACAGCGTGTCCGTGTTCCTTTAATCCGGCAGCAACACCCTTGATCAGAGCCGTTGTTGTTTCTTTTTCACTTTCTACAAGAGAAAGGTCGGATGCGTCGATTGTAATGAGATCATATCCGTCTGAGATAACCTGGATCTTATCATCGGAAGTCTTTGCAACGATGGCAATCGCATCCAGATTGATAGATGCGGCAAGTACCTGACCGTGCTGATGATCAGTATGATTTCCACCTACTTCACTTCTACCCGGAGCGGAGAAGATAGATACCTCTGTGTCTCCAAAATCTTTGATGAATTCCTGAAGAGCGGCGATATATCTGCCATTCTGATAAGCGAGCAGATGCTCATCGACATAGATATCGGTTAATAATTCATTGTACTGTTCTGATTCAAAGTCTTTTATTAATTCAGATGCATGTTTCATATGTTTGTCCTCCTGATCATACATGATAATTAATGTGCTTACACCTGTACGATGCGTAAATGTGTGTTTACTTGTACAGATGTGCCTGTTTTCCTAAGTCTGTTTGTTCTTTATAGTGACAGGATAACATATGTTTAGTAAAATGTCAACCACACTTTAGTAAAGATTTACTAAAAAAGTAATTGAAAAATAAAAAGAAATCTGTTACACTAAGTTAGTAAAAATATAGTAAATTTATCCAATAAATATGGAGTAAAGAGGTACATTATGACAACAATCAAGGATATTGCGAGACGGGCAAATGTGTCACCGGCTACAGTTTCAAGAATTTTGAACGATGATCCGACATTAAATGTTTTACCGGAGACAAAGGAAAGAGTCCTTCGGACAGCAAAAGAGCTACACTATACAAAGAAAAAGTCAGCCAGATTGAAGAAGTCATTCCAACTTGGTCTTGTACTCTGGTTTTCCGCAGAGGATGAGATGAAGGATAGTTATTATCTGTCCGCAAGAAAGGGAATCGAGGATTTCTGTATCAGCCAGTCGATTGAACTGGTTCGGGTATTTCGGAATGACAGCAACTATCTGGACCTGCTGCGTGGTTGTGATGGAATTATCTGTCTGGGTAAGTTTGCGCATGAGGAAGTAAAATCATTTATAGAGATATGCAGTAATATCGTATTTCTGGATATGAAGGTTGAGAACTACAACATTACATCCCTGACAATGGACTTCAAACAGGCAGTACGGGATGCACTTGACTATCTGTATCATCTGGGACATCGTAAGATCGGTTTCATGGGTGGTAAAGAGTTTGTGGGCGATCATGAGCTTCTGGTAGATCCGAGACTGGAAGAATACATTGCATATATGAAGGAGAAAAAACTCCCGTATGAGAAATATTTGTATGAGGGAAGCTTCAATACATTCTCTGGTTATGAGATGGGGAAAGTAATAGCAGAAGCTGACGAACGTCCAAGTGCAATCTTTGCAGCCAGTGATGCTCTTGCAGTAGGAGCATTAAAGGCATTCAAGGAAGCGGATATGGAAGTGCCGGAGGATATATCGCTTGTTGGCTTTAATAACACAGAGCTTAGTGAGTATACAGTTCCTGCACTTACAACCGTAAATGCTCCGGCATATGATATGGGACAGCATGGTGCTAATCTGATCTATGCTGCATCAAACCTTAGTATCCGTACTCCGTTAAAGGCGGAGATTCCTTGTAATCTGATCGTCAGGGAATCCTGTATGGAATACACAGAAAAATAAAATTATTCGTTGTAAAGTAAGTGCAACACATGAATTGTGTGTTGTACTTACTTTTTTTATGCGTTGTTTTCCCCCCCTCTCAACGCATGAGTTCCCATCCTTTTTCTTGGAGCGTGTCAAAGGTCGATGCGCTCCGCTATAAAAAGGATTAGTAAAATAATAGGGGGTAGAGAAAGGTGGGTTTTTATGGAATTTGTAATGAACAAAGGAATAACAGTAACTATCGATGATGATGAGATTGTGAGCTGGAATCATGACCAGAAGAAAAAAGCATGTTTTATAAGGGTTAAAGATGGATCTATATGGTGCTATATGTAAGCTACGAGAGAATTTTTTTCTTTGGATAAATATAATTAAAGTTTGTAGGGTGGCGCATCCGCGCTGAATATAAAAGAAAGATAAGAGGTAGAAGTTATGAAAATGGCGAGTACAGTATTATGGGCTTAAATCCGGAATGGAAGAGATTCACGACATGGAATATGAATGATTATATGGAATTTGAGATTGATCTGGTGAAGAAGCTGACTCCGGATCGCCCGGTTACAACGAATTTTATGCAGCTCTATGACGGACTTGATTATCGGAAGATGACAGAACTGATCAAAGAGCTGATTACAAATGCAGGAATCCGGATAAAGGAACTGCCTGAGAACGTGGAATATCATGAGCGTTATACGGATACACACCGTTATGCCTTTTATATCAATGAGGGCGATGTGGCGGCAGAACTTCTGAATGTGACAGAACTTCTGAGTGGACAGGTTGTAAACGGAAAAATCTCTGTTGATGCAAAAAATGTGATGATTATAAAAGGGAAAATATAAATTAAAAGATCATCAGTACTGCTCCGTAAAAGATGCCTAATAAACGCAGGACGGCAGATAAAAAACTGTAAAAGCAGGCTGCGGAAGTATGAAGTTGATTTTTGAAAGATATATAGGCAGAAGCTGTATTAAAAGGAGGATGTTATGTTTATAAAAGGAATGGATATTTCCACCCTGCTGGAGGAAGAAACCTGTGGTGCGAGGTATTATGATAATGGTGTAGAACAGGATTTATTTGCTATTTTGAAAGCATATGGTACAAATTCTGTGAGATTAAGACTCTGGAATGATCCATATGCGCCGGATGGTACCCCATATGGCGCAGGGACCAACGATTTGAATAAAGTGATTATTCTTGCCGGACGTGCAAAAAAATATCAAATTGGATATCTGCTGGATCTTCATTACAGTGATTTCTGGGCGGATCCGGGAAAACAGACGACACTAAAAGCATGGCAGGGTATGAACGAGGACGAATTGGAGGCAGCGGTATATCAGTATACAAAAGAAGTCATGCAGACACTAAAAGACAAAGGCCTGCTTCCGGAAATGGTACAGGTTGCAAATGAGCTGACAAATGGTCTGCTCTGGCCAGGCGGTAAGAAACCGGAGTTTGACCGGATCGCAAAGTATCTGAATGCAGGAATCCGTGCAGTGAGAGAGATTCAGGCGGATATTCCGATCATGATCCATCTGGACAATGGTGGCTTTAATGAGATGTATGTGGAGTGGTTCGACGAATTTACAAAGCGAGCAGAACCATTTGACATTATAGGCTTGTCTTATTATCCGTTCTGGCACGGCACGATGGAAGATTATCGCGATCGCGAGGGTAAACCGCTGGATCAGTTAAAAGGAATGGCGACAAAGCCGGAGCTTGTAGAGAAGCTGAATTATTCGATGACAAAGGAAGGACAGGCTTCATTTATGAAAGACTTTTTGAAACTGATCGCAGATATTCCGAGTGGAGAAGGCTTCTATTACTGGGAGCCTTCATGGATTCCGGTTCCGGGATGTGGTTGGGCGACAGAAGCAGCACTTGCATATACCGGAGAAAAAGGACCGGGAGGAAATGAGTGGGCGAATCAGGCCTTATTCGATTATGATGGAAATGCCCTGCCTGCCCTTGCTGTGATCCGTGATTTTAACAGACTAAACTGTAAATGAAAAAAATATCAATTACGCAGTGGCAAGAAAACTGATATGACAGGTATGGAAAATTCAAGATCTCTGTTGTGGATTTAAATATAATAAAAGGCTGAATGCTCTGTACATTTTTGTGCAAGACATTCAGCCTTTTGTTATTTCGGAACAGAAATGTCTGTTTCCGAAAAGCGGTATTTATATAGTGCATAGGATCTATTTGCTGGTGGGTTCGTGCTTTTATTCTTTGGTGCTGTCTTTAGCGTCCACTATTTTTACTGCCGGTCGTTGTTCTGTTTGCTTTGGTATTTTCCACAGCTTTCGTTTTGCTGTTTGCAGTAATCTTTTCGGCAGTTTTTGCCTTGCCGGTTACGGTAACTTTCTCGGTGCTCTTTATTTTCTCGGCAGTTTTTGCTTTCTGTGCATTCTGCTTCAATGTTTGTTCCTGAACGGAATGCATATCATCAATCAGATGCTCGATACATTTCTTCTTAACATAGACATCGACGGACAACATAGATACCATACACATATCATGAAGATAAGCGTCTGTTTCCGGATCATACATATCGGATGCCTTATCATAGGTAGATAAAATGCTCTTGATAATATCGTTATAGTTATCAATCTCATAATTGAATAATTTGCGGTAGACCTCTTCGATATTGACCGGGGACTCGCCGTTATAGCAGTCGTTGTTATTCATCGGGGCAAGAAGTGTCTGGATATCAGTGATACTTACAAAGTTCTTGAGGTAGTAAATATACAACAGCATGATCAGATGATCCTTGGAGTAACGCTTCTTGTCAGGGGGTGGGAGAAGGTTGTTTTTCGTATAATTGTTGATCATGGTCTTCGTCATGGTCTTGTCTTCTTCGCTTCGCTTATTAGCGTTCAGCTTATCCTCCATAAAGGTTGTTAGCTGATCCATATATAGATCAATCTCGGGTATATCATCCGGATCAATGTAACTTAGAGAAGTTGCGATCTGTAATAATTTTTTTCTGCGAGTAATATTTTTATTCATTAGAATCTCTCCCAAACGTAACCAAATCTGTATGAATTCTATAGGAAAGTCCTGTTTTCATGTAAATGATATGAAATACAGGACTTTATAACCTTAGTATTCTATTATATAGGAATAAAAACCACAACACAAGCGTTTTGCCAGAATTTTTATAAATTACGAATTATATTGGAATCTGTATACCTGCACGATACCGGCATTTTAGTACAGGTAAAAGTCATATAAGACAAGACTTCATTATGCGTTGCCGTCATCATTGTCGGTATCCGGCTGTGGCAGGATTTCAAGAAGAACTCTGGATACACGTTTTTTATCCAGTTTTGTGACTTTACAGGAGATTGCTCCGTCGGATGCAGTATCACCGACCGAAGGAAGGTGATCTAATAACTGAATGATATAGCCACCGATGGAATCGTAATCTTCGGATTCAATATCCAGATCCAGAGCATCATTTAAGTCATCGAGCTTGATGCCACCATCGATGCTGTAGTGTGTATCATCTATTTTTACGATATTATTATGTTCTGCATCATCGTATTCATCCTTGATATCACCGATGATCTCTTCAATCAGATCCTCCATGGAGATCAGACCGACGCTGACACCGTATTCATCCAGAACGATACCGATGGAGTTAGAACTGGATTTCATATTAGTCAGAAGATCATTTGTCTTCTGAAATTCATACACATAGAGTGGTTCACGAATGATCTTTGCAACATCAAAATTGTTGATATCATGAGTTGCTTTATAAAAAAATAAATCTTTTACATGCAGAATACCGATGACATTATCACGGGAATCCTTATAAACAGGAAGTCTGGTGTAAGGAACCTCCATATATTGCTTCAGCAGTTCATCATAAGAAGCAGTAACAGGAACCATGGTCACATCGGCACGGGGAATCATAATATCACGTACACGGGAATCTCCGAAGTCCACTACATTTGTGATCATTTCCTTTTCTTTGTTCTCAATAACACCTTCTTCCTCGCTGACATTTACCATAGTGATCAGCTCGTCTTCGGTGATGGATTTGGCGCTTCCGTTTGTATCCATTCGTAAGATCCAGAAAATAACATGAGAGATCTTGTTGATGATGAACACAAATGGGGTAAAGATATATACCAGAAACCGTACGACGTCCACATAAAGTATTGACATTTTAACACTGTTATTTTGGGCAAGCGTTTTCGGCGTGATCTCACCAAATAACAGGATCAAAAGGGTGAGGATTCCTGTTGCGATTCCGACTGCCTTGCTTCCAAATAAATTAGTGGTAAGTGTTGTTGCAAGAGCGGAAGCTGAAATATTCACGATGTTATTACCTATTAATATTGTGCTGATCAGTTTGTCACTGTTAGAGATCAGTTTAAGAACTCTGGCAGCACGTTTGTTCCCATTGTCAGCCATTGAACGCAGAGTGAATTTATTGACAGTTGTAAGAGCTGTTTCGGCAGAAGAAAAGAATGCCGACAACAGGATCAATAGAATAATTGTAAATAACTGGATAATTGTACTGGGGTGCAAAAAAGATCATCTCCTAAAAATATTTTTGCTTTTGATTGTACAGAATAGCGGAAATCTTGTCAAGAACAGAATGGCTAAGAAATGATGGTTTTACATAAACATTACACTATCCGGTAATGTTCGGAATAAATGACGGAGAAGATGCAGATACTAATGCATGTAGATGATAATAGACAGTTATGCAGATATCATTGCCTGATGTTGTTGGTGCATGACCGGATCTATGAAATCTGCGAGAAAGACTGACAAATGTCAAGGAGGTAAGAACGATGAGAAGTTCAACAGAAACCTATCATGAGGTAGCAGAACGTTGTAGTGCTTATGAAAAGACATGCCATTGCAACAGCATGACCAACAAAGCGGATGGTGAAAAGAGCTGCTTAAACTGTTCCCATTTCAGCAAGGACGAACATTGTAAATTAGATCTTTATGATCCGATTGTAAAGAATCTGAAATAACAGGAAAACAGAACTGAAGGGTTCACCCCTGATCGGTCAGCCGGAAAAGACTTAGAAAATGAGCCTTTTCCGGCTTTTTCAGGCACATACGTTCTTTTCATAATTGACACATATTCAACTAATTGATATACTTTTAGATTAGAAAAATGGAAAGGTATGTGTATCGATGATAAGTGCAAATAACGTAACATTAAGATTTGGAAAGAAAGCTTTATTTGAAGATGTAAATATTAAATTTGTACCGGGTAACTGCTACGGACTGATCGGAGCAAACGGAGCCGGTAAATCAACCTTTTTGAAGATCCTTTCAGGAGAGATCGAACCATCAAAGGGCGATGTCACAATGGATGAGGGTGAGCGTCTGTCTGTATTACAGCAGGATCATTACAAGTTCGATGAATACACAGTACTCGATACTGTTATCATGGGAAACAAGCGTCTGTATGAGATTATGAAAGAAAAAGATGCGATCTATGCAAAAGAAGATTTTACAGATGAAGATGGTATCCGTGCTTCTGAACTTGAGGGTGAATTCGCGGATATGAACGGATGGGAAGCAGAATCCGATGCGGAGACCTTGTTAAATGGTCTGGGTGTAGACACAGAATATCATTATATGATGATGAAAGATCTGGATGGTGGACTGAAGGTTAAGGCACTGCTTGCGCAGGCGTTATTTGGCAATCCCGACGTTCTCCTTCTCGATGAGCCTACGAACCACCTGGATATGGATGCGATTGCATGGTTGGAGGAATTCCTGATCAACTTTGAGAATACCGTTATCGTGGTATCCCATGACCGTTATTTCTTGAATAAGGTATGTACTCAGATCGCCGATATCGATTATGCAAAGATCCAGTTATATGCCGGTAACTATGATTTCTGGTATGAGTCCAGTCAGTTGATGATCAAGCAGATGAAAGAAGCGAATAAGAAGAAGGAAGAGAAGATCAAGGAATTACAGGAATTCATTCAGAGATTCTCGGCAAATGCTTCCAAGTCCAAGCAGGCAACTTCCAGAAAGAGAGCACTGGAAAAGATCGAACTGGATGATATCAAGCCATCCAGCCGTAAATACCCATATATTGATTTCCGTCCAAAGAGAGAGATTGGAAATGAAGTATTGACTGTATCACATATCTCAAAGACGGTAGAGGGCGAGAAACTGTTAGATGATGTATCATTCACAGTAGGACATGATGATAAGATTGCATTTGTCGGACCAAATACAAAGGCAACGACAATGCTGTTCAAGATTCTTGCAGGAGAAGAAAAGCCGGATGAGGGAAGTTTTAAGTGGGGGGTTACAACTTCACAGGGCTATTTTCCGAAGGACAATACAAAGGAATTCGATAATGACCTGATCATCGTAGATTGGCTGACACAGTATTCGGAAGAAAAGGATGCAACTTATGTACGAGGCTTCCTTGGAAGAATGTTATTTGCCGGTGACGATGGTGTCAAGAAAGTAAAGGTTCTGTCCGGTGGAGAAAAGGTTCGTTGCATGTTATCCAAACTAATGATCATGGCTCCAAACTGCCTGATCTTAGATGAGCCTACAAACCATCTGGATATGGAATCTATTACAGCATTGAATAATGGACTGATCAAGTTCCCTGGTGTTATTCTGTTCTCGTCACAGGATCATCAGTTCGTACAGACAACAGCAAACCGTATTATCGAACTTACCAATACAGGTCTGATCGATAAGCAGACAACATATGATGAATATCTGGCAAATGATGAGCTTGCAAGAAAACGTCAGATCATGAACATGGATGTTGATGGAGAAGATTAAGACAGAGATTAAGATGGCAGACAGGGGATGTTTCATATGAAGATGAGATTAGAAAAGCCTGAGATTGCAAAGCGGGCAGGCGAAGAAGGAAAGATTTATTCGTTTGGCAAGGAAATATGGCGGTTTATCCTGGTATTCCTGGTCGGAAGCTTTATTGCAGGTTTGATTCCTGCAATATATGAAATGTACCTGTTCCTGTCAGATATGGAAATGTTTGACCAACTGCAGCGACTGTTCTTAAACGGAGATTCATCTTTTTCGGATATGATGGAACTGGCAACCAATATGACAGACGGAATGTATATACTTACATTATTCTGTACACTGATCCTGATCATTTCTGTTCTGATCTATTGTAATAAGATAGAAAAGCGTTCCTATTATTCTATGGGACTTGTTAAGAAAGATGGAGCAAAGCATTATGTACAGGGCTTGCTTATTGGCGCGGTATCCTTTTCTCTTTGCGTACTTGCAGGTGCTGCTCTTGGATTTATAAATATTAAGGGATGGAATCAGAACTGCAATCTGCTGATCGTGCTTTTGTATTTTATCGGATTTTTGGTACAGGGCTTCAGTGAGGAGATCGCATTCCGAGGATATTTTATGATAAGCCTGATGAAACGAAGCTCGGCAGTAAAAGCTGTTCTTGTGAATTCACTGGCATTTGCATTCTGCCATATGTTGAATCCGGGACTTACGATTCTGGCATTCCTCAACCTGCTGCTGATCGGAATATTCCTGTCACTGTATGTGATAAAAACAAATGACATCTGGGGTGCAGCGGGCTACCACAGCATGTGGAATTTTGTGCAGGGAACCTTTTATGGAATCTCTGTCAGCGGAACCAACGTAGGAAGTGCTGTTCTTTCCTCTGAAATCAAACCGGAAAATATATTCCTGACGGGCGGTAAATTCGGCATGGAGGGCAGCATCGTGGCAACTGTCGTGATGGCAGCAGTCTTAGTCCTCGGAATGCTTTACTATAATAGAAAAGAAACAAAACAGAATATAGCTGGATAGAAGAAGATCACACAGGGTTGTCTTCGGAGTGAATCCGTTATATGAATATACCCACTATAACATGACGTTTGCGAGCAGAAACCGCAGCAAGTCATTTATAGTGGGTATATTTATATTTGGATCACTTCAGAGACAGTCCTGTGTGATCTTCTTCTATATAGGTATTATTTATAGATCCAATCCGAGGTCGAAGATGAAGTTACAGATCTGCTTGACACGCTTCTGGTTGTCTTCGGATACGCCGGGGAAACAGATGTAGACATCGTCGTATCCCGGATTCAGTTTCTTTGCAAAGTCGGTATCACTGATGTTGATCGCGTATGGAGCACTCTTTCCTGTGTAAGCAGGAGAAGTTGTGATCTGATCATTATAATCAGCGGTGAAAATATCATATAGATCGGAAGGCAATGCTTCACCCAGCGTATGAATGATCGAACTTTCACTTAAGTATTCCAACCCTCGTTTATTTGTGATAATAATATCGTAGTAGTTTTCATCACATAGAGTAGGAAATGCAATGTAGTTTCCGCTTTCTGTATCTTTGGATGCTTCGTTGGTGCTGGTGCTTGGATCATACTTCAGATCCAGAACCTTCTGAAACTGATAATTGTCATCAAAACTATAGTAGTTCCAATAATCAGTTTCTATGACAGAGGGATCAAGTGCTTCCAGATCTTCACAGTTTACAACTGCGTAGGAGAGTGCGATCGGTTTGTTGCCGCGGAAGAATGCAACTACGATCAGGCTGATTGCGATGATCACGATCAGCGGTAGCAGGATCTCCATCTTATACGCATATAAAAAGTATTGTAACTTTTGCACCAAGGTCATTCCTTCGGTCGTTTCCTTTAATCGTTTTCTTTTTGCTGCCCGACGCTCCTTACGGGACATGGTTGCAAATTCCAGTTTGTCCTCAATCTTAAGATCTTCCTTTGGTGGAACCTTGCGTGGATCTTTGAACTCGTGCGGCGGCTCCTGTTTGTTTTCGATAGTCTGTACCTTTACCGGTTCCTTCTTTTCGACGGCAGCCTGAGTATTGACAGTTTCCTGTTTAGTTTCGATATTTTGTGCCTTAGCCGGTTTTGCTGTTTGCACAGCAGTCTGCTTTTTTGCCTGTACATTGGAAGTTGCGGAGGTATGGTTGATTTTCTTCTTTTTCTTTTTGTTGTTGCTCATAGTGTTTCCTTTTCTACTTATATAATAATGATAAGTATAACACAGATGGAAATGGATAAAAAGAAGCAGGCGTGGTAAAGAGTATGAAAAAAGAATGAAAATATAAGAAATGAAATATAAAGAATATGTATTTAGCAGATCATAAAGACGTGTACCTTGTAAAAAACAGAATTGGCGATATGCGTTGTGGTAAAAACGTATACATTTTAACGAATACGCAATGTACATCATATATAGATGAAGTTATACAGAAAGAGAACTGCAACTACGCGAAAAATGAGACAACGGAAAGATAAAGATTTAAATTGTATGTCAATTGAGCTAAAATTGTGGAAATAGTATAAATAAGCAGTGTCGCAAATTGGTAAATTTTTTTTAACGAAAATTTAAAAATGTACAAAAAAGATAAAAAAGAATAAAAAAGGGCTTGCCAAATTAGATAATATGTCCTATAATAAGCCTATGTTGACAAGGAAATTTGTCAATAATATCTTAAGAAAGCCACATACATAATCATGTTTGACATATTGTGTAAATGATAAGTTAATCAGATCATGTATAAAAGTGGCAGGCATTCCAGTAAATAATACAGATGCAGATGTCAATCCGCAGAAGTATGAATGAAAGGAATAGCACACATATTTTAAAAGGAGGGTTTTTTTGTGAGAAAAATCAAAAAAGCATTGGCTCTTTCATTAGCACTTGCTATGGGATTATCACTTGTTGCTTGTGGTGACAAGACAGATAACTCAACAACAGAGTCAAAATCATCAGAAGCAACATCAGAGGCAGCATCATCAGAGGATGCATCATCAGAAGAAGCATCATCAGAGGACGCTTCAGGAGCAGCTAAGATCGAAGCTCCTAGTACAGATGGATGGGATGACAGCAAGAAGATCTACGCTTATTCATGGGATGAAGATTTCTCAAAGAAGCTGAACGTTGTTCTTGACAAGTTCCCAGAGTACAAGGATTACGTTGAGTTCGTAACACTTGGTCTTGGTGGAACATCAGATGACTACAAGACAGCTATTGATACAGCTCTTACAAGCGGAGACAAGTATCCTACACTTATCCCAGCTGATAACGATGTAGCTAAGTACTGGTCAGAAGATGATTCAAAGACAGCTAATCTGTATGACTTAGGTTTCACAGATGAGATGCTTGCTAACTCATACGACTTCGCTAAGCAGTATGGTACAACAGACGGCGAGCTTAAGTGCGTAACATGGCAGGCAACAGCAGGTTCTGTATACTACAGAAGAGACATCGCTAAGAAAGTTCTTGGAACAGATGATCCTGCAAAGGTTCAGGAAGCACTTGCTTCATGGGATAAGTTCTTCGAGACAGCTGATACATTAAAGGCTGCTGGATACAAGATCGTATCTGGTGCTCCTGATGTTAAGTACGCTATCTGGGATACTCAGTCACAGCCTTGGGTAACAGATGACGGTTCAAAGGAAACTCTTACACTTGACAAGTCAGTTACAGAGTATCTTGAGACAGCTAAGAAGATTTACGATGGTGAATATTCAAACAACACATCTATGTGGGATAACTCATGGGCAGCAGATATGAAGGATGATTCTAAGGTATTCTGCTACTTCGGATGTCCTTGGTTCATTGGTTCAATGCAGGGTAATGGTGCTACAGATGGTAACTGGGGAGCTGTTACAGGTCCTACATCTTATCACTGGGGTGGTACATATGTATGTGTAGGTAAGGATACAAATAACCCTGAGTTAGCTGCATTCCTTCTTTACGAATTAACATGTGATCCAGACGTAGGTGTTGAAATCACAAACCAGACAGGTGACTGTGTAAATAACAAAGAAGCTAATGCTAGACTTATCGCTGGCGAACTTAGCGCTGACAATGCAGCAGCTAAATTCCTTGGTGGCCAGAATCCTATTGAAGTTTGGGCAGCAGCAGCAGAAGGTATTAACCTCAGCAGCTTAACATACCAGGATGCTTCAATCAAGGCATTTATTGATGAAGCTTCTACAGCATACAATTCAGGAACATACAAATCAGTTGATGAAGCTATTAAGTATATCCAGGATAAGTGTGCATCAGAATTAGGTATTTCAGCTGAATAATCCCTAAAAACTGATTAAGTAACACAATTTGCACGCATCAGTAATGAAAGTTGCTGGTGCGTGTGTACTATAAACGATTAATTTTTAGGGGGTGCTCTTACACAATGAAAAAGAATAAGACAGTTGAATATGGAAAATATGGTTTACTGTTTCTCATTCCATTCTTTCTTGTATTCTTAGTTTTTCAGCTGTATCCTCTTCTTTATACTTTTTATAATTCATTAATCTATTCCGCTAAAAATGGTAGATATGTAACCGAGACAGTTGGTCTTGGAAACTTTACAAACTATGTATTTGCAAAGACTGGTAGCGAATTCTGGCAGTCATTAATGGTAACAGTTGTTCTGTGGATCTTAAACTTCATTCCACAGATTTTATTGGCTTTACTTCTTGCTGCATGGTTTACAGACATCAAGATCAAGTTAAAGGGAAGCGGTATTTACAAGGTTATCATGTATATGCCTAACATTATTACAGCAGCTACAATCGCCGTATTGTTCTACGGTATGTTCGAGGTTAATGGTCCTATCACGACTATTTTCAAAGACCTTGGCTGGTGTGATAAGGGTGGTATCTTAAATCATGGCTGGGCATCATTGATCATCATTGCTTTCATTCAGTTCTGGATGTGGTATGGTAATACAATGATCGTTCTTTGTGCAGGTATCTTAGGTATTAACCCATCCCTGTATGAGGCTGCAAGCGTAGATGGTGCTTCATCTAAACAGCAGTTCTTCAAGATTACACTTCCATTGTTAAAGCCGATCTTACAGTATACACTTGTAACATCAGCTATCGGTGGTTTACAGATGTACGATATTCCTCAGTTGTTCAATGAGGGCGGTCCTGTAGTTGTAACAGGCAGTGGATCATCCGTTAATTCAACAACAACAGTCGTAATGCTGATTAAGAAGTATGTAAGTGCCGGAGGTACACAGGATTATGGTAAAGCCGCTGCATATTCAGTTATGCTTTTTGCATTCACACTGATTATCAGCTTACTGTTCTACAGATTAACAGCAGAAAAATCATCAAAGGATGGAAGGTAGGTGAACAAAGTGGATCAGACAGAATCAAAAGTATCAGGAGGCAAGATTGTCAGATACGTCGTTTGTATCTTGCTTTGTTTCCTGTCGATATTGCCATTTTATATTTTGATCATTAACTCTACTTTAAAGTCAACAGAAATTGTTACAGGTATTAAATTAATACCGGGTGGAGAATTTATTGCAAACTTCAAAGGTTTGTTAGCAGGTAGTGAAAAAACAAGTGGTGTTAACGTACTTCGGGCTATGTTAAACTCTTTATTGGTTACTGTTCCGGCTACAGCATTACAGATCTATTTCGGATCATTAACAGCTTATGCAGTTACAGTATATAACTTCAAGTTAAAGAAGTTTGCATGGGGCTTTATATATGCGATCATGATGATTCCTCAGCAGGTATCAATCGTTGGTTTCATTAAGATTTGTAACTTAACACACTTATACGGATCATTCTTAGCACTGATTATTCCGGCAATCGCTGCTCCTACTACTGTTTATTTCATGAAGCAGTACATGGAAACAGGTCTTTCAGTTGAGATCGTTGAAGCAGCCAGAATTGATGGATCGGGAGAAATTCATACATTCAATACGATTGTACTTCCGCTGTTGAAACCGGCTATGGCAACACAGGCGATCTTCGGATTCGTTGCATCATGGAATAACCTGTATACACCTTCAATTATTCTTGCAACAGAGAGACAGAAGCAGACAATGCCTATGTACGTTTCAGCGTTAAAGGCAAATGATAAGTCAAGAGACTGGGGTCAGATTTACTGTGGACTTTTCACTACAGTACTTCCAATTCTGGTTATGTACTTCTTCCTTTCTAAGTACATTATCGCAGGTGTAGCACTTGGTGGTGTAAAGGAGTAAATAGGTCTTTTATAAAATATAATGTAGGTATCGGAAGCCATAGGCGATCGATACCCACATTATATATACTGAATAAGTGAGGAGAAGCTGCTGTAGCAGGTTCTCTATATTTTTGTTTATGAGGAAAATTTGATGAATGAAATGACAAACAATCAAGACAACAAGAATAGCGGAAGGGATAAAGAACCGTTTCTGAGACGCGCAATGGATGCATTTGGAACAATGTTTGCACTGAATATCTGTTTTGTAATAGGATGTATTCCGATTTTTACGATTGGTGCATCATTTACTGCATTGTATGCAATGTGCATCCGACTTCAGGAAGATGAAGAGGAAACTGTTGTTTCTGGTTTCATTCATGAGTTTAAGCGTAGTTTCAAACAATCTACGATTGCGTTTTTACTGTTGCTCGTTGCAGTTGCTGTAATGTTGGCTGAATATATTATGATCAAGCGGGTGACAGGGTTTATTTCAACATTTTATACATTTGTGCTTATAATTGAGGCAGTATTAGTTGCACTTGTTGTACCGTTTTTATTTCCGTTAATTGCAAGGTATAATAATGCGTTGAGTATCACGGTAAGAAATGCAATGGTACTTTCAATCACTTATCTGTGGTCATGGGTAAAGGTCGTTATCGCATGGTTTGTTCCGATATTTATCTGTGTGAAATATCCGGTTGTGTTTGTGAGTATCTGGTATATGTGGCTGTTGCTTTTGTTTGGGGCAATTGCGTGGGGAACAACGCATACGATACGAAAGATATTCCGGTTGAATGAACAAAGGATCATTGATACTGCAGAGAAGGAGAGAAAAGCTGCGGAAGAAGCAGCGAAGGAAGCTGAATCGGATGAATCGGAATCAGTGGATGAAGAGGGAAAATAAAAGAAAAACAAAATAGTTTCTTTAATAATAAAATAAAGGAAAATGAAAAAGTCTGTAGAATAATAAAATTGTACGGACTTTTTTGTTATATTCGTTATGTTGACCATGGAGGATGGTGAAATATGCTGATTCGTGAAAAACAGGAGCAACAGGAACATGAGATCCTGAGTCCTTATGCATCATTCAGTGATCAGAGCAGAGGCAGGGATCGGGAAGAAGAACAGTGCGATCTTCGGACGGTCTATCAGCGGGACAGGGATCGGATCATTCACTGTAAGGCGTTTCGTCGTCTGAAGCATAAGACACAGGTATTTCTATCACCGGGAGATGACCATTACAGAACCAGACTGACGCATACCCTTGAGGTGGCGCAGATTGCAAGAACGATCGCAAGAGCACTTCGACTGAATGAGGATCTGACAGAGGCAATCGCACTTGGTCATGATCTGGGGCATACGCCATTTGGTCATGCAGGAGAACGGGCATTGTCCAGATGCTCCGGCAGGTCATTCCAGCATAATGAACAGAGTGTGCGTGTGGTGGAAAAACTGGAGAAAAAAGGAGCAGGACTGAATCTGACCTGGGAAGTCCGGAATGGTATGCTGAATCATAAGACCTCCTGTACACCGGCAACATTGGAAGGAAAGATTGTCAGGCTGGCGGATAAGATTGCATATGTAAACCATGATATGGATGATGCCATCCGCGGCGGTATTATGAAAGAATCGGATCTTCCGATCAGTATTGTAAAGGCTCTTGGAAGCAATACAAGGGATCGGCTGGATTGTCTGATCCATGACGTGATTGATACCAGCTATGGTACTGATACAGTTGAGATGTCAGAGGAGATCGGAGATGCATTATCAGCTCTCCGCAGATATATGTTTGAATATCTGTATACGAATCCGGTGGCAAAGAGCGAGGAAGTAAAAGCAGAAAAGTTATTAGAGATATTATATGATTATTACATGGAAGATCAGTCGAGATTGAACAATGAAAGTATAGAGATGCTCTATATGGGTGAAGATCTTACGACGGTGATCTGTGATTATATAGCGGGGATGACAGACAACTATGCGATCGAGACATTTAAGGAGATCTATGTTCCAGGTGCATGGAAGGGTGTCTGAGATGAGACTGCAATCCGTAAGAAAGATGTGTTTGGACAGAAGCTTATGGGCGTATAGATAGAAAGTAGTTGAATTGGAAAGGAAGGGTAGTCGTTGTACTATTCAGATGAAGTGATAGATGAGGTGATATCCAGAAATGATATCGTGAATGTGATATCGGGGTATGTCAGTCTCAGGAAAAAAGGAAGGACGTTTGAAGCCTGTTGTCCATTCCATCATGAAAAGACACCGTCTTTTAAGGTGGACCGGGACAAGCAGTTGTATCATTGTTTCGGATGCGGAGCTGGAGGAAATGTATTTACATTTATCATGGAATATGAGAATATGTCATTCCCGGAAGCCGTACAGTATCTGGCGGATAAGGCAGGAATGACGCTGCCGGAGAGTAATCAGTCCGGACAGGATGCATCAAGAGAGAAATATAAAATATTGCTTCGGGATATGAATAAGACCGCAGCAGCATATTTTCATTATATCATGCGACATACAGAGCATGGAAAGAAAGCCTATGAGTATTTTAAGGGCAGAGGCCTTTCGGATGAAACAATCAATCAGTTCGGTCTGGGATATGCAGACATTTACCGGGATGATCTGTATCGTTACCTGAAAGGAAAAGGATATACAGATGCAGAGTTAAAGGACTCCGGTCTGGTTTTGATCGATGAGAAAAATGGTGGATCGGACAAGTTCTGGAATCGTGCGATGATTCCGATTCTGGATATCAATGGCAAGGTGATCGGATTTGGCGGACGAGTCATGGGTGATGGAAAACCAAAGTATATCAACACCAGTGATACAGTTGTATTTGATAAGAGCCGGAATCTGTTTGCAATGAATATTGCCAGGAGAAGCCGGCGAAAAGGGTTTATCTGCTGCGAGGGTTATATGGATGTCATATCCATGCATCAGGCGGGCTTTGATAATGCGGTAGCATCACTTGGAACTGCATTTACCTTTGGACATGCCAATATATTGAAGCGATATACAAATGAAGTATATTTGGCATATGACAGCGATGGTGCAGGTGTTGCGGCTACGCTGAAGGTTATATCAATCATGCGTGAAGTAGGTATCTCGGCGAGAGTCATTAATATGCGGCCACATAAGGATCCGGATGAATTTATTCAGACACTTGGCAGTGAAGCCTTTGAGGAGCGAATCAAGAATGCAGAAAGCGCGATCATGTTTGAGGTTCGTATGTTGTCGGAACAATACAATCTGAACGATCCGGAGGAGCGAACCTCCTTCCACAATGAGACAGCAAAACGACTGGCACAGATAGAAGAAGTGCTGGAGCGTAATAATTATATAGAAGCGGTATCGAACCTATACCATATTGACAGGGCAGGTCTTACAGATCTGGTGCACAAATACGGAATTGCAGGTGTTCCGCGGTCAGAGATTGTAGAACGGGAAGAACGGCGGGCAGAGCATGAAAGCAGAGCTGCCGATCCGGCAAAGAATAAACCAATGAAGCTGCTTCTGACATGGATGGTCAACGAACCGGGATTATTTCAGAAACTGGATGGAATCATTGATGAAACCTGTTTTGAAGATGGTGTTTACCGGGTAGTGGCTGATAAGCTGTATTCCCAGTATCGGGAGAATGGCAGGGTAGAGCCTGCGAGCATCGTGACGACATTTGAGTCGTTGGAGGAACAGCGGCTGGTGGCAGAGATGCTTCAGACGAACATCGGAATTGATATGACGCAGGAAGAAATTAACAATGCAGTGACCGATGTTGTAAAAAAGATAAGTTTAAGCAGTATAGAAGATAAGCTGGCAAAGACAAATGATATAAGCGAGATGCAGAACCTCATACGTGCCAAAGCAAATCTTACAAAGCTGCATATTTCCTTATAGAATGGATAAACTATTATATATTTATGGAGGATCATGATTTATGGAATCAAAAGAGAATAAAGAGCAGATTGAAGAGAAATTTCAGGCGAAGCTGCAGGGCCTGCTTGAGATGGCAAAAAAGAAAAAGATGGTAATTGAAGATACAGAGATCATACGTTACTTTAATGATGCGAAGGAAATTGAGCTGAATCTGGAACGGATGGAGCAGATCTTTTCATTTTTAGAGAGCCACAATGTAGATATTCTGACGATCACAGAAGAGGATGACGATGAGGAGCTTCTGTTAGAGGATCTGGAAGAGGATGTGGATGTAGATAAGATCGACATTTCTGTGCCGGACGGTGTCAGCATCGAGGATCCTGTCAGAATGTACTTGAAGGAAATTGGTAAAGTGCCTCTTCTGAGTGCAGAGGAAGAAATTGAACTGGCAAAACGTATGGAAGAAGGCGATGAGCAGGCAAAACAGAAGCTTGCAGAGGCGAACCTTCGTCTGGTTGTCAGCATTGCAAAGCGTTATGTTGGACGTGGTATGCTGTTCCTTGATCTGATTCAGGAAGGAAATCTTGGTCTGATCAAAGCAGTAGAAAAATTTGACTACAGAAAAGGTTATAAATTCTCCACATATGCAACATGGTGGATCCGTCAGGCAATTACAAGAGCAATCGCAGATCAGGCAAGAACAATCCGTATTCCGGTTCATATGGTAGAAACGATCAACAAGCTGATCCGTGTATCCAGACAGTTATTACAGGAACTTGGCAGGGAGCCACAGCCGGAGGAGATCGCAGAAGTTATGGATATTCCGGTTGAACGTGTGCGTGAGATTTTGAAGATTTCACAGGAGCCGGTATCTTTGGAGACACCTATCGGTGAGGAGGAAGACAGCCATCTGGGTGATTTTATTCCGGATGATAATATGCCGGTTCCGGCAGATGCTGCAGCATTTACTTTATTGAAGGAACAGTTGGTTGAGGTACTTGATACGCTGACCGAACGTGAAAAGAAGGTACTTACCCTTCGTTTTGGTCTGGAAGATGGAAGAGCAAGAACACTGGAAGAGGTTGGTAAGGAATTTAATGTAACCAGAGAGCGTATCCGTCAGATCGAGGCAAAGGCTCTTCGGAAACTCAGACATCCAAGCAGAAGCAGAAAACTGAGAGATTATATATACTAAAATAGGGATGGAGAGCATATGATAGAACTGTCGAAACGGATGCAGTCGGTTGCAGATATGATACAGCCGTGTGATGCAGTCGGAGACATCGGCTGCGATCATGCATTTGTATCGATATATCTGGTAGAACAGCGCAGAGCAAAACGGGTGATCGCATCCGATGTCAGACGGGGACCGATTGCGATAGCAAAACGGAATATTGAAGCAATGAACCTGTCGGATCAGATTGAGATTCGTATGGGTGACGGGCTTGATACAATTGTGCCGGGCGAGGTAAACGCTGTTGTTCTGGCTGGAATGGGCGGTATGTTGATGATTGACATTCTGGAACGCGGCGAAGAGGTGGTTACACGTTGTGATCAGCTTGTGCTTCAACCACAGTCGGATATTGAAAAGGTCAGACGATATCTGGCAGAAAAAGGATATCATCTTGCAGATGAACAGATGCTGATCGACGCCGGAAAATATTATAACCTGTTGGATGTAAGGGTTCATGAGATGGTGCAGAAGGATGAATATGATTGTTCAAAGCTTGCTGATGACTGGTGCTATATGTATGGTGGAAGCCTGTTACGAAAGAAAGATCCGGTTTTACGGTCGTGGCTGGTAAAACGGCGGGATACAACGGCCGGGCTGATCAACAGCCTAAGTGGTAAGAATACGGAGAATGCGGCAAAACGGCTGAAGACAGTAAAAGCAGAACAAAAGACCATTTGTGCAGTTTTGAAGCAGGTATATGGCATAGATGGATGACAGAGATCGTGGATGATATGATCATCAGTGGCCTTTGTTGACAGAAGGGTTTTGGAGGTTTATTAGAAATATGAGCGAAAAAGCGGTACATAACAGCGTGCTGACTTTAAAAGAGCTTGCAAAGAAATGGGCAGTCCGTGTAGGGGCTGATTCGGTTGAAAAGATCAATGAGATCGTAGAAGCAGGGAAAGGCACGGAATTGATCCTTGTATGTGAAGCCATGCAGCAGAATGCGATCTATGATATAGCCAGAAGTATCCGCAGAGAGAAAAAAAGGATTGTGATGATCGCAGGACCAAGCTCTGCCGGAAAGACGACATTTTCACACCGGCTTAGTATACAGCTTTGTGCACTTGGACTGCATCCGCATCCGATTGCAGTTGATAATTATTTTATCAATCGGGAAGATAATCCAAAGGATGAAAATGGAAATTATAATTTTGAATGTCTGGAAGCTTTGGATGTAGAATTACTGAATCATGATATGAATCAGTTGTTAAGCGGACAGACAGTTGAACTGCCGGAATTTGATTTTATGAATGGCAGAAGACTGTACAAAGGGGATAATTTGCGTATAGGGACTCAGGATGTTTTGATTCTGGAGGGAATCCATTCACTGAATCCCAAAATGTCATATGCACTTTCAGATGAGGATAAATATAAAATCTATATCAGTCCATTGAATCAGCTTATGATTGGATCAGAGGATAAGATTTCTACACTGGACAGCCGGCTGATCCGCCGGATCGTCCGGGATAACCGAACCCGTGGCCATGACATAGAACGAACTCTTTCGATGTGGCAATCCGTCAGACAGGGAGAGGAACGGTATATATTCCCATATGAAGACAATGCGGATGTGATGTTTAATTCCGGATTGTTGTATGAATATTCTGTGCTGAAAAAACATATTGAACCACTGTTGATGGCAGTAGAAGAAACGTCTCCATATTATTCAGATGTCCTTCGGTTAAAAGAGCTGACTGATCGGTTTCTTCCATTGGAAGAAACTGTCGTACCACTAAACTCTATCTTACGCGAGTTTATCGGTGGAGGCTGTTTTAAAGTCTGAGGATGATTCTCACTTTGTATAAGTCAATGAACAGATAAATGGGCTGGCTATATATGTATGAAACAGACCTTTTTCTACGTCGGTGCTTAACGAGCCGCTTGAAAAGCGGAGAGTTTAGAACCGCTACGTAGAAAATAGAACGCGAGTGTTCTGTGAAATACATATATAGCCAGCCCATTTATCGTCAGTATGATAAAAGCTGGACGATAAGCCGGGTTATGTCGAGAGTGATCATCTATCTAGGCTTTATGTTGCCATAAAGCTCAAGCGACCTACCTGAGACTTGACGGGCAGCCATTCGTCTCACAGCCGAAGCTGCTTTTTTGGTCTTGCTTCGAGTGGGGTTTACAGAGCCTGTTCTGTTACCAGAAGCAGCGGTGAGCTCTTACCTCGCCTTTCCACCCTTACCATATACATGGCGGTTTATTTCTGTTGCACTAGCCTGGGAGTTTCCTCCACCGGACGTTATCCGGCACCCTGCCCTGTGAAGCCCGGACTTTCCTCACCTGTCATATGACAGCCGCGATCACTTGTCCAGCTTATTACTTTTATAGCAGAATAGGGACGAAAAGTAAAGGGGAAAATATAGAAACAGAAACATGGTTTTCAAAACTACTTCTCATGGTATAAAAAATGGTTGAAGTGAATGGAGATGGGTGTTATAATCTCTCTATAGAAGCCTGATAATAAGTATTATCAAAGATTTGATATAAGAGGGTGAATAATATGGAGAATAATTATCTGTTAAATAAAGATTATATCAGAATAAAAAACATGAATACGATCAGCTATGGTGGTAATCAGTCATGGTGCAAGAGTAAGAAGATGCAGAAGGTAGGCTGCGGAGTGATCGCACTGGCGGATATATCCATCTATCTTGCAGAACAGAATCCCGGACTTATGACAGATGCAATCCGCAAGATCAACAAGCCGAAGGGACTTTATAACAAAAATGATTACCTTGAATATGTGAAATGGTTCTATAAGCATTATGTATTTTTCCTGTGGTATAAAGGAATGACAGGCGTGACGATAATGAATACATTGAACCGTTATTTTATGCTGAATGATATTGGACTTCGTGCCAGATGGAGACTGTTTTTATCTGACGAGGAAATGATGAAACAGATCAGGCATTTGATCCGTAAAAATAAGCCGGTTGTATTATCAATTGGTCCGAATATACCAAATGTATTTGGAAATAAAGGAATCCATATGTATGTGGAAAAGGATGGGCGGATGCTTGCTTCCATGAAGAAAAATGTTCACAGCCATTTTGTTGTTGTGACAGGAGTAGAGGAAATAGCAGGTCATGAATACCTGATCGTTTCTTCATGGGGTAAGAAATACTACATCAGCTACGAAGAGTACCGTGATTATGTAAAACATTCCGGCGGAAGAATTACAAGTAGCATCCTGTACATCAAAGGAATGATCTAATACGGAAATGTCCTTCTGTAGTTTGTGCGGATATTGTTATTTATTACAAAACATATACAAGGGGTTCTGCCCCGGATACAGACAACCACTATAATATGACTCGCTGCGGTTTCGATTCGCTGCACATGCCTGATTCGTAAATGCTTCTGCGCTAACTCGTCTTTGGCTCGAACAAGCGCTCGCATTTACTGGCAATGTGCATCTTATTTCGAAATCCTCGCTTATGTCATATTATAGTGGTTGTCTGTATCCGGGGCAGAACCCCTTCTGTATGTTTATAAGGAATAACAATATCAGCGCAAAGTTAAATTAAAAAATTTTCTGTATTAATGCCTGTAACTCGGTTTCTGTCAGTTCGCGGAATTCGCCGGGAGCGAGGGCTTCGTCCAATGCCAGACTACCCATGGACAGGCGTTTTAAGTAGGTGACTTTCATGCCGAGGACTTCAAAGGAGCGTTTGACCTGATGGTAACGTCCTTCGGTGATTGTCAGAAGAATTTCGGAGGTACTGGTATCAGGATTGGTGCTTTTTATGACCAGAGTGCCCGGCTTGGTTGGTTTATCATCCCCAATATCCAGACCGTCCTTGAATGCTTTGATATGTTCTTCTGTTGCCAGCCCGTCGATACGGGCAAAATATGTTTTTGCTACATGCTTGGATGGGGATAAGAGATTGTGGGACAGTTCTCCATCATCTGTGATGAGCAGCAGCCCTTCTGTATCAATATCCAGTCTGCCGACAGGAAACAGATTTTTTACAGAAACAGAACCTTTTAACAGATCCAGAATGGTTGTGTGCAGTTTGTCATTGGTTGCGCTGACACAGCCTGCCGGTTTGTTCAGCATGTAATAGTGGTGCTTTTGATAGCCAATAACCGTTCCGTTGTAAGAAATCTGGTCTGTATTTTCATCAATCTTCTGTTCAGGAGATTTGCAGACCGTTCCATTTATTGATATCATTCCCTTTTTAATATATTGTTTTACCTGGGATCTGGAGCCGATGTCCTGATTTGCCAGAAATTTATCAATTCGCATAGCTGTTACCTGCCTTTTGTTCATTTGTTGAGTCTAAAACCATGCCTGCTGGCTGACGATTTTTCACCATTATAGCATGGATTTTTCGTTGCTGTGGAATAAATTCAGTAAATTTCAGAATATGGCTGGTATTGTGCGAAAATGTTATAATAAATCTGTAATTATGACGGAAATGTTAAGTGCGTGATTACAAAGTAATATTACAGCAGATTATATAAAATAAACAAAAAAATCCTTTGTTTATTCACAAAAAATTAATACATTTTACTATAAAAAGTTGATGCGGGGGACATATGCGTATTGACATGAAATCAAAATTAGAGTATTATTTTTAACAGAAATGTAACATTTTGTCATGGTTTTTAATAAATAGGTACGAAAAGATGAGAATTAACAGAAGAAATAATCGTTTTTCCCATATGAGAAGAGGTTTATTCAGTTATAGATATATGAAACGTAATCTGCTTGTAGCAGCAGCTACGATCGTTACGGCAGCAGGAATCGGACTCGTTGTTAAGTATGGGGAGGCGTTGGATCACAACCCTGCTTACCTGAACAGTCAGACCGTTCAGACTGCTGAAGTGGAGACAACCAGTGAAGAGGTTGCTTCTGTCGATACGACTGTACTTCAGAACAACAGTACAACCAAGAAGGCTGCACAGAAGAAGACAGTAGTAGCAAAAGCAGAAGAGAAGTCCGAATTTGATGGTAAATTTATCGCCAAGATTGACGATACATTAAATATCCGTGAGGAAGCATCGACGGATTCTGATATTGTTGGAAAGCTGTTTGATGGTAATGTAGGTGATGTTCTGGAAACAGATGGTGACTGGGTAAAAATTTCCTCCGGTGATGTAACGGGATATGTAAACAGTGATTATATTCTGACCGGTAAGGATGCAGAGACATATGCGGCAGATTATAAGAAAGTGCTTGGAACAGTAACGGATGATACCGTCCGTGTACGTGCAGAGAAGTCAACAGATTCTGATATTCTTGAGCTGGTAGCAAAGGATACGGTTCTTCCTGTAGAGGAACAGGATAAGAACTGGGTTCAGGTGACACTTGCAAATGATGTTACCGGGTATATAGCAGCAGATTATATCACAGTTGCAGCATCCTATGAGTATGCAATGACAATCGATGATTATACAGCAATGGTTGATGCAGAGACACAGAAAACAATAGAAGTTGCATCTGCAGAAGAAGAGGTTGCATCCGAAGAAGCATCAGAACCTGAGGTTATGTCAGTAGATGAGCCGACAACGGACGATACGACAGAAACACCGACGACAGAAGAGGTGACCACAGAGGCTCCGACAACGGAAGAACCTGTTACAGAAGCACCAACAACAGAGGAAGCGACGACAGAAGCATCTTCTGTAGATCCATCTCAGTATGATGATGCTTATCTGCTTGCCTGTCTGGTCAGCATGGAAGCTGGATATGAGCCATACGAAGGTCAGCTTGCAGTTGCAAATGTGGTTCTGAATCGTGTAAAGAGTGGTAGCTGGGGCAATTCAATCTCATCTGTAATTTATGCACCAAATCAGTTTCCGATGGCAACCGGAAGTGTGATGCAGGGATATCTGCAGAACGGACCGCTGTCTACTGCACAGCAGGCTGCAGATGATGCATTAGCAGGAAATAATAATATTGGATCTTTTATGAGTTTCTTGAATGTGAATTATATTGATACGGATTCCTTATCCGATTATACGGTTATTGGAAATCATTGTTTTTATTAATAAGTGAATGGATGTAAGAGATATGTTGAGGCAGATGAATGTAAAAGATAATTATAACGATGCTCAGACAACTCAGAAGAACAGAAGGTACATGCATGGTATGATGTACCTTCTGTTGTTTCTGTTTTGTCTGGGCTTTTATATTGTAAATATGATAATAAACGGACAGTATCCATTTGGAAGCCACAGCTTTCTGTATCAGGATGCATATGATCAGTATACAGGAATGCTGCAGACCTTTCTGGAATGGCTGCATTCCGGAGATAAAAGTACCTTTTTGTGGGATCATGGTCTGGGAATGGACATGCTTTTAAATATGTTTTATTACTGTATGAGCCCGTTTAATATCATAGCAGTAATATGCGGATCCGGACATGTGGAGCTGGCAATGGTTATTATGATCGTTGTCAAAGCTTCTCTGCTTGCTCCTTCGGGACTGTATTTTTTCAGACGTACAGAGTTGAAACGGTATGCAGATGAAGAAACTGGTCGTGGCTGGCAGACAGCAGTTGAAATTGTTTTGTCTCTGTCGTATGCACTGTGCGGATTTGTGCTGGTATATGAGCACAATGTAATCTGGCTGGATGGTCTGATCCTTGTACCGTTTCTTGCGATCGCAGTAGAACGGATGGCTGCCGGTAAGGGAAAGATTGCTTATACAGTGCTGCTTGCGGTTGGATTTATCGTGAATTTTTATTTTGCCTTTTATCTGTGCCTGTTTATCGTGCTGTATTTCCTGTTACAGGACTGGAAAACTCTTCGTGAATTTGGCAGGGGGATTCTCCGGTTTCTGATCTGGTCCGTTATAGCAGGGATGATCGCAGGTGTGGTACTGGTTCCTGCTTTTTATGCAGTGTTGCATTTGTCCGGGGCAGGAAGTATGGATGATAAGCTGCCGTGGTATCAGCTTGGTAATATCGGTAATTTTATCAATTCATTTTACCCGTTGAATAAGGTGACGACAGGCAATCTGTTTAATCATAATAATTATTGCGGCACACTGATTGTATTGCTGGTGATCCTGTTGTTCTTTATGAAGAAGATAGAATGGACCTGGAAGCTCCGGTATCTGACAGTTCTGATATTTCTTGCATTTGCAATGAATCAGGCAGGACTGAATTATGTGCTTCATGGATTCGCAGTCACACACGGTATGGGAAATCGTTTTGCATTTATCTGGACATTTTTGCTGCTTGGGGCAGCCTATGTATGTCTGTTGAATATAAAGAAGATCCGGATGTGGCAGGCAGGAGCAGCATTTGGAAGCTGCCTTGTATTGTTTCTGCTGGAGCTGTTCTTCAATCGCGATGAAACAAATCCAAATTCCTATGTAGCGGTACTCATATTTATCGTTGCTTATTTTGGTTTGTTTGTCTTTGTACTCCGGAAAAGCATCAAATGGAAGACCTTTTATATATGGGTGGTCAGCCTTTGGATCATAGAGCTGGTGTTAAATGGCAGCTATGTACTGAGTGCAAAGGGAAATAACAGAAGTCTTACAGATGATATAAAACAGACATCCAGGGAAACAGCATATGCAGAATGTGATCTGGAAGCCGGAGAACGTAAGACGGCATTGTATTCCTATGATAATCTGCAGTTATCAAATACAAACTGCTATTCCTCCATGGCAAATGGTTCTGCCATTGATTCCTTTGCTAGTCTTGGATTATCACATTATCAGAATATAGAGTATACCTACAGAAGAACGACTCCGGTTACAGCACTGATGTATAATGTCCGGTATATTATGACAAATGAATTAGGAGCAGCAGGTGGATATCATATGGTGGCAGCACCGGATGGAACATATGGATATCTGTATGAGGCGGATGCTCTTGCAGGGATGGGCTTCCTTCTGGATGAGGACATTCTGAACTGGAGTGGAGAGAAGAGTGCAGCCGAAAATCAGAATGAACTGGTAATGCTTGGAATGGATCAGCCGGAACTGGAAGATCTGTTTGAGAAGAAGACTCTTACAGATGATATGATCTCATTTACCGGCCTGAATGCAGCAAAGCAGGGCGATGGTGTCTATGCTTATACAGCTCAGGCGGATATTGCAACCTCCATGATAGTTTCCTATAAAGCAGAACAGGCAGAGGATCTGTATGTAGAGTGTTCGGACACAAGACTGCAGGGTGTTGATGTTTATGTGAATGATCAGCAGGTTGTGAGTTCGGTTTATCCGGAATCAGCAGGCATGATACATATTGGAAATGTAAATGCCGGAGATGAGGTTAAGCTGCGGTTTGCTACGGCTGCTGTTAGGAATGAGTCGGGCATAAAGACAGTTGCCTTGTATGCGATAAATGAGGAAACGGTTCAGGCATTTAAAGAGTATGTGTTAAAGAATACAATGGAATTTGATGGGTATGACGGCAATTGCTTAAATGGGCATATAACAGCGGACAAGGCTGGAATCCTGTATTTGGCGGTTCCGTACAATGAAGGCTTTACGGCTGCTGTAGATGGGAAAAAGGTAGCTCCTGTAAAGATTGGAACCGGCTTGATGGGCGTTCCGGTAGAAGTAGGGGAACATGTGATTACGCTGACCTATCATACACCATATCTGATGGCGGGCATATGTCTGTCTGTGATTGGAATATTAATATTGGCAGGATATTTGATTATCCGTCGAAAAAAATCATCCGATAAATAATGGACATAAATTATTTGCTTATAAAATGCAGATTTTGAAAACAGATCATAATAAATTCTTATAATAAAAACAGGCAACCTGAGTGCGGTCGCGCAGGTCAAGCTTCATAAGGATATTACTGAGATAATTGCGGACGGTTCCTTCCGAGAGGAAGAGCTGCTCCGCAATTTCTTTGTTGTTCAGACCGTCTGCAACCAGCCGTATCAGTTCAAATTCCTTTTCCGTAAGATTGTAGGACAGGTAATCAAAATGATCATCAGCCTGTAATAGGGTTGGGATCTTGTTCATGATCTCATTTCCAAAAACAGTTTGTCCGTTGTGTACGGCGGTGATCGCAGATGCAACGGTCTCAAAATCCTGTTTTAAGATGTAACCCTTTGCACCGATCCGAATGGCTTTGATGATATAGTCATCATCGGCAAAGGTAGTAAGTAACAGAATCTTTGCATCAGGGTGGCTGGCAATGATCTCTTTCGATGCAGTCAGTCCGTCCATGCCCTCCATACGGATATCCATTAACAGGACATCAGGGATGTAAGTATCATACAGGGAGATGGCGTCGTGACCATTTGCTCCGGTCGCAAGTACAGTAATATCTGAGTAGGATTCTAATATGATCTTTAAAGATGCACTGACAAATGCATCATCATCAACAATTATAATATTCATGCAGTTCTATCTCCTTTTTGTGTATGCTTTGGAATACTGACAAACAGGCGGAATCCGGAATTGGTTGTGATCTGTAAAGTACCGGATAAGGATTGGACTCGTTCCCGGATGTTGGTAAGTCCGATACCAGGGGTGTCTGTAAGGTGAATGTCTGTTCCATTGTCATGAATCGTCAACTGATAGAACCCCGGATGTTCCCGGATCAGAATCGAGAGCTGATCGCCGTTACTGTGCTTTACAGCATTTGTGATCGCTTCTTTGGCAATACTGATAAGACAGTACTTGATATCCTTTGGAACAATGTTGCTCATATCATATTCAAATGAAGTATGAAAGCCTGTTATATCATTTAACATATCCTGAATGGCAGCTTCCGTATCAATGGATTCATCGTGAAGGTCGTGGACACTTGATCGTATACTGTTCATGGCAGTATCCAGCGTAGTGCGGAGATCAGAAAGCGGATTTGTAAGGATTGGTTCTTTGTTGATCGTCTGGATTGCACCAACCTGGAGAATGGATCTGGTGAGCATGTGACCGACATTATCATGGATTTCTCTGGCGATACGATTTCTCTCTTTCAGGGTTGCAGTATAGATCCTGTTATCCTGTTCCTTCCGGATCATACGGATTCGTTCTTTTGCTAGAAGTTCATTAGTCTCTGATGTATCTGTAAGGTGCTTCATCTGTTGATGAAGGGTGGCAAGCTCTGTGGTCAGATATCCGTATAACATGCTGCACAGGCAGAGAACACATATTAAAAGAAGTGTTTCTACAGAAAATTTTGTTGTAGCCAGAATGATAGCAAGGATCCCGATGGGAGCAGTATAACAGACCGGCCGTCTGTTCAGATAGAAGCAGAAAAGCGGAAGAAATACAACAAGTTCAGGAATCATACAGCACAGAATAAATATGCCTGCATGGATAAGAGTCAGAGCTGCAGGTGAGAGTCTGTCGGCAATCAGTATTGTGCCAAAGGCAAGGATGATCGCAAGCAGGATATATATTACGCTGTGTGTGGATATCGAAAAAGTGTGAATACACATAATACAGCATATTGCAAATATAAGCAGTCGTGTCAGAATTTGCTTCATAACTTCCCCTTGTATATGGACCGGTCACGCGAGGGTCAGGTAATTGCGTGAACCGGATCGGATTCATAAGTGACGATATTAGTATACCTGTTGAAAAATACAGCGTCAATTGACTACAGTTGAAAAACTCCGGATTTTAAAAGAATGTGACAAATGTCATATTATGGATGTGAAGATTGGCACTGAACAGAATTGTCCTGGTATGGTAGAATGACAGCATAACATAGAAAACATGCGATGGGTTTCAGGTGCGATGCCGGAAGAAACGATAGCATCCGAATAGAAAATGAATGAGGAGACAGTTATGGAATATGCGATTGAAGTAAAAGATCTGGTGAAACGATATAAAGATTTTGTGGCATTATCACACTTTGATCTGGAGGTAAAAGAGGGCGAGATCTTCGGTCTGCTTGGACCGAATGGATCGGGCAAGACGACGACGATCAATTGTATCTTGTCGCTGCTTACATATGATCAGGGCGATGTCCGGGTATTTGGTAAGAAGATGACATCGACGAGCTACGATCTGAAACGGGAGATTGGTGTTGTAATGCAGAATGTGGCTGTATTTGACGAAATGACGGTATATGAGAATATTGATTATTTCTGTGGACTGTATATCAGGGATAAAAAGATGAGAAAACAGTATGTAGAGGATGCGATCGCATTTGTCGAGCTTCAGGACTATAAGAAGTTCCTGCCGAAAAAGCTGTCAGGAGGACTTCTCAGACGATTAAATATTGCGTGTGGAATCGCACACAAACCGAAGCTGATCTTTTTTGATGAACCGACGGTGGCGGTAGACCCACAGAGTCGGAACAAGATCTTAGAGGGAATTGTGGAGCTTAATAAGAAGGGTGCAACGATCATCTACACTTCTCATTATATGGAAGAGGTAGAACAGATCTGTAGCCGTATATTGATCATGGATAAAGGCCAAAAGGTCGCTCTTGGCACGAAGGAAGAACTGAAAAAAATGATAAAGAAGACGGAGAGTATCTTCATAGAAGCTCCGGCACTGACAGATGAACAACTGCTGGAGCTGAGACAGCTTCCGCATGTGTATGACAGTTCATACCAGGATGGAATGTTGAAACTGATCTACTCCGGTGGAAATCACAATCTGATCCGGGTTATGGAATATATGAAGGAGCATGCGGTATTATTTGGAAAAGTATATACCGAGCTTCCGAGTCTGAACGATGTGTTCCTTGAGATCACCGGAAAGACGCTTCGGGATTAGGAGGGGTGGATATGTTTTGGCATAATTTTAAATATGCAGGTAAAATGCTGATAAAAGGAAAAGATACACTGTTCTGGACGATATTGTTTCCGATTGCATTATTCACATTCATGTACATGGCATTTGGAAATATCATGGAAAAGGATGAAATGTTTAAAGATATCCCGGTTGCGGTTGTGAGGGATGGCGAGAACGATACAGCACTTATGATGGTGCTGTCTACGCTCTCCATGGACGGCGAAGATAAACGGATCGACATGGAGGTGCTCAACGAGAAAGAAGCGCTTCAAAAGTTAAATGATGAAGAAGTGACCGGTGTGATCTATACATCGGATGCGAGCCTGACAGTGAGGCAGAGTGACATCAAGGAGTCGATACTGGAATCAATCCTGAATCAGTATAAGCAGATGGAACAGATGTATCTGAATCTGATGCAGAAGGATCCGGAGGCTGCATCGGAGATCATTCAGAAGGCAGTGCAGAGTGATGCGGTATATTATGAAGAGATTTCTACATCGGACGGATGCCAGAATGAGTATTATAATTATTTCTATGCAGTGCTTGCTATGAGCTGTCTGTTTTCTTCTTTTGCCGGAATCACAAGAATGCACAAGCTGCAGGCAAATGAAAGTGCGCTTGGAATGCGTCGTTGTCTGTCACCGAATCCTAAACTTGTGACTGTTCTGGCGGAGTATCTAGCATTACTGCTGGTTCAGTTTGCCGCGGAGGTTATCACTGTGATCTATATGCGGCTGTTCGGTGTACAGTTTGGTACGAAATATCCGGCTATTTTACTGGTGCTTTTTATTGCATGTAATATCGGTATTGCCGGGGGAATGCTGCTTGGTTCCTGGTCAAAATGCTCATATGGAGGAAAGATTGGAATTGCGGTAGCGGCCAGCCTGACGTTCTCTTTTATGGCGGATCTGATGGTTCATGGAATTAAAAACAGTATTGAAGATAAACTTCCGATTCTGAACCGGATCAATCCGGCAGTGTTGGTAACGGACTGCCTTTATGCACTCAATGTATACGATAATTACGATCGTTATTTCAGAAATATCCTGATCTTAACCGGTATGGCTGTCTGTCTGCTTGGAGCGAGTATTCTGGTCTTAAGGAGGAACAAATATGCAAGTGTTTAAATCCTATTTTAAAATCTTAAATAAGAAAAAAGGCTCAATGCTGATGTATATTGGGATCTTTGCAGGCATTATATTTGGATTTATATTGCCGAATTCCGGTAAAACAGAAGATGAATATAAAAGCATGAAGTGTAAATTCGCCTGGTTTGATTATGACCAGACGGCAGAAAGTGAAGAACTGTTTTCGTATCTGGATCATGCACATAAACATGCTGAATTAAAAACAGATACGACGGAAGCGATGCAGGACAGTCTGTTTAACCGGGATACAGACTGTATCGTCCGCATTAAAAAAGGTTATGCGGATCATTTGGATAAGGAAAATCTGTCCGATTATATCGAGATCGTTGCAATTCCGAACCGGAGCAAGGTGGAACTGTTTGAATCGGATGTGAATAAATATATCTCTTATCTGAATGCATATTTTGTAGCCGGATATGACCGGGCGGAGGCAGCAGCTCAGGTAAATGAATTATTTCAGACCAGGACAAACGTAACAATGACAACCGAAGACCATGGCGGAAAACATAGTACGAGATATACATTTTTCAGTTATCTGGGATGGATATTTGTGGTCATGATGATCGAAGGTGTAAGTCCGGTATTGATCGTATATGACAAAAAAGAATTAAGAGAACGGATCGCAAGCTCGGCATATAAATATTCCAATATGACAAAAGAGATCCTTTTCGGAACGATCGTAACAGGATTTCTTGGATGTGCTGTATTTGCGGTTGGGGGATGCTTTGTATTCAGAAAAGAAATGTTTACGGCAGCAGGACTTGGGAATCTGCTCAATATGGTCTGCTACATGTTTGTAGCCATGGCACTTGCCTTTCTTGCAAGTAAGATTGCCCGAAACGAGGAAGGTTTCAGTATGATCGGCAATATAGTGTCTCTTGGTATGGCATTCCTGTCCGGCATCTTTGTTCCGGTGGAATTTCTTGGTGAAGGGGTCATAAAGCTGGCACATTTCCTTCCGGCTTACTGGTATGTCAAGGTTGTTGATCTTCTGGACTATGAGGCAAAGATACCATCGGAAGCATTCATATATATGGGCATCGAGCTGCTCTTTTCAGCCGCCATCATCACGATCGCAATTGTGATCGACCGTGCCAGAAACCACCGACTGGTGGCGTGAAAATATCTAAAAAATGGAAGCGGTATTCCTGTTGTGAAGGAAACATATCTGGAAATTGATATATAAAACAAAATGGGAAATAGCATTACTATTATGAAGCAAGTCTTTTTTAACGCCGGTTCTTAGCGAGTCGCCATGGGCGAGGAGCTTAGTACCGTTGCGTTAAAATAGAGTGCGAACGACTTGCGGAACAATATGTAATGTATTTCCCATTTTATTTCAAAGATTTACGGAAGAAATTTCCTTTATAACAGGAATGCCGCTTCCATTTCAACTATTATTTGTCGTTGTTCTTGTTCTTCTCGTTCATCATTGCGCGGACTTTCATGGACAGGCCGAACAGGTTGATGAATCCGGTTGCATCCTTATGGTCGTACAGCTCACCGGTAGTGAAGCTTGCAAGACTCTCAGAATACAGAGAATATGGAGAAGTTGTTCCGGCTTTGATGATATTTCCCTTGTACAGTCTCATCTTAACCTGACCGGTAACTGTCTCCTGTGTCTTTTCAACAAATGCCTGAAGTGATTCACGAAGAGGGCAGAACCACTTTCCTTCGTATACAAGATCGGCAAACTTGGTTGCTACGAGCTTCTTGTATGCAAGCGTTTCACGATCCAGAGTCAGCTCCTCTAACTGCTTGTGAGCTTCCATCAGAATTGTTCCGCCGGGAGTCTCATAAACACCACGGGACTTCATGCCGACAACACGGTTCTCAACGATATCGATAATACCGATACCATGTTTGCCGCCTAAACGGTTTAATTCACGAATGATATCAGAAACTTTCATCTTTGTACCATTAATAGCAGTTGGGATACCCTTTTCAAAATCAAGTGACAGATATTCATCCTCATCCGGTGCCTTTTCAGGGGTAACACCGAGAACCAGAAGATCATCGTAGTTTGGTTCGTTTGCAGGATTTTCCAGTTCCAGACCTTCATGGCTGATGTGCCAGATATTACGGTCACGGCTGTAAGAATGAGCAGCATCAAATGGAAGATTAATACCATGTGCCTGACAGTATGCGATCTCCGCATCACGGGAATCCAGCTTCCATTCCGGCTGTCTCCATACAGCGATAACCTTGATGTCAGGAGCAAGAGCCTTAATTGAAAGCTCAAATCTTAACTGGTCATTTCCTTTTCCTGTTGCGCCGTGACAGATCGCAACAGCGCCTTCCTTACGAGCAACCTCAACTAATTTCTTAGCAATCAGAGGTCTTGCGAAAGAAGTACCGAGTAAATATTTATTCTCATATACAGCATCTGCCTGAACGGTTGGCATGATGTATTCATCACATAATTCATCAACAACATCCAGAATGTATAACTTGGAAGCCCCTGAATATTTTGCTCTTTCATCCAGTCCTTCCAGCTCACTTTCCTGTCCTACGTCGATGCAGGCGCAGATAACATCGTAATCATAAGTTTCTTTTAACCAAGGGATGATAGCTGTTGTATCAAGACCGCCTGAGTATGCAAGAACAACTTTGTCTTTTGCCATTTCTAAATCCTCCTTAAATTCATAAAGTTTTACCTGCAAATAAATATATAACGGTAATGAATATTATGCAAGTATTTTTGGAAAATGCTGGTCTGAAAATCGGACTTTGAAAGGAATATTGGTTGTAAATTGCACTTTTTTATTGTATCATATAAATAATAATGTCGTAAAATAAGTTGCAGAGAGGATGTCTTTATTTATATGGATAAGAAGACTACACAATTCGATCAACGTCTATCCGAATATCGGGACAGACTGTTACAACGGAATAAGGAAATGACGACTGACGATGATGACCGGATCGATGCGATCATCAATGGAAGTGCAGATACAGAGGAAATGGAGGCTCCTGCGGGTATGAATGAGATACAGGAGCAGTCGGAGGCATCGGAGAAGGAAGATACACAGAGAGCGCCGGAACCGGTGTCGGAATCGTATAAAGAGTATGCGGACAAGCTAGAATCTGTATTACAGGAAGTCGGCGTATCAAAGAAACCGGAGAAAAAGGACGAAAATAAAAAAGAAGAGAAGAAAATCGAAAAGAAAGCTGAAAAGAAAAATGATATTGAAGCTGCTGCAGAACGGGAACGGAAACGGCTGGCAAGAAAGAATGCAGGACTTGACCAAGAAGAGACTTTGGAACTGACAGAAGAGCCGGAACCGGAAGAACCTGATTATGATGATGACTCTTCGGATGATTTTATGGAAGAAGATGGCGGACGCACATCAGCAGCCAAGGAGAATCTTCAGAATATATTGTTTGGCGCCGGCCGGGCATTTCAGAATCTGAAAAAGGAACAGGAAGAGAAAGAGGATAAGGACAGGGAACGGAAACAATCTGGAACTGTATCTGTTGTTAATCGTTGGCTGATCGTTGGAGTTGTCCTTTTGATTGTCTTTATCGTGCTGACGATAAGTTATATTGGAGCAAACAAATCATACAAATATAACCAGATGGATATCCGTCCGATTGCGGAATCAGACCTGACAGTGAATGATGGCGTGGAAGATGCGACGAAAGGATATACAACGATCGCATTGTATGGTGTGGATTCCAGAGACGCCAATCTGAATACAGGAACCAACAGTGATACGATCCTTCTTGTCAGTATCAATAATGACACAAAGGAAGTAAAGTTGGTATCCGTGTACAGAGATACATTGTTTGAGATCCAGGGTGAGACACCGGTTACACAGAAGGTAAATTACGCATATCAGTTGGGCGGAGCATTAATGTCCATTAACACACTGAACACGAATCTGGATCTGAAGATCACAGATTATATAACGGTAGATTTTAATGCGATGTCAAGCATCATCAATGCACTTGGTGGTGTGGAGATAACGATTGAAGAGGAAGAAGTCAACAGCCTGAATAAGAATCTGGCAGAACAGATCGCAATATCAGGAGAATACTCCAATGGTGTTCATTCTGCGGGGAAACAGCTCCTGAATGGTCAGCAGGCAGTAGCCTATACCAGGATCCGGAGCAATGCAAAGGGTGATATTACCAGAACCGAACGACAGAGAATCGTTCTGTTAGGTCTGATCAGCAAGCTGGGAAATGCAGGAACCGATACGATCCGCAATCTGCTGGATGTATCCTTTAGCTGTATCTCTACCAGCCTTACAAAGACAGAGGCGGAGAAGCTTGCGAAGAATGTTGCTTCTTACAAGATCACAGGCAATACGGGCTTTCCATTTGCCTACAGCTTCGCATCCCTTGAGGATAAGGGCAGTGTGATCGTGCCTGCAGATATGGCGGCAAATGTAACAGCACTTCATGCATGGCTGTATGGAGACAGCGGATATTCGGTATCGACAACGGCGGCTGCGATCAGTAAAACGATTGCTGATGAAACCGGTGTGGCATCAGCAGGCAGCATTGATATCGAGCAGGCGGTCAGTGAAGTTACGACTGAGTCGACGGAGTCTGCTTCAGAAGCTGGAGACGGTACAGAAGAAGATGATTCATCGGATGTGAAGACGATCACAACACCTCCGGAGGGTATGATAGAAAATGAATAGTCGGCAGATGCCGGGTAAATAGATTCAGACAGAGAACCTGAGAACTGTATCCGATGCGGTTTTCAGGTTCTTTTTCACAAGAACGAAGAAAGACAGGTATCATGTATATGAGAAAACGATGGTGGATATCCGGGATTCTGACTGTTGTTCTGACAGCAGGATTTGGAATCGGAAATGCCGGAAACGGTAACCAACAACTGAATATGGCAGGACAGGATGGAATCACCCATGTATACGCGGCAGAGCTTCCGGATGAAGAAACAGAGATCGTTCCGTTTCGTGGAAGAGAAAGCTATATCCTGTCAGAGTGGGAGCTGGAAACAGAAGGTAAGCTGGAACAGGCAGCTATGGTAAAACAGTACATATCTACGATGACACTGCGGGAGAAGGTGTGCCAGATGATCATTGCCGATCCGGAAAATCTGGTCACAACACATGATGTCACAAAAGTGGATGCGGAAATGGAACAGGCGCTTGCAGACTATCCGGTAGGCGGGATCATGTTGAAGTCCAGAAATATCGAAAGCAAGAAGCAATTAAAGAAGTTGCTTAAAAATTTGCAGAAGCAATCGGAAATCGCATTATTCCTTGCGGTAGATGAAGAAGGTGGAAATGTCAGCCGGGTACTGTCGAACCTCGGAAACCGGGAAGGCGGGACGATTGATCCGATGTATGAATATAAGGACGATGGTACGGATACGGCATTTGAAAATGCGAGGGAGCTTGGTAGTAATCTGGCATATTATGGGTTTAATCTGGATTTTGCACCGGTGGCTGATGTGTGGTCGAATCCTAAGAATACCGTGATCGGAAAACGGGCATACAGTGATGATTATGAACAGGCGGCGGAGCTGATTCCGTATGCAGTGGAGGGCTTTCATGCCGGTGGCGTGATGTGCACCCTGAAGCATTTTCCGGGACACGGGGATACCGTTGAGGATTCCCATTATGGAACGGCATATGTAAGGGGAACGCTGCAAGAACTGGAAACGCAGGAGTTTGTTCCGTTTCGGGCAGGAATCCGGGCAGGGGCCGATTGTGTTATGATCGGGCATCTGGTAGTGCCTGACATATCAGATCAGCCGGCGGATCTCTCGGAAACACTGGTTACAGACTGCCTGCGAAACGAGCTGGCCTTTCATGGACTAATCATCACAGACTCCTTTCAGATGGAAGCGATCACGGATCATTATGAACCGGGAGAAGCAGCAGTGCTGGCAATCCGGGCAGGGGTGGATCTGATCCTTGAACCGGAAGAACTTGGGGAAACGGTTGAAGGGATTCTGACTGCGTTAGACAAGGGAGAACTGACAGAGAAGCGGATCGATGAAAGCGTGGAACGGATACTGATGGCAAAACAGGTAAATGGAATCCAGATAGATCATAAAATTGAGAAACAATAGTAACACAATTCAAAAACATGATATAAAATGATGAAAATATCAGAAAAAATTATGAGTAAAAATGCAATTCATGGGGATAAAACCACTTGAGTTGCATTTTTTAATATATAAATATGATAAATTGTAAATACAAAATACTTTACAAAATTAAGTTTACAAACTATCTGACAATTTGACGAAAAAAGTTGTTTACAAACGGGAAAAAAGATAGTATGATTACAAATCATAAAAACACAGAGCTGTATTTGAGAAATACTATCAGATGATCGGGCAGTAGGATCTCAACAGGCACTGGCAATAAGTTGGAAAGGAAAACGAGCATGGAAGATAACAGAAATGTAGAAAATCCAGGGTTATACCGTGAAGAATATGAACATGATAACTGCGGTATCGGTGCTGTTGTGAATATCAAGGGCATTAAGACACATGAGACCGTAAATAATGCGTTAAAGATTGTTGAAAATCTGGAACACAGAGCAGGAAAAGATGCAGAAGGAAAAACCGGTGACGGTGTAGGTATCCTTCTTCAGATCTCACACAAGTTTTTCAGAAAAGCCGTTGCAGAACTCGGATATGATCTGGGGAAGGAACGGGATTATGGTGTTGGTATGTTTTTCTTTCCACAGGATGAACTGTCAAGAAAACAGGCAATGAAGATGTTCGAGGTTATTGTCGAGAAAGAAGGACTGGAGTTCTTATGCTGGAGAATGGTTCCGACGACTCCGGGTATCCTCGGTAAGAAAGCTATTGATGTTATGCCATGTATCATGCAGGCATTTATCAAGAGACCGGCAACCGTAAAAGCAGGACTTGATTTTGACCGGAAACTGTATTTTGTCAGAAGAATATTTGAAGAAAGTAACGATGATACCTATGTGCCATCACTTTCCAGCAAGACGATCGTATATAAAGGTATGTTCTTAGTTGGAGAGCTTCGTAAGTTCTATAACGACCTTCAGGATCCGGATTATGAATCAGCAATCGGACTTGTACATTCAAGATTCTCAACGAATACAACGCCTAGCTGGCTTCGTGCACATCCATACCGTTATCTTTGTCACAATGGTGAGATCAATACGATCCGTGGAAATGAAGATAAGATGATCGCCAGAGAAGAGACAATGGAATCCACGATCATGCAGGATGAGATGTACAAGGTTATGCCTGTACTTGATCCAAATGGTTCCGATTCTGCCAGACTGGATAACTGTCTGGAGTTCCTGGTATTAAATGGCATTCCGCTTCCACTTGCTGTTATGATCACGATTCCGGAGCCTTGGGAGAATGACCGATTTATGAGTCAGGAGAAAAAGGACTTCTATCAGTATTATGCAACTATGATGGAACCTTGGGACGGACCTGCATCGATCCTGTTCACAGACGGAGATATCATGGGTGCAGTGCTCGACCGTAACGGACTCAGACCTTCCAGATATTATATAACAGATGATGATTACCTGATCCTTTCCTCAGAGGTTGGTGTATTAGAGGTCGATCCGTCAAAGATCGTAAAGAAGGATCGTTTAAGACCGGGACGTATGCTTTTAGTTGATACGGTAAACGGCCGTCTGATCTCTGATGATGAGATCAAAGAAAAATATGCAAAAGCAAAACCATATGGTGAATGGCTCGACAGTAATTTGGTCAAGTTAAATGACCTGAAGATCCCGAACATCCGTGTAGAGGAATATACCGATGAAGAACGGGCAAAGCTTCAGAAAGCATTTGGTTATACATTTGAGGACTTTAAGAATACGATCTATCCAATGGCTGAAAAAGGTGCAGAAGCGATCAGCGCAATGGGAACGGATACTCCGCTTGCTGTACTTTCAAACAGTGACAAGCCATTGTTTAACTATTTCAAACAGTTATTTGCTCAGGTAACGAATCCTCCGATTGATGCGATCCGTGAGGAGATCGTTACATCAACTTCCGTATATCTTGGAAAGGATGGCAACATTCTGGAAGAGAAGCCGGAAAACTGTCATGTATTAAAGATCCATAATCCAATCCTTACAAATACTGATATTTTAAAGATCAAGAACATGAAGGTAGAAGGATTGAAGGTCGGCGTTCTTCCAATCCTTTACTATAAGAATACATCACTGGAAAAAGCGTTAGACCGGTTGTTCGTAGAAGCAGACAAGCTGTACCGTGATGGTGTAAATATCCTGATCCTGTCAGACCGTGGTGTCGATGAAACACATGTTGCGATTCCTTCCTTATTAGCAGTTTCGGCTATGCAGAAGCATCTGGTAAGGACCAAGAAGAGAACTTCGGTTGCGATCATTCTGGAGAGTGCCGATCCTAGAAATGTGCATCATTTTGCAACCCTGCTTGGTTACGGTGCCTGTGCTGTCAATCCATATCTGGCAATTGAGACGATCAAACAGATGGTAGACAGTCATCTGTTAAATAAGGATTTCAATGCGGCTGTCGATGATTACAATGCAGCGATCATGCATGGCATCGTAAAGATCGCATCCAAGATGGGTGTATCAACGATCCAGTCTTACATGGGATCCCAGATCTTTGAATGTATCGGACTTTCCAAAGAGGTCGTTGATAAATATTTCACAAATACAGTAAGCTGCGTAGGCGGTTCCGGTATCAAGGAGATCGAGAAGACAGTGGATGCCCTTCATTCATCTGCATTTGATCCGCTTGGCCTGGATACTAATCTTGCATTGACAAGTATCGGGGCACATAAGTTCAGAAGCGGTAAGGAAGAGCATCTGTATAATCCACAGACGATCTACCTGCTGCAGCAGGCGACCAGAAGAGGAGATTACAGCCTGTTCAAGCAATATACCGCATGTCTGGAAGATGAGACAAAACCATTCCATCTGAGAGGACTGATGGAATTCAAATATGCTGAGAATCCAATTCCGCTGGAAGAGATAGAACCGGTAGAATCCATTGTAAAACGTTTCAAGACCGGAGCAATGAGTTATGGTTCCATTTCACAGGAAGCACATGAATGTATGGCGATCGCAATGAATACGATCGGTGGTAAATCCAATTCCGGTGAAGGTGGAGAGTCGATCGACCGATTAACAATAGGAAAAGACGGTAAGAACCGTTGCTCCGCGATCAAGCAGGTAGCATCTGGACGATTCGGTGTTACATCCAGATATCTGGTCAGCGCAAAAGAGATCCAGATCAAGATGGCACAGGGCGCAAAGCCGGGTGAAGGTGGACATCTTCCTGGTGGAAAGGTATATCCATGGATCGCAAAGACTCGGTTATCTACTCCGGGTGTCAGCCTGATCTCACCACCACCGCATCATGATATTTATTCGATCGAGGATCTGGCACAGTTGATCTACGATTGCAAGAATGCAAACCGTGATGCAAGAATCTCTGTAAAACTGGTATCAGAAGCCGGTGTTGGTACAGTTGCAGCCGGTGTTGCAAAGGCAGGAGCACAGGTTATCCTCATCTCCGGGTACGATGGTGGTACCGGTGCAGCACCAAATAACTCCATTCATTATGCAGGACTTCCTTGGGAGCTTGGTCTGGCAGAGACACACCAGACACTGATCAAGAATGATCTTCGTAACAAGGTTATCCTTGAAACCGATGGTAAGCTGATGACCGGACGTGATGTTGCAATCGCAGCCATGCTTGGTGCAGAGGAATTCGGATTTGCAACAGCTCCGCTGGTAACCATGGGCTGTGTAATGATGCGGGTATGTAATCTGGATACCTGTCCGGTTGGTATCGCTACACAGAATCCGGAGCTTCGTAAGAGATTCAAAGGCAAACCGGAATATGTCATCAACTTTATGAAATTTATTGCAGAGGAGCTTCGTGAATATATGTCGAAGCTTGGTGTCAGAACGGTGGATGAACTGGTAGGACGTTCCGATTTGTTATATGCAGGAAAGGGAGCAGAGGACAGAAATGTTGATCTGTCACTGATCATCAATAATCCATATATTGACGCACCTCAGAATAAGATCAAATATAACGAGAAGCATCCATATGACTTCCAGCTTGAAAAGACGATCGATATGCGTGTTCTGTTAAAGAAACTTGGACCTGCTCTTGAAAAGGGACAGAAGAAGAGTATCGAGATCGATGTTGTGAATACCGATCGTTCCGTTGGTACGATCTTCGGATCAGAGATCACAAAGCGCTATGGAGATACCTTGGAGGATGATTCTTACCTTGTAAAATGTAATGGTGCAGGTGGACAGAGCTTTGGTGCATTTGTACCAAAGGGACTTACCTTAGAGCTTGTCGGAGACAGCAATGACTACTTCGGAAAAGGACTTTCCGGTGGTAAGCTGATCGTATATCCGCCACGTTCCGCAAAATTTGTCCATGAAGACAATATTATTATCGGTAATGTAGCACTTTACGGAGCAACCAGTGGCAAGGCATATATCAACGGCGTTGCCGGTGAGCGATTTGCAGTTCGTAACTCCGGAGCAACCGCAGTTGTTGAAGGTGTCGGCGATCATGGTTGTGAATATATGACAGGTGGTAAGGTGGTAGTCCTTGGACGCACCGGAAAGAACTTTGCAGCCGGCATGAGTGGTGGTATCGCATATGTTCTTGATATGGAGAATGACCTGTATAAGCGTCTGAATAAGGAAATGATCCATGTGGAAGCAGTATCCGACAAATATGAGATCGGTGAACTGAAGCAGATGATCATGGATCATGTAAATTATACAAATTCAGAGATTGGAAAACGAATCCTGGATAAGTTTAATGAGTATCTTCCAAAATTCAAGAAGATCATTCCAAAGGATTATGAGAAGATGATGAACACCATTGTTGCGATGGAAGAAAAGGGTTTGACCAGTGAACAGGCAACGATCGAAGCATTCTACAAGATTAAAAATGGAGGTAAATAGATATGGGAAAGCCAACGGGATTTTTAGAATATGAAAGAGAAACCAGTATAGAGATCGCTCCGGAAGAAAGAATTAAGAATTTCAATGAATTCCATATACCATTAAGTCTTGAAGAACAGAAGATCCAGGCTGCCAGATGTATGGACTGTGGTGTTCCATTCTGTCAGGCAGGTATGATGATCGGCGGTATGGCATCCGGTTGTCCGTTAAATAATCTGATCCCTGAATGGAACGATATGATCTATAATGACAACTGGGAACATGCTTATGCCAGACTGAGCAAGACCAATAATTTCCCTGAATTTACCAGCCGTGTATGTCCGGCTCTCTGTGAGAAGGCATGTACCTGTAATATTAACGGTGATCCGGTATCCGTAAGAGAAAATGAACGTGCGATCATTGAATATGCCTATGCAAATGGTCTGGTAAATGATCAGCCTCCAAAAGGAAAAACTGACAAAAAAGTTGCCGTGATCGGTTCCGGTCCATCCGGACTTGCTGTAGCGGATATGTTAAACAGCCGTGGACATGACGTCACTGTATATGAGAGAAGTGACAGACCGGGCGGACTTCTGATGTATGGTATTCCAAATATGAAACTGGAAAAAGAAGTCATCGACCGTAAGATCGCATATATGGAAAAGCGAGGCATCCGTTTTATATTAAATACAGAAGTGGCAACCGGAAAGTCCACAGCAAAGTCACCGTATCCAAAGGATGACCAGATCACAGGATATCTGAAGAATCCAAATCAGAAGTATGTAAAAGCAGAAGATCTGTTAAAGGAATATGATGCAGTTGTACTTGCCTGCGGCGCATCCAATCCAAGAGATATCAAGGCAGCAGGCAGAGATGCGAAGGGAATCTATTTTGCAGTTGATTTCTTAAAGACAACGACAAAGAGTCTTGTAAATTCAAAGTTTGCAGATAAGCAGTTCGTGAACTGCAAGGGTAAAAATGTTCTGGTTATCGGCGGCGGTGATACCGGTAATGACTGTGTGGGAACTGCCGTCAGAGAAGGAGCAAAGAGTGTTACCCAGCTTGAGATGATGCCGAAGCTTCCGGATCAGAGAGCAGAGAATAACCCATGGCCGGAGTGGCCGAGAGTCTGCAAGACCGATTATGGTCAGCAGGAAGCAATTGCAGTATACGGACACGATCCTCGTATCTATGAGACGACCGTTAAGGAGTTCTTAAAGGATAAGGATGGTAATGTGAAGGGGGCCAAGTGCGTAAAACTTGACTGGCAGAAGGATCCAAAGACCGGCCGTATGAATATGACAGAGGTACCGGACAGTGAGTATGTGATCGACTGTGAAGTCGTTCTGATCGCAGCCGGATTTCTTGGCAGCCAGAAGTATGTAGCAGACAGCTTTGGCGTAGAATTAAATGAACGTACGAATGTGAAGACTGCATGCCCGAAGTCCTATGCAACAAATGTGCCAAAGGTATTTGTTGCAGGTGATATGCACAGAGGCCAGTCGCTGGTCGTATGGGCGATCCATGAAGGTAGAGAAGCTGCTGTTGCAGTAGATTCGATGTTGGTTGGATATACAAACCTGAACAGCTAAATATATTTATAGAAGAAACTGTTATGCAGATGTCCGGAGTAAGGATGTCTGCATGGCAGTTTCTTCTGTTAAATATGTGCAAATTTTCTAATTTTTTGGGTTTTCTTTTATACTTATTGACAGAAAAACCGGGGACGTTTAAAATAGATGTTATCTAGGTGAACTCTGCCCGGGACGATGTTTTAACAGAACAAAATCAGGCAGATGAGTAAAAAGAAGGAGAGTAAACTATGAGAAAAGGTAAGAAAATTATCTCAGCGGCACTAGGGTTTGCGCTGGTATTCCAGTCGTTTGCCGGAATTGGTCCGGTAGCTGTCGCTGCAACGGGAGATGTAGATATCAATTCGACATTTACCGACGCGAACTTTCGGTCATATGTATCATCGAATTTTGATACAAATAAAGATGGCACGTTGTCAGAAAAAGAAATTGATGCGGTAACATCACTGAATGTAAGTATCAGTACATATTCAAAGAAGATATCAAGTCTTGCAGGCGTGGATGTATTTACGTCACTGGAATATCTGGACTGTTCCGGTCAGGCAATTGGAAGTCTGGATGTAGCGGATCTGGAGAATCTGAAATCTATTAATGCATCGAGCGACCAGTTGACGACATTTACATTACCAAAGAAAGCAGAACAGCTTGCTTCTGTTAATCTTTCCTATAATCAGATCACAGATATCACATTCCAGACGACTTATGCAGCTCTGAAAGAATTAAATGTATATGGAAACCAGTTGACTTCAATCGATCTGTCAAAGCTGCCGGCACTTGTGCGGTTGAATGTTGGTTACAACGCTTTGTCGGTACTGGATCTGAGCAAGAACACGAATCTGGAATTCCTGCACTGTCAGAGCATGACAAAGCTGCAGACGTTAGATATATCAAGCAACAGTGCGGATCATACAAAATTAGCCTATGTTGATTGTTCCCATATGTTGTCGGGTGGTCAGGGTGCGATCAAAGAACTGGATGTTACAGGTGATACCGGCCTTAAGACACTGATCGCAGATGATAACTCCATAGATGTATTAAATATGGATGGAGCAACGTCACTACTGACACTGAGTGTAGCAGGAAATAAGATCAAGTCGATCGATGTGTCCAAAGAATCCAGTCTGGAAACATTGAACCTGTCCAATAACAGTATCCAGTCTGTGGATGTCAGCAAGAATGCGGTCCTGAAATATCTGAATCTTGGAGCTATGCAGTTAAGCACGATCGATGTTACAAAGAATCCGTTACTGGAGAAGCTGGATCTGAATTCCAACCAGCTCATGGAGATCAATGTGAGCAAAAACACAGCACTGACAGAGCTGGATCTTTCGAATAACCGGTTACAGAGAATTGACGTTAAGAATAATACAGGTTTAACTACATTGAAGCTGGATAATAATGCTTTGGTTGCAATCGATGTATCTTCCTGTCCTGGACTGTTGGAGGGTGAGTTCTCCTGTACAAATAACAGCAGACATATTTCTCTTTCAGAGCCAAACTACATCTTTAATATGGCGGATTTGGTAGCCGATGGATATCAGTCAGAGTATTCCGGTGTAGACCGTAAGGATGATACGATCGGATATGCATGTATCCGTACGACGGATCAGAATGGTAATAATCTGATCAAGAATGCAACACTTCAGGGATACACCTTATATACAGACGTTACCAATGAAAAGACACAGAATGTTGAATACAGCTACTATATCGGACTTGGAAAACAGACAGCAAAGTTTAAATTAATTGTGGATAATCCATTATCCTTAATTGTATGGTATACCTCAAATGGCAGTATTGTGAACAGTGGAAATGCAGAGTTAAGCCTTCGTGTCGGTGATACCACAACATTAGTTGCAAAGGATAAGAAGGAAAACGAATATTCCAAGGATATCATTTCCTGGAGCTCCAGTGATCAAAAGGTATTTAAGGTAGATAATGATGGTACGCTTACCTGTGTTGGTGCAGGAACAGCAACCCTTTATGTAAATATCAATAACAAAGCAAGAGCTTATATGACGATCAGCTGTCATAAGCCGGTAACAAAGGTTGTATTAAAAGACAAACAGAATGTTGAATATAATGATGGTGATACGATCGACCTGGTAGCAGGAAGCTGGGTTGGCGATGACCTGAAAACAAAAACACTTACAGCAACCTGCTATACAGATGAAGGCGTAGCAGACAAAGAGTATTCAGGCGTTACTTATAAGGTTACAACAACAGCAGATAAAGACAGCGCATCAAATTATAAAGTTGCAACTTGTACCAATGCAGGCGTGTTGACAGCAAAGGGGGCAGGTACAGTATACTTACATTGTATTTCAAAGGATTCAGGTGTAGATACAGTGTTAAAGGTAAATGTTTCCCAGATGGGCGAAGGTGTAACACTGTCAGAACAGAAGACAACGATGTTCACAGGTGTATCTAAGACATTCACAGCAACAGTAACACCGGATACCGCAACAAACAAAGAACTTGTATGGTCATCCAGTGATGAAACCGTAGCGCAGGTTGACCAGAATGGTAAGGTAACAGCAATTTCTGAAGGAACTGCTACTATATTCTGTAAGCTGAAGGCAAATCAGGGAATATATGCAAGAGCAGAGATCACAGTATATACAAGTGCAAATGGTGTAACCTTAAATCACACAGAATATACCCTGATCAAGGGAGCAACTGCAGAGGAAAGAAGAGTAACACTTGTTGCAAAGATCCAGGCAGAAGATACATCTTTATTTAAACCGAAATACAGCAGCAGTAATCCGGAGATAGCAACCGTAGGAACAACCACGGGTATTGTAAGTGCAGTAGCACCGGGAGAAGCCATTATTACCTGTACGATTGCAGATGGTATATCAACCGAGTGCAAGATCACAGTTATACAGAGAGTAACCGGAATCCAGATTGTAAGAGAAGGAACTGTTATGAATTCCGGAGAGAAGATGAAAGTAACAGCAAATGTTATGCCTGCAGATGCAAGTAATCCGGATGTAGAGTGGTCATCTTCGGATGAGAACATTGCAGCAATTGCTGCTGATGGAACGATCACCGCATTAAAGCAGGGTAAAGTAATCATTTACTGCAAGGCTCTTGATGGAAGCGGTAAACAGTCACAGTTTAATCTTACAATTAATGAACTTGCAAAAGATATTACCGTTGATCAGACAAATGTAGTCGCATATATTGATAAAGATACGGTTGTAAAAGCAAAGGTAACACCGGATACAGCAACCAAAAAGACACTGTCCTGGTCATCGGATGATACATCCATTGCAACCGTTTCGGGTGGAACAATGACAGTAGATGGAATCTCATATACGATCGGAAGAATCCGTGGTGTTGCACCGGGAACAACAACGATAAGATGTACAACACAGGATGGAAGTAATATTGAAAAAGAAATTAAAGTCACAGTTGTACAGCAGATCACAAATATCACACTGGATAAGACAGCAGTTGAGATCAATGCAGGCGAAAAAGCTTCGATCGCAGCATCTGTATTACCGGCAAATGCAGGTAATAAGAAGGTTGTATGGTCATCGTCCGATGAGAAGATCGCAAAAGTAGATCAGAAGGGTATGATCACAGCGGTTGGAAGAGGTACAGCCGTAATCACATGTAGTGCTGCAGACGGAATGGGTGCTAAGACAACCTGCCGTGTAACGGTTAAGCAGAGAGTTACATCAATCAAGTTAGATGCAACGACAATGAAATTATTTGTGGGCAATAAACAGTCCTTAACACAGACGGTATTACCGGAAAATGCGAATATGGCTACTGTAGAGTGGAGCTCCTCAAATGCAAAGGTTGCACAGGTAACATCTTATGGTCAGGTTACTGCAATGGCAGCAGGAAAGGCAGTTATTACATGTAAAGCAAAGGATGGAAGCGGCGTATTCGCAACCTGTAGTGTTACGGTTGTAAATCCGGTACAGACCATCAAACTGAATCAGACACAGAGAACAATCTTAAAGGGTAAGAAATATACCTTAAAAGCAAAGGTTGGACCAAAGAATGCAACCAGCAAGGCTGTAACCTGGAAGTCTTCAGACAAAAAGATTGCAACAGTAAGCTCAAAGGGTGTTGTAACTGCTAAGAAAGCAGGTCGTGTAACGATTACATGTACTGCGAAGGATGGAAGCAATGTTTACGCAACCTGTTCTGTAACCGTTGCAAATCCGGTTAAGACGATCAAACTGAATAAGAAAAAGGTTACGATCAAGAAGAAGGGAACATATTTGTTAAAAGCTACTGTAGGACCAAAGTCAGCAGGTAATAAGACAGTAAAGTGGACATCTTCAAATAAGAAGGTTGCAACTGTATCTGCATCCGGTCTTGTAACAGCTAAGAAGAAGGGCAAAGTAACAATTACTGTGAAGGCAAAGGATGGCAGCAAGAAAACTGCAAAATGTATTGTAACAGTAAAATAAATATAAGGATTTGGTGAACATGACCGGTATTTCCGGAGCATGGGAACAGTAAAAAGCAGGATATCCAATACCTTCGATAAGGAGTGAGGATATCCTGCTTTTGTTATCTTAGGCTTTTGAATCTATTGGGCATATTGTGCATGAGATCCTTGAGGCGAAATAAATATTCGTGAAAGAAAGGACAGAGCTATAGAAAATATGCGCAGTCCGTATAAATTAAATAAGCCCTTCTCAAAAGAAAAGGGCTTATCTAATATCTTCAACAACAAAGAAAAAAATTATGAATTAAGAACTGTCTATATAATAACGATAAATTATGAACAAATTATGACCATAAAAACAACGATTTGCAAATTAAAAGTAAGTTTTTTTTGACATATTTTCATACGTTGTGCGTTTTATACAAAAAAATCCATGCGCATTGTTTATCTTGATGAATTCACCGGACGCATGGATTTTTGATTGTATTTTTTGATGTACAGGCAATTAATGTAATAAGTGATCGACCGGAAGATATACAGGAAGTCCATCTTTATACTGTAATGAAACCTCACCGATGATCAGAGGACGAAGATAGTCGATCATTTCGTCTGTGACATCATTTCCTGCTTCATTGATCCATTCAACCGGAACGGATTTTGCTTCGTTTGCAATATCAGCAACATCGGCGGATTTGATCACCCACTGATACGGATCGTTTGAGATTCGTTCGATCGCAGCCATGATACCGGTCTTGCCTTCAGCAGCATATTTGACTGCTGCCTGGCCAAGAGAAAAAGATTCTGTAATATCGGTTCTGGATGCAATATGACCGGCACAACGCTGTAATACATTCAGCTCGATGGAACGTACTTTAACACCGATTTCATCACGAACCAGATATTCCAGAGCCTTGCCGGCACCGCTTAACTGTGCATGACCGAATTTGTCTGCAACAGCAGAATCTGAGCTGATGTAGTTGCCGTCAGCATCGTGAATACCCTCCGAAACAGCAACAATAACCGTTTTCTGTTTTGTAAGTTTATCTTTAACATCGGCTAAGAACTGTTCTTTTGAAAATGCAACCTCCGGAAGATAGATCAGATCCGGAGCCTGACTGTAGGTTGTTCTGGCCAGAGCGGAAGATGCAGTCAGCCAGCCGGCATCCCGACCCATAATTTCGATGATGATAACTGCCGGAATCTTATAGATATAAGCATCATGTGCAATCTCTAATACGGTGGAAGCCACATATTTGGCAGCAGAGCCAAAGCCCGGTGTATGGTCGGTTGCAAACAGATCGTTGTCGATCGTCTTTGGTACTCCGATGATCTTAACATCTGACTGGATGGATTTGGCATAGTTGCTGAGCTTTAAAACTGTATCCATGGAGTCATTTCCACCGATATAGAAGAATGCACTGATTCCATATTCTTCAAAACGTTCAAATATCTGCTTATATGGAGCGGGATCCTCGGTATAATCCGGGAGCTTGTAACGACAGGAGCCAAGATACATGGCTGGTGTAAGCTCCAGTGTATTCAACATAGGAAAATGGGAGAGTGCCATCAGTGACATATCCATCATATTATTTTCCAGAACACCGGTAATACCATGCAAAGAACCATAGATTCTTGTAAAACTACCGGATTTTCGAACTCCATCGATCACACCGGCTAAAGAAGCGTTGATTGCAGCGGTAGGACCGCCGGATTGAGCTACGATACAATTTTCTTTTTTCATTTTTGTCTCTCCATTCTTTTGTTCTATCAATTACTCAGTAGTGCTGTCAGATTTCAGCTAACTGAATGATTCCTTTTTTATAGAGGATATCCGGAACGTAGGACATCTTAGACTTACGAAGTCCGGGAAGTCCGAGATCCTCTTCGCGGTTTACATAGGTATAAGCCTGAAGCTCATGCGTGACAAATGACTGATTGATCATAGGATAGATGCCGTCAATACTGTCATCTGCTTTCTCAAAATGTACGTCAAAGGTATCTGCGGTCAGCGGTTCCCCTAAGGTAAATGCAGACGGGATGTGATTGACGTAGATGATTCCTCCGGTCATCTGAAGTTTTTTCCTGTTTGCAAGAGCTTTCCGGATGATATTATATTCATAAGCATGTTCTTCTGCAAGATCCGGCTGCAGGACATCGTGTTTTTCCACCCAGTATCTGGCGACTGCAAGACAGGCATCGATGTGCTCATCTGTGATTGTATAGTATTCATAATCCGGGTAATTACGCAGAAAGCTGTTGATATGATTCCGTTTGCCATGCAGCTTCTTTCCATGCAGACCGGTCAGCTTTTCTACTGTGTAGATATAGTCAAAATCACCTGGATCCAGAGTATAAGAGAAGTTTTTGCCGTACCAGCCGGAGATGATTTCATACATTTCCAGTGTCGCACAGTGGACACTGGGGGTTACACCCTTTGACTGAAACCAGGCACAGATTTCTTCAAATACGGCTTTTGCATTCTGAAGATAGACAGGATCCTGAAGATCTTTCACAAAATCTTTGCCTTTGCCGAGCGGAAACGTAAAAGAAGAAGGTTTTCCGCCTTCTTCTGATATAAATACAAGCATACCAGAGAGGATTGTATAGGATACATGGTATTCCTCTGCCCATAAGATGGCATTTCCAGGACAGAAACCACAGTCTCTGATACTGGTACCTCTCAGATACGGAGTTAAAATGTCAAGTTGCGATAAAGTTGGTTTTATAAGTTCCATGTATATGTCTTTCTAATTCTTAATTCTTCTACTATATTTTTATTCAGGACTATAGAGCAGGGTTAACAGATTCTTACGACCGTAGGTCATAAGGCCGTCAATGATCGCTTTTTTATTGTCCTCTGAAGTCCTGATCTCAACAAGCTGCAGCAATGCATTTACATAGCTGGTCCAGCGTTCATAGATCTTGCGCTGTGCATCTGTCGATACCGGAGGAAGCGAGGTGACTGGAGCATCGTCATCATCCGAGGATACGCCTGTTATATGGAATACAGGAGAGTCCGGTGTCAGGGCTTCAATTCCGTATGCGATCATATAGAGCTCTTCGGTTCGCACCAGACCGCAGTCATACATTTCCACAACCAGATCATTGATACATTCTTCCAGTTTGTTGAAATGATGTTCGCAGCGGAGACGGGTGATCGCATCGCCATCTTCCATATCCTCTTTGTTATACCAGTAACCCATATCGGCCTCTGTGTCACCTTCCAGTGCCTCTTCATATTTCTTTTTCACAGCAGTTGTCCGGCGGCTTCGTTTGTTTGCCATTTTTTCCTTTGATACCTGGATAGACCAGACGATCAGAGCGATAAATGCAAGAAGAAGTAATATGCCAAAAACAACTGTCAGAATCGATTTGATCATAGTTCATTACCTGCCATATTATTGATTGGATCTGCATAAAATGCAATAAAAAAAATCATACCTACAACATATTATACTACAGAGTGCCATTCCTTTTCAATTCTTCTATTTGAAAAAATGAAGGCAATAACCAAATTTTAGGGCTTGCATGAGTAGTATGCCTATAGTATAATTACGTTAAAGCTGAGATGTACTAAGCTTCTTGCGATTTTGAACCTACATTTGAATAAAAGGGATTCCTATATTGCTGTTTGCGATGTCAGGCCTCTTCAAACGTGGAAGGCAGAGATTCAGTTGCGGTTGCCCACCTAGCATTGGCTAGGACTCAAAATGCAGGAACGCATTTCAGTTTTCAACAAATGATAAAGAGAGCAGCATCTATGATGCTGCTTTTTCTTTCGATATACATGTGCAGCAGAGCACATGTATAAATAAATTATGCCACAGGAACTGGAATTTTATGAAAAATTTTTTAAAATTTTTAACCTTTTGTGTGATGATCCTGTTGGTCGTTTTGATCATTTATGCAGGAAAATATGCTGTAAAAGAAAAAGAAGAAATACCGGAAGAATATAAGCAGACCGATATTTCCATATTATCAAATCTTCGGGATTCAGCAGGTGCCGGTGTTGTAAAAGAGTCGGATAGTCAGGCAGATAAACAGGCACGGGAAGCCATGCAGACCGATCATACAGCGGAGCTTCCTGTTTTGTCGGAGCAGAACATGCCAGATACGATCCGTGTTCTGTTGTCCGATGACGGAAGCTACTGGCAGTCAGAAGTCCGGGTGAGCAGTGATTCGGATCTTCGTGTTGTCTGCGGGCAAACAGAAACAAGCTATAAGAAAGGAACGGAGATTGATCTGGCAGAGCTTACCGGGGACGCAGATCCGGTTTCCCTGACGATCATTCCGGAAAAACAGGGAAAACTGACAGTAGAGAGTCTTCATAAATCAGAAGGAGCACCGTCCTATCGGGGAAAGCTGCAGATAAAAAAACAGGAAAATAAATACTGTATTGTAAACGAACTGGCGTTTGAGGAATACCTGTATGCGGTTGTTTCCAGTGAGATGCCTTCCTCATATGAGAAAGAGGCGCTGAAGGCACAGGCGGTATGTGCAAGAAGCTATGCAGTTAGAAGGATCCAGGATGGTGCATTTGAAGAATATGGGGCGGATCTGGATGACACAACTGCCAGTCAGGTATATAACAATGTATTTGAAACAGAGAAAACGATTCATGCAGTACAGGAAACCAAGGGACAGATTCTGACCAATGACGGGGATGTGGTAAATGCATATTTCTTTTCAACCTCCTGTGGAACGACATGCCGGAATGATGACGTCTGGGGTGGAGAGAAGTTAGATTATCTGAATGATCAGTTGGAGATTTATACAGAGGCGGATCGGAAACGGTTAGGAGATGCAACTGTTATGCTCGATCATGGATATTTTCAGATAGGGGATGGCAGATTGTCAACGGAAGAGGTATTCCGTGCATTTATCGATCAGACGGTCTATGTGAACAGTATTGAGAAAGAAGAACCATTTTACCGCTGGCAGGTTACGCTGACGGCAGATCAGATACAGACACTTGCGGGTGCAGATATCACAGATCAGACCGGAGAGATTGAGAAAGTCCGGATCACGAAAAGAGGAAATAGCGGAATTGCCCGGAATATGGTATTATACGGGAAAAAGAGTTCTGTTACGATTGAAGGACAGATGGAGATACGTGAACTTCTCTGTTCGCCGGATGTTGTGATCCGGAAACAGGATGGAAGTGAAACATCAGGTTTTGATCTGCTGCCAAGTGCGTATTTTTATATTACGCAGGATAAAGAGGGAAATTATCAATTGCATGGTGGCGGCTTTGGTCACGGAGTCGGCATGAGCCAGAACGGGGCAAATGATCTGGCAGAAGCAGGATATGGATATGAGGAGATCCTGTCTCATTATTATAATGGAACAGAACTTGAGAAATTGAGAGAAACGGGAAATAAAACAAATGAAGAATAAAGTAAACCGGGTGAAAGAGAAAATCGAATGGATCCAGAATCTTACAGTTGTACGGATGGTTCAGGGAGCAATGAGGATCAACAAGGATAATCAGTTGTCTGCGTTTGCGGCACAGGCGGCTTTCTTTCTGTTGCTTTCTTTTTTTCCATTTGCAATGATGCTCCTGATCGGCATTCGTTTTCTTCCGGTAACACAGGCGGAGTTTATAGAGCTGGTAGCGGAGATGATACCGGGAAAGATGGCAGAGACACTCAGCTTTATGGTCGATGAAATCTACAGTACGCAGGTTGGAACGACGATGATCGTGTCAGCAGTCGTAGCAGTCTGGTCGGCGGCAAAAGGAACGATGGCGATCGAACGAGGACTCAATTTTATGGATCGGACGAAGGATACCAAGAATTATATATTACGAAGACTGACAAATGCATTATATACGCTGATATTCTGCGTGATGCTGATCGCACTGGTCGGTGTATACGTTCTTGGCAATACGATCATGGAAGATATTCTTGCAAAGACAAACTGGGTGGATTATTCCGAGAAGATCTTCTTTTATTCCAGACTGTTAACTGCGCCGGTGCTGGTATTTGCAGTTATTTTACTGATCTATTGTCGTCTGCCGGATAATCATCTGCGTTTGAAGACAGCAATACCGGGGGCGGTATTCACAACTGTCTGCTGGGTATTGTTATCAGCGGCATTTTCATCCTATCTTACTTATTTTGGAATCAATACGTATATGTATGGCAATCTTGGAGGCATGGTCATCGCAATGCTCTGGCTGTATATCTGTATGTATATCCTGCTTTTGGGGGCAGAGTTGAATCTGTTCTTCCGTGATGAAATCTGGGCTGTATTCCGGAAAATCCACACAGACCTTCATAAAAAAAGAACAAAAAAAGATTAAAATTTTATAAAAAATAGTTGAAAAAACGACAGGAGAGAAATATACTAAGCGTATATGAGACGAGGGGAAATCGTTCAATAAATGGAGGAAAGTTTAATATGAAAAGAAGAACATGGAAGAATTCAGGTTTTTCACTTGTAGAGCTGATCATTGTGATCGCGATCATGGCAATTCTTGCAGGTGCACTCGCACCGGCACTTATCAAATATGTAAAAAAATCCAGACTGCAGGTATATCTTGATACGGCATCAGAGATTGAGAAATCCGTTGTTAATATGGTGGTTGATGCAGAGGAAGATGGCTATGCGATCCGTGCTGTGACATATAAAGGTTCAACGAATGGTGGTTCAGGATCAGAAACGTTGATCTGTGCAACTGCTTCCGGTTACGCAGACATGGCGAATTCTTCAGATAAATCAAAGTATTTTTCTGAAATGTTTCAAGCAATGGGAATGGGCAGTATCACCCTGTATATGAATGGTGGAATTCCACTTCAGATCGCATTGTCAGAAAATGGAAAAGTCGTTGCCTCAGATCCGGCAACAGGTGTGAGTTCTGAGATCCTGTTATCTGACCGGCATGGGAATCTGAAGGCAAAACTTGTCTATTCAACAGAAAAATCTGAATGGGTGATCGCAGAAAGTTATTGACACATATTAAAAATGTGCTATATTTAAGTATAGTTTTAACCATCTTGCCTATGATGTGGATGGAAGAGAAGACGTTGAAGATGCAAAAGATGGGATATGTCTGACAGAGAGATCGGGTCATCGGCTGGAAGCCTGATTGAGCACCATATTTCATTTAATTTCACATCCGAGTTTTATCTCTGAGAATTCTTTAAACGGAAGAGTAGGAGATAACGGGTTATGACCGTTATAACATAGAATGAGTGCTGACAGCGCCGGGAAGACCGGATGTCAGAATCAGGGTGGTATCGCGGTTGCTCCGTCCCTTTGTGGACTGGGGCTTTTTTTGTGTACATCATCGAGCCGGGAGGCAGGAGGGTGTATCCCAAGCAGGAGTATTCCGCATGTTTATTCACAAATATTGAGAAAATATAAATAAGGAGAATGAAAGATGAAAGACAGATTAGAGGCAATCAAAGCAGCAGCACTTGCCAAGATCAATGAAGCAGATGTGCTGACATCCTTAAATGATGTAAAGGTATCTGTACTCGGAAAAAAAGGTGAACTGACCCAGGTATTAAAGGGTATGAAAGATGTAGCACCTGAAGACCGACCAAAGGTTGGACAGATGGTAAATGAGGCACGACAGGCAATTGAGACAGCCTTAGAGGAAAAGTCAAAGAAGATCAATCAGTCACTTCGTGCAGAGAAGATGAAGCGCGAAACGATCGACGTTACCCTTCCGGGAATCAAGAAAATCGATGGACACAGACATCCGAATCAGATCGCTCTTGAAGATCTGGAACGTGTCTTCATCGGTATGGGCTACGAGATCGTAGAAGGCCCTGAAGTTGAATATGATAAATATAATTTCGAATTATTAAATATCCCTGCAAATCATCCTGCAAAGGATGAACAGGATACCTTCTATATTACAAAGGATATCCTGCTCCGTACACAGACATCTCCGGTACAGGCAAGAATCATGGAGAAGGGCAACCTTCCGATCCGTATTCTTTCACCGGGACGAGTATTTAGAGCTGATGAAGTAGATGCAACACATTCACCATCCTTCCATCAGGTAGAAGGTCTGGTTATTGATAAGAACATTACGATGGCTGACTTAAAGGGAACTTTACAGCAGTGGGCAAAGGAATTCTTTGGTGAGAACACAAAGGTTAAGTTCCGTCCACATCATTTTCCATTCACAGAGCCATCAGCAGAGATGGATGTAACCTGTTTCAAATGTGGCGGCAAGGGCTGTCGTGTATGTAAGGGTAGCGGCTGGATCGAGATTCTTGGCTGTGGTATGGTTCATCCGAAGGTACTTCATGACTGTGGCATTGATCCGGAGGAATATTCAGGATTTGCATTTGGTATCGGTCTGGAGCGTGTAGCACTGTTAAAATACGAAATCGACGATATGCGTCTTCTTTACGAAAACGATGTACGTTTCTTACAGCAGTTCTAAAAAACAGGAAAAGGAGATAGAAAAATGAATACACCACTTTCATGGATAAAAGTATATGTGCCTGATCTTGACGTAGAGGCACAGGAATTTGTCGATGCAATGACACTTTCCGGTTCACATGTAGAAGGTTTTGAGAAGAAAGACAAGAATCTTGAAAAGATCGTAGTTGGTAAGATCGTTAAGATAGAAAAGCACCCGGATGCTGACAAACTGGTTGTATGTCAGGTCGATATCGGAGCAGATGAGCTGCTTCAGATCGTAACCGGAGCACCAAATGTAAAAGAAGGAGATCTGGTTCCTACCGTACTTGACGGAGGTAAAGTAGCAGGCGGACACGATGGCGGAGAGCTTCCTGCTGATGGAATCAAGATCAAGAAAGGAAAACTTCGTGGCGTGCCATCTTATGGTATGATGTGTGCGATTGAGGAGCTTGGATCATCCAGAGAACTGTATCCGGAAGCACCGGAAAACGGTGTCTATGTATTCCCTGCGGAAGCAGATGTAAAGCCGGGTGATGATGCGGTAAAGGCACTGGGACTGGATGATGTTGTTGTAGAATATGAGATTACATCAAACCGTGTAGACTGCTTTTCCATGATCGGTATGGCAAGAGAGGCTGCTGTTACATTTGACAAGCCATTCTACCCACCGGTGATCAAGAAAACAGGAAATGATGAAGATGTAAATAACTATGTATCTGTAGAAGTTCAGGACACAGATCTGTGTAAGCGTTACTGCGCAAGAGTTGTAAAGAACTTAAAGATCGGCCCATCACCAAAATGGATGAGAGAGAGACTTGCTTCACAGGGAATCCGTTCGATCAACAATCTGGTTGATATCACAAACTATGTAATGGAAGAATATGGACAACCAATGCATGCGTATGATCTGTCCACAATTGCAGGAAATAAGATCGTTGTCAGACGCGCAAAGGATGGCGATACATTTGTGACGCTTGATGGTCAGGAAAGAAAGCTGGATAAGGATGTTCTGATGATCTGTGACGGAGAAAAAGAAGTTGGTATCGCAGGTATCATGGGTGGTGAGAACTCCATGGTAACGGATGATATCCAGACCTTATTATTTGAAGCAGCCTGTTTCGATGGAACCAATATCCGTCTGTCATCCAGAAGACTCGGACTTGCAACAGATGCTGCATTCAAGTTTACAAAGGGACTTGATCCAAATCTTGCAGAAGAAGCAATTAACCGTGCATGCCAGCTGATCGAAGAAATGGGTGCAGGTGAAGTTGTTGGCGGTATGGTTGATGTATATCCGGATCCTGTACAGCCTAAGGTGCTTCCGTTTGAGCCTGAAAAGATCAACAAGCTTCTTGGTACCGATATTGATGAAAAGACCATGCTTGATATATTTGGTAAGCTGGAATTAACATATGATGAAGCAGCAAAGACACTTACTGTTCCAACCTTCCGTCAGGATTTAAACTGCATGGCAGATCTGGCAGAAGAAGTTGCCCGTTTCTATGGATATGATAAGATTCCGATGTCACTTCCAAAGGGTGAAGCTACCGTAGGTAAGAAGCCATACAGCCATAGAATCTATGACATTGCAAGAAACATTTTGGAAGGAAACGGATTCTCCGGTGGTATGTGCTATTCATTTGAAAGCCCGAAGGTATTTGACAAATTACTGCTTCCTGCCGATTCCATTTACAGAAAGGCGATTACGATCGCAAATCCGCTGGGTGAGGATTTCAGTATCATGAGAACGGTATCCTTAAATGGTATGCTGACTTCTCTTGCAACGAACTTCAATCGTAAGAATAAGGTTGCACGTCTGTACGAGTTCGGAAATGTATATCTTCCAAAGCAGCTTCCACTGACAGAGCTTCCGGAAGAACGTATGAAGCTCACGATCGGTATGTACGGCGAGGGTGATTTCTTCAACTTAAAGGGTGTGATCGAGGAGTTATTCGATAACCTTGGTATGAAGAATATCTGTACCTATGTTCCTACAACAGAGCATCCGTTCTTGCATCCGGGTCGTCAGGCAAATATCGTAAAGGACGATACCGTTGTTGGTTATCTCGGTCAGCTTCATCCGGAAACCTGTGATAACTATAATTTAAAGGGTGAGATATATGTAGCAGTTCTTGATATGCCAAATGTCGTAGCACTGTCGTCCTTCGATATCAAGTATGAAGGTATCGCAAAGTTCCCTGGAAGTACCAGAGACTTAAGTATGGTTATGGACAAGAGCATCTTTGTTGGTCAGGTAGAAGAACTGATCAAGAAGTGTGGCGGCAAGCTGCTTGAAAGCTATAAGCTCTTTGATGTATATGAAGGCGAGCAGATCGCAGCCGGTAAGAAGTCTGTTGCTTACACGATGACTTTCCGTGCAAAAGACAGAACCTTAGAGGCCGGAGAAGTCGATAAGATCATTGAGAAGCTTGTAAAAGAATTAGGAAAGCTGGGCATCGAACTCAGAGCCTAATTTACAGGTTGGAATAATTCTGGTATTATGAATCGGAGAATATTTGTTATACAAGTATTCTCCGGTTTGTTATATCAGACAGTCAGATATTTTTTGTTACAGGGAGAAGAAGGAGAGAAGATGGGAAAAAGAAGGTTACGAATGATGGCGGTAGCTATGGCTTTGGTCGTGGCAGCAGGGCAGTCCGGAGCAGGCTTTGTCAGTGGTATGGGATCTGTGCAGAGACGGAAGATACAACGGAGCAGGAATATATAACAGCAGATGGCTGTTATACATTATGGATGGTGGTAAAGCAGACGGAGCGTTCAGACAAGCTGGTAATCGTGAATCATGTATTACTGGATGGAAGAGCATGCAAAGGGAAAACCCCTGTCCATTTCAAAATCTATTCCATCATAGATTCGGAAATGGACAGGGGTTTTTGTTATATTCTATGAGAGTAAGAGCTGCTATTTATTTAACGATGCCAGCTGAGTCTTTAACGCCGCAATCTCTGCATCCTTTTCAGACAGAGCTGCATCTTTCTCAGATAAAGCAGTAATCGCTTCATCCCGTTCTTTTTTCAATTCATCGATCATGTAATTGACGGTATTTTCATCCAATTTTCGTAATGCTTCAGAAAACATGGTAACAACCTCCTCCGGGTGATACAGATATTCTGACATATCCATGCAGATGGCTTCCATCCACGGATAGTCGGATATCAGTGCTACAAGGTCATCCAGGGTAGTTGCCGTTAACAGGGATAACCATGCGTTAAGTTCGTTGATATCTTTAGAATACTTACTTTTTTGGAAGACGTCAAGTGCAACAACATAGTATTCCTGTAGAAGATGGAAGTCGATCCCGGTATCAAATGCAGCCTTTCCATGATGCAGATAGATATCGGATAATTCGGGATCTTTACATTCTTTTGGACTGTTTTCAAACATCACGATCGTATAAACGGTTTTCAGATCCTGATAGGTGAATGTACTTCCCTTTTCCCCTTTTACTCTGGTGTACTGGCGGAGCAAAAGATCAGCAGAGTAGCAGGACATCCGCTCACCGGGAAAGGTGTATGGGATCTTCTGGATCTCCACATTTGCAATCGAACCATCTTCTAACTGAACAATGATATCCAGAAGCAGGAGAGAAGTTGATGGCAGCATGCTGTCCTCATTTGACAGGATACATTTTACGGTTACTTTTGTGCCGATGATACTGCTGATCAGTCGTGATAACCGTTCCGGGTATATATCTGGGTTGAACAGTTTTTTGAAAAATGGATCATAGGTCAATGGCAGGCTTTTCTTACCTTCCATGAATTCCAGAAAGTTTGATTTCCATTTGTCAGGCCAGTTCAGATATGTCCGGTAAACGGATGGATTCTTCTTTAATTCTAATAGACATTCATCTTTGGTTCGGGATGGGAAAAGCTGATGGATGTTTAATGCGGCAGGCTGTATAGCATTGCCTTTCTGTGAGACAGCAATGTTTCTTTTTTCATTTTCATTGTACATAAATTTAATTCCTCGTAATATCCGGCGCCTGTTTTGTCGACAACATAACCATAGCAGAAAAAGAAACGAAAAAACGGTTGATGTAACAAACAGCATGTCTGGATGTAATAACTTGCATATTTGCAGAATATTTTTATTAATTTCCCCTGGCATATTGACGACTTTTTTTTTTTTATAATATTTATGCCGTTTTTTCAGCCTGTACCGGTTAGAAAAAATAGAGCAGGGATATTGATGAATAAATATGAAGCGCAATGAGAGGTGAGAGGTAAAAGGACGGGTCGACCGATAATAAGTAAAGATACTGTAGAAATTTGCAAGGAATGAGCAAGGAGGATGAAAGAAAAATGATACAAAAGAAGATAAAAAGCCTGATCTATGCAGGCTTGGGACTGGTTCTGTGTGTATTGCTGTGTGGAGGAATCGGTATGACATCGCAAGCAGAATCATATGGCAATCTAACATATGAAGAAAATGAAAGTGGAATTACTATTACCAGGTATACAGGGAATAAGACAAAGCTTGTGATTCCGGGAAAGATTGGAGGCAAGAAGGTAACAAGTATAGGATGGAATGCATTTTCAGGTTGTAGAGGCTTAAAAAGTATAACGCTACCGGAAGGTGTGACCAGTATAGAGGCGTATGCATTTGTGGGTTGTAGCGGTTTAAAGAGTATAACGCTTCCGAAAAGTGTGACCAGTATAGGATTGGGTGCATTTGGGGACTGTAGCGGTTTAAAGAGTATAACGATTCCAAAAAGTGTAACAAGCATAGACTATGATGTGTTTCGTGGCTGCGATAGTCTTGCAATCTCCTGTTATAAGAATTCCGCAGTGCATAAATATGCCATAGAGAATAATATACCAGTCAAATTAATTGGAAAAAACGCAACACCCGCGTCTGGAACTCCGGCGAAGAAAGGCACAACTCTTACCATTTCATCTAAGAAGCTCCAGGTAAAGGTAACTTCATCTTCGAAGAAGAATCCGACTGTTACAATTACGAAGTTTACTGATAAGAAAGCCAAGAAGCTGACCATTCCTGCAACGGTAAAAGTGAAAGGTGTTACTTATAAAGTAACTGCGGTTTCCGATAAAGCATTCAAGGGTAGCAAGAAGCTGACAACGGTCACGATCGGAAGTAATGTAACGAAGATCGGTAAAGAAGCATTCTCCGGTTGTAAGAATCTGAAGAAGATCACAGTTACAGCAGGAAAGCTTAAGACCATCAGTAAGAATGCGTTCAAGGGCATTAATAAGAAAGCAACCATTACTGTGAAAGGCACAAAGAAAGCAAAGACAGCTTTAAAGAAACAGTTGAAAAAGAAATCCATCGGATATGTAAAGACATGGAAGATTAAATAATTATAAACTTGTTTTCCTTTCTGATATCCGTTACAATCAAACTTGGAGAGACGGAGGCAATATACAAAGCTAAAATATGCATGTTATTCTGTTCTATCGGGAAAGGAGATGGGACATGGATAACGAAATTGTATATTCCTCCAAGGCTACTGATCAGAAAGCACAGTATGATGCCAGTGCCAAGCGCTTGCTTGGACAGAAGATCATATTGGCGCATATACTGATCAGGGTAGTAGAAGAATTTAAAGGTATGGATGCAGATACGGTTGCATCATTGATTGAAGGTGAACCGTATATCAGCCAGGTTCCGGTAGAACCGGGATTAACGAACAAAGAAACGGTGGATGCCAGAACCGGTGAACGGATTGTCGGACTGAATACAGAAAGTTCCGAAATTGATGAGGGAAAGATATATTTTGATATTATCTTCTATGTACGGATGCGGGATGGACTGGCGAAAATGATCATTAATCTGGAAGCCCAGAAGAATGAACCGACAAAGTATTTTATCTTAAATCGGGCAATCTTCTATACGGCAAGACTGGTGTCATCCCAGAAAGAGCGGGAATTTACAGGTTCTGACTATAACGAGATCAAACAGGTGTATTCCATCTGGATCTGTATGAATATGAAAGAGAACAGTCTGAGTCATATTCATATGGTAAAGGATGATTTACTTGGCGAACAGGACTGGAAAGGCAATCTGGATATCCCTAACATTGTGATGATCGGGCTGGCAAAGGAGATTCCGCCAAAGGAAGAACAATATGAATTGCATCGATTGCTTGGAACGCTATTGTCACAGACAATGACGGCAGAACAAAAATTAAAGCTTATGAAACAGGAGTATGACATACCGGTAGACAGAAATGGTATAAAGGAAGAGGTGAGCGTTATGTGTAATCTGAGTGAAGGCGTAGAAGAGATGGGATATGCCAAGGGCGAAGCCGCTGGAATAGTCAAGGGTGAAGCACAAGGCAAGGTTATTGGAAGAACGGAAGAAAGAGCCGATATTATCCTGAAAATGCATAAGAAAGGCTACTCCTTAGAGCAGATCATGGATGTAACCGATATGAGCGAAGCTGAAATTAAGGCAATTATAGGATAAAGACATAGGCAGAACAGGTAACATGTATATTTTAGTAGAAGGATAATGCTGCATTTGAAAAGATGGGTGTCAGGTATAAATAGAATTTTGTTTATTTGTACCTGGCACTTGTTTAGTTATCTGCTGCCTGCTTTATTCTTTGTTTTTCTTCCTTGCATTTAGACATAAAACGTGGCATTATCATAGTTGAGTTTTAAGGAGGATAAGAAAATGCAGTTATCAGATTTTTACTATGATCTGCCTCAGGAGTTGATCGCACAGGACCCACTCTTAAAGCGTGATAATTCGAGATTAATGGTTTTAAACAGAGAAGAAGGAACCATCGAACATAAACATTTTTATGATGTAATATCATATCTGAAAGAAGGCGACTGTCTGGTTATTAATGATACAAAGGTTATTCCTGCCAGACTGATCGGCGAGAAAGAAGGAACCGGGGCAGCTATCGAGGTACTGTTATTGAAGCGCTTGGATGACTGTACCTGGGAGACACTTGTAAAACCGGGAAAGAAAGCCAGAGTTGGTGCAAGGATCATCTTTGGTGGTGGTAAACTGGTTGGTGAAGTCATTGATATTGTGGAAGAAGGAAATCGTATCGTTCGGTTTGAATATGAGGGAATCTTTGAGGAGATTTTGGATGAACTTGGACAGATGCCGCTTCCGCCATATATCACACATAAACTGGAAGACAAGAACCGTTATCAGACGGTCTATGCAGAGCATGAAGGTTCTGCGGCAGCACCGACAGCCGGACTTCATTTTACAAAGGAGCTTTTAGAGGAGATTAAGGGAAAAGGTATCAAGATCGCACATGTGACGCTTCATGTCGGACTTGGAACATTCCGTCCGGTAAAAGAAGATAACATTCTGGATCATCATATGCATTCGGAATTCTATGTGATCGATGAGAAAGCAGCAGAGACGATCAATGAGACAAAGAAAAATGGCGGTCGAATCATTGCAGTTGGAACGACCAGTACGAGAACGCTGGAAACAGTAGCCGATGAGAATGGTATGCTTCGTGCCTGTAGCGGTTGGACAGATATCTTCATTTATCCGGGTTATAAGTTCAAAGCCATCGATGGATTGATCACGAACTTCCATCTGCCGGAATCCACGTTGTTGATGCTGGTATCAGCACTTTACAGCCGTGAGAAGATTCTTGAAGCCTACAAGGTAGCAGTGGAAGAACGCTATCGTTTCTTCTCCTTCGGCGATGCCATGTTGATTCTGTAAAATACCTTGCGCTCATCTGGTTGATATTTAGTTATGACCTGAGCTGCACATAAATACTGCCAAGATTGTTATATACAAAGACAAGTATATTTTCTATTCGGTTCGCACGCTGATTTGTCAGCAGTCGCCCAAACTCACCCTTATGGGTTCAGACATGGGCTTGATGCTGACAGCTAGTGCAAACCTCATAACGAAAATACAACTAATGTCTTGTGTATATAACAACCCGGCAATATTTTTATGCACAGCTTCAGGTCAAAATTAATTCGCCAATCAGATGAGTCACAATGTATTTTACAGAACTTCTGTATTGCAGCGATTTGAAACCGTCGGACGCTGGGATGAGTTAAATTGATATTTTATATAAGAAAATTACATTAAAAATCCTGCTGCCCTGCTATGTACAAAAGACATAAGCGAAGTTTTCGTTATGAGGTTTGCACGAATTGTCAGCACCAAGCCCATGTTTGAACCCGGAAGGGTGAGTTTTGGCGACTGCTGACTAATAAATGTGCGAACCGAATAGAAAACTTGCTTGTCTTTTGACATAGCAGGGTAGCAGGATTTTTTTGTAATTCCCTATCAGAAATGTTGATACATTCATCCCAGCGTTCGAGGCTTATTTATCTCAGCCCGGCGAGATCCTGATAGAAGGTCGGGTAGGAGATGTTTACGCAGTCGCTGCCAAGAATCTCTGTGTCGCCGTCGGCGTTAAGTCCGGCAATGGCAAAGCTCATGGCGATGCGGTGGTCGAGGTGGCTGTCGATGACAGCGCCGTGAAGCGGCTTGCCGCCATGGATGATCATGCCATCATCGGTAGCGCTAATATCTGCGCCCATAGCGGAAAGGTTCTTCACCATAACATCGATCCGGTTTGATTCCTTCACCTTCAGTTCCTGTGCATCTTTGATAACGGTTTGTCCCTTTGCAAAGCATGCCATGATGGCGATGATCGGAATCTCGTCGATCAGCTTCGGAATCAGGGAGCCTTCGATCACACAGCCTTTTAAATCTGAGGTCTGTACTGTGATGTCTGCAGCAGGTTCACCCGGCTGATCCAGTCGGTCGTAGGTGATCGTACCGCCCATCATTTTTACAACTTCTAATATTCCATCACGGGTATTGTTGATACCCACATTCTTGATCGTGATACAGGAATCCGGTGTGATAAGTCCGGCTGCGATAAAGTAAGCCGCCGAGGAGATGTCTCCCGGGATCATGATCTTCTGACCGTATAATTTATCCGCAGGTTTTACAATTGCGGTTGTGCCGGAGGTCTTGATATCGACACCGAAAGCATCAAACATCAGCTCCGTATGATTTCTGGATACATATGGTTCGGTTACACTGGTTTCGCCGGCGGCATATAGACCGGCAAGAAGAATACAAGATTTGACTTGTGCCGAAGCAACCGGTGAATCGTAGCGGATGCCATGTAATGGCTTTCCGGTGATCAGAAGCGGCACACAGTCATTTCCATTTTCACTGACGATATCAGCGCCCATCAGAGAGAGCGGGGTCATGATTCGTTTCATTGGGCGGCGGCAGATCGATGCATCACCGATCACGCGGCTCTTGAAATTCTGTGCCGCAAGAATTCCGGACATCAGTCTGGTAGTTGTTCCGCTGTTGCCAACATCGAGAGTTTCTTTCGGAGCCTGCAAACCATGAAGCCCTTTACCGTGAATGATAACGGTATCCCCATTGTGGTCGATCGTTACACCCATTTCGCGGAAGCAGTTCATAGAAGAAATGCAGTCGGCACCGTTTAAGAATCCATGTACTTCGGTTATACCATCTGCCAGTGATCCAAGCATGATCGAACGGTGGGAGATGGATTTATCTCCGGGAATCGTAAGGGTTCCTTTTAATCCTGTTCTTTTGGAAAATATCATAATGTGTTACCTGTCTGGAAGCTATATCGTCCATTTCCTTTTTATGTAGTCTTATCTGTTATATAAACGGTATCCGGCATCTGCAAGAAGGTCAAATGCTTTCCGGCATGCATCCGTATCGTAGAAGGATAAACGTAGAACGCCTTCCTCGTCTTCACGATTATGGGAGATTCCGAAGTTCTTCAGATTGATGCCTGCATCAGCAAGCAGTACCGTAACCTTTGCCAGAGCGCCCGGTTCATCCGGGATATCGACAAAGAGTTCATACTGCATACGGATAACACCGCTTGTATTGTTCGGGATTGAATCTCGGTATTCTCTGGATGACTCAAAGAAAGCATTGATGTCCTTTGCGTCATTTCTTTCAATATCATAAATCATTTTATTTAGAAGCTCAATATATTCCTTCAATCCATTCACGATGTTCTTCGGATTGCTGAGGAGAATGTGCTCCCAAACCACCGGATTTGAGGATGCGATTCGTGTGATATCTTTAAAACCTCCGGCTGCCAGAGATTTAAAGATTCCGTCCGGAGAATCGGCATGCCGTACCAGATTGACCAGAGACGCTGCGATCACATGCGGTACATGGCTGATATAGGAAGTGATCTTATCATGCTCGTCCGGGGAATACCGGATCGGGATAGCACCCAGATCGCCGATAAATGTCATAAATTCCTCCACGCGGTCTGCCGGAGCATCCGGAGATGGAGTAATGAAATAATAAGCATTCTCGATCAGACGGTCGGTTGCTGCATCGTAGCCGGAGCGTTCCGATCCGACCATTGGATGACCACCGATGAAATGAGAACCAAGTTCCAGTTCCTTTACAGCATCGTAGATATCGGATTTGACACTGCCAACATCAGACAGGATACAGGAATCAGAGATCAGTGGTTTTAAAGTTTTCAGATATTCAATATTATAATGAACCGGCGCACACAGAAAGATATAATCACAGTCTGCGATGTCACTGATATTTGTTGTATAATGATCTAAGGTGCCATCCTCCTGCGCTTCTTTTAAGGTCGCAGTGTTGACATCATAGCCGATGATCGTATAGTTTGGGAAAATACGGTGAATAGATTTTGCCACCGATCCACCGATCAGACCAAGACCGATAAAACCAATTTTAAATGCATTCATAGCTGTTTCTCCTTTTTGAGATTTAACGCGTTAAAGCGTGTAACAACATTATATACACATAAAAACAAAATAGCAAGAAAAACTAAAAAGGTGTACAATGGAAAACAGAGTAAAAAGACAGGAGAACAGAGCATATGGAAAAAAGAAAAACAGAAGTTGACCGCACATCAGGAAAACCGGAACAGGAAGGTTTATTAAAATATATGTTAGAAAACGGAATGACCCAGTTCCATGTTGTAAAGCACGGAGAAGAATATCTGAAAGAACACGGATTTTCCGAGCTTAAGTTAGAGGATAAATGGAAGCTTCAGGCAGGAGCAGATTATTACGTCAGACCATACAGTTCTGTAATGATCGCATTTCATCTGCCAAAGCAGCTGCAGCATATCCGGATAGCAACCAGCCATACGGATTTTCCGATGCTGAAGTTAAAGCCGTCAGCCGATATGGAAAAAGGCGGATATCATATGTTGAATATAGAGACCTATGGCGGACTGTTAATGAAGACATGGTTTGACCGTCCACTGGGACTTGCCGGCAAGGTAGTGGTAAAAGGCAGTGATGCATTTCATCCGGAGGTACGATTATATGATTCGGAGAAGCCGGTTGCGATCATACCGAGTCTTGCACCGCATCTGAAACGAGGAGATTCAGAGACAAAATTAGATCCTCAGAAAGAACTGATCCCGGTATTTGGGCTTTGGAAGAAGGATGAGCCGCATAGCTTTTTAGATGAGGTTGCAGAAAAACTTCAGATCGATAAGGCGGATATATTAGACTATGATCTGTATTTATATAATTGTGATTCCTGCCAAATGATCGGAGACAGTGGCTTATTTACATCACCGAGAATTGATAATGTATCTTCCGTTAGTGCTATTCTGGAATCTCTTACACAGACCGGCAATAAGTGGCAAGAAGAAAAAGGTAAGGGAACAGAAGCTGCATCGCCAGATGAAAGAATTTCGGAAGCAGATGGATCTGATACGAATCTCAGTATTGGAGTATTCTTCGATAACGAGGAGATCGGAAGTCTGTCCAAACAGGGAGCAGATTCCGGACTGCTTCGGATGATAACGGAACGTATCTTAAAAGACAGCGGAGAGAGATGCACCATACAGGAGCTGCTTCCGGAGATATTTTTGATCTCTCTTGATGTGGCACATGGAACACATCCGAATTATCAGGAGAAATCCGATCCGGTCAACCGGGTACTGCTTGGAAATGGGGTTGTCTTAAAGAGCAGCGCATCTCAGCGATATGTGACAGACAGCGAGGCTGCTGCAGTAATTCAGGTGCTCTGTGAGGATGGAGGAATTCCGTTTCAGCGTACGGTCAATAAGACAGGAATGCCGGGTGGAACCACGCTGGGTCCGATCGTTTCATCCTATCTTCCGGTAAAGGCAGTCGATATGGGAATGCCGGTACTCGCTATGCATTCAGCATGTGAAATGGCACATTTGTCAGACTATGAGTCGATGAAACGGCTCCTTATCGCTTTTTGGTTGAAATAGAGCCATATTTATGCGATAATAGACATTAGGTGTATAGAAATATGGACGGAGGTTACTTATGAAGAAGGTTTACAGAACAATACTTATATGTATGATGATCATTCTTTCAGCATTTGTACTTGCAGCCTGTGGGAAAAAGGATGCAGGAAAAAAGACGACTACCGAGAGTTCAACAGAAGCTTCTGAAGATGTAGCATCCACAGAGGATACAACAGAAGCGACGACAGAAGCACAGGTGGATGAAGAAGGATTCACGATCGTAAATGACAAGGTGACGACGACTGATTATGTAAATGTCAGAACAGCACCATCGACAGACGGAGATCCTGCGATGCAGCTTGCAGATGGTGTAGAGCTTGACCGGATCGGGTATAACGATGAATGGAGCAAGGTATCCATTACAGGTGAAACCTATTATGTTTATTCGGAATTTGTAAAGGCAGAAGGAGCAGCATCCAGTGGTGATGACAGCAGCACAGAAGAATCAACACAGGAGACAAGCAATGTTGGCGAAGGCAAGCTGATCTGTATTGATGCAGGTCATCAGGCAACGCCGAATACGGATACAGAGCCGGTAGGTCCCGGTGCGGAAGATAAGAAAGCAAAAGTCTCAGCCGGTAATACAGGTGTTACAACCGGTACAGAGGAATATGAACTGAATCTTGAGGTAGCGTTAAAGCTTCAGAGTGCATTAGAGGCAAGAGGCTATACTGTGAAGATGATCCGTACATCCAATGATGTCGATATCAGTAATGCGGCAAGAGCCGAACTTGCAAATAGTGACAATGCAGATGCATTTATAAGGATCCATGCCAATGGTTCTACAGATACAAATGCGAGCGGTGTTATGACGGTATGCCAGACAAAGGACAATCCATACAATGCAGATATCTATGATTCCTGTAAACGGTTGTCTGCCGATGTATTAAGCGGAATGGCAGCAGCAACAGGGGCAAACAGCGAAGGCGTCTGGGAGACAGATTCCATGAGTGGAATTAACTGGTGTAAGGTTCCGGTTACGATCGTTGAGATTGGTTATATGACGAATTCAGAAGAAGACCAGAAGCTTGTAACATCAGATTATCAGAACCTGCTTGCAAAGGGAATTGCAGATGGTATAGATGCATATTTTGCAGGTAAGTGATCTGTAACAGATAATGAGATGATTTATTGAATACATTGAGTGAGTTATACTTGCGATATATGTAAGAAGATACAAAAGATATTTATAAAAATACAGGAGGATATAACATGGAAGCATTAGAATGTATTAAGACAAGAAGGTCGGTAAGAAAATTCAAAGAGGATATCATTCCGGATGAAGTGATCCGTGAGTTGGTAGAACTCGCATCCTATTCACCATCCTGGAAGAATACACAGACGATCCGTTACATCAGTGTTTCTGATCCGGAGAAGATCAAGAAGATCGCAGAAGAAGGCGTGATGGGATTTGCATTAAATGAGAAGACAGTTTCCAGAGCACATCAGTTGATGGTTGTGACACAGAAGAACGGTATTTGTGGATATGAGAGAGATGGAAGCTTCAGTACAAGCAAAGGTGCCGGATGGGAGATGTTCGATGCTGGTATCGCAGCCCAGACATTCTGTCTTGCAGCACATGAGAAGGGAATCGGAACGGTTATCCTTGGAGTATTTGATGATAAGAAAGTTGGAGAGATCGTAGGTGTGCCGGAAGGACAGACAGTTGCCACTGTTATCGCAATGGGATATCCGGTATTTGCACCGGAGATGCCGCCAAGAAAATCAGTTGATGATCTATTAACGATCCAGTAAGAGCTATTTTATTCATTATATAATGAATACTGACAGAAGATAGATTTGGAAGAAACAAAAGTCTGTCGGAATAGCCAACAAAACGAATAGTGTCTCGAAAGAGAAAAAATATACTGCACTTTAGTATAGATGATATGGTCTGCTAAGGTGCAGTTTTGTTGTAGAAGGTGATTTTTTTCATGGTTTTGACAAAAGCAGATACATTAGATTATTTGAAAAACAGAATAACAAAATCGAGAATAGAAGACCTTATGATCGTAACCGGGAAAATGTATGGTGAGAACCGGAAACAGATCCTTGCCGATATTCAATCACAGTTTAAAGGACAGACGATTGTTGTTCGAAGCTCCTGTTCCAATGAAGATTCCTCCGAGACATCAAATGCGGGTCATTATGACAGTATATTGGATGTCGACGCTGATGATCGCGATGCTGTATGTCATGCGGTTGAGACAGTATTTGATTCCTATAAAAAAGATCTGCCAGATATCAGGAATGAACAGGTGTTGATCCAGACGCAGACGAAATCTATCATCAGCAGCGGAGTTATCTTCTCCAGAGAGATCAAATTAGGAAGACTGTATTATGCAATCTCATATGATGAAGATTCGACCGATGCGGTAACCAGTGGAAGCGGAGGAAAGACGATCTATATTGCAAGGACAGCAGAGAGTTCATCTCTCCCGGAGCACTGGGGTGTTCTGGTCACAGCCATGAGGGAATTAGAAGACATCTTTCCGGAGTATCCACTCGATGTGGAATTTGCAGTTGGAGCAGATCTGACAGTTACGATCTTTCAGGTGCGTCCGCTTGCGGCCTGTATTAAGAAGCTGGAAAATCCATCTGACTACAAAGAAGACAGAGCAAAGAATGATCGTATATTTGGAGAATTGATAAACGAGACAAAACAGCAGTATCAAAAACTCAGTGATCTGTTGTATGAGAAACAGGCAATCTTATCCGATATGGCATTCTGGAATCCGGCAGAGATCATAGGGGTAAATCCGCATCCGCTTGATTTCTCCCTTTACAGAGAGATCATAACGAAGGCTGCATGGAATCAAGGACTTACCACTATAGGATATCGTGTGGTGGACGGTGATCTGATGTACAGGGTCGGAAATAAACCATATATATCCTTGCGGAAGTCATTTCTGTGTCTGATGCCTGCGGATTTAGATGAGGACATGGTGAAAAAACTTTTGGCATTTTACGACCGGAAGATTTTATCGGATATAACAGCACATGATAAGATTGAATTTGAGGTAGTATTTTCCAATTATGATTTTACAACGGAGGATCGGTTACAGGAATTATTAGAGTATGGATTTACGAAGGGAGAGATTCAGGATCTGTCGGGCAGTCTGTTTCGTCTGACGGATCATGTAATCTGTAATTTCAGGCAGAATCGGATGCAGGATATCCGTTCATTAAATGGGCTGAAGGTGCATCGGGAGAATATCAGGAATAACTGGCTGATGGCAGCAAAAGATGTGAATACTTCCATCCGTTATTTTATAGAATTGATCGAGAGTATCAAACAGTACGGAACACCGAAATTTGCAAGACAGGCAAGACTTGCATTTATCTCAAAGGCTCTTTGCAGGTCGCTTAGTGCAAAGGGATATTTTACGAGCCGTGAGATTGATGACTTTATGATGTCAATCTACACAGTAGCATCGGAGTACGATTCGGATTTTCAGGATTTTGCAGAAGAACGGATTACCAGGGCAGCCTTTGATGAGAAATACGGGCATCTTCGTTCCGGCACTTACGATATCACCTGTGAGACGTATGCGGAACAGGATTTTGACAGCTCCAAGGCAAGTGAGACAGCAAAGAAGCAGAGACAGAGGATTGAACGGTTAAAGCATACACCGCTTGATCCGGAGAAGGTAGAACAGGCACTTTCCGATATCGGCTTTGATGTTGATGCAAAGAAATTTGTGGAATTCTTAAAGGATTCCATGGAAGAACGGGAATATTTTAAATTTGAATTTACAAAATCCTTAAGCTTGGCAATCGATATTCTGATCAATATTGGAGAAATGTTGAATTTTTCAAAAGAAGATATGGCATATCTCACAGTAGATGATATAATTGCAGTGTATCATAAACCAGAAACGGAGATCCGAAGGATATGGGAACAGGTGATCACAGAGAACCGGAAAGCATATACAGATGCTTCTGACCTGATCCTGCCGGATGTGATCTGCAATAAGCAACAGTTGGAATATATCGAGATGGTAGAGGCTAGGCCGAATTTTATTACCTCGGAGATCGTGACCGGAGCAGTTGTCGTATTGGAGGATGAGGAATCGAAGCGTGATGATGCCGGAGCGGTTGATGTTGCAGATAAGATCGTAGTGATCCCGAAAGCAGACCCCGGCTATGACTGGATCTTTGCAAAAGGAATCCGGGGCTTTATTACGAAGTATGGTGGTGTTGCATCCCATATGGCGATTCGATGTGCGGAATTCAATATTCCGGCGGCTATTGGATGTGGCGACGTTATTTATAATTATGTAACAGGACTTGACAAACTGACACTTGATTGTAAAAATGGAAAGATGCTGAAGGAGGAATAGGCGTATGCTTCACGCACTGATAACACAACGCGAAGGTCAGAATATGTATGGAAAATCCACGGATGTTCTGGAAGCTGCCTATACGGAATTTTATGAAAGCATGGGAATAAGACTTCATCCGGTGTCGAATTTCACCAGAGATTTTGAAGCCTTATTTGAAGATCCGATTGACGTACTGATCGTAACGGGTGGCGGTACGCTTCACCCGAAATATTATGTAGAACCGCATAAGGCAGAGCTGCAGCCGCATCGGGATGCGATGGAGGAACGGCTCATTATGTACTGTGTGGAGAATGAGATACCGATCATCGGGGTATGCAGAGGTATGCAGCATCTGAATGCTCTTTTTGGAGGAAAGATCTCATATTCTGCACCGTTTGTAGTGCCAAGACCGCGAGGTGTTGACCATATGGCAAAAATCTGTAAATCGGATCGATATATAAAGATAAATAATTTTCACAGTGATTGTGTATATCTGGAAAACCTTTCAACAATGTTTTATCCGTTGGTTGTAGATGAAGAAAATGGATCGGTTGAGGCATTTGTGTCACCAACCATGAGTATTCTTGCGTTTCAGTGGCACCCGGAGCGGTATTTTGAAAGTGAAGAAGGAAGGCTTTTCAGCAGACATCTGATCCAGGATTTCTTAGGTATTCCAAGAGATGATAAGAAACCGGATCTGTAAATAAAATCCTATAAAGCCATAGTTGGAGGAAGTAATAGACATGGAAAAAGGAAAAGCAAAACAACTGCTTGATAAGATGCAGGTATTGATTGAGGACGGACAGAATGTTCCATTTGCAGCAGGAAAGGTTCTTGTAAATAAAGAAGAAATGCTGGAAATGATAGAAGATCTGAAAAAGACGATAGATATAGAATTAAAAGCGTATCATGAGATCACGGATAAGCGTGGCAAGATCATAAAGGATGCGAATAAAGAAGCCGAGGACATTATCGTAGAGGCAGAAGAATCTGCAAGCCGGATCCGAATGAGCAAGCCGAATCCGCTCTATGTCCAGAGGCAGGTAAAGGATCTGAACAAGAAAGATAAGATGGCACTTCGGACAGCAAATGAGATCTATGCGGCATCGATCATTTATACGAATGAGATGCTTATGGAGATCAATGAATCGGTACGTCAGGCATATAATATGATCAGCGAGGAAACCGACCGTGTGCTGGATTCCCTCAGACAGAAATCCGATGTCATTGAGCAGAATAAGCGAGAGCTGATGGATGGACTTCTGGATATGAAAAAGCAGGAACGGTATGCCGATATCTTAGAGATCAGCCAGCTCCTTGCAAATGAACTGTACTATGAGAAGAACCGGTTTGAGGAAGAAGAACAGAAGACGAAGAAGCAGGCAGAAGAAAATGAGATGGTTCAGTGGGAATTTGATTTTGAGGATAAGAAGGAAGATCCGATCAAGGTAAAACCATCCAGACAGCCGGTGAAGCTTCATGATGATATTTTGCATGATGAGGTTGTGGATTCAGCATTTGAGATTGCGAATGAATTAAAGGAAGAAAAGAAAAAGTCATTATTTGAGGATCGGACACCTGTGCCGTTAGAGGAATCAATTACGGATGCAGGGGTTGCAGGAAAGACAGCAGAAGGATCTTCTAAGAAGATTCCGGAGTTCCGGATCGGTGGAAACATCCATAAGAGCCTTGACGATGAACTTTAAAGCCACCTAAGAACAGAAGCGTGATACTTTACATTTAATTCATGATTCAGGCGTTGCGGAGCGTACGCCTGTTATGATATTATGGGTTTGTGAGCACGAAAAACAAGAAACCATAAAGTGTAAATATATACAGGAGGTAATTATTTATGGGGATTTTAAAAAGATTTAAAGACATTATGTCAGCAAACATCAACGCTATGCTTGATAAGGCAGAGGATCCGGAGAAGATGATCGACCAGTATCTCAGAGACTTACAGGAAGATCTTAGAAACGTAAAATCAGAGACAGCAACTGTTATGGCAGATGAGACCAGATGCAAACGTGCACTCGATGACTGCGATGCAGATATTGCCAAGATGCAGAACTATGCAGAGAAGGCACTCCTTGCAGGAAATGAAGCAGATGCCATGAAGTTCTTAGAGAAGAAGAACCAGTTAGCATCCAAGAGAACGTCTTTACAGCAGTCATATGATATGGCAGCAGGAAATGCGGCTAAGATGAAAGAGATGCATGATAAGCTGACAAAGGATATCATGGATCTGAACAACAGAAAGGACGCCATCAAGGCGAAGGTTCAGGTTGCAAAGACGCAGGAGAAGATGAATAAGATGATGGGAAGCGTAACGGATACAGCCGGAACGATCTCAGCATTTGACAGAATGGAAGCAAAGGCTGATGCGATGCTTGACAAGGCAAATGCAATGGCAGAATTAAATGCCAGCGGCAAGGATGAGACAGATGATCTGATGAGTAAATACGATGCAGAACCATCATCAGCAGTTTCAGATGAACTTGCAGCATTAAAGGCAAAGATGGGACTTTCATAGGAGGAAACAGATGGGATTATTTTCAAATCAGTTTGCCAATGTAGTTGAGTGGGAAGAATACAGAGATGACCTGCTCTTCTGGAAATGGACAAATCGAGAGATAAAGAAAGATTCCAGACTTATCATTAAACCGGGACAGGATGCAATCTTCCTGTATAACGGTGCGGTAGAAGGTATCTTCACAGAATCAGGAAGTTATACGATTGATTCGGATATCATTCCATTCCTTTCTACATTAAAGGGATTTAAGTTTGGTTTCAACTCAGGACTTCGTGCAGAGGTTCTGTTCATCAATACGAAAGAGTTTACCTGTAACTGGGGAACCAGTTCACCGATCCGTTTACAGGCTCCGGGACTTCCGGGCGGACTTCCGGTACGGTCAAATGGTAAGTTTTCATTCAAGATCGATGATTACAATGTGTTGATCGAGAGAATCGCCGGGGTAAAGGCAATCTTTACAGTGGATGATGTCAGAGACCGTATTAAGGGAATCTTAGATGGACTGTTGATCAAATGGATCACAAAGGTCGGCGGTGACGTATTCAATCTGATGGCAAATGCAACGGATATTGCGAAGGGTATTTTAGAAGATCTGGATATGGAACTGATCAAGATCGGTCTGACCATGACGGATTTCAGAATCAGCGAATTTACATATCCTGAGAATATATCAAAACGTGCAGATCAGGCTGCTGAGTATACGATGCTTGGTGATATGGGTCGGTTCCAGCAGGTGAAGATGGTAGATGCACTTGCAAATTCCAACGGAAAAGGCGGAACAAATATGGCAGATGTTGCCAGCGGTATGATGGGAATGCAGATGGGTATGATGATGGCAAATCAGATGACCGGTAATCTGCAGAACAACATGAACGGACAGATGAATCAGCAGGCAGCTCCAACCGGAAATGGTACGGCTCCTAAGTTCTGCCCGAACTGCGGAACCCCTACAAATGGAGCAAAGTTCTGTGGTAACTGCGGAACAAAGCTGATATAAAGGAGTACAAAAGCGATGGCTGGATTAAATGACATGCAGGATTTGGCATGCAGACATGTCGATGGACCGCTTCTGATACTGGCAGGTGCCGGATCAGGAAAGACCAGAGTAATCACCCACCGGGTAGCGTATCTGATGGATGAGATCGGAGTGAATCCATATAATATCCTTGCGATAACATTTACAAATAAAGCCGCAGCCGAAATGAGAGACAGAGTAAATAACATTGTTGGAGAGGGTGCTGAACGAGTATGGGTCAGCACCTTTCATTCGTTATGTGTACGGATTCTGCGACGGTTTTCAGACAGGCTCGGTTATGCAACAAATTTTAATATCTATGATTCGGATGACCAGAAATCTGCGGTCAAGAATATTCTGAAGGAATTGAAGATCGATCCGAAGAAGTATCCGGAGAAGATGTTCCTGGCGGAGATATCAAATGCAAAGGAACGGTATATTTCACCGGATCAGTATGCGAAGATGAATGCGACAGATTTTGTGAAGACACAGACGGCAACCGTATATTCCGAGTATATGAAGCGACTCCGTAAATTCAATGCATTTGATTTTGATGATCTGATCTACAAGGTGGTTGAGCTGTTTGAACATAATCCGGATGTACTGGAATTATATCAGGACAGATTTCGTTATATTATGGTGGATGAGTATCAGGATACAAACCACATACAGTTTCTGATGGTGAAGCAGCTTGCTTCCAAATACAGAAACCTTTGTGTCGTTGGTGATGATGACCAGTCAATCTACAAATTCCGTGGTGCCAATATTACGAATATTTTGAATTTTGAAAAGGAATATCCGGATGCGAAGGTCGTGAAGCTGGAACAGAATTATCGTTCCTGTGGAAATATTCTGGCGGCTGCAAATGCGGTGATCAAGCATAACGAAGGAAGAAAGGATAAAGCCCTCTGGACAGATCAGGGAGATGGCGAGAAGCTTGTATTTAATCAGAGTGAGGATGAATACATGGAGGCGGATCGTGTCGTAAATGAGATCATCCGTCTGACAGCAAATGGTGCACAGTATAAAGACATTGCTTTACTATATCGTACGAATGCACAGTCTCGTATCCTTGGTGAGAAGCTGGTTATGCGAGGAATACCACATCGGGTCTACGGTGGTCAGAATTTCTATGAACGAAAAGAAATTAAAGATATAATGGCATATCTGAAGGTTGTAAATAACTCTACAGACGATACCTATCTCAGACGAATCATCAATGTACCAAAGCGTGGAATCGGTGATGCTACCGTTGATAAGGTGGCCGCATTTGCCACTGCAAATGATATGACACTGATGGAAGCCATGCAGATCATAGAGCAAGTTCCGGGATTACAGCGTTCGGTTGCAAAAATTTCCAGCTTTGTGGAATTGATCGATGGATTTCGGGGGATAATAGAGGAGCAGGAACCACTCAGTACATTATTTGACCGTATTCTGGAGGATACCGGATATGAAGATGAACTGATAGCGGAGCACACGGATGAATCGATGGCGAGACTTGAGAATATCGATGAGTTAAGAAACCGTGTGGTTCAGTTTGAAACCGATTATGAGGAAGCAACATTGGCAGATTTTCTGGAGGATATCGCGCTGGTTTCGGAGACCGATAAAATGTCCGATGATGATAATATGGTTAAATTAATGACGATCCATGGTTCAAAGGGACTGGAGTTCCCATATGTATTCTTATGTGGCATGGAAGAGCGAATCTTCCCAAGTGCGATGGCGATCAATTCGGATGATGAAGATGCGCTGGAAGAAGAACGCAGACTTTGCTATGTAGGAATTACAAGAGCGATGAAGAAGCTATATCTGTCCTGTGCAAGAAACCGTATGCTGCATGGAAGTAGAAACTGCAATGACATCTCCAGATTTATTAAAGAGATTCCGCCGCTGCTGTTCCAGGATTCCGGTGATATTACAAGGCATGTAAAACGGATGGAAGAACGGCAGTTTGCAGACACCGGATATACCGGAAATAGGTATGGTAGCAGCGGACAGTCAGGATATGGAAAAGGCTCATATCATGGAAAATCGTCGCAAACAGGTTCCGGATATTCTTCATCGAATCCATACAGCAGCTACAGTAAGGCAAAGAAAGAGCCGATCAGTATAACACCATCGACCAAACCATCATTTGGCAAAGAATTTACCGTGAACCGGGAACTGGTTCTCGACTATGGAGAAGGTGATCGGGTGCGTCATATGAAATTTGGAAATGGAACTGTAACGCAGCTTGTAAAGGGCGGCAGAGATTATGAGGTGACGGTAGATTTCGATCGTGGCGGTACAAGAAAAATGTTTGCTTCCTTTGCAAAATTAAAGCGTCTGGAAGAATAAAGAAATTATAATAATTCCAAGATAATATAGAAATAGAAAAAAGAGTATGCTATAATGACGGCATACAGAAACTAAATGAAAGGGTGGTAGTTTATAATGAAAAATAATGATGTAATCTTAGTAAAAAGCGAACCAACAGAAGAAAAGGCAAAAGGTGTTGTATTTGTGATCCTTGCGATCATCGGTGCAGTAGCAGCGATCGCAGGTATTGCATATGCAGTATATTCATACCTGACACCTGATTTTCTTGATGATTTTGATGATGATTTTGATGATGATTTTGATGACGACTTCTTCGATGATGACGATGATGACGAGGAAGAAGCACCGGCAGAGCAGCCTGCCGAGACAGCAGAAGCACCGGCAGCAGAGCCTGTAGCAGACGCTGAATAATCAAAAATTTGAGCTGAATCAAAGTGAGTAAAATAACCGGATTAGTTTTTTGAATTATAAAGAGCTAATTCGGTTATTTTTATCTAAAAAGATATATGAAAAGTATTCATTTATAGTTAGTGGAAATTTTGTGGAAAAGGGAGAAACAGAGCGGAAGCGTCTTGCGGAATAAAGGTACATGTGCTTCGATGCCAAATCTTACTTCTTATTTTATAACTGACAAGACACATGTAAAGTGGTGTAAAATACTATATTGTCATGCACAACAGAACGTGGTATACTAAGGCAACGCTTTTTTATACAAGAAGAAAAACGAATAAATATAGTTGGAGAAACAATATGAAGACAGATATTTTAATTGTTGGAAGTGGATGCGCAGGTTTATATGCTGCATTGAATCTCCCCAGTGATAAACAGATAACGATCATAACAAAGGATATCGTAGAACACAGTGATTCCTTCCTGGCACAGGGTGGCATGTGTATGCTGAAATCAGAAGATGACTATGACAGTTATTTTGAAGACACCATGAAAGCAGGACATTATGAGAATAATCCAAAGAGTGTAGAGGTGATGATACGTTCGTCAGTTGATATCGTAAATGACCTTGTAAAGTATGGGGCAGACTTTCATCGGGAGCCGGATGGCAGTCTTAGCTATACAAAGGAAGGAGCACATAGCCATCACCGTATCATTTTTCATGAGGATGTAACAGGAAAAGAGATCACAAGTACCCTGCTCCGCAATGTAGAGAAGCTTTCGAATGTGACGATCTACGAACATGTAACCATGGTGGATATCCTGTGTAAGGATAATTGCTGTTACGGTGTGGTGGCAAGGGATGCGGAGAATAAGATTTTCCCGATCATGGCAAACTATACCATGCTTGCTTGTGGGGGAATTGGTGGTATTTACAGACATTCGACTAATTTCAGACACCTGACCGGAGATGCCGTTGCGATCGCATTAAAGCATGGGATTGAGACAGAGCATGTGAACTATGTCCAGATTCATCCGACAACCTTATATAGCAAAGAGCCGGAAGACAGGAGTTTTCTGATATCGGAATCGGTTCGTGGCGAGGGGGCGCTGCTCTATAACAAGAATCATGAGCGGTTTGTAAATGAACTTCTTCCGAGAGATCTGCTGACAATCGAGATTCGCAAACAGATGGAGAAGGACGGGACAGATTATGTCTGGGAAGATATGACTGTGATTGATAGAAAAGAATTAGAAGAACATTTCCCGAATATCGTTGAGCATTGCAAAGAAATGGGATATGATGTGTATACAGAATGCATACCGGTTGTGCCGGCACAGCATTATTTCATGGGCGGTATCAAGGTGGATTTGTCCAGTAAGACATCGATGGATCAGTTGTATGCGATCGGAGAGACTGCATGTAACGGAGTTCATGGCAAGAATCGACTGGCAAGTAATTCGCTTCTTGAGAGCCTGGTATTTGCCAAGCGGGCCGCAAAGGAAATGACTGAGCAGTTCGACCGGACAAAGATAGAAGAAATCTCTTACAGAGAAGACGATTATACAGACAAGAAGAAGCTGGCAACAGAATATAAAGCACTGCTTAAGGCTGAGATTGCAAGGGAAAACGAAGAAGACCTGCACAGACAGGAAGCATAGAAAAATCATTCAGGAGGATATTATGTACGATCAGATTACTTTAAAATTAAATGTAGATCCATTTATTCTTGGAGCATTAAAAGAAGATATTACAAGTGAGGATGTATCAACAAATTCCGTTATGCCGGAGGCATGCATGGGAAAGGTAGAGTTAATCTGCAAGCAGGATGGAATCATCTGTGGTTTACAGGTGTTTAAGAGAGTATTTGAATTATTAGATGATACAACCGTGACAGAACTCTACTGCAAGGATGGCGATGAGGTAAAGGCAGGACAGTTGATGGGAGTTGTAACCGGGGATATCCGTGTATTGTTATCGGGAGAACGGACAGCACTGAATTATCTGCAGAGGATGAGCGGTATTGCTACGTACACATATAAGGTTGCAGGACTTCTTGCAGGAAGCAGGATCCAGTTGCTTGATACCAGAAAGACAACCCCGAATAATCGTATTTTTGAAAAATATGCAGTTCGTGTCGGCGGTGGGCATAATCACAGATATAATCTTTCGGACGGAGTCCTTCTGAAGGATAACCATATAGGCGCAGCAGGCGGAGTGAAAGAGGCAATCCGTATGGCAAAGGAATATGCACCGTTTGTCAGAAAGATCGAAGTCGAGGTTGAGAATCTGGATATGGTAAAGGAGGCTGTTGAAGCCGGAGCGGATATTATCATGCTGGATAATATGTCAGATGAAATGTTAAAAGAAGCGATCGGCATCATTGATGGCAAGGCAGAGATCGAGGTATCAGGTAATGTAACAGCAGAAAATATCGAGCGCTTGAAGAACCTTGGTGTTGATTATATATCAAGTGGAGCACTGACACATTCCGCTCCGATCATGGATATTTCTCTGAAAAATCTTCATAGAATCTAACTGAATATTGTAACAAAATTTCTGGTGCCTTTGGGTGCAGGGAAGGTTTACATGAGAAATAGAATGGGCTAATGGATGATAAGATTGGGAGGAAGAACATGACAGGAGTTGAAAGACGGGAAAAACTGTTGTCGATGCTTGCGAAGAGTAAAGAGCCGATTGCGGGGGCGGAGATGGCAAAGAGGCTCAGTGTGAGTAGGCAGGTGATCGTACAGGATATTGCCCTGCTTCGTGCGGCTGACAATAATATTGTTTCAACAAACCGGGGATATGTGTTATTAAAGCCGGGAAAATGTGAACGAATATTCAAGGTGCGTCATACTGCGGAAGAGATAGAGAAAGAATTACAGATCATCGTAGATAATGGCGGCAGGATTCTGGATGTATTTGTATATCATAAGATTTATGGAGTTGTAAAAGCTCCGATGAACATAAAAACCAGAAAAGATATTTATGAATATGTAAAGACCTTGAGCAGTGGAAAATCATCGCCGCTTCTTAAGATAACCGACAATTACCATTATCACACGGTACAGGCAGATTCAGAAGATATCCTAGATAATATTCAGAAGGATCTGGAGGAATGTGGTTTTCTTGCGAAACTGCTGGATTTCGAACCGGTTGATTTTTGGGAAAAAAGTGAATGACATAGGATGACGAGGGGAAGAAATTAATAAGTCAATATTATGCAACAAATTTATAAAAATAATGTAAGAAAAACGAATGGAAAGATAATATAATAACATTATCAGGTATAATAAATTATATACCAAATAAAAAGAAAAAGAGGAAATGAGAATGATAAAAAAATACACATATGGTAATCCGTTTTTTACAGAATCGGTTGTTGCGTCATTTGAGGCATCGGAAGGTATGCCTGAAGTTGGAACAGTAAATCTGGATGATGGCTTTTCATTTCTTTATGATATGAAAGCAGAGGATGCAGTATATGGACTTGGTGAAGCAAATCGTGGAATCAACAAAAGAGGATATAAATATATAAGCAATAATACAGATATTCCGAATCATCATGAGGATGTTTATTCTTTATATGCATCTCATAATTTTGTTATTATATCCGGCGAGAGAACATTTGGATTGTACATAGATTATCCGTCTTCGCTGGTATTTGATATCGGATATACTAAGATGGATGAACTTCATATTTTCTGCGATAAAGCAGATTTGGATCTTTATGTGATCACAGGCGAAAGTATATATGATATTGTAAAACAATTCAGACAAATGATAGGAAAAAGTTATATTGCTCCAAAGTTTGCTTTCGGTTTTGGACAGAGCCGTTGGGGTTATAAGACACCGGAAGATTTTGCTTATGTTGTGAAGAAATACAGAGAAAATCATATACCGATCGATATGGTATACATGGATATCGATTATATGGATCATTATAAAGACTTTACGATAAATGAAGCATTTGGTGATTTTTCTGAATATGTAGAAGAGTTGAAAAAAGAAAATATACGCTTGATCCCGATTATTGATGCGGGAGTGAAGATTGAAGAAGGATATGATGTGTATGAAGAAGGCGTAGCAAACAATTATTTCTGTAAAAGAGAGGACGGAAGTGATTTTGTTGCAGCTGTATGGCCGGGATACACACATTTTCCGGATGTATTGAATCCGGAAGCAAGAAAATGGTTTGGCGGAAAATATAAGCTTCTTACAGATGCAGGAATTGAAGGCTTCTGGAATGATATGAATGAACCGGCAATTTTTTATACACCGGAAGGCGTTTGTGATGTGAAAGAGGCAATGCGGGAATTTATTGATAAAGATGAATCCGTGGATGATGTCTGGGGAATCCGGGATATGGTAGTAGATCTGGCTAATAATGCCAAAGACTATGCTTCGATGTATCATAATGTGAATGGAAAGATGGTGCGTCATGATCAGGTACATAACCTTTTCGGTTATAATATGACACGGGCAGCAGGTGAAGCACTTCGAGAGATCTGTCCGGAGAAAAGATGCCTGTTGTTTTCCAGATCATCTTATATCGGAATGCATCGTTATGGCGGTATCTGGACCGGAGATAATAAATCCTGGTGGTCCCATATCCTGTTAAATCTGAAAATGCTTCCATCATTAAATATGTGTGGTTTCTTATATACAGGGGCAGATCTGGGTGGATTTGGCTGTAATACGACCAGAGATCTTTTGCTCAGATGGCTCGCGCTTGGTGTATTTACACCGCTGATGCGTAATCATGCATGCCTTGGCACAAGAGAGCAGGAGTGCTATCAGTTTGAGCAGATTGAAGATTTCAGACATATCATAGGTGTTCGTTATCGGTTGCTTCCATATATTTACAGTGAATATATGAAGGCTGCTTTAAATGATGAAATGATGTTCAAACCGCTTGCATTTGAATATCCGGAAGATCGTATGGCGGTAAATGTAGAAGACCAGCTTATGCTTGGTAATGAGATCATGATCGCACCGGTATATACACAGAATGCAATCGGAAGATATGTTTATCTGCCGGAGGATATGATGCTTGTCCGTTTCAAGGCTGAGGGTGATATTGAACAGACCGAGATGAAAAAAGGACATCATTTTGTAGAAGTGCCGTTGAATGAAGTGATTTTATTTATTCGGAAAGGAAAATGCATTCCTCTTGCTGACTTTGCCGAGTGCGTTGCGGATATTGATACGAAGAAGCTACAGTTACTTGGGTATGCGGGAAGCAGTTATCAGTTGTATGATGATGATGGATTTACAAGAGAGTATAATATGGAGATGTCCTGTGTAATTTTGAATAATTAGTAACAGAATATCAGATAAAAGAAAAAGGCAATCGATTATGATTGCCTTTTTTGATGCGGATAACAGGAGTTGAACCTGCACGTCTGTTGACACTAGAACCTAAATCTAGCGCGTCTGCCAATTCCGCCATATCCGCAGAGTTTCTTCTATAATATAATAGAATAAAATAATAGAAGAGTAGATATAAAAAAATCAGATATAAAATTATATCTGAAATTTTAATGAGCCATCGGGGACTCGAACCCCGGACAACTTGATTAAAAGTCAAGTGCTCTACCGCCTGAGCTAATGGCCCATATAAATTAAGTTTTTGACTGGGCTAGCTGGATTCGAACCAGCGAATGCAGGAGTCAAAGTCCTGTGCCTTACCGCTTGGCGATAACCCAAAAGCATCGCTTAATATGCGATAAAGAAAAGGGTGGATAGAGGGACTCGAACCCTCGGCCTCCAGAGCCACAATCTGGCGCGCTAGCCAACTGCGCCATACCCACCATATAAGTGAAACATCCATATGGAACAGCAGTAGTGCCACAGAATGAAACAAATAAATGTGCCCGAAGGGATTCGAACCCCCGACCCACGGCTTAGAAGGCCGTTGCTCTATCCAGCTGAGCTACGGACACATAATATCTTGCATACACGAAATGTATTTGCAAAATAAAGAGCGGGTGATGGGAATCGAACCCACGTATCTAGCTTGGAAGGCTAGTGTTCTACCATTGAACTACACCCGCATGATTGCTTAACAGTGTTTAGATTTATGATTATCTAAGTCGGGGTGACAGGATTCGAACCTGCGACCTCTTGATCCCAAATCAAGCGCTCTAGCCAAGCTGAGCCACACCCCGGAACAAAGTGTTTGTCGTTTTTTTATGTTCGTCATATCTCTGACGCAAGACATATTATACATAAACACCCCTTTGATGTCAACAATAAATTTTATTTTTTTTTGCATTTTTTTTGACAAAGCGGATTTCCTTAGGTTTTAAGCCACTTTCCAGTATTTATTTTTTTGAATATTATATATGGACTGATGATAATCTCATACATTTTAGCATTAATTTAAAGTTTTCGAGATCTGGCAGGTATGTATCTGTTGCATATAGATCTTTTAAAAAAATCGGATAAAAATTGAATCGGGTAACAAGCTGTGCTATAGTAAGGGCTGCGACAGTTTAATTAAGAAAAGAGAGAATGGAATGAGTGATTTTTTATTTAGTATAAATGCGACAGTGCCGATCTTTCTGGTGATTCTGTTGGGGTGGTTTCTGAAACGGATTGGGCTGATCAATGATGAATTTGCAAATATAGCAAATAAATATGTGTTTAAGGTATCCCTTCCGGTGCTTTTGTTTCGGGATATCGCAACAACCTCGGTATTAAAAGACGTAAATATGAAATTTGTGGCGTTTTGTTTCTTCGGAACTTTTATTATGTTTGCATGTGCATGGTGCTTTGCAAAGATATATTGCCGGGATAAGACGATGGTCGGAGCGTTTGCGCAGGCATCGGCAAGAGGAAGCGCGGCGGTGCTTGGAATTGCCTTTGTAGAAAATATCTGTGGAAGCTCAGGGATGGCTCCGCTTATGATCGTTGCGGCGGTACCATTGTTCAATATCCTGTCCGTTATTATGCTGACCTTTGGGGGCAGAGATAATATCCATGGTGCAGACGGAATCAAAACGGCATGCATTAATATTTTAAAGAATCCGATCATAATCGGCATCGTGCTCGGAGTTCCGTTTTCATTATTGAATATTCCGATTCCTGCGATACCGATGAAGACGATCAATTATATCGCACAGACGGCGACTCCGATCGCATTGATCGCCATAGGAGCAGGTTTTAATACAAAAGCAGCACTGGAGAAAATGAAGCCTGCGGTTACAGCAGCTCTTATGAAGCTAGTCGTATTTCCTTTGATCTATATGCCGATTGCGGTTAAGCTTGGGTTTGCACCGAGTGAATTGGCAGCAATCCTGATCATGACAGGCTCACCGTCCACGGTAACCTGTTATATCATGGCTAAGAATATGAATAATGATGAAGTCCTGTCATCAAATACGATCGTGCTGACAACCCTGTTTTCATCAATCACGATAACGGTATGGGTATATGTCCTTCGCGTTATGGGATGTATATGACACAAGTAATAATAAAAATCCTTGAATAAACAGAAATGGGATTAAATTAGAAGTAATGAATACAGAGAACAAATGAAAAGATTAGGATAATATAGAAAATTAAAATACAGAGAATGGAGAAAGAAGATGAAAAATATAGTTTTGATCGGAATGCCTGGTTGTGGAAAGAGTACGATCGGTGTGGTACTTGCCAAGGTTCTTGGATTTGATTTTGTAGATGCAGATGTGTTGATCCAGAAGAAGCATGGTAAGCTGCTTCGTGAGCTGATCGCAGAATATGGAGATGATGGGTTCCTTCAGATAGAAAATGATGTAAACAAAGAAATTGACTTAAAGAATACGGTTATTGCAACCGGAGGAAGTGTCGTATACTGTGATGAAGCCATGCAGCATTATGTAAAAAATGATATTGTAGTATATATCGAGCTTCCATATGGAGTGATCGCTTCCAGACTGGAAAATGTAAAACGGCGTGGCGTAGTGTTAAAGGATGGTCAGACTTTAAAGGATCTTTATAACGAGAGAATCTTATTGTATGAAAAATATGCACAGATCACGGTAAAAGCCGAGGGACTTTCCGTAGAAGAACTCATGGATACGATTGCAGAAAAAGTGTTGGCATATGAGAAGACACATTAATGTGAAGATCGAGCGCAAACAGCATAGATCCAAAGTAATGATATGAATTTGGATCTATGCAGCAGGTTTATGAAGTGCTAAAAACAGATTGGAAAAACGACTTCTGAACAGCAGAATGAAATATTTGGCGAAAGCTGAAAAAATATCTGCAAGGAAGTCGTTTTTTATATTGACGAAAATGGATGTATCCAATATAATCTATTTTGTGGTTTAAAACGTAGAACTTTAAAGTCGCTTGACTTCAACGCAATAAAGCAAAATGAGCCGGATTATGTCAGAATTCGAAAATCAGAAATTATAAGATGCGCTATTGTTGGTGGAAAGTTGACTGTAAAATTCTGCGAATACAAAAATGAGAAGTGACGGGAGGTCGACATGGTTATTAAAGTGATTATGCTTGTTGTATTCTTTGGCATAATGATCGGTGTAGGATTTTATGCAAGAAAACAGGCCACAGATGTGAACGGATTTGTACTGGGAGGAAGAAGCGTAGGCCCATGGCTTACAGCATTTGCATATGGTACGTCCTATTTTTCGGCAGTTATTTTTATTGGATATGCAGGACAGTTTGGATGGAAATACGGAATTGCATCCACATGGATCGGAATTGGAAATGCAATCCTTGGGTCTCTGCTTGCATGGGTAGTGCTTGGCAGAAGAACCAGACTGATCACGCAGAAGCTGGATTCCAGAACAATGCCGGAATTCTTTGAGAGAAGATATAACAGCAAATCCATGAAGATCATTTCTTCCTGGATCATATTCATATTCTTGATCCCATATACGGCTTCATTGTATAACGGTCTTTCCAGATTGTTTGGAATGGCGTTCGACATTGATTACAAGATCTGTGTTGTTGCTATGGCAGTTCTTACCGGTATCTATGTAATTGTTGGCGGGTATATGGCGACAGCGATCAATGACTTTATTCAGGGACTGATCATGCTGGTTGGTATAGTAGCAGTTATCTATGCAGTATTAAACGAGAGAGGCGGACTTACAGGTGCGTTAGACAAGCTGGCTCGTGTAAATGATCCGGCGGTTTCGGATACACCGGGTGTATTTGCATCCTTCCTTGGACCGGATATCTTCAATCTGGTATGTGTTGTCATATTAACCTCACTTGGAACATGGGGCCTTCCTCAGATGATCCAAAAATTTTATGCGATCAAAGATGAGAAATCAATCAAGACTGGAACGATCGTATCTACTTTATTTGCAACGATCGTAGCCGGAGGATGTTATTTCCTTGGTGGTTTTGGACGTCTGACCGAGACGGATGTAGCAACAGAAGGATTTGATGCGATCATTCCACACCTGCTTGAGAATCTTCCGGAAGTATTGATGGGACTGGTGGTTATCCTTGTATTATCTGCTTCGATGTCTACCTTATCTTCATTGGTTCTGACCTCAAGCTCCACACTTACGATCGACTTTATCAAAGCATCGATCGCACCGAAAATGTCAGAGAAGAAGCAGGTCCTTACAATGCGGATCATGCTGGTAGTATTTATCGCATTATCGGCGGTCATTGCAGTCATTCAGTATTCCAGCAAGGTGGCATTTATCGCACAGCTTATGGGTATTTCATGGGGTGCGATCGCAGGTGCCTGTCTAGCTCCGTTTTTATATGGTCTGTACTGGAAACGCACGACAGTGGCAGCCTGCCTTGTTAGTTTTATCTGGGGCGTAGGCATCATGACACTGAACTTTATCAGTAATACATGGCAGTTATTTAGTTTTCCACAGGCGTTACAGTCACCTGTAAACTGTGGTGCAGCAGCGATGATCGGTGGATTGATCCTTGTTCCGATCGTCAGTCTGATCACAAAGAAACCGGATCAGGAGCGCGTAGAGGAGGTCTTCTCCTGCTATGAAGCGACAGTAACCGTACCTCAGAAGGAAGCATTGGATTAATATTATACATAAAATATACATAATATGCATAAAGCCGGCAGACAGAAAAACATTCTGTCCTGCCGGCTTTAACATTTGTGTGAAATGCGTAAAAATGTGTTTGTACAAGAGTTTTTTGAATGTAAAATCAGTTTTCAAAACAGAAAGAAAGTATACGGACATATTAAAAATGGAATAAAAAAATAAATATCAAAATAATTTTTTGTATATTTATTAATTAATGCTTGAATATTATGCATAATAACTGTATAATCATGGAAGATTATACGAACTGTATTTTCCTATGAAAGCGGTTGACGGAAGAAAATGCAGAGAGTAAGATAAGTGAATGTGTAGAAATACAAATAGGACGATGGCTGTAACGGAAAATGACCGGTTGCAGCAGATTGGAGTAAGATATGATAAAGGCAGGAATTATTGGTTCAACCGGATATGCCGGTCAGGAAATAGTAAGAATTCTTCTTGGACATAAGGATGTGGAAATTGTCTGGTATGGTTCCAGAAGTTTTATAGATAAGAAATATTACGAAGTATTTGGAAATATGTTTCAGATCGTGGATGCAACCTGTCTGGGCGAGAATATGGATGAGCTGGCTGAGAAGGTAGATGTTATTTTCACGGCAACTCCACAGGGCTTATGTTCTTCTCTTGTAAATGAGGATATTTTATCAAAGGTTAAGATCATTGATCTGAGTGCGGATTTCAGAATTAAGGATGTTGCTACTTACGAGAAGTGGTACAAGATCGAGCATAAGAGTCCGGAATTTATCGACGAGGCCGTATATGGTCTGTGTGAGATCAACAGAGATAAGGTAAAGGGATGCAGACTTCTGGCAAATCCGGGCTGTTATACAACCTGCTCCATTCTTTCCTTATATCCGCTTGTAAAAGAGAAGCTGATCGATCCGAATACGATCATTGTAGATGCTAAGTCCGGTACATCAGGAGCAGGACGAGGAGCAAAGATCCCGAACCTGTTCTGTGAGGTAAATGAAAGCATTAAGGCATATGGAGTAACGACTCATCGCCATACACCGGAGATCGAAGAACAGCTGGGATATGCATACGGCAGTCCGATCATGATCAATTTCACACCACATCTGGTTCCGATGAATCGTGGTATTCTGGTTACGGCATATGCTTCATTAAAAGAAAAGGTAGATTACGATACTGTTCGTGCTGCATATGACAAATATTATGCAAACGAGAGATTTGTCCGTGTTCTTGACAAGGATGTATGTCCGGAGACACGTTGGGTAGAGGGCAGCAATTATGTAGATGTCAACTTTAAGATTGATGAAAGAACCGGACGTATCATTGCAATGGGAGCACTTGATAATCTGGTAAAGGGAGCAGCCGGTCAGGCAGTTCAGAATATGAATATTATGTTTGGACTTCCGGAAGAAGAAGGACTGCTGATGGCTCCGGTATTCCCATAAAGAGTAACGGCATCGGATATCGTGGAAGAACAGATGATATAAGGCGGTGATCGGTATGGAGATCATTTCCGGCGGAGTGACAGCTCCAATCGGATTTCTGGCAGCAGGTATGCACGCTGGAGTAAGAAAAAATAAAAAGAAAAAAGACATGGCATTACTAGTCAGCAAGTGTCCGGCGAAGACAGCTGGAGTATTTACACAGAATGTAGTCAAGGCTGCACCTGTTATGTGGGACAAAGCATTATGTGACGATATCGGCTTATGTCAGGCACTGGTTGTAAACAGTGGAGTGGCAAATGCGTGTACCGGAGAAGCAGGAGATGTTGATGTGGCGCATATGGCAGAGCTTGTGGCAGCAGAACTTCAGGTACCGGTTGATCAGGTTGCGGTTGCTTCGACCGGAGTAATAGGTATAAGGCTTCCGATGGAGACGATCGCGCATGGAATCCGCGAACTTTCAGGGATGCTTTCCGATGATTTGGAAAGTGGAAGTCATGCGGCGGAAGCCATTATGACGACCGATGTATATAAGAAAGAGATCGCGGTAAAGCTGCAGATCAAAGGGAAGACAATTACCGTCGGAGGCATGTGCAAAGGTTCCGGTATGATTAATCCGAATCTTGGAACGGTGCTTGGATTCCTGACAACGGATCTGAATATCAGTCAGGAGTTATTGCAGAAAACACTGAGAAATGATGTCATAGACACTTATAATATGTTATCTGTCGATGGGGATACTTCAACGAATGACACTGTTATGATATTTGCAAATGGCATGGCAGAAAATGATGAGCTGCTTGAAACGGATGCGGATTATCCGGCATTTGTGGAGGCGCTTCGATATATCAACACCTACTTCGTGAAGCTGATCGCAGCGGACGGAGAGGGAACGACGAGGATGTTTCAGGTACAGGTAGCAGGGGCGGAATCCAAGGAGGGCGCAAGGAAGCTTGCAAAATCCGTGGTGACCTCAAACCTTGTAAAATGCGCCGTATACGGCTCGGATGCGAACTGGGGACGTCTGGTGTGCGCGATGGGACAGAGCGGGATCGCATTTGACCCATATAAGGTAGATATCATAATATCCAGTGAGGCCGGTTCCTTAAAAATAGTTGAAAACGGGGTCTGTACCGATTATGATGAAGAAAGAGCGACGGAGATCCTGTCGCCGGATCAGGTATGTTTTCATGCGGATATGCATGCCGGTACAGAGACAGCTTCCGCGTGGGGCTGTGACCTTACATATGAATATATCAAGATAAATGCAGAGTATAGAAAGTGAGGAAGTAAATAAGATGGTAAAGGGAGATTATACAGTAGATCAGGTAATATCAAAAGCACAGACACTGATCGAGGCTTTGCCTTATATCAAGAAATTTCAGGGGAAAACAATTGTTGTAAAATATGGCGGAAGTGCTATGTTGGATGAGAATCTGAAATATAATGTGATTGAAGATGTTGCATTATTAAAGCTGGTTGGACTGAAACCGGTTATCGTGCATGGTGGCGGTAAGGAGATCAGCAAATGGGTAGAGAAGATTGGAAAAGAGCCTGAATTTATCAATGGACTTCGTGTAACAGACGGTGAGACAATGGAGATTGCTGAGATGGTATTATCCAAGGTAAATAAGAGTCTTGTCAGCATGATGCAGAAGGTTGGTTTAAAGGCTGTGGGTATCAGTGGAAAGGATGGTGGATTGTTCACCGTTAAGAAGCGTCTGCCGGGCGGAAAAGATATCGGTTATGTAGGCGAGATCACAAAGGTTGATACAGAGGTGATCGATGCACTGGTCGATCAGGATTTTATACCTGTTATCGCTCCTATCGGTGTCAGTGAAGAATATGAGGATTATAATATTAATGCTGATGATGCTGCATGTGCTGTTGCAACAGCATTAAAGGCGGAAAAGCTGGTATTCTTAACAGATATTGAAGGTGTATTTATCGATCCGACAGATAAGTCTACCCTGATCTCAGAAATGGACATCCACGAGGCAAAGGATATCATTGAGAAAGGTGTTGTCGGCGGTGGTATGCTTCCAAAGCTTAATAACTGTATCACAGCCATGGAAAATGGTGTATCAAGAGTTCATATTTTGGATGGCCGCCTGAAGCATTGCCTGCTTCTTGAGTTCTTTACTCAGAAGGGTATTGGTACTGCAATCTTAAAAGAGCCATTATTCTAAGAAGCACATTCAATGAAAAGTTAAAAGTAAAACAGAAAAAGACCGGAGCTGTGCACCGATAACGAGAAAATCGGATGCCGCAGGACTGGTCTTTTTCTATTTTGCTATTGTAAAAGGAATCGAAGTTCGTTAAAATGGGGGTGTGCATGAGTGTACCGGCATATCAAGGAGGTATGCAGGTATGATAATAAAGAAAAAACTGTTATATGCAGGACTTGCCGGATGGATGTTGTTGTCCGGGATTACTCTGGTCGGATGCCGGAAAAATGGCATGATACTTGAGACGACAGAGCAGAATACCGGTTCACAGAATGATACGGCATATGCCGAAGACGCCGTGGCAGGTACTGTTACAGAAAGAGATCAGGAAGACACAGAAGCCATAATAGACACAGAAGCTATAAAAGACACAGGAATCTGTGTATTTGTCTGTGGGGCAGTAAAACAAGAAGGAGTATATGAACTCCCGATAGGTGCAAGGATCAATGATGCACTTCTTGCAGCAGGCGGATTTGCAGAGAATGCTGCGGAGCAGGTGGTAAATCTTGCAGACTTTATCGAGGATGGACAGAGGATTTATTTTCCGACGGAGAAAGAGGTGCAGGAGCAGCCGGAACGCTGGCAGGATCCGGAAACAGAAACGAACGGACAGACAATGGAAGCGGGAGCAGTGAATATCAATACTGCCGGGAAAGAGGAACTGATGTCATTGTCCGGGATTGGTGAAGCAAAGGCGGAGAATATCATAACTTACAGAGAGACACAGGGTGCATTTGAAAAAACAGAAGATATTATGAATGTGAATGGTATCGGAGAGAATTTATTTCAGAAGATAAAAAACGATATTTGCGTGGGTCGGTAGAGATATAGAAACAAAGGAAAGGTGGAAATCTGGTATGAAAAAGGTATTGGTCGTAGATGATGAGAAACTGATCGTGAAAGGCCTGAAATTCAGTCTGGAACAGGATGATATGGAAGTAGACGTGGCATATGATGGCGGAGAGGCGTTTGAGAAGATCAAAAACAATGATTATGATATCGTTCTGTTAGACATCATGATCCCGGTTTATACCGGAATTGAAGTATGTCAGATGGTGCGTGAATTTTCCAATGTTCCGATCATTATGCTGACGGCCAAGGGTGAGGATATGGATAAGATCATGGGTCTTGAATATGGTGCAGATGATTATATCACCAAACCATTTAACATACTGGAGGTAAAGGCAAGGATCAAAGCTATCTTAAGAAGAAGCGGAAAAAAGGCAGAGCCTGTAAAACCGGTAAATATTTTAGAAATCAATGGCATGAAGGTAGAATTGGATAGCCGCCGTGTATTTGTTCATGGAAAGGAACTGAATCTGACAGCAAAAGAATTCGATTTGCTGGAGCTTCTGATGGCGCATCCGAATAAGGTTTATTCCAGAAATGAACTGTTAGATACGATCTGGGGCAGTACATATCCGGGAGATGCCAGAACTGTGGATGTTCATGTAAGAAGACTTCGTGAGAAGATTGAGGAGAATCCGGGTGAGCCGGTGTATATTCATACAAAATGGGGCGTTGGCTACTATTTTAAAGGATGATGAGACAGGGAATGCGTAAAGCATTCCTATCTTACTGGATTTTTTTGGAATGGAAAAAAGTAAAGATGAAAATGTAGAAAATAAGAATAAAAATATCTGGAAAAACAGTAGGCGGAGGATCAGTCTTCAGGTTGTTATCTTTGTAATGATCATGGCAGGTTTTTATCTGATCTCAATCAGTATGAAAACGGTTCTGCTGCAGTTGATGTGGAATCAGAGATATAGTGATTGTGAAACACTGTTGCAGGAAAACGCAAAAAATCTGGAATATCTGATCAATGATATTAATTCGGAAACAGAAGGTACAAGCAAGACTTTTCATGGTATGAACACTCTGGCGTACAGCCTGTCTGCCAGAGTTATGATCGTAGATACTGATTACAGGGTAGCCTATGACAGCTTTCGTCTGTTGAAGGATACCTATATCATGAATAATGATATCTATGAGATCATGAAGGGAGACAGAGACGAACGGCTGGTACGGGAACAGTCCTACATTGAGTATATGTTTCCTGTGGTGAACCGGGAAGGTTATATTGATGATGTAGCTGTGATCGCAGTCAGTCTGGAAAGCATGAAAAACGAAAGAGGATATTTGTCATACCGTGCCAATATCTTGATCTGTATTTTTATGGTGATCGGGGTGCTGACAGCATTTTTCATTTCTTATATGGCGGTTCGTGATACCAGAAAGATCAAGAGTCAACTTGTAAATATGAAGGATGGATTTCTGGGACAGATTTCATCGGATGGTTTATGGCGAGAAGCTGGGAGCGTTGTTGACAATATGAATGGGATATTTGCCAAATCGCAGTTGTTGGAGGAATCCCGGCAGGAATTTGTATCAAATGTATCACATGAGCTGAAAACACCGATTACTTCAATGAAGGTTTTATCAGAATCGATCTTGATGCAGGATAATGTTCCGGTTGAGATGTACCGGGAATTCATGAACGATATTGTTTTAGAGATTGACCGTGAAGCGCAGATCATCAGTGATCTGCTGACGCTGGTCAAGACAGATAAGGGATCAGACAGCCTGAATATCGAGCGGGTGGATATCAATGAGCTGATGGAGGTTATTCTGAAACGGTTGACGCCTCTGGCAGAAAAGAGAAGCATTGAGATCACATTTGAAAGCTTCCGGGAAGTGGAAGCTGATATTGATAAGGTGAAGTTTACGCTGGCAATCTCCAATCTGATCGAAAATGGAATCAAATATAATGTGGATGGCGGATGGATCCGCGTATCCCTGAATGCCGATCATAAGAATCTGTATATTAAGGTTGCCGATTCCGGTGTTGGTATTCCGGAGGATTGTGTAGAGCATATATTCGAACGTTTCTACAGAGTAGATAAGGCGAGAAGCAGGGATACCGGAGGGACCGGTCTTGGACTTGCAATCTCAAAGAATATTATCGTTATGCATAAGGGTATTATAAATGTGTACAGTGAGCCTGGAAAGGGAACTACATTTACAGTACGTGTTCCGATGAACTATGTGAAATAAAGGAGCAGAAGATGGAGAAACGGATCATGCATATTATAAGCGGGATGCTGTTAGTTGTGGCGCTGCTGTCTATGACCGGATGTGGGAAAAGTGGACATGCGGAGAGTCAGAGAACAGATACCGGTACGGATGCCGGGATGCAGACATATTCCGTATATTATATGAATCAGAAATGGACAGAGTTTTCTGTCTATGATACGAAGATCGATCAGTTGGAATCAACGGAAAATGTGATAGATAAGCTGATGAATCTGTTGATATCAACAGAAGACGAGCAGCTTTATAAGATTCCGGTTGCAGATGGAATGACCTATCAGCGATATTCTTATGATGGAAAAGGACTGGTAACGATCATGTTCAATCTGGATTATGATACCGCAGAGAATTATCAGATCCTGTTGTGTAAAATGGCATTTACAAAAACCCTGTGTCAGGTAAATGGTATTTCAGGGGTTTCATTTGAATTGTCGGATCTGATTGGAGAGAAGAAGGTAGATACAAGTGTTTACAATGCGGAATCATTTTCAACGATCGGTGATAATTTTATGGAGGCTTCTTATTCTGTGACGATCTATACGCCGGATAATACCGGAAAACGGCTGGATAAGCAGACGACGGAGATTGATGCGTTGTCTTACAAAGCACCGGAGGAACAGATCATGGAAGCACTTCGGAATTCCCAGGAATGGAAGAGTCCGATCGATAAAGATGTAGATATTCTTGATATCTATGTGTTGGATCGGGTGTGTTATGTTAATTTCAGCAAGACCTTTTTGGATCATGTCGGTGATTATGATGACAAAGTGATCATTTATTCGCTGGTTGATTCTCTGACAGAGCTGTCAGATGTGGATGGTGTTGTATTTGAGGTAGAAGGCAGTCAGGATCTAGTATATGGAGAGAATTTGGATTTCTCAGAGACATACACAGCGAATTATTCAATGTGTAATTAGACAGGTACTGACAGATAGCGGAGGAAAAGAAAATAAAAAGACCACTATTTTGGGCCGCATGTGCATTTATGCTTGGAGAGGCGGAGGCGATTGCTGGCAGCAGGTGGTTTACTTTGGCTGCAATGATAGTTGCAGCCTTTTTTCTGTTTACGGGAGAAAAAGGGCAAAAACAGGGAAAAAGGCAAAAACAGCAAAAACAGAAAGAAGAGTCCGGCCGGGATGAAAAAATACGGATGTCGGACAGGCGAAGACAGACAAAGCGGAGTGTGGATGTAAAACGAACAGTAAGAGTAACTGTCGGAATTCTCATATATGTGCTGTTTGCCGGAATGGGGTATATGAATATCAACATATTGCATGAGCAGGAACAATATGCTTCCCGGCTGAACGGTTGTTCCGGAACAATTTCCGGAACGATATACGAGATAAAGGAAACGGAAAACAGGCAGCAGGTCTTTATTAAGATCGTGGATGCAAGAGGAATGTCCGGTGAAGAATGGACTGGGTTTCATGAAAATATGAAGCTGTTTGTGTATGTGGAGAAAGGTATAACCTTGTATCCGGGACAGGAGGCAGTATTTGCCGGCAGATTTGAACAGCCGGGGCATGCGGGAAATCCGGGGGCCTTTGATGCATATCGATACTACAGGAGCCAGGGGATCTTTCTTATACTTTCAGATGCAGAGCTGCAGAAAACAGGAAAACAGTACTCGCATATACGGGCGGGGCTTCGGAAGCTCCGAAAACGGATATCAGATGTAATTGGTAACTTATACGGCGAGGAGGATGCATCTGTGATCCGGGCGATGCTTCTGGGTGAACGGCAGGGGATGGACGGTGATGTGAAACGGATGTATCAGTTGAATGGTATTGCACATATTCTTGCAATATCGGCATTACATATTGCGATCATTGGTATGACCTTGTATCGGCGTATGCGAAAATGGGGAGTTTCCTACTGGAGTGCGGGAATTGGATGCAGTATTCTGGTTATTCTGTATGGACAGATGACCGGACTTGCAGGATCAACGATGCGGGCGATCATTATGATGGGGCTCCTGTTATTTGGGAAAGCCATTGGGCGTTCGGTGGATCTTCTGACCTCAACAGGAATTGCCGGGGTATGGATGTCGGTGATAAATCCTTATGTTGTATTAGATGCCGGATTTCAGCTTTCATTTGCAGCAATAATCGGGATAGCTGTGATCGTGCCGGTGTTACAACGGGTATTTAGCAAAAGGGGAAGTGCCGACCTAATCAATAAGCTTGGTGCAGGGACGGTGTTACAACACATATTTGGCGCAGGGGAGAAAATCCGGCAGTCGCTTACTGTCAGCATGGCAACCTTTCTGGCGACCTTGCCGGTGATCGTCTACTATTATTACCAGTTTCCATTGTATGGTATTTTATTAAATCTGATCGTTGTTCCGTGTGTATCGATTGTTCTGACAGGAGGAATCGGTACCGTTATCTGTGGCTGTATTTCACTTCAGGCGGCTGGATGGCTTACGATTCCGGTGAAGGGGATTTTGTGGTTATATGAAATGTTATGTCAGGGAATGGAACGACTTCCAGGAGCCTATATCAATATCGGGCATATTCCGGTGAAACTGGTCGTAGTTTATTATATTGCATTGCTACTAGGCCTGTATTTTATGGTCGAGGTGAGAACAGATAGAGATTCCAGCTCTGACAGCACACAGAGTCAGAAGACAGTAAGAAAAATAAAATGCCGGATTCGTAGAAAGCAGACAGCATGGAAAGATTGTAATCAACAAACGATAAAAGAATGGAAACACAGGAAAATCCGGTATGGGGTAGCAGGGATGCTTGTCATGCTGGCGTTTGGTATGTATGCAGGATGTACTCTGGATCGTCCGTTTACGGTTACCTTTCTGGATGTCGGGCAGGGGGATGGCATACTGATCCGGACGGAACAGGGAACCAATATTATGATCGATGGCGGATCTTCGGATAATGAAAAGGTGGGAGAATATGTTCTGCTTCCGGCTCTCCGGTATTACGGGATGGTGGATCTGGATTATGTCTTTGTAACACATGGGGATCAGGATCATATATCCGGACTTCTGGATCTATATGAACTTGAGCATACCGGAATCCGGATCCGAAACCTTGTTGTGGCGAAGTATGGTGACCGAGAAGGACTGCAGGAACTGATCGAGCTGGCAGCACAACATGGAACGGAGGTTATATATATGGATGCTGGTGACATACTTTTTGAACCGGAGACAGGAGCTTCCGGGACATTCCGGATCTCGTGTATATATCCGAGAGAATCGGATGTTCACGCAGATGCAAATGAAGCCTCTCTTGTGCTGCAGGCAAGTATCGATTCCTTTCATCTTCTGTTTACAGGCGATGCAGGGGAAATAGCAGAACAGCAGATGGCAGAGACTGGCAGACTGGACGCAGTTGATATTTTAAAGGTAGGACATCATGGATCCAGATATGCAACCTCGGAGGCGTTTCTTCAATACATAAAGCCACAGTATGCGGTGATCAGTTGTGGGAAAAAGAACCGGTATGGACATCCGCATGAAGAAACATTGACAAGACTTCAGGCTGCTGGTGCGGAGGTTTACCGCACCGACAGCAGCGGCGCTGTAATTTTGCAGATACGGGCAGGGAAAATTATGCTTCATGGGTACGGAGGATAAAATTAAGCATTGATACCAAACGCACATCTGGAACGGTTCATGAAGATTTCAGGGTACGGAGGATAAAATTAAGGATTGATACCAAGCCCCAAATGAAATAATGGGTATATGAGAGAAAAGATTTGGATAATACCATCGATGAAAGAAGAATTTTGGGTATTATTCAAGAAAATGGACTGTTATACCAAGGCTAATGGCGGTGCAAGGGGTATGGAAGAAAGCAAGCTAATATAATACCCGCTACAATAGATTGGCGAGGGTATGGAAGAAAGCAAGCTAATATAATACCCGCTACAGCGGATTGAACAAGGGTATGGATAAAGAAAATTAGACAATATACCACAAACAGGATGAGCAGAAGGGTATGCAAAGTGGGGAAATAGCCTGATACCATGGGAGAAGTGTTTTCAGGGGGTATTAACAAATAAAAATGGAAATTATACCAATAAAAATATTGCAGAAAAAGAACATAAAAGAAACGAGGAGAATGCGTATGATTAAAGATATAATAATAAAGAGAATCGTCAAATTGAAAAAAGAAATACAGAAGATAGAGATATTAGAGAAAACATTTCCGAAAGAAGAATTAATATGTGCCAAAAATGGAAAAGGATATAAGTGGTATTTGAAGAGTGCAGGAAAGCCGATATATCTGCCAAAGAAAGAGAGACTCTTGGCTGAAAAACTTGCTATGAAAAAGTATTATATGTTAAGAAAACAGGATTTAATGTGCGAGCTTGAAGCATGTAATGCATATATAAGAAAAGTGCAAAAGGAAAATAATGCATCTGATATGTTATTGGAAAATGATGGTTACATTGAATTGCTGGGAAAGGCATTTGGACCGCATTCAGAAAATTTAGAAGTATGGATGACAGAAGAATATGAAACAAATAAGAAATATCCGGAGAATTTGAATATAAAAGGGACGCAGGGTAAGTATCTTCGTTCTAAATCAGAAGCAATGATCGATAATGTTTTATTTCGGGAAAGAATACCATTTCGATATGAAAATCAGTTGGTGCTGGATGGGATAGTAATGTATCCGGATTTTACGATTCGACATCCAAAAACAGGAGAGTATTATTATTGGGAACATTTCGGTATGATGGACAATCCAGAATATGCGAGTCATGCCTGCAGGAAAATAAAAATATATTGTGATAATGGAATAATACCATCTATTAATTTAATTATGACATATGAAACCAGTGCTTGTCCTATTGGAATGGAAAGAATAGAGCAAGTGGCAGAATATTATTTCGGATAAATGACACATTTGATATAATGAACGCAAAATTATTTGCTCGCAAGGATGCTGATTTTGCGGAATGCATAGAATGTGCGAAGCACATGATATAATTAGTATAAAGAAACGGCAAACTATACTCTACAGTGCGTAGAATCCGCAGAAATTCACCATTTTCTACGCTTTATGGGTATGATGCCGGATGCAGGTATGTAATAATCTGGTCAGAAAGGAGGCAGATATGGATCAGATCAGTATAGGCAGGTTTATTGCAGCAGAAAGAAAAAGAAAAGGTTGTACACAGAAGCAGCTTGCAGAAAAACTGAATATCAGTGATAAAACAGTTTCTAAATGGGAATGTGGAAAGGGATTCCCGGAAGTGTCTCTGTTATTACCTTTATGTAAGGAACTGGACATTACGGTAAATGAACTGTTGTCCGGTGCAAGAGTGTCTGAGGAAGAATATCAAAAGAAAGCGGAGGAAAATATGGTGAATATGATTAAAGAAAGAGAAGAAAACAAGAAGAAATTAATTCCTACAATTATAACGGGTTTAATTGCAACGATATCATTTATTACATTGATCATGGTTGTTGCAGTGTATACAGAGGTGATCGCAGTACCGGTTAAGATATTACTGATAGTGATCGCATGTGTTATATTTGGTTGTGGACTTATGGTTGCGATGGAAGGCGAGCGCACCATCGGTTATTACAAATGCCGTCATTGCAATGAGCTGTTTGTTCCGACCTTTGGTGCATATACAATGGGAATGCATATGATTTCAACAAGATATTTGAAATGTCCAAAATGTGGAACAAAAACCTGGTGTAAAAAAGTTCTGGCAAAAGGAAATAGAAACATGATGTAAAAAAGTTCCGGTAAAAGAAAACAGAAACACGATGTAAAAAAGTCCTGGCAAAAGAGAAGTGATTTCTGTTATAGAAAACAACCTGTCTTTTGCCGGAACGATGAAGATTCAAAACCTAAATATGAAAAAAATTGATCAAGAATACCATTGCCAGTCCATAGTAGGTGATCACGGCTACCAGATCATTGACCGTTGTAATGAGTGGACCGGAAGCAACCGCAGGATCAATATGGATCTTGTGGAAGAACATAGGAATGATAGTTCCGACAAAGCTTGAGATCACCATTGCAACGATCAGCGAGATGCCGACACAGCCAGAGATCAGGAATGCAGATGCCCATATATATTTCTTAAAATAGTGGATATAGATTCCTAAAAACAGGAGTGCCATGATTCCAAGGCTTGCACCATTTAAGAAGCCGATCTTCATTTCTTTGATAAGAAGGGAAAGCTTCTTTTTAGTACTCAGGTCTTCGTCCATAAGTACACGGATCGTAACAGCGAGGGACTGTGTGCCGACATTTCCAGCCATATCAAGGACAAGGGACTGGAAGCATATTACGATTGGAAGCACCGCAACAACGGATTCAAACATTCCTACCACAGAGGATACCGCCATGCCAAGGAACAGAAGGATGATGAGCCATGGCAGACGCTTTTTCATGCTGGTAAAGGTTGGTTCGTTCAGGTCTTCTTCGGATGTAAGACCGGCGAGCTTTGCGTAGTCATCACCCATAGCATTATCCACCAGTTCCACGATATCATTTGCAGTCAGGATACCGGCAATGGTTCCGTTTTCCGATAAAACCGGGATGGAATCCTCTTCATAATCGGTGAGATCTTCGATACAGTCTGCAATCTTCACATGCTCATATACAGACGGATAGGAGCGGCTGATAATATTTGACAAATGGTCATTTTCTCGTGCGATGATCAGATCTTTCAGATCGATAGCACCGGAAAACTGACCAGCCCGGTCGGTGGTATAGATCGTCGAGATATTATCATGTTCTCCTGCCTGCCGAACCAGTGCGCTCATAGCTTCACGGATAGACAGCGTGTCAGGAATACAGATATAATTGTTCGTCATACAGCTTCCGATCTCGTCATCCTCATAAGAAAGCAGTTTCTTTACATCTCTCCGGGAGTCGTCGTCCAGCCGGGCAACCATTTCCTGCTGTTGTTCGTCAGAGAATTCATCCAGAATATCCAGAGCATCATCTGCATCCATATCAGATATGACTCTTGCGGCTTTATCGAGTGACAGTTCATCCAGATATGGCTTGGCATCATCCAGATAGGAGAAAATTTCTGCAAGCCGTGGGGTGCCGATCATAGTATACAGGCGGATTCGTTCTGTTTCGTTTAGCCGTGTGATTGCTTCTGCGACATCTTTGTCGTGATAGTTTGCCAAATGCTTCTGCAATACCTGTGCGTTCTTTGCATTACGAATGATTTTTACGAGTTCTGTTACATAATCTTTTTTAAATACTGTGATTTTTGTCATTGTGACCTCCTTCCTGCCTGTTTTTAGGCATAAAAATACATCGTCTCAGTGTGAAGACCGGATGGTCAGGATCGTCTGATGCGATGTATGAAAAGGCACACAACAATATAAGATGGGGTTATCGGAGCTTCATAGACAGCCACATCCATTTATGCTTCCTTATCCTAACATCGCATATTTTACTTCGTCCAATACGATCGCAACTATCCATGAAAATTCACCTCCATTTGAAAATTGAATTTTAGATTTTTGTATTTGATATTCTCAAAAACCTCTGCTACTATAACAGAAAAGAGTTGAATTGACAACCTGGATAATCCGGGTTGGATAAATTTTATATTTCGGTTATTTTTTTGAAACACATAGAAAACAGGAGAATATCAGATATGCAGATAGAACATGTGGCAATGTATGTAGAAGATCTGGAAAAGACAAAAGATTTTTTTATAAAATATTTTGGGGCAAACGCGGGCGAGCGGTATTATAATCCGAAAACGGAGCTTCAGTCGTATTTCTTAGGCTTTGACGATGGAGCAAGACTGGAGATCATGCAGAAACCACGAGTATCCAATGTGAGAAAAGAGCTGGCACGAACAGGGTATATTCATATCGCGTTTTCGGTTGGAAGCAGAGAGAAAGTAGATGAGCTTACCAGGAGACTTCAGGAGGACGGATATAAAGTTGTCAGCGGACCACGGGTGACAGGTGATGGATATTATGAGAGCTGTGTTCTATGTATCGAGGATAATCAGATCGAAATCACGGTCTGAATTTCGGTCTGGATTTGGTAATATCTCACAAACTATACGCAAAGCCGCTTGACTTCGCCAGTGCCATTTCTTACAATAGATCAGTAGATAAAAGTCTGGTAGATGTATGATACCAGATTTTTTTTGTGGTTTAAAGTCAGAAAGAGAAAGGTGAGAGAAAATGAAGTGGAAAGATCGATTGGGAATCCGGCTGGTGGCATATCTGGGAGGCTTATTTATCATGACGGCAGGAATAGCCGTATCGGTAAAATCAAACCTTGGGGTATCGCCGGTAAGCTCGATCCCATATACGATTACCTGTGTATTTGGTATGGAGATGGGAAACGCAACTATCCTGTTTCATGTTGTGCTGGTTTTGCTGCAGATCCTGTTATTACGGAAAAATTTTAAATGGATCAATCTGTGTCAGATTGTAGTTGGAATTATATTTGGAAAATTTACAACTTTATGTAATTCACTTGTGGCGTTGCTGCCATCTACCGATAATATGTTGATACGACTGGGAATGATGCTGATCAGTGTTGTTCTAATCGCTGTCGGAATCTTCTTCTATCTGCCGGCAAATATTATGCCGCTTGCAGGAGAGGGAGCGATGCAGGCAGTATCAGCGATCACCGGTATTGCATTTCCAAAGGTTAAGATCGGATTTGACTGCAGTATGGTTATCATATCGTTAGTTACATGTTTGATCGCAATACATAGTGTTGGCAGTGTGGGAATCGGAACAGTCATGGCAGCGGTTCTGGTAGGCTTTGCACTGGGACTGGTAACAAAAGCATTTGGAACATGGCGTGACCATCTGTATTACGGAAGAATATCATAGACAGGTGTTGAAAATCAAATCGGTATTTGGCATAATGGACTGGAACAGGAAAGAAAGGAGACATAGCTATGGCAGCAGGAAAAAAACAGAGCGGTAAGGATGCAATGGCGGTTATCAACGAGCATATAAAGAATGAAAGCTATGCTCCGGTATATCTGTTATACGGAGATGAAACATATCTTGTGAACCAGTACAGAGACAAATTGCTTTCGGCGGTAACAGACCGTGAGGACAATATGAACTTTGCAAAGTTTGCAGGAGAGAAGATCGACCCGATGGAGATCATAGGCTTCTGTGAGACAATGCCATTCTTCGCTGACCGGCGTGTGGTGCTGGCAGAAGGAACCGGATTGTTTAAAAAGAGCTGTGAGGAATTTGCGGAGCGGATCAAAGAGCTGCCGGATACTTCGCTGATCCTGTTTGTTGAGTCAGAAGTTGATAGGAGAAATAAATTATATAAGACCGTTGATAAACTGGGAGAAGCCCTGTGCTTTGAAACGCCAAATGAGAAGACGCTTGCTGTATGGGTTAAGGGAATGTTCAAGGGAGAAGGAAAACGGATAACCGATGATGCGATCCGTTCCCTGATCGAGCATACCGGATCAGATATGAATTCGATCAAGAATGAGATTGATAAGCTGATAAGCTATACGGTAGACAGGGAGGATGTAACTGTATCCGATGTGGAAGCTCTCTGCGTTGGCAATTCGGAGGGACATATATTTGAGATGATCGATGCCATATCCAGAAAGCAGCAGGATCGTGCACTTCACCTGTATCATGAGCTGCTTGAAAACAGGGAGCCTGCGATGCGAATTCTGTTTTTGATCGCCAGACAGTATGATCTGTTATTAAAAACAAAGATGTGTCTTGCCGAGAATAAAAATTATGCAGATACGGCATCGGTGCTAGGCATTCCGTCATGGTCGGTGAAGAAATATGCGGAACAGTGCCAGAATTATTCGGAACAGGAGCTGAAGAAGATCATGGAAGCCTGTCAGGATACCGATTACAAATTAAAGACCAGTCAGGCATCGGATGTAGTGGCGGTGGAAGTGTTGTTAATATCATTGAGTCGGTAGCTGGTATGTGACGCGCAGGAATGCAATGAGTCAAAACATACCGTAGGTATTGCGATTTGGATGCCGGAATTATTACACAAAAAAACAGAACCTCAATGGGTTCTGTTTTTTTGACGGTTTTGATTATATATGTGCAGCCTTACATATGTAATCAATTATAAAAATATATATGAGTCAGATTAAGCCATCTTGTTGACAGCGGCTGTAAGACGTGATACTTTACGAGAAGCATTGTTCTTGTGGTAAACGCCCTTTGAAGCAGCCTTGTTAATCTCTGAGATAGCAACCAGAAGATTTGCCTGAGCAGCTTCTTTGTCACCAGCAGCGATAGCAGCTTCTACCTTTTTGATAACTGTCTTAACCTTAGACTTGATCATCTTGTTTCTTAAAGTCTTCTTGTCAATTACTTCAATTCTTTTCTTTGCAGATTTGATGTTAGCCAAAATTCTCTACCTCCATTTGAATTATAGATTATAATAAGGTTTTTACATTAAAACCGGACACGGACAATTCAATGTAAACATACTCATCAATATTAGTATAGAGAAATTTATTTGTCAAGGGGCGAAGTGAAAATATTTCCATTTCTGAAAAATAAGATCTGATCTTATTCCCATCAATTTTATTTCTATCCTATTTCTATTACTTGTTGGCTTGTATGGAAAGGGAGGACATGGTATACTGTTTCTATTAATGCGTTATATATTATTACATACCAGGAGGTAAGAAAATGTTTGGATTTGATGAAATTACAAAAGTAGATCCTGAAGTTGCGGCAGCAATGACGGATGAATTGAACAGACAGAATAACAATCTGGAGCTGATCGCATCAGAGAATATCGTATCAAAGGCAGTTATGGCAGCCATGGGAAGCCATCTGACTAACAAATACGCAGAAGGTTATCCTGGAAAGAGATATTATGGCGGATGCCAGTATGTAGACGTAGTGGAAGATCTTGCCAGAGAGCGTGCAAAAGAATTATTTGGATGTGAATATGTAAATGTTCAGCCACATTCCGGAGCACAGGCCAATATGGCAGTATTTTTTGCTATTTTAAATCCTGGCGATACGTTTATGGGAATGAATCTGGATCATGGCGGACATCTGACACATGGATCACCTGTAAATATGTCCGGTAAATATTTCCACTGTGTACCTTATGGTGTAAATGATGATGGCTTTATAGATTATGACAAGGTTCTTGAGATCGCAAAGGAATGCAAGCCAAAGTTGATCGTAGCAGGTGCGTCTGCATATGCAAGAGCAATCGATTTCAAGAGATTCCGTGAGATTGCAGATGAGGTTGGTGCATATCTGATGGTAGATATGGCACATATCGCAGGTCTTGTAGCAGCAGGCCTTCATATGAGCCCGATTCCATATGCACATGTTACAACAACTACTACTCATAAGACACTTCGTGGACCTAGAGGTGGTATGATCATGTGCAGCAACGAGATCAATGAGAAATTCAACTTCAATAAGGCAGTATTCCCTGGTATCCAGGGCGGACCTCTGATGCATGTCATCGCAGGTAAGGCAGTATGTTTAAAGGAAGCATTACAGCCGGAATATAAGGAGTATCAGGCACAGGTTGTAAAGAATGCAGCAGCACTTGCATCTGCATTAATGGCAAGAGGCTTCAATATCGTATCAGGTGGTACAGATAACCACCTTATGCTGGTAGATCTTCAGAATCTGGACCGTACCGGTAAAGAAGTAGAGAAGCTTTTAGATGAGGTTCATATCACTGTAAATAAGAACACAGTACCAAATGATCCAAAATCTCCGTTTGTAACAAGTGGTATCCGTATCGGAACACCGGCGGTTACGACCAGAGGTGCAAATGAAGCTGATATGGAGACAATTGCTGAGGCAATCAAGGCAGCAGTGATTGATAATGACAAGGCAAAAGCAGAAGCACTTGTTAAGAGTATTGTAGAGAAGTATCCACTGTATGCATAAGGTTGTTATATGGAAGATTTATTTGACGAGAAGCTGTTAGAAGCGATTCGGCTTGCAGAAGCATTGCAGAATGGACGGTCAGAAGAAAAAGAGTCAGAAGGAAAAAAGACAGAAGTAAAACAGGAAACCGAAAACAGCCGTCCGGTCAGCCGGACGGAAGAACCGGTTGCTGCTCCGGTTCCGCAGACTGGTGAGGAAGCAGTCGATCAGCTTATAAAAGAGATCGTGCAGGAAACACAGGAAGAGATCGCTGCCGAAGGTATCCAGACAGAGGATATCAGAAAAGAATTTTTTCAGAAGAAGGCAGAGAAAGCGAAACGGGAAAAGAAGAAGCTGGATCCGGAACTGGAATCCAGACCGGTATATGCACCCAAAAAGCTGAAAGATCCATGGAGTCTCAGGAAAAAGGTCTGTGTGATCCTGCTTGTTGTTGTACTGGTTGTGACCGGGATCCCTGCCGGTATATTTGCCAGAATGTATATGAATGGAAAGAACCGGCTGGCAGAAAATGCGCAGGGAGAAAAGGTGAGTTTTCATACAGACGGATCTTCTTCAACGGCTATCACATATAAAGGAAAGAACTACGTTTATAATACAGATACCGTATCGATTCTGGTATTTGGTGTTGATAATTCCGAATATGTGCCGAAGGAATCGGAAAAGAACGAAGAACCGAAGACAACAGAGGCGGCAACGGAGAAAACAAAGCCCAAAAAGTCAAAGAAGTCAAAGAAAACCTCAGAGGATACAGAAGCTACGACGGAAGCAGATCTCAGAGACAGAGATGATGCCCTGACCTATTCGGATGCAAATGGCTCTGAATATGTCCGGTATGGCGGAAGGATCGATCTGTGCTTCCTGGTGGTATTTGATCTTCGAAATGATAAGCTTCACGTTATTAATATAAATCGTGACAGTATGACAGATGTGGATATTAAAACCATAGAAGGAAAAACAGCACTTACAGATCGGATGCAGATCGGACTGGCGTATGGTTATGGGGATGGAGAGATCGTCAGTTGTGAGAATTTTACACATGCGGTATCCGGACTGATGTATAATCTTCCGATTAACGGTTATGTGGCCTTTGACATGGATGCAATGGCAGATATCAATGACGTCCTGAGCGGGGTAACATTGACAGCCAGAGATACGATCAGTGAGAATGTCTTTGAGAAGGACGTAGTCACCTTACAGGGCAATGACGCATACCGGTATCTGGAAAAGATGGATACGGTAACGGATGCAGTCGGTGAACACGGCAGGCGGATGGAACGTCAGAGTCAGTATCTGGCAGGCTGGCTGGAGCGGTTTGAACAGTGCTATTCCGATGATAAGGGAATCATAAAGAAGGTATACGAGGCAGCAAGTCCATATCTACAGACGAATCTGGACAGAGATGCCTGCCTGTATCTGTTCAGCAGAATGCGTGGAATGGATATAGCAGTTGCAGAGAAGGATATACAGGAGCTTCCGGGAACGTATGAACGCCCTGCTCATTTTGATGAGTATCAGGTGGATACGGGAAGTCTGGTAGAAGAGATGCTGGATATCTTCTATATTCCAACCAGTTAGTTTGACATATTATAAAATAAAAATAAAAAATATCCCAAATGCGGATTGAAGCGGCATGCAAAAAATGGTAAAATTCACTTAAATTTTGTTCGCGCGGAACTGCATTTGGGGTATTTTTTTATGTAATATCATAGGAGACAGGATGAAATGAAAAATATGCACAGAGGGGCAGTACAAATGTAGAGGCATCTTGTATAAAGTGTATAATACAGCGGGCATAACAGCAAGGAGGGCATTTTAGAAGCATGAGAGAACATGGAAAAAGAGTGGCAGCATGGTTCCTTACCGTTGTCATGGTCATCACGATGATCATGCCGTATGGCGGGGCAGGAATTCCATTTGCAGGTTGGGTGAAGGCAGCGGATCTGATCGATCTGTCCGGAAAGGATGGAGCACATAAGGTTACTGTTGTAGCAACGACGGAAACCGGTCTTGGTAATTATTATACCGGAGAGGCGATCGAAGCACCGGTTACGGTAAAGGTAGATGGGGAGGAAGTACCGTCGGACTGTTATGATGTGGTATACACAAATAACGTGAACGTGTCAACTGCAACTGAGCTTGCTGTGGCAACGATAACCGGTAAACCGGAAAAGGGTTATACAGGAAGCAATACGGCAAAATTCAAAATTCGTGTCACACCGATCAATAAAGCAACGGTCAAATTTGCATCCGATATGACAATTGTATCCGGCAAGTATTATGTTCCATATGTAAAAAATCTGGCAAATTCTCCGACAGTCCAATCGGTTACCTGGAATGGAAAGGTTCTGGTAGCGGAGAAAGATTATTATGAGAATGTTACTCTTTCAGAGAATTATCTGGAGATTGGTTCTAAGGGAACAACAGCGATTAAGGGAATGAATAATTTCAGTGGTTCCAAAACCTATACCTGGTATCTGAAGGCTGCCAATATCCAGGATCAGATCATCACATTGAGCAACTCCAATTACAGCTATGATGGAAAGGAAAAGAAGCCGTCGGTTACGATCGCTGATGTGAACTCCTGGCTGGATGAGAATAATGGTTATCAGTATCTGGAAGAAGGCGTGGATTATACACTTTCTTACAGCAGCAATATAAATCCGGGAACCGCAACCGTGACGATCACAGGTAAGGGTTGTTACACCGGAAGCACATCCCTGAACTATACGATCAGCAGTGGAAGTGCAGCCTTAAAGGATATATCACAGACGACCGTGAATGTAGCTTCATGTACATATAATGGACAGGCACAGACACCGGCTGTCACGGTAAAGGATGGAAGCACGACATTAAAGCAGGGAACGGATTATACGGTATCCTATTCCGCAAATACAAATGCAGGAAATGGAACGGTTCTGATCAGTGGATGCGGCAAATATACAAATACAAAGTCCCTCACTTTTAAGATCAATCCAAGAGATATTTCAAAGGCGACTTTGACGGCAGAGCCTGCAACATATAAATATGGAGCAGAAGTATTTTCACCAAAGATCAGTGTTTATGACAGCAAACTGGGAACAACATTGACGAATAAAACCGATTATACAGTTGCAAGCTATGTAGCAAAGACAGCCGGTACGGTTTCAATCAGTGCGACAGGAAAAGGCAATTATACAGGAACCGTTACCGGTACATTGACCGTCAATCCTTTGGATGTGACGAATATAGCAAAGGTAACATTGAATCAGACATCCTTTGATCAGACCGGTGCAGAGATCAGACCGACAGTAACGTCGGTCACTTCAGATGGATATACACTGACCGAAGGAACGGATTATACGGTATCTTATAAAGATAATGTAGCAGCCGGCAATCTGGCAAAGGTAATTGTTACGTTCAAGGGAAACTATACAGGTTCCAAAACTGTATATTTTACGATTATTTCTTCCCTGCCGGATCTGTCAGGGGCAGTGTGCAGTACAATTGCAGATCAGACCTATACCGGAGCACAGATCAAACCGGAGGTTACAGTGACCTATGATGGCAAAACACTGACGAAGGACAGCGATTACACCGTTTCATATGGCGCAAATGTCAACTGTGGTACAGGTACGGTTACGATCACCGGAAAGAACGGATACAGTGGAACGAAATCTGTAAATTTCAAGATTAATGCAAGAGCGCTGGCAGATTGCTCGCTCAGTTATGATGAGAGCGTAAAATGGACAGGAAGTGCCGTAACTCCAAATATCCGTATCACATATGGTCAGAAGCTCTTAATAGAGGGTACGGATTATACCGTTGCTTATTCCAATAATATAAATGAGACAACGGCAGCGACTGCTACAGTGACAGGAAAAGGTAATTTTACAGGAAGAAAAGTACTGACATATAAGATCACCAGAGATCGTACGGATATCAATGCTTCAACGATTACTGTCGATGCAATCGCGGATCAGGAATACAATGCAGGACAGGGACTCCGACCTGCGGTTACAGTCAGAAATGGTGGTACGATCCTCGCTCTGAATACAGATTATACGGTTACTTATACCAATAATTATACTGCAGGATCTACAGCAATAGTAACCATTACGGGAATCAATGATTATACAGGAACAAGAAAAGCAACCTTTAATGTTGTTGCACTTGATCTGACAAATGCAAAGGTTGTTTTGGAAGCAGACAGTTATGAATATACAGGCATGCCACAGACTCCGGGTGTTACATCCTTTACAACGGTATCCGGAAAGACCTACACCAGTATGACGAATTTCACTGTGAATTATTCGAACAACACAAACTGTGGAACGGCAACGGTAACTATAAAAGGAAAAAATGCAAACTTTACAGGAAATGCAGTGGGAACATTTACTGTTACAAAGAAATCGATCAACGGAGCGGTTTTCAGTAATATTACAGCATGTACATTTACAGGAAGTGAACAGAAGCCGACAGCAACCGTAAAGATTGGAACTACGACGCTGGCTGCCAATGCAGATTATGAATTATCCTATAAAAATAATATCAATGCCGGTACAGGAACGATTACAGCAACCGGAAAAGGTAACTACAGCGGAAGTTCAAAGACGACCTTCACGATCGCAGCCAGAGCTATTTCAAGCTGTAAGGCAGAATACAGCAAAGAGATGGTATATACCGGATCCGAGGTAAAGCCTTCTGTAAAACTGACCTATGGTTCCTATGAACTGAAGGCAGGAACGGATTACACTGTTTCCTATAGCAATAATATAAATGAAACAGACAGTGCATCGATCCGGATCACAGGAAATGGAAATTTCAGCGGTACACAGACATGTACATTTAAGATCACAAAGATTGTAACAAACATCAATGACAGTTCAATCAGCATAGCATCGATCAGAGATCAGGAGTATCAGGGAGGCCAAGCCATTATTCCGAAGCTCAGGATCACACGGGATGGAGTTACTCTGGTAGAAGGTGAGAGTTATACTGTAACAGTAACCAACAATAAGACGGTCGGTTCCACTGCAACCATTACGATCCAGGGCATCGGAGCATATACAGGTACAAGAACCCTGACATTTAAGATCGTGGCAGCAGATATTACAGGTGCAGAAGTAGTACTTGTACAGCGGTCATATGAATATACAGGTGCGGCATTTACACCGGCAGTTGTAAGCCTTACAACCACAGGTGGAAAGCGGATCACAAATCTGTCAGAATTCAGTGTTTCATATTCCGGCAATACCAATGTCGGAACGGCAACCGTTACTGTGACCGGAACCGGCAGTAATTATAAGGGAACCACAACCGGAACTTTTGCGATCACGCGGAAATCGCTGAATGATTCACTGGTAATGAATGTGGGTACAGTGACTTATACAGGATCAGCGTTAAGTCCGGATATTACAGTAACCTTTAACGGCAAAACGCTTACAAAGGGCAAGGATTATGCAGCTGCATTTACAAATAACATCAATGCCGGAACTGCAAAAGCAAAGATTACAGGTCTTGGCAATTATGATGGAACAGTTGAAAAGACTTTTACCATTCTGCCTTTTGATATAAATAATGGCGGTTTTATCATGGTTACAGGTTCTCCATATACCTATACAGGAGGAGAACTGAAACCGGGATTCACTGTTATGATAAGTGGAAGATCACTGGCGGCTGCAAACTATGACGTGGCATATTCCAACAATGTCAATGTCGGAACTGCAACGATCACAGTTACAGGCAAAGGCAATTATAAGGGAACGATAACTGAAAAATTTACAATTCAGGCGAAGCCTCTGAAAGACGCTTCGGTGACTTATGCAAATCTGATGTCATATACAGGAAAGCAGGTTTGTCCGGAAGTAAAGGTAATGGATGGAGCAGTTGAGCTGAAGCAAAATGTTGATTATGATGTCAGCTATCAGAACAATACAGAAGTGACAACATCTGCACGGATCCGGATCACAGGAAAAGGAAATTATACAGGAACAATAGACCGGTATTTCTCAATCCAGAAACAGGAGATTAATCTCAAGGATGCAGAGATAACGGCAGAGGACCAGACTTATAACGGCAGGGAACAGAAGCCGGCTGTTATAGTAAAGGTATCCGGCAGAGTGATCGATCCATCCGAATACAGTGTGCTCTATTCTGAAAATATCAATGCCGGAACTGCAAGAATCACGGTAAATGGTCTTTCGGATTCCTTTAAAAATACAGGATATGGAACCTTTACGATCCTTCCAAAACAGATAGAGAAATGTAAAGTGTCCTATACAAAGAGCGTATCCTATACAGGAAAGGCTGTCACACCTTCCGTTATTGTCAAGGATACAGCAAGAAATGCAGTGCTGAGCGCCGGTGCATCTGCAGACTATACGGTATCGTATCAGTCTAATATAGAGCCGACAACCAAGGCTGTGATACAGATTACAGGAAATGGAAATTACACCGGTACATTGACACAGTATTTTGCAATTGTAAAACAGACGACACCGGTTACAAAGACAGATCTGTCTGCGGCAGTTATAACGGTGGCAGATCAGACTTACACCGGAAAAGCGTTAACACCTGCAGTTACTGTTACATTAAAGGGTAAGGTGCTGAAGCTGAATACAGATTACACGGCAGCATATTCCAACAATACAAATGTTGGTACAGCGAAGGTTGTGATAACCGGAAAAGGCAATTATACAGGAAGTGCGTCAAAGACATTTGCGATTAAGGCAAAGACCACACCGAATGTGAAGAAGCCTGGTGTAACGAAAAAGATTACAGTAAGCAAGATCAAGACAACTTCTGCAAAGATCACATGGAAGAAGGTATCTGATGCAGATGGATATATGATCTATCAGAAGCAGGGCTCCGGCAAGAAGAAGCTTGTAAAGACTGTAGGTAAGAATACATTTTCCTACAACGCGAAGAAGCTGAAAGCAGGGACTAAATATACATACAGTGTATATGCTTATAAGAAGTCAGGAAACTCTAAGATAAAGGGCAAAGAGAAGAGTAAGGCATTTGTAACGAAGCCATCAAAGGTAAAATCAGTAAAGACGACAGCGAAATCAAAGGCATGTAAGATAAGCTGGAAGAAGGTAGCCGGTGCCAGTGGATATCAGGTATATATGGCAACCTCAAAGAAAGGCAAGTATAAGAAGATCGGCGATACAAAGAAGCTGAATCTGACAAAGAAGAGCCTGAAAAAAGGAAAGACATATTATTTCAAGGTCAGAGCATACAAGACTCTGAATAAGAAAAAAACATATGGTGCTTATTCCGTTAAAGTAAAAGCGAAGATCAAATAAGCCGAAAATAAAAAAACAGCCATTGATGAAAAGGAAGCCGGATCCATATACGGATCCGTTTCCGATGCATCGATGGCTGTTTGTTATGGGTGAAATTATAAATATTATTTTGGCTGCTGATATGGAAGACAGGTTAAATGAATTCTGTAAAAAATGTATCTGCCATATGTTCCAGAAATTCAATGACTGCATCATATGGAAAAATCTCAGCACGGGTGACGGAAGCTTCCGGGGCAGGTGACGGATTCTGAATAATGTACGTCTGCAGAGCTTTTGTGATCTGTGACGGATCCTCCGGCCGGCATTCTGTAATATGTACAAGCTCCGGCTGATAAGTGATTTGTTCCGGTATATATGGATGAAAGTCCTTTAGTAGACGTGGATTGATCCTATCATATTCTCCATAAAAGTACCGGTCAGAGAAAAATTCTGCCAGAGGAATCTTTTTTTCCGGTTGTGAGGAAATGTGAACATACAAAGGTTGTCTTGTATCAAAACAGGTATTCCCTGCGGTATTTTCTATAGTAAAATAGTCCGGCCAGAAATCAGTCACATAGTGGGTATCCAGATGCAGATGTGCAAGGATGCCATAGTCAGCCGGTGACAATATCGCATCATCCGGGTAGAGAGCACGGATATAATCAAGATCCGGATATTTAGTGATCAGATTCTTCTGCCATGCCGGACGGAAATGCGTTCTTTCTTTATTATCCGTGATATCCGGCAGGATACAGCCGAGGAGAAACTGTTCCGGGTCGGCCTTTATTGCCAACAGACGGGAATCGGCTGCGGAAGTTACACCTGTATTTATTTTATTGATTATCATTTCACCCTCGATCAGATGCATCAGAAAACCGGGCATGTGACATAAACCTCCTGTAGATCATAAGTTAAAAAAATAATAGTGAGTTTCCATGGGGATGTCAAGCCGGAGAAAAGAATATTGACGGATGCCGAAAAAGAATATAAAGTTAGCGTTAGAAATAAAGTATCGAAAAGAAAGAGGAGGTACTTATGGGAACAAAGATCTGTCCGATATGTGATGGAAAAGTAAACAGTATTAATTTTTGTAAAACCTGTAAACGGTTTGTAACACCGATAGAAACCAGCCACAGCTTTTATCTGAACGAAAGACGAGAGCCTGAAGATTATCAGAGAGAGTATCAATATAGTGGGGATGTATCGGACTACAGTGCGGACAAACCTGAAGTTGAGGATGAAGTAACGGATTGCCATGATGAGTTTGAAACCGAGCTTCCGAAATGGGCGAATCGGACTCCGACATCGGCAAACCCTATGCCGAATCTGGATACGACCTATACGACAAAGAAAAAGAAATCGAAAAAAGCAGAGAGTGTGATCTCTGGCCTGCTTTTTCTGGCTGCGATTGGAGTATGCTTCCGGATGAGCAGCTTGTGGGATGCATGGCAGCAGTACCGGGATAAGCAGAAGATGCAGGAATCTCTGGATGAATTACATGAGATGCTGGATGAACAGGATGAGAAAAACTATGTAGATGAGAACGGATACAGCTACCGCTATATCTATCAGCCGGGAGAAACCACGGATTATGGCACAGACAGTCTGGTTGGCTTATCAGCCGATGAAGTGTATGACCGGGGAGAAGCCTGTGATGGTGTGGCTCATTATGAGGGCGTCACCAGTGATGAGCTGGAGGTTGCTTTTTTACAGAATGCAGAGGAAGATGACATTTTATTTGAAGATACAAGTACAGGGACTGCCGGGAATCTGAGTTTGTATGAATACTCGTATCAAAACGGAGATACATTTACATACTATAATAAAGAAAAGTATATTTCAGATGACGAATATGGCATTGATGTGAGCATAAACAGTGATCTGAATACACAGGCGATCCACTCTGTCCGAATATGGCAGTATCCGCCGGATGTCGATGATGGTTTCTGTCTGGATCAGATCTATGAAGATCTGGTAATGGCACTTGAGGATGAAACGCTTCAGGGCGACAGTCTGGAACGGACAACAGAGATGATCCGCTCCTATCAGGAAAAGGAGTATTCTGCGGATGATTCCAGTGCAAATTATACAGACCTTCAGATCGGAAAATGGAGCCTGACGATCAGCAGAGGAGAAACCTCTCTTGGTATTGCGATGGACTATCTGGGTGAATAGAAAGGTTAAATCTTCATGAACAAAAGCAGTACCATCTTGAAAGCCGGGAAAAACGTGGTTATAATGGATGCGGAATTGCCGGAAATATATACAAAAGAAGAATACAGCAGGCAGGCTGTATAAAAAGGAGGTTCTGATTGGACAACAATTTACCTGATAACAGTAATAACAACAATAATAACAATAATAACAATAATAATGGAAATAAGGGAAGAAACAATCGCTCGATCATGGTGATCCTGGTTATTTCCATTTTACTGACATTTTTATTCTGGCGCGTATTTGACCGGGTGTCATCCGGCAGGGAAGAGGAAGTCACATATGGTCAGTTTATCGAGATGTTAGATAAGGGCGAGGTTGGTTCCGTAAAGATCTATGGAAGCAAGATCGTATTTGAAAATAATGCCGATGATAAGGTGATCAGTAAGACAAAATATACTGCAACCAGAATATCGGATGACAGTCTGGCAGAGAAGCTTCGTCAGGCAAAGACGAAATATGGAACAGAATATGAAGGCATTGATGAGAGCGGAAGTGCCATGGTTGGCACGATCATTTCTTACATTGTAATGATCGTTGCATTCTATCTGTTGTTGTCGATGATCATGAAGCGAAGCGGCGGTGTAGGTAGAGTAAATGCGAAGATTTACGTTGAGAAGAAAACAGGTGTTACCTTTGCGGATGTTGCCGGAGAGGAAGAGGCTAAGGAATCTCTGACAGAGATGGTCGATTTCCTTCATAATCCAAAGAAATATCTGGATATCGGTGCGAAGCTGCCAAAGGGTGCGCTGCTTGTCGGCCCTCCGGGAACCGGTAAAACCCTGCTTGCAAAAGCTGTGGCAGGTGAGGCAAATGTACCATTTTTCTCCATGTCCGGATCCAGCTTTGTAGAGATGTATGTCGGTGTGGGGGCTTCCCGTGTCAGAGATCTGTTCAAACAGGCGACACAGATGGCACCATGTATTATATTTATTGATGAGATCGACGCAATTGGAAGAAGCAGAGATTCCAGACATGGTGGAGATTCCGAACGGGAGCAGACCCTGAATCAGCTTCTTGCGGAGATGGATGGCTTTGATACATCAAAGGGTATTGTGATCCTTGCGGCAACGAACCGCCCGGAGGTACTGGATAAGGCACTTCTTCGTCCGGGACGATTTGACCGCAGAGTTATCGTAGAGAAGCCGGATCTGAAGGGAAGAATCGATACACTGAAGGTTCATTCCAAGAATGTCAAGATGGATGAAACGGTTGATCTTCATGAACTGGCACTTGCAACTTCAGGTGCGGTTGGTGCGGATCTTGCAAATATCATAAATGAGGGAGCGCTGGCAGCCGTCAGAGATGGCAGAAGTCTGGTTTCCCAACAGGATCTGATCGGTGCGGTAGAGGTTGTATTTGCCGGCAAAGAGAAAAAGGATCGTCTGCTCAGCAAAGAAGAAAAACAGATCGTTGCTTATCATGAAGTCGGACATGCATTACTCGCTGCAATTCAGAAACACACGGAGCCGATCCAGAGGATTACGATCGTTCCAAGAACCATGGGTTCTCTGGGCTACGTATGGCAGGTTCCGGAAGAAGAAAAATATCTGGAATCCAAGAAAGAGCTGGAAGCAGAGCTTATAACCCTGCTTGGCGGACGTGCAGCGGAAGAATTGAAATTTGACTCTGTAACGACAGGAGCATCAAATGATATTGAGAAGGCGACCAAGACCGCCAGGGCTATGATAACCATGTATGGTATGTCAGATAAATTCGGTATGGTGCAGCTTGAATCAATAGAAGGACAGTATCTGGACAGAAATCTTGCCCTTCAGTGTTCCGATGAGACTGCAACCAAGATCGATAAGGAGATCCGTGATATGCTGCGAGATTCCTACAACAAGGCAAAGAAGCTTTTGTCTGCCCATATGGCAGCCCTGGATTCTATCGCTAGCTTCCTTATAGAACATGAAACGATCACCGGCAAAGAATTCATGTCGATTCTTGCGCAGGTGGAACCACAGAGATAGGTGCAATACCGCACATGGACGGTTATATCATACAACTATTATTCCGCAAGACGCTTGCGCTCTATTTCCACGCAGCGGTGCTAAGTTCTCCGCCTGTGGCGGTTCACTAAGAACCGGCGTGGAAAAAGGCTTGCTACATAACAGTGTGTAATATAACCATCCATGTGCGGTATTTTTGATATCCCATAAAAACATATACCACCGCATAGTTGCAATATTTTGTGGTAGTTTTAAAAATGCCGTTTTTGGCGTGGCATGTAATACACTGTTATGAGGCAAGCCTTTCCGAGCGTCGGTACTTAAGTTGCGTATTTTGCAACTTTATGTACCGTTACGTCGAGGAATAGAGCGCAAGCGTCTTGCGGAATAATAGTTGTATTACATGCCACGCCAAAAACGGCATTACTAAAATTAAAATTGAAGCTGGTCGAGGTTTTTGCCGTAGGCCGGGAGGAAGTCAGACAGAAAGCGTTCAACCTCCGGAAGGTCGGCAGCCAGCTTGTCGACAGCGATCTTTGTGGATTCGTAGGCGCTGGAGAATTCCGGATTGCCGACAGAGGTTTCTTCCATACATTTGATAAGAGCAGATAGTTTATCTGCCGCTTTTACAAGCTTCCAGATATATTCATCTCCGGACTGGCGGAAGAAGAGTGGTTCATACTGTGGTTTCATTTCATCCGGCAGTTTGTTTAACAGCTTGTAGCAGGCTGTTTTCTCGATCATTTTAAAGGATTCCTTGATAGCGTCGTTATAATACTTGACCGGTGTCGGCATATCACCGGTTATGATCTCTGAAGCGTCATGGTAAAGTCCGATCAGAGCAGCCCGCTCCGCATTCAGATCCTTTTCATAATAGGTATTGCCGATCACGGCAAGTGCATGAGCGATAATGCTGACTTCCAGACTGTGCTCACACAGATTTTCTTCTCTGGTATTCCGCATCAACGCCCAGCGGTCGATGTATTTCATTCTCGAAATCATAGCAAAAAAATTATATTCCATCTTTATCTCCTTATTAAATAATTGTGAATATATCTGCAAAAAAATAAGAAAGTAAATTATATTTGGACAGTTTGACTTACCAAAACAGGGGCATTTGAGTCCGCCGGTACTCACATTTCGTACTTAGTGAGTGCTTGCACGAGCTTAGAACGAAAGCGCACCCCTGTGGTGTGATGGTGCATTAGCAGCATCTTAGTACCGCTGCAGGAGTAACTGAGACCTTAGCGAGGCTTAGCCGAGGTTAGTTCGAAGTTACACAGAGTGGAAACGAGTGGGAACGTCCCCTGGTTGGTAAGGTCAAAAGTGTCCAAATATATTATGCCATTTCCATCTTTTGCAGATATATTCACAGGTTAGCTCACTCCTTGTGGAAAAATCCGTACACCGCTTCGGCGGCATTCCGGTTCATGGATGGCGCCTGCATCAGTTCTTCGATGGATGCCTCTCGGATCCTTGAAATATCCTTGAAGTACCCCATCAGATCCTTTCGTCTGGCAGGACCGATGCCCGGTATATCCTCAAGGATAGAATGTACCTGAGATTTGCTCCTGAGGCTTCTGTGATATTCGATGGCAAAACGGTGGGCTTCGTCCTGCAAACGGGTAACCATGTCAAATGCCTGTGTATTCTTTGGAAATTCCACTTCTTTATTGTTATAATACAGTCCTCTGGTCCGGTGGTAGTCATCCTTTACCATACCGCAAACCGGAATATTCAGATGCAGTTCGTCAAGAACCTCCAGGGCAATGTTGACCTGTCCCTTACCACCATCCATCATAAGGATGTCAGGATAGACTTTAAAACGTTCATCGGTAAATCGTCTTGTCAGAACCTCGCGCATACTGGCGTAGTCATCCGGTCCGTCGATCGTTCTTAATTTGAATTTGCGGTATTCATTGGGTCTGGCTTTTCCATTTTCAAAGACTACCATCGAAGCAACCGAATGGTAGCCGCTGATGTGCGAGATATCGAAGGCTTCCAGCCGTTTGGCAGATGGGACACCGATCAGTTCTGCCAGTTCCTTTGCAGCACCTTCTGTTCGAGCCTGCTCCCGTTTCAGCTTTTCAGTATCCTGTGTCAGAACAAGAAAAGCATTGTCACGCGCAAGCTTTAACAGCTTAGCTTTGTCACCTTTTTGAGGTGTGAGGATGTGTACCAGATTTCCCCGTCGTTCGCTTAAGTATTGTTCGATCAGCTCCTGCTCATTTACTTCATGCTCCAGAATGATCTCCTTAGGGAGAAATGGAGTAGAAGCGTAATACTGTTTTAAAAATGCAGCCATAATATCTCCATAAGATTCCGACTGCACACCGGTCATATGAAAATGTTCTCTGCCGATCATCTTGCCGTTTCGGATGAAAAAGACCGAGATAACGCCTTCGTTCATGTTGTTGGTAGCCATCGCGATCACGTCACGGTCATCGGTTGTTGTGTTGTCAACACGCTGCTTTGATGCGATGTGCTTGATGCTTTCGATCAGATCACGAACCTCTGCCGCCTGTTCAAATTCCATATCGGCTGCCAACTGTTTCATCTTTTCTTCCAGTTCTTTTACCGTCTGCTGGTGATGCCCGGTCAGAAAATGGATTGCCTGTCCCACCTGTCTGCTGTAGTCCTCTTTTGAGATGTAACCCTGACAGGGAGCCTTGCACTGTCCGATGTGGTAATACAGACATGGACGATCCAGCCCTGTTTCCTGTGGCAGCTTTTTGTTGCAGCTTCGCAGATGATATAGTTTTTTTAACAGATCAATGGTATCCTTGACAGCACCTGCATTAGTATAAGGACCAAAATATCTGGCGTGATCCCGGTGCATCTGATGCGAGAACAGAATACGAGGGAAATCCTCGTTGACTGTGATCTTGATGTATGGATAGCTTTTGTCATCCGTAAGCATTGTATTGTAGTGCGGACGGTGTTCTTTGATCAGATTACATTCCAGCACCAGTGCTTCAATTTCAGATTCGCAGATGATATATTCAAACCACGCGATGTGGCTGACCATTTTTTCGATTTTAGGTGAGCGTTTATATCCTGACTGAAAATACTGGTGTACCCGGTTATACAGATCAATGGCTTTGCCGACATAGATGATTTCATCGGTCTTGTTATGCATCAGATAGACACCCGGTGTATGAGGCAGTTTTTTTAATTCTTCTTCAAAATTAAACATACTTTGAATTCATATCCTTTCCGCTGCGTATTCTAAAAACAGCAGATTCACACATAAAAATCAGTATAACATAAGATTCAGAAAACAGGTGGCTTTTTTCCTGAAAAAATAAATTGATGAATTGACGATAAATAGGTTGTAGAATATAATGAAACAAGAACTGAAACTAGGGAAAACAGGAGGAGAAGATGGTTTATAGTATAACAGTATCCAAACTCATAGAGAAAATGAATCTGAAGAATTATACACCGGAGATCGATACCGATAAGGTGCTGATTCAGGATCCGGGTATGAACCGCCCGGCGGTACAGTTTGGAGGATTCTTTGAACATTTTGATGCAGGACGTATCCAGATATGTGGAAATGTAGAACATGCCTATATTGCAGCGATGCATACAGAGGAAGAAAATATCAAGATCATAAATGAATTTTTCTCATATAAGCCGCCGTGTCTGATATTTTGCAGAGATCTGGAACCATATGAATTTATTATAGAAGCAGGAAAGAAACACGGAGTGCCTGTCCTCACATCAAGTGCCGTTACATCTGCATTTGTACATGAGGTAGATCGTTGGCTCCATGTAGAACTGGCACCAAGAATATCCGTACATGCTGTACTGGTCGATGTATACGGCGAAGGTGTTCTGATTATGGGTGAGAGTGGTATCGGTAAATCGGAGGCTGCTCTGGAGCTGATCAAGAGAGGGCACCGTCTGGTTGCAGATGATGTGGTTGAGATCAAGAAGGTCAGTGATGCGACGCTGGTTGGACGAGCACCGGATATTACCAGACATTTTATCGAGCTGCGTGGTATTGGAATCATTGACGTAAAATCACTGTTTGGTGTAGAATGTGTAAAGCTGGATCAGAACATCGATCTGGTCATCAATCTGGAAGAGTGGAGCAAGGATACGGAGTATGACCGTCTGGGACTGGAAGACCAGTACACGGAATTTCTTGGAAATAAAGTCGTAAGTCATAATATTCCGATCCGTCCGGGCAGAAATATCGCGATCATTGTTGAATCTGCAGCGGTTAACCACAGACAGAAGAAGATGGGATATAATGCGGCACAGGAATTATATAACAGAGTGACGCAGAATATCATGAAGGGCAATGCAAATAAGGAGGAGCAGTAAAAAAATGGCAAACTATGTATTTGGAGTAGATATCGGAGGAACAACCGTAAAAATCGGTCTGTTTACAACACAGGGTGAGATGGTTGAGAAATGGGAGATCACAACAAGAACAGATGAAGGCGGAAAATATATCTTAAGCGATATCGCAGCATCTGTTGAAGATAAACTGGCAGAGAAAAGGATCGAGAAGTCTGATGTAGCAGGTGTTGGAATGGGTGTTCCGGGTCCTGTAAAGGCAGACGGCACGGTTATCAAATGTGTAAACCTTGGATGGGGAATCTTCAATGTAGAAGAAGAACTCAGCAAATTATTAGACCTTCCTGTAAAAGCCGGAAATGATGCAAACATGGCAGCGCTCGGTGAGATGTGGCAGGGCGGCGGAAAAGGCCATAAGGATATCGTAATGGTAACACTTGGAACCGGTGTCGGCGGCGGTATTATTTTAAATGGAAAGATGCTCGCGGGAACCAACGGTGCAGGCGGTGAGATCGGACATATTTGCGTAAATGACGACGAGACAGAAGTATGCGGATGTGGTAACAAGGGCTGTCTGGAACAGTATACATCAGCAACCGGTATCGTTCGTATGGCAAAGATCATTTTAAATACAACAGACAAGCCATCCAAGCTTCGTCAGATCCAGTACATTTCAGCAAAAGAGATCTTTGATGCAGCAAAAGAAGGTGATGAGCTTGCAGCAACACTGGTAGAAAATCATGGAAAGGTTCTTGGAAAAGCACTTGCCCAGATCGCATGTGTAGTAGATCCTGAAATCTTCGTAATCGGTGGTGGCGTATCCAGAGCAGGAGATATCCTGATCGATACAACTGCAAAATATTTTGCACAATATGCATTTCATGCATGCAGACAGACCAAGTTTGCACTTGCTACACTTGGTAACGATGCGGGTATGTATGGTGGTGCGTGCAGTATACTGAATCAGTAAAAGTATTAAGTAAACTATGTGTAAATTACATAAATCGGGTTGAAACGCCCTGAAAATTCTATACATTTTTAATATTGAATTCTAAAAGCCTTTAATGTATGATATTGTGTGGTAGTGTTTGAGATTTTGAGAAATCAACTGGAACAGCATGCAAAACCTTATGTTAAAGGCTTTGTTTTGTCTATCAGGTTTATAAGATTCTTGAGAATCCGGAATAAAAACAGGTCAGGAGTTTAAAATTATATGACATCGTTTTATGAGAGCGCAGCAGCGATCACAGGAGAAAACAGAATAAAAACAAAAGAACCTTTGAACCGATATACAACCTTCCGGATCGGTGGAAAAGCAGATTTTATTGCTGAACCGGAGAAACCGGAGCAGATCGCAGAGCTTGCAGACCTCTGTAAAAAGGAAAAAGTTCCGTTTTTTATTATGGGAAATGGAAGCAACTTACTGGTATCAGATGATGGCTATCATGGAATGATCATTCATATAGCAGATGGAATGTCTAGGATCACGGTGGAAGGAACAAGGATCACTGCGCAGGCAGGTGCATCCCTGATTAAAACTGCGGTAACAGCAAAACAGCACGGACTGACCGGAATGGAATTTGCATCTGGTATACCGGGTAGCGTTGGTGGTGCTGTTTATATGAATGCAGGAGCATATGGCGGAGAGATGAAGCATATTATCACATCTGTAAAGGTGCTGGATCAGGATGGACAGATCTATGAGATCGCGGGTGCAGATATGGAATTCGGCTACCGCCACAGTAAGGCAGAACAGGATGACCTGGTTGTGCTGGAAGCTGTAATTGAACTTCAGACCGGAGATATGGATAAGATAGATGAAGAGATGAAACGGCTGGCAGAAGCGAGAATCTCAAAGCAGCCACTGGAATATCCGTCGGCAGGATCGACTTTTAAACGACCGGAGGGATATTTTGCAGGAAAACTGATCATGGATGCGGGACTTCGCGGTTATACTGTAGGAGGAGCTCAGGTATCAGAGAAGCATTGTGGTTTTGTGGTGAACAAAGGCGGCGCAACGGCGGCTGATGTTATGCAGTTGGTAGACGATGTAAAGAAAAAAGTAAAAGACAGTTCCGGTGTGGATCTGGAGCTTGAGATAAAGACACTGGGGGCATTCTAGGATGAGATTTGTAATTGTGACAGGAATGAGCGGCGCAGGAAAGACAACAGCGATGAAAACGCTGGAGGATGCAGGATACTTCTGTGTGGATAATCTTCCAATCCAGCTTATTAAGCGTTTTGCGGAAATTGCATATGATGAACAGATTCAAGTTGATAACGTGGCGATCAGTGTCGATATCCGGAGTGGAAGAGCGTTAAGCCAGTTGAATGCCTGCTTAAATGACATGAAAGAAAATGGATACCAGTATGAGATCCTGTTTATGGAATGTTCAGATGAGAAACTGGTAAAACGGTTCAAGGAAACAAGAAGGAATCATCCATTATCTGCAAAGAACGGAAGGATCATAGATGGTATCAAAAAAGAAAGAGAACTGATTGGCTTTATCAAGGATGAAGCCGATTATATCATAGATACAACGAATTTGTTGGTTCGGGAGTTTAAATCTGAACTGGATAAGATCTTTGTGCAGAATATGGAATATGGGAATTTTATCATTACCATTATGTCATTTGGCTTCAAATATGGAATCCCAAGAGATTCGGATATTGTGCAGGATGTAAGATTCCTGCCAAATCCTTATTATGATGAAGAATTGAGACCACTGACCGGAAATGATAAGGTGATTCAGGATTATGTCATGAACTGTAAGGAAGGACCGGAATTCCTGGATAAATTTATAGATCTGGTACAGTTCCTGATTCCGAATTATATTAAAGAAGGCAAGAACCAGCTTGTTATCTCGATCGGCTGTACCGGTGGCAAACACCGTTCTGTAACGATCGCGAATGAAGTATATAGTCGTCTGCAGAAATCCACATACACTGTGAGAATATATCACCGTGATATCGGAAAAGATGCAGTCGTAAAGAAATTGTAGAACAGGAGTGAGACATATGTCCTTTTCCTCGGAAGTAAAAGCAGAACTTGCGAAGAATATCAGCAGTGCCAGACACTGCAGGATCGCAGAGCTTTCAGGAATGATGTCGATGGTGGCAGATGTATGGTACAGGAATGGTTCACTCTTTAAACTCTGTATAACGACAGAACGCAGTATTATAGCAAAGACGATGGCAGCTTTGATCAAGGTATTATTTGATATCCGTATGGAATGTTCCGTAAAAAGAACCGGGAGCAACAGCCGAATCTACCGGATGGTGTTAGATCAGCAACAGGAGATCGAACGGATGATGCAGACACTGAAGTTCTCGCCTGATTTTGGGATATCTCAGAATGGCGTAGCAAAGGTAAGCTGTCAGGATATGACAGTCAACCGGATGGTTGTGCAGCAGCAATGCTGCAAACGGGCATTTATCAAAGGTGTATTTATGACATCCGGGTCGGTCAGTGATCCGAAGAAAGGATATCATCTGGAGATCGTCTGTAATAATGAGGATCGTGCCGGAATGATCGGGAAGATCATGGCGGAGCTTGATATCGAAAGCCGTGTCATTGCCAGAAAAAAGTATAGTGTCTGTTATATAAAGGATGGAACCATGATCGTTGATATGTTGAACATCATGGGCGCTCACATTTCTTTAATGAATATGGAAAATGTGAGAATATTAAAAGATATAAGTAATAATGTAAACCGCAGGGTAAATTGCGAAGCAGCGAATCTGAATAAAACAGTCAGTGCGGCTGTCCGACAGATCCAGGATATCAATTATGTGATAGAAACAAGAGGTATCACATATCTTCCGGATAATCTGCGGAGTCTTGCAGAACTCCGGCTGGAAGAACCGGATGCGTCGTTGAAAGAATTAGGCGAGATGATGAATCCTCCCATTGGAAAATCGGGAGTCAATCATAGATTAAGAAAAATAAGTGAAATAGCAGAAGACCTAAGACAAAAGTCGTATGTGTAGGAGGAAAAAATGTTAGAAAGAACAGTTAAGGTAGCCATGACCGAAGGAACCGAAGAAAGACCAGTGGCAGTGCTTGTACAGATCGCAAGTCAGTATGAGAGCCAGATTCATCTTGTATCAGATGACAAAAAAATCAATGCCAAGAGCATTATGGGCATGATGAGTATGGGATTTACAGAGGGACAGGAGATTACGGTCATTGCAGATGGAAAAGATGAAGCAGCAGCAGTAAAGGAGATCTCAGAATATCTGACAGCGAATGCATAAAATCTTCTGTTAATTAATTGGTGTTTTTATTGCACGCTTTGGTTGAATGTGATAAAATCAGATTATTAATGGATATGTGTCATCGGAGGAAGCAGATATGGGATTTTTTGATGGGATTTTTAAGAAAATACCTTTCGTGTCCAGATTCTCGAAAAAGAAAGCGCCGGTTAATAATGTAGAGTTACAGTATAACAAGGCTATGAATCTTATGGATAATGGTGATTCTGAAGAATCTGTTAAGATACTGGAACAGGTTGCAGATATCGGTATTATGGATACCCAGTACAAATCATATGGAGATGATGCCCTTCTCGCACTTGCTGAGTTTTATGAAAAGGGTGTTTACCGCAACGCAAAAATAAATGTAGATATGAACAAGTCTACAAAATACTACGAGAAGTATGTGAATCAGAACCGTGATGGTGATGTGATATACAAGCTTGCTAAGATGATGCTGGAAATCCAGAATTTTTCAAAGGCAATCAAGTACTTCGAGATGGCAGCAACGGATTATGGTATCAAGGCAGCATACATGAGCCTTGGTTCTATTTATGAAAGCGGTCTGAACCGGATTGATGAATATGGAAATAAGAGTGATTTCGTCGTTCCTGTTGATCTGGAAAAGGCAATGCAGTGGTATAAGAAGCTTGCTGATGCCGGTGATGCAAAGGCAAGGGCATCTTATGAGCGCGTGTTATATGCAAGCACACATGAAGACAGTCTGGAATTTGAGGAAAAAGATAAGCTGTATACGGAGATTTCCCAGAGAAGAAAAGAAAAGGGAAAAGAGCCACGATATAAGGTGATCGAGGCATCCAGGTTACAGTATCAGTATTCCTATGTACACAATCAGGTGGAAGGATATATCCACAAACTTCCAAAAGACTGGGTAAAGACGATTAATGAGTCAACCGGTGAAGAATATTACGCACCAAGCCTTACATATAAAGACTTTGCAATCTATGTTTATTATGACAGTATACCAAAGGATTCTAAGAAGACGTTGGAAAACTATCTGAGATATTGTAATGATGCATTTGACGAAGATTTACAGTTGAAAGCATATATTACAGAGTATGCAGATGGTATCTGCACGACATACTACCATAAGGATATGGAAAAGGGTATTGTTTCATTTGCGTTCTATCAGGGAAGACGACTGGCATGTATGCGTTTCGTATGTGCAACGATGGAGATCATTGAACAGTACGAGGAGATTATCTTCGAGGTAGCAAACTCATTTGCATTTATTGATCCGACACTGGTCAGTGAAGAAAGTGCAAACCGGAGAGATATGCAGTATTACAATGAAGCAATCTACTGTTACTATCTGGAAGATTATGAAGGTGCCATGAAGGCTGCAAAGCAGGCACTGAAGTTTGGAAGCATCAAAGCAAGTTATCTGCTTGTAGAGCTATACTATGATGAGGACAGCCCATACCGTGATCTGGAAAAGACGATTAGTTATGCAAAGCAGTTGTTTGAAGCGACGAAGGATCCGGAACTTGCGTTCCTGATTGGTAATGTATACGATCAGCAGATGAAAGATTACATGAAAGCTTTGAACTGGTACGAGAATGCAGAACGGCTGGGACATAAGCGAGTTGCATTCTATCTGGGACGTATTTATTATTATGGATTACTCCGTACCAAGAGAGATGGAAGAAAGGCTCTGGAATATTTCAAGAAGGCAAGAGAGAACGGTATACCGGAAGCAGAAGGTTATATCAAGGATCTTGAGGAATTGAAGGGTGAAGATCTCCAGACGGCCGTTGAGAAATGGGAAAGAGCGGTTCAGGCAGGAAGTGAATCTGCAGCAATTAAGATCGCAATGATGAAACAACAGCAGATTTTCTATATAGCAACGCCGTACGAGATTGAGAAAGCATATCTGGAAGCACTTGGACTTGGAAGTGCCAGAGCAGGATATGAACTTGGACGTATCTATCAGCTTCAGGAGAAACAGGAAAACTATAAGGGCGAGATCAAGAGTATCAAGTATTTTGAGAAAGCCTTTAATGCGAACTTTGATGACTGGGATAAGGAAAATCTGTTCAGAGTTATTAATTACAAGGTTGAAAAGGGACTCGATAACGAAGAGGCTATCAAGCTCTATATCGAAAATGCAAGTATGGGTTACGTTCCGGCTATCGAAAAGCTGTTTGAACTGGTTCCGTTTACAACACAGCAGATCTGGAGTTTGTATGATGCACTGATCGAGCTGGCAGAGACCGGTGATGAGACTGCTATCGTAGCGATGAACAAACTGGAAATGCATTATGTAGATCTGATTATCCGTGAACCGGGTAAGGGACAGAAGATTGTGGAGAACAAGTTTTTCCGCTTATGTGTTCCAAAAGAATGTTCAGCAACGATCAATGATGAAGGCGGTACGATCAAGCTCGCCGATTCTGTTGTTGAATTTGCGGTGGCTGAGATGCCTGTCAATGCGACAGCAGAGCAGGATTATCTGAAGATTTATAAACTGATTGTATCAGAATATCTGCCAGATGAGAATGCAGAGGTTATTATTGCGAACTCCAGAATGATCGGTTCTGCGATCAGAAGTTCGAAGGATAACATCCATACATACAGTATTCTTTTGATCAGCTCAAAGAATCAGTATATCTTTAAGCTTAGTTCGAAGGACAGACGGGAGATGATGCAGTTCAAAGATGTATTGAACACGATTGCAAAATCTCTGGTTGAGACTGGTGAGATCTACAAAGCAACAGGTGAAAACAGAAAGAACATTGGTCTTGCATTCCTTCTTAAGGCAAATGAGAATGGATTCCTTTCGATAGGAAAAGATGCTTAATAGAATTTAGAACAATATGTTTTAAAGCAGTATCTTGCCCGGAGAATAATTCTTCGGGCAAGTGTCTGTTGAAGCAGCATGTAGAAATGACAAATGTGTTTGTCGTAGAGGTGAGTACAAATGTTTAGAAATATCATGAACAATCTGGCAACATGGTATGAGATTGGAGAAAATAAAGCAGCACTCATTAGAGGAGGAAAGTTTGTAGGAAAGACATGGGCAGCCCTTGATTTTGCTACAGGTTTTTTTGATGAACACATTCTTATCGATCTGGAGCAGTATCCGGATTTTTGTCAGTATATTTCAAAGGAGAGAAAGCCGGAGAAACTACATGCGAAATTAACAACTTCATTGGATAAATATGACTTTCAGGGAAAGTTATTGATTTTTGATAATGTACAGCTTAGTACAATGGCGGTTCCGAATCTGGTAGAATATGCCAGGGTAAGCAGCGGCGTGCGAATCTGTATGCTTGCAACAGTGAATGGAATGTTGCCGGGTGAAGCAGAATGCCAGGATGATCTCTTTGTGTATGAGTTAACGCCGATGACCTTTGATGAGTTTTTAAAGGCAGGAAAAGGCAGAAAGCTCTGGAAGTACATTGAGAACCAGAGACTGGAAGGATTGCCGGAGGAGGTACGGGCAAGCGTAGATACGATGCTGGATGCATTTTTAGTGACTGGGGGAATGCCGGAAGCGGTAAATGCATATTACAAAAATGAAAATTTTGAAGAAGTTGACGGTATTTTGCAAAAAACACTTGACAAGATGACCGAATATATAGTAAAAGTAACACCGAAGAAACTTTTAACAAAGGTGATGCTGATCTGGAACAGTATTCCTGTTCAGCTTACCAAAGAGAATAAAAAGTTTATGTACGGATACGTAGATCCAAAGGCGAGAGCCAGAGAGTATGAGTCGTCAGTTGACCATCTTGTACGGATCGGAGTTGTCCGTCAGGTGTACCGTGTAAAACATGGTATATTGCCACTTGCAGAGCAGGTGGATGAAAAGTCCTTTGAGATCTATCATTTGGATCATGGCCTTTTAAGGATTATGGCAGGCATTCATTATTATGATATAGATCAGACCAATATCGTTGATACGATGGATGGCATGATAGCCGAGCAGTATGCGATGGAAGAATTATATGCGAATAAGAATATTGGCAGGTTGTTCTTCTGGATATCATCTGCAACAGCGAAGGTTGATTTTGTGTATGAAGGTGATGGTGAGGTTGTACCGGTTGATGTACAGACAGAGCCACATACGAAAGCACAGAGTTCCAAGGTGTTCAAGCAGAGATATAACAATGCAACGTCTATCAGAATTTCAACAGATGACATGTATATGAATAACGGACTTTTAAATGTTCCGCTATACGGCATCTGGAACTTTTAACAAACGCCGAAATAGCTCAGTTGGTAGAGCAACGCATTCGTAATGCGTGGGTCGAGGGTTCGAGTCCCTTTTTCGGCTTTGAACTTGAAACCGGAAAATCTTGTAAGATCAAGGTTTTCCGGTTCTTTTTATTGCTAAAAAACGTGTAGGTGTGCAAAAAGTGTGCAAAATTTTAAGAAAGTAATAAAGCAGAGGTATTATCCGTTTTTAATGGATGATAAAAATAATCGCAATTTTTCTCAGGTAACTGCTTTCTTGGGTGTTGGCAAAAAGGGCAAAATGAAATACAATAAAAAGATGGATAATATTTAGAATAAAATCGGAGATGAAACGTTTCATGAACATGAACTGGTATAAACATTTGAAAACGATCAACCATCATAAGTGGCTGGTTATGAAAAACTGCTTCCGGGTAGGCTTATATAAACAGGGACTGCTGCATGATCTGTCCAAATACTCATGGGCGGAGTTTTCAGTAGGTGTGAAGTATTATCAGGGAGACCGAAGCCCGAATGATGCGGAACGAGAGGATAAAGGCTATACAAGTGCCTGGCTGCACCATAAAGGAAGAAATAAGCATCATCTGGAATACTGGGTAGATTACAGCACCGATCATTCCGGTGCGTTAGCGGGCTGTAAAATGCCGGAAAAATATGTAGTTGAGATGTTCTGTGACCGGATTGCAGCAAGTAAGAATTATAATAAAGAGAAGTATAACGATTCTTTCCCATTGGAATATTTCAGAAAAGGTAAGGCTAGAAAGAATCATCTGCTCCATCCGGAAACGGATGCATTGCTTGAGAGTCTGCTGGTTATGCTGGCAGAAAAAGGGGAAGATTATACTTTTGACTATATACGGCGGGAAGTATTGCATAATAAAAAACCGAAGAAAAAATAGAAATAAGATCGTTATTGACAGTAACGTCAGACTGGAGAAAGTAAACAAACGGAAGAGAGGCTGAAAAGCCGGAGGGATAAATATGGATTTTACACATTTACATGTGCATACAGAATATAGCTTGCTGGATGGATCGGCGAAGATCAAGAGTCTGGTAAAGCGTGCGAAGGAACTGGGGTATGATTCACTTGCGATCACCGATCATGGCGTTATGTATGGAGTTATTGATTTTTATGAGGCAGCAAGGGCAGAGGGAATCAAGCCGATCATAGGCTGCGAGATCTATGTCAGTCCGGGGTCACGATTTGACCGTGAGAATACCAGAGGTGAGGAACGATATTATCATCTGGTGCTGCTCGCAGAAAACAATCAGGGATATAAGAACCTGTCTAAGATCGTATCCAGAGGTTTTACAGAGGGCTTTTATTATAAGCCGAGAGTAGATATGGAAGTGCTGGAACAATACCATGAGGGCATTATCGCGCTTTCGGCTTGTCTGGCGGGTGAGGTTGCCGTCAATTTAAGAAAGAACAACTATGAAGGAGCGAAAGAGGCAGCACTCCGTCATTTGAAGATATTTGGAGAAAACAATTATTTCCTTGAGATGCAGGATCATGGGCTGGCAGAACAGGCAACGGTAAATGCGGGTGTTATGCGGTTGTCCAAAGAGCTGGGTATTCCGATGGTCGTAACGAATGATTCTCACTATATACTTGCGGAGGATTGGGAGGCGCACGATATCCTTCTGTGTATCCAGACAAACCGGAAGGTACATGAAGAAGATCGTATGCGCTATACAGGGGGACAGTATTATCTGAAATCCAAAGAAGAAATGTATGAGCTTTTCCCTTATGCGAAGGAAGCTCTTGCAAATACACAGAAGATTGCAGACCGTTGTAATGTAGAGATCGTATTTGGCGAGCAGAAAGTGCCGGAATTTGATGTGCCGGATGGACTGACGGCCGAGGAGTATCTGGAGAAGCTCTGTATGGAGGGCATCAGGAAGCGTTATAATCCGGTAACACCGGAGTTGATGGAGCGTCTGACCTATGAGATCAATACGATCAAGAAAATGGGATATGTAGATTATTTTCTGATTGTATCGGACTTTATAAGATATGCAAAGGATCATGGGATTGCTGTCGGACCCGGTCGTGGATCTGCGGCAGGCAGTATCGTGGCCTATTGCCTTGAGATCACAAATATTGACCCAATCCGTTATAACTTACTGTTTGAACGATTTCTGAACCCGGAGCGTGTATCCATGCCTGATATCGACGTGGATTTTTGTTACGAGAGAAGGCAGGAAGTTATCGATTATGTTGTCCGTAAATATGGAAAAGAAAAGGTCGTACAGATCGTAACCTTCCAGACGATGGCGGCACGAAATGTTATCCGTGATGTTGGTCGCGCGCTGGATCTCCCATATGCACTTTGTGATGCGGTAGCAAAGACGATCCCGATGGAGATCGGCATGAATATTGACACAGCTCTGAAGGTCAGCAAGGATCTGAAAGAGATGTATGAGGAAAATGCAGATGTCAAACAGTTGATCGATATGGCAAGAAAGTTAGAGGGACTTCCAAGAAATACCGGTATGCATGCAGCCGGTGTCGTGATCGGCAGAGATTCTATCGATGAATATGTACCGCTTGCAAGAGGCGGTGATGATTCGATCATCACCCAGTTTACAATGACAACGATCGAGCGATTAGGACTTCTGAAAATGGACTTTCTTGGACTTCGTACTCTGACCGTTATTCAGGATGCAGTAAAGTTTATAAAGCAGGAGACCGGAGTTGATATTGATATCGATCATATCGATTATGATGATAAAAAGGTATTCGAGTTGATTACGTCAGGTAAGACAGAGGGTATCTTCCAGCTTGAAAGTTCCGGTATGAAGAACTTCATGAAGGAGTTAAAGCCTCAGAGTCTGGAAGATGTCATAGCCGGAATCTCTCTGTACCGCCCGGGACCTATGGATTTTATTCCAAACTATATCAATGGTAAGGAACATCCGGAGAAGATTACCTATGACGTGCCGGAGCTTCAGGAGATCCTGGAACCAACCTATGGCTGTATTGTATATCAGGAGCAGGTTATGCAGATCGTTATGAAGCTTGCCGGATATACACTAGGACGAAGCGATCTGGTGCGCCGTGCCATGTCAAAGAAGAAAGCAGATGTCATGGCGAAGGAACGCCAGTATTTCGTATATGGAAATGAAGAATTAGGAGTGCCGGGCTGTATCGCCAGAGGCATCCCGGAAGCAACTGCAAATAAAATCTTCGATGATATGACGGATTTTGCAAAATATGCATTTAACAAATCTCATGCAGCAGCATATGCGGTTGTTGCCTATCAGACAGCATTTTTAAAATGCTATTATCCGGTTGAATTTATGGCGGCGCTGATGTCATCAGTAAAGGATAACAGTTCCAAGGTGGCGGGTTATATTCAGTCCTGCCGCCAGATGGGAATCCAGATCCTGCCGCCGGATATCAATGAAGGCTACAGCGGCTTCTCAGCAGCCAAGGGTGCGATACGATATGGCATGTCAGGGATCAAGAGTGTCGGAAGTGCAGTAGTAGACCGGATTGTAGAAGAACGGGAGGCAAATGGACCGTATAAAGACATGAAGGACTTTCTGGTTCGTATGACACCGAAGGAGACCAATAAGAAGACGGTAGAAGCATTGATCCTTGGAGGTGCATTTGACAGCTTTGGTGTGAAGAGACGCCAGATGATGATGGCATATCCGATGATGATCGATGAAGTCTATAAAGAGCGGAAAAATTCATCTGCAGGACAGATGTCATTTGCAGAATTTTTTGGCGGTGAGTTTGCAGAAGCGGCAAAGACGAAATTTCCGGATGTAGAGGAATATGACGAGCAGGAGAAGCTGGCACTTGAGAAATCTGTGCTTGGTATCTATATATCCGGCCACCCGCTTCTTGATTATGAGAAACTGATGAGTGAGAAAACGGCATTTTCATCGGTGGATTTCATGATCGATGAGGAAGAAGGACGGGCAAGAGTTCCGGATCAGAGTATCTGTATTCTTGGCGGCATGGTAGCAGGTGTTACGGTGAAGCTGACAAAGAACAATCAGAACATGGCATTTGTTACGTTGGAGGACATGGTCGGACAGACGGAGATCATTGTATTTCCAAAGAAATATGAAGATTACCGGGAGAAACTGACGACAGATAATAAGATCTTTGTAAAGGGTCGGGCGACGGTTTCAGAGGAGGACGCGAAGCTGATCGCGGAAGAGATCCTGACCTTTGATGAAGTGGCGGCAGGAAATGATTTCAGCCGTTATAATAACAGTGGCAGGATGAAGCCTCGCAGAGAAAATACAGGAAAACCGGAATTTACAGAGGGTGATCTGCAGGTCTGGGTATGCTTTGATGATAGAAAAGAATATGATGAGCTGGAGAAAGAGTTCCTGTCAATCCTGGAAGAATATAAAGGAAACTGTCCGGTATATATATTCATCAAACAGGAAAAGCAATACAAGAATATGGGAAGGGGCTTTATGGTAGACGGAGCTTCCGGTATCGTAGACCGGCTGAAGCTGGAATATGGTGTCAGCCGTGTAACCGTTCGTCCGAATAAGAAGAAATAGCAGCGTTCGTGTCTGGATTGCTTACATGGCAGATTCTGAAGGATTGCTGGAAAAGAAAATGACAGGAGGATGCAGGTATGGAGATCATTACTGCAAATTCAAATCCTAAGATAAAGAATATCAACAAGTTAAATAAAAATGCGGCATTCCGCAAAGAAGAACAGGTATTTATAGTAGAAGGAAGCCGTATGTTCCGGGAACTTCCGGTTGACCGGGTAAAGCAGGTGTTTGTATCGGAAACGGCATATAGAAAATATGAAGCGGAGCTTTCTGTAAAAGGGATCACAGAACAGGCCGGACGACTGGTTGTTGTATCAGACAGTGTGTTTCAGTCGATGTCACAGACGAAAACCCCGCAGGGACTTCTTGCTGTCGTGGATAGATATCATTACACGATGGATGATTTGATTTCTGTGATGGCTAAACATGAGGGCGGAAACACTTTTTTGGTGCTGGAATCCATACAGGATCCCGGTAATCTGGGTACGATCGTGCGGACAGCAGAGGCTGCTGACGTTACAGGTATTATCATTGGAGGGGATTCCTGTGATATATACAATCCTAAGGTGGTGCGATCTACAATGGGAACGATCTTCCGGGTGCCATTTGTCTATGTGGATGATCTCATGGGTACGGTTGACCGGTTAAAGGAACATGGAATTGTTGTCTATGGGGCGCATCTGGACGGACAGGATCTGTACGCGGGAAAACTTGAAAAGAACAATGCATTCCTGATCGGAAATGAAGGAAACGGTCTGACCTATGAACTTTCTGCAAAGGCTGACCGCCTGATCCGTATTCCGATGGCGGGTCAGGTGGAATCTTTAAATGCTGCAATTTCAGCGACACTTCTTGCATATGAAGCATACAGGCAGCGAAAATGATCGGATAATAGACAAAACAAGACAAAAAAAGGCAGCATATCTTCTGGTATATAAGAATATATTTTATGGTATACATTCGAAGGGATATACCAGAAGGGAGAAAAAACATGGAAAAAACATTAAACAATAACCAGGTGATCGTAGCGGGGGAGATCGCGTCAGACTTTACGTTCAGTCATGAGATCTTCGGAGAGGGATTTTATATGGTGGATCTTGTTGTTGCCAGACTGAGTGATACCTATGACGTAATACCACTTATGGTATCTGACCGGTTATTTGATGTAGAAAATTCCCATATTGGGGAAAAGGTGGTTGCAAGAGGACAGTTCCGTTCTTATAACAAACATGAGGAGACGAGAAACCGTCTGATCTTATCGGTATTTGTCAGGGAGATATCGGTACTGGATGATGAGGAGGGCGAAGCGGAAAACAAACCAAATCAGATTTATCTGGATGGTTATATCTGCAAGGAGCCGGTGTACCGTATGACACCACTTGGAAGAGAGATTGCAGATATTCTGCTTGCAGTTAACCGGGCATATGGCAAGAGTGACTATATTCCATGTATCTGCTGGGGCAGAAATGCAAGATTTGCAGGGAAGCTGAAGGTAGGGGAGCATGTTGCGGTCTGGGGCAGGATCCAGAGCCGGGAATATCAGAAACGGATCGGGAATGACCAGATCATCAGCAAGACGGCTTATGAGGTATCTGTCAGCAAAATGGAATGTCTGGAGTAGCACGGCAAAGGGACGGTAAAACAATGAACAGGCAGGGAAAAGAAGTTGTTACATATTGACAGAAACAGACAGGAATGATATAGTAATTTTATCTAATGGAAAAAAGAAAATTCAGTAGAGGCGCGGTATTTATCAGTAAATATATGGATATATATGGAGGTAGATGATATGTGTTGAAAGGGGATACCGCCGAAGGAAGCAGTTATCCATAGGGCTGTAACCTGGTTGTGCAGCGAATAACTGTATGACTGTCATCGTCACAGATGGAGGGCTACTTTTTCAGAAAGTATATTATTTCTAAAGGTCGGCGCTCGCGTGCCGGCCTTTTATACTGTATAGAAGAAGTAAAATTGATTCCACGAGGATTTACAGGTTTTAGATTTTAAGGAGGAAAAATTTATGTCAATTTTTGAAGGTTCAGGTGTAGCGTTAGTAACACCATTTAAGGAGAATGGCGAGGTTGATTTCGATAAGATGAAGGAACTTGTTGAATTCCATATTGCAAATGGTACAGATGCCATTATCGTATGTGGAACAACAGGTGAAGCATCTACATTATCACATGAAGAACATCTCGCATGTATAAAGGCATGTGTAGAATATGTAGATCACAGAATCCCTGTTATCGCAGGTGCAGGTTCTAATTGTACAGGAACAGCTATTTACCTTTCTACAGAGGCAGAGAGCTATGGCGTAGATGGATTACTGTTAGTAACACCATATTACAACAAGGCAACCCAGAATGGTCTGATCGCACACTTTACAGCTATTGCGAATTCTGTAAAGATTCCAATTATCTTATACAATGTACCATCCCGTACAGGATGTAACATTCAGCCGGAGACAGCAGTTACACTTGCAAAGACTGTACCAAATATCGTAGGCATCAAGGAAGCGTCCGGTAATATCGCACAGGTAGTTAAGCTTGCAAAACTGGCAGATGGTTGTATCGATATTTATTCCGGTAACGATGATCAGGTAGTACCACTCCTGTCATTAGGTGGAAAGGGTGTTATCTCTGTAACAGCAAATATTGCTCCAAGAGATGTACATGATATGGTTAAGAAATTCATGGACGGCGATGTAAAGGGAAGTCTTGATATCCAGTTAAAGACGATCGATTTGTGTGAGGCACTGTTCTGTGAAGTAAATCCAATTCCTGTTAAGAAAGCAGTTGAGCTTATGGGCTTATGCGGCGGAACAATGAGAATGCCATTAACAGAGATGGAGCCTGCACATGTAGAGAAGTTAAAGGCCGCAATGACAGCGTACGGCTTACTTTAGAATAAAAAGAAAATACAGATGATCCGGTAGAGGATTAGGCTGTATGATATAAACAAAGATGGACAGAAGGGATACAGGAATCTGTCTGTAGTATATAAAATCCCGCAGGTTCTGCGGGATTTTTGTTTCGTTTGCGGGTACTCAGCCAAAGCTCATGTCTGTATGAGAGATTTGGCGGCTGCTACGGCAGAATGAGAAAAACACAGGATAAATGGAGGAAAAGAAAATGGTTCGAATTATAATGCATGGATGTAATGGTAAGATGGGACAGGTGATCACAGGACTTGTAGCGGATGATCCGAATGCACAGATCGTTGCAGGCATTGATATCGCAGATAACAGAGATAACGGATATCCGGTATTTACAGATATTAAAAAGTGTGATGTGGCGGCAGATGTAATCGTTGACTTTGCAGCAGCAGTAGCAGTGGATGCACTTCTTGATTACAGCGTGGAAAAACAGATCCCGGTAGTTCTCTGTACAACCGGTTTAAGTGATGAACAGCTTGCAAAGGTAAAAGAATGCAGTGCAAAGGTTGCAATCTTAAAGTCAGCCAATATGTCACTTGGAATCAACACTTTGATGAAGCTGTTAAAGGATGCCGCAAATGTATTTGCACCGGCAGGCTATGATATCGAGATCGTTGAGAAGCATCATAACCAGAAGGTAGATGCACCATCCGGAACAGCGATAGCACTTGCGGATTCTATTAATGAAGCAAGAGGCGGAGAATATGAATATGTCTACGACAGAAGTCAGGTCAGAAAAAAGAGAGATAAGAAAGAGCTTGGTATCTCAGCCGTTCGTGGCGGAACGATTGTTGGAGAACATGAGGTCATCTTTGCGGGAATCGATGAAGTGATCGAGTTCAAGCATACAGCATATTCCAAGTCAGTATTTGCAAAGGGCGCAGTAGAAGCCGCAAAATTCCTGGCAGGAAAACCGGCAGGCATGTATGATATGGCAGATGTGATAGGATAGGAGAAACAATGAAACCAGAAAAGGTTGTATTATGTGCTAGTTCGAAGTACGAACAGAAATTTTATCTGAATGAGGAGTTTAAAGGACTTCCGGAAGAAATAAAAAAAGAATTAAAAATCATGTGTGTATTGTTTACAGAGGATGTAGGTGGTATACTGAGGCTTGAATTTGACCAGGAGGGAAGCCTGAATCTTGTAACAGAAGCATTTGATGAGGATTTGTTATATGATGAGATCGGATGTGAGTTGAAGATCAAGCAGTTACAGAAGGACAAGCAGCAGTTGTTTTCCAGTCTGGAATTGTTTTATAAGGTATTTTATCTGGAAGACTATTAGAGGTGAGAGATGCTATTTGCAATTGATGTAGGAAATACGAATATCACGATGGGATTATTTGACGGAGAAAAGTTAGAGAAGACATTCCGTATGACGACGGGAATATCGAGAACTTCAGATGAGTTTGGTGTATTTTTGGGAGAATTGCTTCGAATGAGAAATCTTCCGTTAGATGTAATTGATGAAGTTATTATTGCATCTGTAGTACCAAATGTGATGCATTCCCTGACAAATGGAATAAGAAAATATTTTAAGTTAGATCCTCTGATCGTGGAGCCTGGGGTAAAAACAGGTATTAATATTACGATTCCAAATCCAAGACAGCTTGGTGCAGACCGTATCGTAGATGCGGTAGCAGCGTACCATATGTATGGCGGACCTGTGCTGGTGATCGATTTTGGAACTGCAACCACATATGATCTGGTAAATGGAGATGGTTCATTTATAGCAGGTGTAACTTCACCGGGTATTCGCCTGGGTGCAAATGCATTATGGAGCGGAACAGCGAAGCTGCCGGAAATTGAGATCAAGGTGCCGGATACGGTACTGTGTAAGGATACGATCTCCAGTATGCAGGCAGGTGTATGTCTTGGCTATATCGGACAGACAGAATACATTGTAAAGCGTATGCGGAAGGAATCCGGCTTTGATAATATGAAGGTTGTTGCGACCGGTGGACTTGGTAAGATGATTTATGAGAATACCGACTGCATCGATACCTATGATCCGGATCTGACACTGTATGGTCTTCGAATTATTATGGATAAACAAAAACAGGCATAGGAGTATTTATGGATTTTACGAATAAACTTGTTTTGGCGCCAATGGCTGGGGTGTGTGACCAGCCATTTCGTTTGTTGGCGAAAGAACAGGGCTGCGATATTTTATATACGGAAATGATCAGTGCAAAGGGACTGTATTATAATAATAAGAATACAGTACCGCTTCTTGCGGTATCGCCGGCAGAGGATCCGATCGGTGTGCAGCTGTTTGGTTCGGATCCGGAGCTGCTTGCAGAGATGGCGAAGAAGATCGAAGGCCGTGGATTTGCATTTGTCGATGTGAATATGGGATGTCCGGTTCCAAAGATTGTAAATAACGGCGAGGGATCTGCACTGATGAAGGATCCGTTGCTAATAGGAAAGATCGTGTCGGCAATGACAAAAGCGTGTAAGCTGCCAATCACGATCAAGATCCGCAGCGGCTTTGACAGTGGGCATATTAACGCGCCGGAGATTGCACATATAGCAGAGGAAAGCGGTGCGGCTGCTGTGGCTGTTCATGGCAGGACTAGAGAACAGTATTATCACGGACATGCAGACTGGGGCGTGATCGCAGACGTGAAAGCGGCTGTGAAGATTCCTGTGATCGGGAATGGTGATATTCTGACTCCGGAGGATGTAATTCGGATGAAAGAGCAGACCAACTGTGATGCCTTTATGATCGGAAGAGGTGCGCGTGGCAATCCATGGATCTTCCATGAATTAAAGACATACTTTGAGACAGGAGAGATTCCGGCAAGACCGGATAAGCAGCAGGTGAAGGAGACGATGCTTCGCCATGCCAGACTGATGATTGATTTTAAAGGGGAATTTACAGGAATCCATGAGATGCGGAAGCATGTGGCATGGTATTCGGCAGGTATGTATGATTCTTCCAGACTTCGGAATCTGATCAATCAGGTAGAGAGCTATGACGAGATGGTGGAACTGCTTGATGCATGGACCGATGGAATGCTGCTTTAAGTCATGTATGAATCCGCAGGTGTGTTTTTGGGGGCTGACTGTTTCTATATGTAAACAAATGACTCATTTCGTTTCTATTCGATACACTCAACTTATTTGTCAGCAGTCGCCCAAACTCGCTCTGATAGGCTCAAACATGGGCTTGGTGCTGACTGTTAGAGTGTATCTCATAACGAAACTATATGAACGTCTTTGCTTATATATAGAACCAGCCAGCCCCCAAAAAACACACCTGCGAATTCAGATACAGACTTGGTGTGTCAGACATTGTTTGGAGTTATAATATAATATGTTTAGATGCAGTTATGATACAGTTTTGAAAATGTTTTAACATAATTAATAAGGATAATAGAAACAAATAGAGATGATTTTGAAATATATGCAGCCGGATGCGTGCGTGATTCAAAATTATTTCTATTTTTTTTAAGAAAAAATGCACTTTTGATGCTAAAATTTAAGAAATTACCTTCGTGGAAGTGTCCAATGTGCTAAGTTGTTGCATAATTGTTAAGATGCTAAAATGTGCAATATACACAATTAATTAATGCACAAATTGGTTATAAATACCACAAAATAATGATGAAAGATTTTGTAGCTACGACATAATTAATAAAAATGGCTGGTTTGCTTGACCTTTTGATTGTCAGGCATTATAATAACGATACAAACAAGAGTTAATCTTTTTGTAACAATTTCGAAACCGAAAAGAAATTAAGGAGAGAATATTATGAAGAAATTTTCAAGCTCCAGCCAGATGTTTTCTGAGAATCTTAAGAAATATCTGAAAAGAGCAGGTATTGCTGTAGTATCCACTTCCCTTGGAGTTGCATCTGTGATCGCATTTGCATCCGATGAATCCAAACTCCATTCCGATGCAAAAATGATAGCTGTATCCCAGCTTGAATCTACAGCAATTGAAGATACTAAGGTTGAATATTCTAAGATTGAATACACAGATTTACAGAAGTCAATCAAGGACGCTGAGTTATCAGCTAAGATTGAGAAGACCGGAAAAGTAACAGAAGCAGTTGCATTGGCAAAGAAAGAAGAAGTACCGACAGAGGATGCCACAATAGCTACAGAAGCAGAGCTTGCTTTTGCTGAGAAGGAAGATACAACAAGTGCAAACCTCGTAGAGGATGTTACAGAAGAGACTGCTGAAGAACCAACAGAGGAAGCATCCTCCGCAGATATCACTGCAGAAGATATTACAACCGAGCTGGTAACAACAGAGGACACAGAAGTAACAACTACAGAAGAGACAGAATTAGCAAAGTCAAACGGTAAGAAATCAAAGAAGAATACAACAGAGGCTACAGATAAGAAGCAGCAGACAGGAATCGAAGCAACAGAAGCTACAGAGGAAGCAACAGCAGGTGCAATTCTTGTAGAAGATGACAGCTACCAGCCAGGAACTTATCTTGGTACATACACAACAACAGCTTATTGTGGATGTTCTCGTTGCTGTGGTAAGTCCGATGGAATTACAGCCAGCGGTACTTATGCAACAGAAGGAAGAACCATTGCAGCACCAAGCAGTTTTGCATTTGGTACAGAGCTTATCATTGATGGGCACACATATGTCGTTGAGGACAGAGGTGGTGCAATTCATGGTAACAGAATTGATATTTTCTTCTCAAGCCATCAGGCAGCTTTAAACTACGGAAGAAGAACTGTTGATGTATATGTTAAATAATTCAGTATAGACAGAGCGGGACAGAACCCAAAAGGTTCTGTCCTTTTTTGCGCAGCGAGTAGACCATGCCCTGCTCACTGTGTGGCAACGATAAAGCCCATGTATGGTAACAGCTTTCTATGATCGGTTATGACTCATTTCGTTTCTATTCGATACACTCATCTATTTGTCAGCAGTCGCCCTAACTCACCCTGCGGGTTCAGACAAGGGCTTGGTGCTGACAGCTAGAGTGTATCTCATTACGAAACTACATGAATGTCATTCCCGATCATAGAAGACTGTTACCATACATGGGCTTTATCTGTTATACATGTTATGCAGAAATTGTGCTTGCACATATTTCTATATGACGGCCAGAATTCATCGCGCAGATAAGTATCCGGACCTTATATTTTGTCCCGTATGTACGAAAATAGAGGGGAATATTTGTGAGATTAGGCAGGCAATTTTCATTGTGGGATCTGGCAGTTATTGGTATAATTAATTTAACTGTGAATTTATAGAAAAAGCTGTTGCAGACAGGTAATGGATGAGTGGGGTATTGCTAGAACGGCTTTTGAGAAAAAGGAAGGAGAAGGTATGAGCAGACAAAGGGACAAATGGGTTACAAGGGTCATGGCATGGATGCTGTCATTTGCAATGGCAGTAAGCCTTGTGGTGATTCCTTCAGACAAGACAGAAGCAGCGGGGGAGACGATTGCGCTGTCTTACAGTACGGATCAGGTGACAGCAAGTGGAAATGTGGATAATCAGGTCAGTCTTGATCTTGGAAATGGCGGATACAGCGATCTGTCGGAGCTTAAGAGTGCGGGGCTTACCAAGCTTCGTGTCAGCTTCGAGGTATCATCAGCCGATGGAACCGGAAATATTGGCGGACAGGCGTTTGTAAATGCGAAAGGAACATGGAAGGGTGAATGGATCAATGTGAATGCAGGCTCCGGCACTCAGACCGTAGAACTGGACTTGACACAGTTCTATAGTAAATCAGGTCAGTTATATAATTTTGGTTTTCAGTTTGAAAATGTAACAAGTATCACATACAAGATCAAAGAAGCGGTTCTGGTAAACTCAGGCAGCAGTTCAGGTGGAGATTCCGGCAGCGGTTCCGATTCTTCTGATTTTGGAATAGAGAGAGAGTATTCATCAGGTGTGACAGCAACTATGAAGAATCAAGGAACACCAAGCAATGACTGGTCAGGCTTTGAAATGGCGATCAGCAATAATACGGGAGCATCGATTTGTGACTGGATCGTAGTATTACAGGTACCATCCGGTACTGCTTCGGCATTTAAGTGTTGGAATGCAACCTTTGTGGCAGATGGTGATACGATCTATATGTATCCGATGCAGAGTGGGGGAAATGCAGTCCTTGCGGCAGGAACAATGCAGAATGATATACCAGGTGGTGGATTCGCAGCAAAATATGTAGATGCATCCAGTATTCAGGTAAAGGGAGTTTATTATAACAAAGGAACTTCATCTTCTGTAGATTATTCCCAGGGAGATACCAATGATAATACAGGCGGCTCCGGCGGTTCCGGTGGAACCTCATCCGGTGATACCACAACGAATAAAGATCTGGATGTAGAATTCAACTATGCAAAGGCATTACAGGAAAGTCTGTATTTCTATGATGCAAATATGTGTGGTTATCTGGAAGACACCTGTGCACTTTCCTGGCGTGGAAACTGCCATACCTATGATAAAAATGTAACATATACAAAGAATGGAAAAACCTACAATGTAGATGCTTCCGGTGGTTTCCATGATGCAGGCGATCATGTGAAATTCGGACTTCCACAGGGATATGCAGCATCCATGCTTGGAATGAGCTATTATCAGTTCAAGGATGCATTTGACGAGCTTGGTCAGAAGGAACATCTGAAGAAGATCACGGATTATTTCTGCGATTACTTTAAGCGGTGTACAGTGTATGAGGGAGATCAGGTTATCGCATTCTGCTATCAGGTAGGTGACGGTAATACAGATCATGGTGTATGGACAGCACCGGAGGGACAGACGATCAGTCGTCCGGCATTCTTTGCAGATGCGAGCAATCCGGCTACAGATGAAGTGAGTGTTGTGATCGCAGCGCTGGCATTGAACTATATTAACTTTGGAAATAATGAGGATTTAAAGACAGCAAAGGATCTCTTTACATTTGTAGAGAAAAATAATAAAGCATGTGCAACCGAGGGCGCATCATCATTTTATGCGTCTACGTCATATGGTGATGACTATGCACTTGCAGCAAGTGCGCTTGCTGTTGCTACAGGCAATACCTTTTATAATTCAGTTTATAATACATACAAAGATAATTCCGGGAATGGTGTGAATCAGTACTGGGTGATCGACTGGGCAAATACCGGAGCACTGGCATGTATGCTTCAGAAGGATACTGCAAAGATTGCAAGCATTACAGATGTATGCAAAGGCAAGAGTGCCATCGATGGAGTATTTAACTGTGTTAGTGACTGGGGCTCCTGCAGATACAGTGCAGCTGAGCAGTTTACCGGTCTGGTATATGATAAGCTGACAGGAAAAACAACATATGCAGATTGGGCAACCAGTCAGATGAACTATATGTTAGGAGATAATCCGAATAAACGATGCTATATCGTAGGCTATAATGAGAACTCCAGTAAATATCCGCATCATAGAGCGGCATCCAGATCGACAGATTCGAAGATCATAAATAGTGATCATTATACGCTGCTTGGAGCATTGGTAGGAGGACCTGGTGCAAATGGAACCTATAAAGATGATCAGGGAGATTATTATTGCAATGAAGTAGCACTTGATTATAATGCCGGACTGGTTGGTGCGGCGGCAGGACTTTATCTGGTTCACAAGAATGATAAGACAGTAAAGTTATCTTATGCAAAGAAGAATGCAACGAATTATAGTACAAAGACAGCCTCTGCGGCAGAACTTGCTGCTGTAGGCGTGAAGACTTATTATGGAACAAATTCCGGTGATGATACAGAGGAAGAAGTAAAGGCAACAGCCATCAAACTGGATAGCCTGATTGTTGAATTAACAGAAGGACTTGATACTACGATCCGTGCAACGGTTACTCCAAAGCCTGCAGAACAGAAGGTGACATGGAAATCTGAAAACGAGAAGGTAGCGACTGTTTCGGAAACAGGAAAGGTAACTGCGGTCGGAGCAGGTGAGACAACTGTGACAGCTACAACGACAGATGGAACAAATCTCACAGCAAGCTGCAGGGTGACAGTAAAGGCTGCACCAAAGGCAGAATTTGTTATAGATCAGACAGCTTTAACCTGTGCTCCTGTTATTTATGGATATGAAGCAGGATCGACAGCGTCACTGGTATTAGAGAATAAGGGAAATGATACAGGATCTGTAACGATACAGTTAGAAAAAAGCACAGACAGTCCATTTGAAATATCCGGTGATACATCCATAAAGGTTGCAGCGTCAGATAAGACAACAGTGGGTATCGCATTAAAGACAGGTAAGGATGCAGGTACTTACAGTGACAATCTGCTGATAGAGGCAGATAATGGACAGTCCTTTCAGATTCCGGTATCTGCAACGGTTGCGAAATGTCCGGTAACGGGAATTACATTCCCGACAGCAGGAATGATCGTAACCGGTCAGACTCTTTCTGAGTCAGAATTATCCGGTGGAGATGAGACCTATGGAACATTTGCATGGGCAGATGCAGCAGCGAAACCGGAACGAGGAACGTATCAGGGACAGGTGGTATTAACCCTTCGTTCCGATGCAAAGAAGAATTATGCATTTGATCAGATCACAGGGTATGATGCAGCAGCAGGAACGATCACACAGAATGTGACGGTAACAGTCAGCAGAGCAGGACTTCCGGCTATCACATTCCCGGAGGCTTCCGAGCTGGTATATGGACAGAAGCTTTCTGATTCTGCTTTTGCAGGCGGTTCAACCGGGTATGGAACATTTGCATGGAGCACCCCGGATGTAACAATGGGCGAACAGGAAGTAGCAAATGGTATCAATCAGTATGAGGTTGTATTTACATGGAGTGATACAAGCAAAAAACAGTATCAGATCGAGGACTCTGATGAAGATGCCGTTTATAAAAAGATAGTTTCTGTAAAAGTACGAAAGACAGAACAGACAGCAGTTCCGGATACTGTGACACTTCTTGCAAGAACAAAGGATACGATCCGGATCTCCGGTCAGGCGGGTGTCCGGTATTCAGTGGAAGGAACAACGTGGAAGCAGGCAGCTTCCAATGGAGAGACAATTGAATTTGCCGGATTACGAAGCTTTACAAAGTATACAGTTTCAGGCAGCTATGCAGAAACTGCAACTGCATATGCAGGAAAAACAGTGAAATTGCTTACGGTATATACACTTGTTCAGGATCCATATACGATCGATATAGCAAAGATTGCGGACAAAGAATATCAGGATGCATTACGGACAGATGATGGCAGAACAACAGTCAGCTATACGGATCCGGTTCTCACACTTACGGAAGATGGCAGGGACTATGTGATTACAGGAAAGAATAAGGAGCTTGTTATTAAGGCAGATAGAGCAACAAAGATCACATTGAATCAGGCGGAGGTTGGAGCCGTTGCGATCATCGGAAATGCAGATGGTAAGACGGAGATCATAAGAAAAGGAACGGTAACGATCGCAGGTAATGTCGAGACGGATGGCGGACTTGTGATCAGCGGAAATGGATCCCTTACAGTATCCGGTAAGATATCTGCAGCAGGAGATATAACGATCAAAGGCGGAAGGGTATCGGTTGATGGAGGAGTCTTGGCAGGTGGTACAGTTCTGATCCGGGATGCAGAGCTTGCTGCAGGAACAGATGAGACAGGAACGGCGATCAAAGCAGATACTGTACGGATTGAGGATTCCAAGGTAACGGTCGGAGCAGATCAGGTTACAAAGAATCCACCGATCAAATCAGACAATATTATTCTGGTCGGAGACAATACAGTAGCATCCTCTTCAGGTTCAAAGGATATCTTTTCGTCGAAACCAAAGGATGAAAATGGAGATGAGATCCCGGATACGATCCTGATCGAGAAGATCACGTTAAATAAGACCAGCGTGGTATTAAATATTGGTGATACAGAACGGATCGCAGTAGCGGCCGTTATACCGGCAAATGCAACACTGAAGACATTTGACTGGAAAAGCAGCAACGAGAAAGTGGCAAGTGTATCACAGACCGGTGAAGTGAAGGGCGTAAGTGCCGGAACTGCAATTATTACGGTAACAGCAAAGGATGGAAGTGGTGTTACAGGCTCCTGCACCGTTACGGTAAAGAAGAAAGAAACAGTAACACCGACACCAACGCCGAATCCGGAAAAACCGACAACCGAGAAACCAACGATTGAAAAGCCGACGACCGAGGAACCAACAACAGAAGCACCAAAGAAGACGGTCAAACCGGCAAAGGTCAAGATTCAGGCAGCAACCAAAAAGATAGCTCCGGGAAAGAAGCTGACTTTGAAAGCAACCGTTACACCTAAGAAAGCGACAAATAAGAAAGTAAAATGGACGATCCGTAAATCGGATAAGAAATATGCATCTATTAACAGCAAGGGTGTGCTGACAGTGAAGAAAGCTGCTAAGGGAAAGACGATCAAGGTAACAGCAACAGCAGTCGGTAACAGTAAGGTGAAGGCAACCTATACGGTTAAGGTTATGAAAAAGGCAGTTAAGAAGGTTACGATCACATCGAAGAAAAAGGCAGTAAAGAAAGTAACGATCAAGAAGAAACAGTCTATAACCTTAAAAGCAAAGCTGACTCCAACGAAGGGAATCAGTAAAGAAGTGACATGGACCTCCGGTAATCCGAAGGTTGCAAAGGTAACAGCTAAGGGTAAGGTAATCGGAAAGAAGAAGGGAACGGTTAAGATCACAGCAAAAGCAAAAGATGGAAGTGGTAAGAAAGCAACCATTACCATTAAAGTAAAATAATTAATTCCATTTGTAACAGAAGGGAATAGAAAATACAGATGGCGGAAGATCGATCAAATTCTATAAAATATAAAAAACAGATTTGAGAGATACCTCCGCCGTCTTGTGTTTTGAAAATGGGTATGCTATAATGTGGACGCTTGCAGGTCGAATTCAGGATGTCTGGATGAAAGCATCGGAAAAAGAAAGCCTGCATAAATCAAAAGAGTAAATAAAACAGAAGGAGAGTGCCATATGGAATTGATATACAGAAGTACAAGAAATGCAAATGAAACAGCAACCGCATCAGAAGCAATCTTAAAAGGTCTTGCAAATGAAGGAGGATTATTTGTTCCTGACAGTATTCCTGCTCTTGATGTCAGCCTTACAGAGCTGGCTCAGATGAACTATCAGCAGGTTGCTTATGAAGTAATGAAGCTGATGTTTACGGATTTTACAGAAGAAGAGTTAAAGCATTGTATCAATTCGGCATATGACAAGAAATTTGATACACCGGAGATCGCACCACTCGTACATAAAGCAGGTGCATATTATCTGGAATTATTCCATGGCTCAACGATCGCATTTAAGGATATGGCATTATCCATTCTTCCTTATCTGCTTACAACATCCGCAAAGAAGAATCATGTAAAGAACGAGATCGTTATTCTGACAGCTACTTCCGGTGATACAGGAAAGGCAGCACTTGCAGGATTTGCAGATGTGCCGGGAACAAAGATCATCGTATTCTATCCAAAGCATGGTGTAAGCCCGATCCAGGAGAAGCAGATGGTAACCCAGAAGGGTGAAAACACATTTGTCGTAGGAATCACAGGCAACTTTGATGACGCACAGACCGGTGTTAAGAAGATGTTCTCAGATGAGAAGCTTGCTTCATACATGGACGAGAAAGGATATCAGTTCTCATCAGCCAATTCAATCAATATCGGACGTCTGGTTCCGCAGATGGTTTATTATGTATATGCATATACAAGACTGGTTAAGGACGGTACGATCCAGGCCGGCGACAAGATCAATGTTGTTGTACCAACCGGTAACTTTGGAAATATCCTTGCAGCATATTATGCAAAAGAAATGGGACTCCCGATTGCAAAGTTTGTATGTGCATCAAATGATAACAAGGTATTATATGATTTCTTTACAACAGGTACTTATGACAGAAATCGTGAATTTATCTTAACAACATCACCATCTATGGATATCCTGATCTCAAGCAACTTAGAGAGACTGATCTACAAGATCGCAGGAAATGATGCAGAGAAGAATGCAGCACTGATGAAGCAGTTAAGCACAGAAGGCGTATATACAATCACAGATGAGATGAAAGCAAAGCTTGCTGAATTTGCGGGCGGTTATGCAACGGAAGCAGAAACCTCAGCAACGATCAAGAAGGTATATGAATCGGATTCTTACATTATGGATACACATACAGCAGTAGCGGCAACCGTATATGACAAGTATGTAAATGAAACAGGAGATAAGACTCCTACGGTTATCGCTTCTACAGCAAGCCCATATAAGTTTACAAGAAGTGTTATGGAATCTATCGATGAAGCTTATGCAGCAAAGAGTGACTTTGAATTAGTCGATGAGCTGTGCAAGTTATCCGGCGTAAAGGTTCCACAGGCGATTGAGGACATCCGTACAGCTCCTGTTCTTCACGACACAGTATGTGACAAAGAAGAAATGGAGAGCGTCGTAAAGAAGTTCTTAAATATCTAAAAACAGATGCCGGTCAGATATGACAGGCAATACAGAAACAGAATAACTGACAGTTCATTAATACCATCCTGTCACTAAACAAAACTAGGAAAAAACGCGCATGAAGGGCATTTTCCTATATGCGCGTTTTTTACATAGGAATGTTATATTGCACAGCTGTCAGTTTGTACGATGTAATCGCCCGACTTGTTTCGTTTCTATTCGACCTGCACGCCTATTTGTCGGCAGTCGCCCAAACTCACCCATACGGGTTCAAACATGGGCTTGGTGCTGACAGCTAGTGCAGGTCTCATAACGAAACTACACAAATGTCGATGCTTATTACATCGTGCAAGCTGACAACTGTGTAATATAACATTCGAAAATAAAAGAAAGAGGAAGATATGTACAGTTTAAAGACAAATTCAAGTTTTGACAGCGCGCATTTCCTTGCGGGCTATGAGGGTAAATGCAGAAATCTGCACGGACACCGCTGGACGGTTGAAGTTGAAGTCGGCGGTGAGAAGCTGATGCAGGACGGACAGACCAGAGGCATGGTTGTAGATTTTGGAGATCTGAAAAAGGATCTTAGAGAGAAAACAGAAGAGATGGATCATTGCCTGATCATGGAGAAAGGTACATTAAAGGAAAAGACGATGGAAGCACTGGCAGAAGAACAGTTCCGTATCATCGAGCTTCCGGTACGTCCGACAGCAGAGAATCTGGCAAAGTATTTTTATGAATATATGGCAGATAAGGGATATCAGGTGATTCGTACCACAGTTTATGAGACCCCGACCAATGCAGCAACTTATGCGGAAGCATAATAAAAGAAAATGATAATAAATGAAATCGATCAAAGGTGTCATATCAGAGATATGACATCGAAGAATATCATATACAAAAAGTAAGAAGGAAATAGAAATGGCAAAATTTAAAGTAGCAGAACGATTTGTCAGCATCAACGGTGAATCCGTAAAAGCCGGAGAACTGGCGGTATTTATTCGTTTTACAGGCTGCAACCTGAATTGCAGTTACTGTGATACCAAATGGGCAAATGAAGCAGATGCCCCATACGAAGAACTGACGGATGCAGAGATCTATGACTATATCAAGCGAACCGGAGTCAGAAACGTGACATTAACCGGTGGAGAACCGTTGATCCAGGAGGATATCGATAAGCTGCTCCTGATGCTGGCGATGGATGAGGAACTTCAGGTAGAAGTAGAGACAAACGGGAGTGTGGATATCGCAGAGTTTAAAGCGTTGACAGACCGGGTAGCATTTACACTTGATTATAAGCTTCCGGGAAGCGGAATGGAAAGCAATATGTGTTTCTCCAATTATAACTATATTGATAAGAAGGATGCGGTAAAGTTCGTATCCGGCTCGATCAAGGATCTGGAAACAGCAAGAGACATTATTCATGAATGGGCATTGGATATCAAATCAAACGTCTATATCAGTCCGGTATACGGTAAGATCAATCCGGAGGATATCGTTGATTTTATGATCGAGAATGAAATGAATGGTGTAAAATTACAGTTACAGCTTCATAAGTATATCTGGGATCCGGAGATGCGCGGAGTGTAAAACGGATGAAACCGCAGGTATCGATATTAACATATTATTTGGATAATAGATTAAGAGTAATAAGAGAATGGAGTAGAAATGGCAATTGATAAAGAAGCAATAAAGGAGCATATACGTGGAATCCTTGTAGCACTTGGTGATGACCCTGACCGGGAAGGCTTAAAAGAGACACCGGACCGTGTTGCGCGAATGTATGAAGAAGTATTTGAGGGAATGAATTATACCAACGATGAGATTGCTGAGATGTTTGGCAAGACATTCAAAGAGGAAGATGCGGCACATACAAGTGATATGGTATTCGTAAAGGATATCGAGGTGTTCAGTTACTGCGAACATCATATGGCACTGATGTATGATATGAAGGTGTCAGTGGCATACATCCCACATGGCAGGGTCTTAGGACTCAGCAAGATCGCACGGATCGCAGACATGGTAGCGAAGCGGTTGCAGCTTCAGGAGCGGATCGGATCCGATATCGCATATGTGGTTGGAAAGGCAGCAGGCTCACCGGATGTAGCCGTATTGATCGAGGCCAATCATAGCTGCATGACAGCAAGGGGCATTAAGAAGCCGGGAACGAAGACCTATACAACGACGTTCCGTGGAGCATTTGAGAATGATGTGAATTTACAGAATAAAGTATTGATGATGAACCGATAGGAGGATATGAAAGATGCAGAATTTGAAGAACAGAGATGAAGCAGTTGTTGTATTCAGTGGTGGACAGGACAGTACGACCTGTCTGTTATGGGCACTTAAGAAGTATAAAAAAGTATACGCAGTATCATTTGACTATGGACAAAAGCATGTAAAAGAATTAGAATGTGCAAAGAAGATTGCTGAAAAATTTGGAGTAGAGCATCATATTCTGGATATGAGTCTGTTGAATCAGCTTGCACCAAATTCATTGACAAGAAGTGAGATGAAAGTAGACGAGAATGCGCCGGAGGTCGGTACACCGAATACATTTGTAGATGGAAGAAACATGGTATTCCTGACATTTGTAGCGATCTACGCAAAACAGAAGGGCGTCAGCGACATCATAACAGGTGTCAGCCAGAGTGATTTCTCCGGCTATCCTGACTGCAGAGATATTTTCATCAAATCATTGAATACAACACTGAATCTTGCGATGGACTATGAATTCGATATTATCACACCATTGATGTGGATCGATAAGATGGAGACATGGAAGCTGGCAGATGAACTCGGCGGACTTGATGTTATCAGAGATATGACACTTACTTGTTATAATGGTATTCCGGGTGAAGGATGCGGTCATTGTCCATCCTGTAAGCTCAGAAAAAAAGGATACGATCTTTACATGGAATATAAAAAGAATCACAATGCATAAAGCATAAGTCAGACGGGAACAGAGCAATCGGATAAATGTGTTCCTGTAAACAGTAATGAGGTATGAATATGAAGAAGATGCTGTTTATTGTAAATCCCAAAGCGGGACGAACAACTTTGAAGAATTGTCTTATAGATGTGATAGATGTCTTTTGCAAGAAAGAATATGAAGTCAGAATTTATCTGACACAGGGAGTCGGCGATGCTGCCCGTGTCGTAAAAGAAGAAGGAGAGAACTACGATGTGATCGTATGTGCCGGAGGTGACGGAACGCTTGGTAATACAGTCACAGGATTTATGGAATGTGGACTGAACCGGCCGCTTGGCTATATCCCATGTGGCTCGACAAATGATTATGCCAGAAGTCTTGAGATCCCGAAAGAAGCAATCGAGGCAGCAGAACAGCTTGTCACTGCCGCACCTTTTTCAGTAGATGTCGGAGAATTGAATAAGAATTATTTTGTCTATGTTGCAGCATTTGGCATATTCTCTGATACATCATATGCAACCCCTCAGAATATGAAGAATATTTTAGGACATGCGGCATATGTATTACAGGGTATGAAGAGTCTTGTAAATGTTCCCACATATAATCTGAAGATAGAATTTAATAACCAGACATATACCGGTGAGTTTATGTTCGGTATGATATCGAATTCAGTATCGGTCGGCGGATATAAAAGTCTGACCAGCCATGGAGTTGAATTCGACGATGGTTTATTTGAAGGAGTCCTGATTCGCAAGATCCAGAATCTTGCAGATCTCCAGAGAATCATCAATTCGCTGCTCCTTGGAAATACGAATGAGACCAATATGGTAGCATTCCGAACCAATCGTGTCGTGATCGAGAGCGAAGAACCGATCGCATGGACACTGGATGGAGAGTATGGCGGGGAGTATACCACATCCGAGATCTCTGTACATCGGAGAGCAGTTTCTCTGCTGGTATCACCGGAAGAAGAAAAAGAAGAAGTTAAGTAGTTCAAACTGAGTTGAAAGAAAGAGGTTTACAGTTATGGGTAAATATTTTGGAACAGATGGATTCAGAGGTGAGGCAAATAAGGATCTTACTGTACAGCACAGCTTCAAGGTCGGACGTTATCTTGGCTATTATTATGGCAAGAAGAATCCGGAAGGCAAGGCAAAGGTGGTTATCGGTAAGGATACCAGACGTTCAAGTTATATGTTTGAATATGCATTAGTTGCGGGCTTAACGGCAAGTGGTGCAGATGTATATCTGATGCATGTAACACCGACGCCAAGTGTTTCTTATATTGTCAGAACGGATGGCTTCGACTGTGGAATCATGATCTCGGCAAGCCACAATCCATACTATGACAATGGTATCAAGATCATCAATGGCATGGGTTACAAATTAGAGGCTGCGGTTGAAGAAGAGATCGAGCGTTATATCGATGGTGAGATTCCGGAGATTCCACTGGCTACAAAAGAAAATATCGGATGCACGATTGATTACTCTATGGGAAGAAACCGTTACATGGGATACCTGATGACGATCCCTACCCGATCCTTTAAGAATATGAGAGTTGGCCTGGACTGTGCAAATGGTGCAGCCTATCAGGTTGCAAAGGCAGTATTTGATGCACTCGGAGCAAAGACCTATGTAATCAATAATGATCCGGACGGAACCAATATCAATACAAATTGTGGATCTACCCATATTGAGGGACTGCAGAAGTTTGTAGTAGAAAAAGGACTGGATGTAGGATTTGCTTATGACGGTGATGCAGATCGTTGTCTGTGTGTTGATGATAAGGGTGAGTTAGTAGACGGAGATAAGATCCTGTATGTCTGCGGACGTTATATGAAGGAACGTGGAGAACTGAATAAGAATACCATCGTAACAACGATCATGTCAAACCTTGGCTTATATAAAGCACTGGATAAGAAGGGAATCTCCTATGATAAGACAGCAGTCGGTGACAAATATGTATTTGAATCCATGATGGAGCATGGATATTCTATCGGCGGCGAACAGTCAGGACATATCATCTTCTCCAAATATGCAACGACCGGAGATGGTGTATTGACGTCTTTGAAGATCATGGAAGTTATTCTGGAACGCAAATGTAAATTATCAGAGTGCTTCAAGAGCCTGACGATCTTCCCACAGCTTCTGGTAAATGTAAAGGTATCCAGTAAGGATGCGGTTATGAATGATCCGGATGTGCAGGCATTAAATCAGAAGATCGCAGAGGAGCTTGGTTCTGACGGAAGACTTCTTCTTCGCCAGAGCGGAACAGAACCGCTTATTCGTGTTATGGTAGAAGCAGAGAGTGATGAGCTCTGCAACAAATATGTATATCAGATGGTAGATCTGATCAAAGAGAAAGGTTATGCAATATAGAGAAAATGGCTGTTAATTTCCGGAATAATTTTTCACATTCCAACATTGACAGAAAAACAGAAAACGTATAAAGTCTTAGTGTGTTAAAAAATAAAATACGAGAGGCAAAACATGAACGAGAATATAAGATCCCATTATTTTGAGAATGATGACAAGATGCATGAAGAATGTGGTGTTTTCGGAATGTATGATTTTGACAACAATGATGTTGCAACCTCCATTTATTATGGATTGTTTGCATTGCAGCATCGAGGACAGGAGAGCTGTGGTATCGCAGTATCAGACACGGAAGGTCCCAAGGGGAAGGTAAGCTCCATGAAGGGCATGGGTCTGGTAAACGAGGTGTACACACCGGAATCCTTTGAGAAATTAAAAGGAAATATCGGTGTCGGACATGTCAGATATTCAACTGCCGGCGCGAGTACGATAGAAAATGCTCAGCCATTAGTCTTGAACTATGTAAAAGGTACACTTGGTCTTGCACACAACGGTAATCTGATCAATGCGCCGGAGCTTCGTAAGGAACTGGCACTTACAGGTGCGATCTTCCAGACGACGATCGACTCCGAGGTTATTGCTTATCATATCGCAAGAGAACGTGTGAACAGTGCAAGTGCCGAGGAAGCAGTTATGAAAGCACTCAGAAAAGTGAAGGGATCTTATTCACTTGTAGTAATGAGTCCAAGAAAGCTGATCGGAGCCAGAGATCCATTTGGATTCCGCCCGCTCTGTATCGGAAAACGTGATAATGCCTATATTCTTGCATCGGAAAGCTGTGCCCTTGATACGATCGGTGCAGAATTTATCCGTGATGTAGAGCCCGGAGAAGTCGTAACGATCTCACCGGAGTATGGTATTCAGTCCTATAAGGATATGTGTCAGGAGAAGCATGCAAGATGTATCTTTGAATATATCTATTTTGCCCGTCCGGATTCCGTATTTGACGGAATGGGAATCTATGAATCCCGACTGATCGCGGGAAGATGTCTTGCAAAGGACAGTCCGGTAGATGCAGATATGGTTGTAGGTGTTCCGGAATCGGGAAATGCAGCAGCTCAGGGATATTCACTGGAATCCGGCATTCCATACGGAACGGCATTTGTCAAGAATGGCTATGTCGGCAGAACATTCATCAAGCCACAGCAGAGCCAGAGAGAGTCCAGTGTCCGCGTGAAGTTAAATGTATTAAAAGAAGCGGTAAAGGGTAAGCGTATCATTATGATCGATGATTCCATTGTCAGAGGTACAACCTCAGACCGTATCGTAGGAATGCTTCGTGAGGCTGGCGCAAAGGAAGTTCATGTAAGGATCAGTTCGCCTCCGTTCTTATATCCTTGTTATTTTGGAACGGATATCCCGGACAGAGAGCAGTTGATCGCATATAACCGTTCGGTTGATGAGATCTGCAAGATCATCGGCGCCGATTCCCTTGCTTATCTTCGCAAGGAGCGGTTGCTAGAGATCTCCGGTGGAAGACAGTACTGCCACGGCTGCTTTACAGGGGAATATCCGATGGAGCCACCAAAGGAAGATATCCGCGGAGAACATGAGAATTTCAAACGCGGTGAAGATTCAAAAGTAAAATAAAGAAATACAGGAGAGGTAAAAATGAGTACAGACAGATACACAAGCCCATTCTGCGAGAGATATGCAAGTAAAGAAATGCAGTATATTTTCTCTCCGGATAAGAAGTTTAAGACATGGAGAAAATTATGGATCGCCCTTGCAGAAACGGAGTATGAACTCGGCCTTTCTGAAAACGGCAAGCCGGTTATCTCACAGGAGCAGATCAATGAGTTAAAGGCACATGCAGAGGACATCAATTATGATGTAGCAAAAGAGCGTGAGAAGATGGTTCGTCATGATGTTATGAGCCATGTATATGCATACGGCGTTCAGTGCCCAAAGGCTGCCGGCATCATCCATCTGGGAGCAACAAGCTGCTATGTTGGTGATAACACAGATGTTATCGTTATGACAGAGGCTATGAAGCTTGTCAGAAAGAAATTATTAAATGTGATCAACGAACTGTCCAAGTTCGCTATGGAATATAAAGATCTGCCGACACTGGCATTTACCCATTTCCAGCCTGCACAGCCAACAACTGTTGGTAAGCGTGCAACCTTATGGCTTCAGGAACTGATGTTGGATCTGTCTGATCTGGATTACATGATCGGTCAGCAGAAGCTCCTGGGATGTAAGGGAACAACAGGAACACAGGCAAGCTTCTTAGAGCTCTTTAACGGAGATCATGAGAAGGTTCGTCAGATCGATAAGAAGATCGCAGAGAAGATGGGATTTGAAGCATGCTATCCTGTATCAGGACAGACTTATTCCCGTAAGGTAGATTCCAGAGTGTTAAATGTACTTTCCGGTATCGCACAGAGTGCACATAAGTTCTCAAATGATATCCGTTTGTTACAGCACTTAAAAGAGATCGAGGAGCCATTTGAAAAGAACCAGATCGGTTCATCAGCAATGGCATATAAGAGAAATCCGATGAGAAGTGAGAGAATTGCATCTTTATCAAACTACGTTATGGCGGATGCATTAAATCCTGCATTTACAGCAGCAACACAGTGGTTTGAGAGAACACTGGATGATTCCGCAAATAAACGTGTATCTGTTCCGGAAGCATTCCTTGCAATCGACGGTATCTTAGACCTGTATCTGAATGTTGTAGATGGTCTGGTTGTATATGATAAGGTTATCTATCAGAGATTCATGAAGGAGATTCCGTTTATGGCAACTGAGAATATCATGATGGATGCTGTAAAACGTGGCGGCAATCGTCAGGAGCTGCATGAGCTTATCCGTGAATACTCCATGCAGGCAGGCGCAACTGTAAAGAAAGAGGGCAAGGAAAATAACCTTGTTGATCTGATCGCAGCAGATCCTGCATTTGGCATGACCAAGGAAGAGATCGAAGCCATCCTTGAGCCAAAGAACTTTGTCGGACGCGCACCGGAGCAGACCGAAGAATTCATCACAGAGGTTGTAAAGCCGGTACTTGATGCAAATAAAGACATACTTGGCATGACCGCTGAGATTAATGTATAAGAATTAGATTATATAATTGTTGGGACTATTGTTTTTAGAATTATTATTCAAAAGATAATAGTCCCAATATTTATATATGTATAGTAAAAAGAGGTGAATGGATGCCGATTACAAAAGAGTTTAAAACTATAGATGAGCAAATTTCAGGTCTTGTTGATCGAGGATTAAAATTTAAGGATAAAAAGAAAGCAGCGGAGATATTAAAGAGATATAACTATTTTGATGTTGTTAATGGCTTTGAGAGTATTTTATTAAAGAAAAACACGGTAGAAAAAACATATGAAAAGGTATATTTTGAGGATTTTAGAGATTTATATTTCTTTGACATGCAATTAAAGAAGTGTACTCTTTTTAAAATATTTGATATAGAGTCAAGACTAAGAACTTCAATTGCATATAATTTCGCTGAAGAATACTGTAGAACATCAGCTGATACAATGAACTATACTAATCCAGTTTATTATAAAGTTCCATGCTCAACAGATAAACATATGAAAAATATTTTCTCTACATTTGATTTATTTAGGACGACACAGTTATCACAAAGTGGAAGGGTAAAAAGGAAGTCTTTTATAGATGAGTTAAAAAAAGACAGAGATTATGTATGTCAGTATACAGAGCCGCCGTTTTGGGTTGTTATCAAGGCATTGCCGTTAGGAAGCTTATATTATACATTTGTATTTTTAGATGATACAGTTAAAACTAAGGTGTTAAGGGATTTTGGTTTTGAATTGTCGGAGGCAGCAGTATTTGAACAGGCATTATTCGTATTGAAAGAGGTAAGAAATCAATGTGCACATTTGGAACTCATAACACGTTTTAGGTTAAAACGGAAAGCAAATTTAAATTATATGAATGATATAACGATTAAAGCATCTTTATCTCATGATAAATTGAATTATTTGGATGTTGTAAAGATATTTGTGCTATTTGGTAATGTAGCGGATATAAAGAAAGTAGTTGCCATGTTTTATATAAAAATGGCAATAAAAGGAAGAAAAAATATTGCAGACAAGGCATTAGCAATGATGGGACGTAAAAAGTTTGACGTATGGATGAAAGTGAGAAAAAATGTTAATAAATAAATTGAAAAATATTGCATTTTTCTTTGATTTAGGTATAATAATAGTACGGTAAAGCTAGTGATTGAAAGCTAGTAGCCATGTATTTGGCGTAAAAGCATCCACATTTATGTGGATGCTTTTATTTTTTGTTTAAAAGAGAAATATATACTAACTTAATTACAGCAATTCCATCAGCTTCATAGCGGCGATGCTCATGCCACGTCTGCGGTCGCTGATGATGCACATGTTCCGCTTGGGGATGGGGTTCTTGAAACTTAACCGGAAGATCTCACCACGGTCAATATAGTCACCGGCAAAGTCTGCCACGATCGATCCGATTCCAAGGTTCCTCTTTGCAAACTGTGCGATCATATCACTGGTTGCAAGCTCGAATTCAGGGGTCAGCGTGACACCTTCATGTGCAAGAAACCGGTCAACATAGGCTCTTGTGCTGGTGTCATTTTCCAGACAGATGATCGGAAGCTTTTGCAGATCTTGATAGTCAAGAATTTTTCCTTTCAGATCGTTGAATCTTGGACCGGCTATAAAGATGTCTTCAATCTCCCGCGCGTTTCGAATCTCCATATTCGGATTCTGTGGGAGAGGAGTTGTAACGATACCGAAGTCAATGTTATTTGCAAATAAGTGATCGATCGTACTTGGGGTCGGTGCATTTGTTACATGTACTTTGATGCCGGGATAGAGCTGGTGGAAGCGTTCGAGATGCGGAAGCAGATAGAACTGGAGTGTCATATCACTGGCTCCGATCCGGATCTCACCGGTTTCTAAGTGCATCAGTCGGGCAAGCTGCTGTTCGCCCATGGAGATTGCCTCGTATCCTTCGGCTACATGTTTGTAGAGAAGTTCGCCTGCACCTGTCAGGGATACACCTTTTTTCGTCCGAATAAACAGGTTGATACCGATTGCCTGTTCTAAAGATTTGACTGCCTGACTGACAGCGGGCTGGGATACGCACAGCTCTTTGGCAGCAGCAGAGATGCTTGCTGTCTTTGCCACATAGTAGAAAATTTTATAATATTCATAATTAATATCCATAATCGAAGCTCCTGATCAATCGTTATATTGAAAGTGTAAACCGAACCAATGTATTTGTAAAGAATAAATATAAGTACACCTTATGCTATATATAATTAATATCGATTTTACTTATAATACATACATGCTATAATGTATAAGTAATTGAGTTCAATTCCGGAAGATGTTTCCGGAAAAATGCCATGAAAGCGAGGATAAAAATATGGTAAGAGCGGTTGTCGGAGCCAACTGGGGCGACGAAGGAAAAGGTAAAATAACAGATATGCTGGCGGAAACATCTGATATTATTGTCAGATTTCAGGGTGGTGCAAATGCAGGTCACACAATTGTAAATGACTATGGTAAATTTGCATTGCATACACTTCCGTCCGGTTGTTTCTATGATCATACAACAAGTGTTATCGGAAATGGTGTAGCATTAAATATCCCGGTTCTGTTCAAAGAGCTGAACAGCATCGTAGAAAAGGGAGTTCCAATGCCAAAGATCCTGATCTCAGACAGAGCACAGATGGTTATGCCGTATCATATTCTGTTTGATGAGTACGAGGAGGAGAGACTGGCCGGTAAGTCATTCGGATCTACAAAGTCAGGTATCGCACCATTCTATTCAGACAAATATGCAAAGATCGGTTTCCAGGTAAGCGAACTGTTTGACACAGAGGAAGAATTGAAGGATAAGATCAGCAGAGTTATCGCATCCAAGAATGTTCTGCTTGAGTATCTGTATAAGAAGCCACTTCTTACAGTAGATGAAGTATATGAAACATTGATGGAGTACAAGGCTATCGTAGAGCCATATGTATGTGATGTATCCGCATATCTCCATGAAGCGATCAAAGCAGGCAAGACAATTCTGTTAGAAGGTCAGCTCGGAACATTAAAGGATCCGGATCATGGTATTTACCCTATGGTTACATCATCATCCACACTGGCTGCTTATGGTGCAATCGGTGCCGGTATTCCTCCATATGAGATCAAGCAGATCGTAACAGTAGTAAAGGCATATTCAAGTGCTGTAGGCGCCGGTGAGTTCGTCAGCGAGATCTTCGGAGATGAAGCAGATGAGTTAAGACGTCGTGGTGGTGATGGCGGTGAGTACGGTGCAACAACCGGACGTCCAAGACGTATGGGTTGGTTCGACTGTGTAGCTTCCAAGTATGGCTGCCGTATGCAGGGAACAACAGATGTAGCATTTACCGTACTTGATGTACTGGGTTATCTGGATGAGATTCCTGTATGTGTCGGATACGATATCGATGGTGAAGTAACAACAGACTTCCCTACAACAGCTAAGTTAAAGAAAGCAAAGCCTGTATATGAGGTTCTGCCAGGATGGAAGACAGATATCCGTGGTATCAAGAACTACGAAGATCTTCCAGAGAACTGCAGAAACTACATTGAGTTCATTGAGAAACATATCGGATATCCGATCACTATGGTTTCAAACGGACCAAAGAGAACCGACATTATCTACAGAAATAAATAATAAATAAAAAGAAAAACCATACCGACAGCATATATATCTGGGTGAATAGGTAAATCACATAAAAAATATATATGCTGCCGGTATGGTTTTTTGATTATATAGAAAAATCTGTATTAGAATATATTATGCAAGGCTCTTTTGACAACGCTTCAGCATCGCCGGGGTCTCCTGACCGAACTTGCGGCGAAGACGTTTTACAACATAGATATAGGCAGGAATCAGGAAGATATCTGCAAATATCCATGCGAGCGGACTGCCGAGTGCTACAAAGACATAACCGAATTTTGGTACCAGGATAAAGCCTGCGATCGTACGGGCAACCATTTCACAGATACCTGCGATAACGGCAAAGGCGGAATAGCCGAGCCCCTGAATCATAAACCGGACGATATTTACAAGGGCAAGCAGGATGTAAGCTCCTGAGTTGCCAAGCAGGAAATAATATACAAGCTTGATGATCTCTGTCTCTTCTGCATCCAGGAAGAGCAGTGCCAGATTCTTGCCGAATAACAGGATAAATACAAATGCAAGAATCGCATAGGCAATACCGAGTTTGATACATGCCTTTAAGCCGGCATCCACACGATCCATTTTCTTAGCACCGACATTTTGTCCACCGTAGGTTGCCATTGTCGATCCCATGGCATCAAACGGACAGCAGAGGAACATGGAAATCTTTGTTCCGGCGGATACGGCAGCAATAACGGATTCACCCATCGAATTAACTGCAGCCTGAAGAATAACACTGCCAATCGCTGTAATCGAGTACTGAAGCCCCATCGGAACACCCATACCGCATAAGGTCAGACAGTGGCGCATACTAAATGCCCAGTCCTGTTTTGTAAAATGAAGATATCCGAGCTTCTTACACATATAGATCAGACAGCCGACACCGGAGATTGCCTGTGCAACAACGGTTGCAACAGCAGCACCGGCGACACCCATCGGACGAACTAACAGGATATCCAGTACGATATTTAACAGGGAGGATGCGATCAGACAGACAACAGGGGTTACACTGTCGCCGAGAGAACGCAGGATACCGGAAACCATATTATAAAGGAAGGTTGCAGGTATTCCCATAAATATAATAAATATGTAGATAAATGCCTGATCCAGGATGCTGTCCGGTGTCTTCATCCAGATCAGAATATTTCTGGTAAGAATTCCGACTGCAACTGTCATAACGGCAGCGAAGAAGATCGAAGCCCAGACACAGTTTGTAATGTACTTTTTCATATTATCAGTGTCTTTTGCTCCAAAGGCTTGAGCAACCGGGATGGCAAAACCATTGCAGATACCGATGCAGAAACCGAGTATCATAAAGTTGATCGATCCGGTTGAGCCGACGGCTGCAAGTGCATCGACACCCAGAAATTTACCAACGATGATCGTATCGACCATGTTATAAAATTGCTGGAATAAAAGCCCAAATAATAATGGCAGTCCAAAGTTCAAGATCAGTTTCATAGGATTGCCTTCAGTCAGATCCTTGGAACCGTTAATTTTTTTCAGTAAGTTTTTCAATGATTTTACCTCCTTGTTTATTTTCAGCGCATACTGGATATTACTTCTTTTTATAAGAAAAATCAATCTGGTAAAAATCATGTTTTTTGTCGGGGGTTTTAGTACAAAATGTCATGTTTACTCTGGCTTGCTTTTTATGACTGTAGAAAATATAATAGAGAACAGAAAATATACAGAAAGAACGAGGAAAACACATGCAGCATACCGTAAAGAAAAACAGAGCAACCAGAATTGCATACCGGATGGTTGGTGTATTTTTTGTTGTTATCGGAGCAGCATTTATCCTGTTGATGATCAAATCCCATGGCAGTACCGGTGGTCGTATTTTTAAGCTGGCATTTGGTCTTGCACTTGGAGTATACGGACTGGTGCTGGTGAAATCATCATTTCGAAAATCGGCATTTGATCTGACCTATCATTTTGAAGACGATGAACTGATCATAGAAAAGGGAAAGAAATCTTATCATACACCATATGAGAAGATTACAAATGTGAATCTGGTCATTCCGGATCCGCATTTGCCATATTACATATTGAAGATCGATATAGGAAAAGAGCAATTCGTACTGCCGTTCAGCGGAAAACGTGAGAAGTGCGATGCAATCTATTATCATTTATTAAAGAAGATGGGAATTTATCAGGAAAGTGAGACAGAAAGAAGGTAAATCATGAAAGAAAAAATCCTTGCGTTGCTTCGGACAAGTAGTGATTATATATCCGGTCAGGCGATCTGTGAGAAATTAGGTGTCTCAAGAACCGCTGTCTGGAAAAACATCAATGCCTTAAAGGCAGAAGGCTACATTATAGATGCTGTAAATAATAAAGGCTATCGGCTGGTCGGAGAGCCGGATATCGTTACGAAAGAGAAGATAGAGGCAGCGCTCACGACATCGGTGATCGGAAGAGAACTGTATTATTATGATGAGACGGATTCCACAAATATACGGGCAAAGCTTGCAGGAGAGACAGATGGAACACACGGAGCGTTGTTTGTTGCAAACGAACAGAATGCAGGACGAGGAAGAAGAGGAAGGGCATGGAGCACCCCGAAGGGAACCAGCATAGCCATGACATTTCTGCTCCGTCCGGATGTGCCGATCGAGAATGTATCCAGACTTACGATCCTTTCGGCACTTGCAACGGCGCGTGCTCTTGCCGATACAGCGGGCTTACAGGCACAGATCAAATGGCCGAATGATGTTGTAGTCGGCGGCAAGAAGATCTGTGGCATTCTTACAGAGATGAGTTCGGAAGGTATGGATATCAAATATGCAGTTGTAGGTATCGGCATCAATGTATCCATGATGGAATTTCCGGAAGAACTGGCAGATAAGGCGACATCGATCAAGCTGGAAAACGGAACCGGCTGTGACAGAAGCAAACTGGTCGCCAGTGTGGCAAATCATTTTGAAGAGCTGTATGACGCATTTGTCAAATGTCAGGATCTTCAGTTCATGCTGGATGAATATAATTCCATCCTTGTGAACAAGGATGAACAGGTCTATGTGATCGAAGGATATAACCGGACAGAATACACAGCCCTCGGACTTGCACCAAATGGAGGACTTCGTGTAAAGGATAAAGATGGACAGGAGTCGATCATTATATCCGGGGAAGTGTCCGTGCGCGGAATTTACGGATATGTGTAAAAAACTTTCAAAAAACTGGAAATAGCAACATTTTTCATGTATAATTCTAGGCGTGTATAAAAATAGGTAAGTAATTAGAACTATAATAAAAGAACATGGAGGAACGAGCAAGATGGAAAAAATTCAAATGACTACCCCTTTAGTAGAGATGGATGGAGATGAGATGACCAGGATTCTCTGGAAGATGATCAAGGATGAACTGATCTACCCATTTATCGATTTGAAATCCGAGTATTATGATCTGGGACTTGAATATAGAAATGAGACAAATGATCAGGTAACATTTGATTCCGCATATGCAACACAGAAGTATGGCGTAGCTGTTAAATGTGCAACGATCACACCAAATGCTGCACGTATGACAGAGTATGACCTGAAAGAAATGTGGAAGAGTCCAAATGGAACGATCCGTGCAATCCTCGACGGAACTGTATTCCGTACACCGATCATCGTAAAGGGCATTGAGCCATGTGTAAAGAACTGGAAGGCTCCTATCACAATCGCAAGACATGCATATGGTGATGTATATAAGAACGTAGAGATCAAGGTTCCGGGTGCCGGTAAGGCTGAACTGGTATTTACAGGTGCAGATGGTACAGTGATCAAAGAGACGATCCATGAATTCGACGGACCGGGTGTGATCCAGGGACAGCACAACATCAATAAGTCAATCGAAAGCTTTGCAAGATGCTGCTTCAACTATGCGCTGGATATCAAGCAGACAATCTGGTTTGCAACCAAGGATACGATCTCGAAGAAATACGACCATACATTCAAAGATATCTTCCAGGAGATCTTTGATAAAGAATACAAAGAGAAATTCGATGCAGCAGGTATTGAATATTTCTATACACTGATCGACGATGCGGTAGCAAGAGTAATGAAGTCCGAGGGTGGATTCATCTGGGCATGCAAGAACTACGATGGTGACGTAATGAGTGATATGATCTCATCCGCATTTGGTTCACTGGCCATGATGACATCTGTACTGGTTTCTCCGGATGGAAAGTATGAGTACGAAGCCGCACACGGAACAGTTCAGAGACACTACTACAAGCACTTAAAGGGTGAAGAAACATCCACAAACTCTGTTGCAACAATCTTTGCATGGACAGGTGCACTTAGAAAACGTGGTGAACTGGATGGCATCGACGCTCTGGTTGATTTCGCAAACAAGCTTGAGAAAGCGACGATCGCAACGATCGAATCCGGAAAGATGACAAAGGATCTTGCACTTATCACAACCCTTGAGAATCCAACTGTATTAAACAGCGAGAACTTCATCAAGGCAATCCGTGAGACCTTAGAGGGCATGTTATAAAATAACTATAAAAATGTTGTTTTTATAATATGATTTGAGTATAATAAATATAAGAATAGAGATATTCTCGATGAAAGAGCATCGTAAAAAGTTGGGCTGCAAATGGAGCAGGGTAAAAAATCCATTTCATTAGATATCTTAATTGATATCGAGCCGTGCAATCAGGATATGGTTGTAGTCCACGTGGGGGACTTAATGATTTCCACGCCGATTTAGATATCTTAACTGGATATCGAGGCTGACAACCAGCATAAAACTCTTTATGAAGAATACAAAGAGGAGTGTGGTTTTCATCACACTCCTCTTTGCATATGATGAGGTGTGAATGGCTACAAAGACAGAAAAGAAAAATAAAATACGACAGGGAATAATAGAATCGGCTGAAATATACAGTAAAATGTTAGCGGGTAAAGTATTTTTATATGTATATGGTGAAGAATATTTTGAGGTATCCTTTCCGGTGGATCATTTTCTTCACTTGACCGGAGTAGAAACAAACTTATCAGCCGGAGAATTTTATAAGAATGCGAAAAGAAGAAAGCTTACCAATAATCAGTTTTATTTTGATGCAAGGCACCCGTTTGCTAATGTAAAAAAGAAAATACCGTGTTTAAAGAGATTGCCAGAATTGACAAATGATACGGTATGTATTCTTAAAGATCTGAAGACTATTACGATTGTATATAAATTGAGTGTAACAAATCTGGAATTCACATTAGGCTTAATAGAGAGTAAAGATCAACAAGAAAAAAACAAAAAGACTTATTTCTTCCTATGTCATTGAGAGTAGAAGATTCATCAATAGAAAGAAGTAATGGTGGAGACATAGTCGATTTTATATTTGCAAAAGAAGCGTGTATTGATAAATATAATAAAATATTAGTATCAGATAAGAATAAAACTATTCCGGATTGTGTGAAGCATTTAATAAATAGTGAATTATATAACTTGAGATAAATAGAATATAAGACATAAAAAGGAAGGTGGAATGCCTTCCTTTTTATGTAGACTTGCAAACAACGGAGTTATGTGGTACACTCTAACTAATTTTGTGGTACTATAAATAATAGTAGGCAATTGCGAAAACAATAGTCTGAATGTTGTTTGGATACTTTGACTTACTAATACAGGGGCATTTGAGGTCGCCGGTCCTTAGATGGCGCATAAGCGGCATCTTAGTACCGCTGCAGACCGAAACGAGCGAAAGCGTCCCCTGATTGGTAAGGTCAAAAGTATCCAAACATAGTAAAGAGTAGTATTGCAATTGCCTAATAAAACCCAGACAAGGAGACATACCATGGTTATTACAGACGAAACAATCGATTATGTAGGTATTCTGGCGAAGCTTGAGCTTTCCGATGAGGAGAAGGAGCAGGCAAAGAAAGATATGTCAGATATGCTTGACTATGTAAGTAAGTTAAACGAACTGGACACTGAGAATGTGGAAGCAATGAGCCATACATTTTCTTATAATAATGTATTCCGTGAAGATGAAGTAACAAATGGCGATGACAGAGAGAATATGCTGTCAAATGCACCGGAGCAGAAAGATGGCTGCTATAAGGTGCCAAGAACATTTGATTAGGAGGTAACGGACATTGGATATGATGAGTATGACAGCAGTAGAGCTTGGAAAGAAGATCAAGGCCGGAGAGATCTCCGTTATGGAAGCAACCAAAGCCTGCATCGAGAATATAAAGACATACGACAAAGAATATAACTGTTTTATCACCGTAGATGAAGAAGGTGCATTCAAACAGGCAGAAGAAATACAGAAGAAGATCGACAGCGGCGAGCTGACAGGCCCGCTGGCAGGTGTGCCGATCGCGATCAAGGATAATATGTGTCAGAACGGTGTACTTACCACCTGCGCATCCAAAATCTTATCAAACTTCGTACCGACCTATACATCAGATGCTGTTGTGAAATTAATGGAAGCAGGAGCCGTGATCGTAGGTAAGACAAATATGGATGAGTTCGCAATGGGAAGTACAACCGAGACTTCTTATTATGGCGAGACAAAGAATCCATGGGATACAAATAAAGTTCCGGGTGGTTCTTCCGGTGGATCAGCAGCCGCTGTTGCAGCAGAAGAAGTACCGTGTGCACTCGGTTCCGATACCGGTGGATCGATCCGTCAGCCGGCAGCATTTTGTGGTGTAACAGGAATCAAGCCAACTTACGGCAGAGTATCCAGATACGGTCTGGTTGCATATGGTTCATCTCTTGACCAGATCGGACCACTTGCAAAGGATGTAACAGACTGTGCAACGATATTAGAGATCATTTCCCAGTATGATAAGAAAGATTCTACATCTGTAGAACGTACGGATAATGATTTTACAAGCGCATTAAAGGACGATGCAAAAGGTATGCGCATCGGACTTCCAAAGGACTATTTCACAGAAGGACTGGATCCTGAGATCAAGGATGCTGTGTACCATGTAGCTGAAGTGTTAAAAGAAAAAGGTGCGATCGTGGAAGAATTTGACCTTGGTATGGTAGAATATGCAATTCCTGCATATTATATCATTGCATCCGCAGAGGCAAGCTCGAATCTGGAACGTTTCGACGGCGTAAAATACGGCTATCGTACAGCAGAGTACACAGACCTTCACAACATGTATAAGAAGACACGTTCCGAAGGCTTCGGCGCAGAAGTAAAGAGACGTATCATGTTAGGCTCCTTTACCCTGTCATCCGGTTACTATGATGCATACTATGTAAAAGCACTTAAGGTAAAAGCCCTGATCAAACAGGCTTATGATAAAGCATTTGCAAAATACGATATTATCCTCGGTCCGGTTGCACCTACAACTGCACTGACCATGGGTGAATCCTTATCCGATCCGATCAAGATGTATCTGGGCGATGTATACACCGTTCCGGTTAACCTTGCAGGACTTCCGGGTATTTCCCTTCCATGCGGGTACGACAAAGACGGCATGCCGATCGGTGTCCAGATGGTAGGAGATGCATTTAACGAGAAAGCAATCATTCAGGCGGCATATGCATTTGAGCAGACAAGAGAGTACAAGCAGCCTGCCGCTGTAGCAGAAAGGGGTCTGTAAGATGAGTAAAGTATACGAAACCGTGATTGGTCTGGAGGTTCATGTAGAGCTTGCGACAAAGACGAAGATATTCTGCGGCTGCAGTACCGCATTTGGTGGTGCACCGAATACACATACATGTCCGGTCTGTACCGGTATGCCGGGTTCCCTTCCGGTACTGAATAAAGGGGTAGTAGAAAAAGCAGTTGCTGTCGGTCTTGCAACCAACTGTACGATCACACAGAACTGTAAATTTGATCGTAAGAATTATTTCTATCCGGATAACCCACAGAACTATCAGATCTCTCAGTTGTACTACCCAATCTGCAGAAACGGAAAGGTAGAGATCGAAGTAGAGGGCAAGAAGAAATTCGTAAGGATTCATGAGATCCATATGGAAGAGGATGCAGGTAAACTGGTACATGATCCATATACAGACAGTTCACTGGTCGATTTCAACCGTTCCGGTGTACCTCTGATCGAGATCGTATCTGAGCCGGATATGCGTTCTGCGGAAGAAGTAATTGCTTATCTTGAGAAATTACGTCTGATCATCCAGTATCTCGGAGCATCAGACTGTAAGTTAAATGAAGGTTCGATGCGTGCCGATGTCAACCTGTCTGTTCGTGAAGTTGGAGCAGAAGAATTCGGAACAAGAACAGAGACAAAGAACCTGAACTCATTCAAGGCTATCGCCCATGCGATCGAGAATGAGAGAGAACGTCAGATCGATCTGATCGAAGCAGGCGAAAAGGTTGTACAGGAGACCAGAAGATGGGATGATACCAAGGAATATTCATATCCGATGCGTTCCAAAGAGGATGCACAGGATTACCGTTATTTCCCTGATCCTGACCTTGTACCGGTACAGATCAGTGACGAGTGGATGGAGGAGATCCGAAGCCGTCAGCCGGAATTCCGGGATGAGAAGAAGATCCGGTATAAAGAAGAGTATGATATCCCAGACTATGATATAGATATCATTACAAATACAAAGAAGATGGCAGACCTTTTCGAGGAGACGATCGCTCTCGGAGCAAATCCGAAGAAGGTATCCAACTGGCTGATGGGAGAGACCATGCGTCTGATGAAAGAACATTCCATCGATGCAGATGAGCTGTCATTCAGCGCAGAGCACCTTGCAAAGCTGATACAGATGGTAGATGCGAAAGCCATCAACAGCAATGTCGCAAAGGAAGTATTTGAGAAGATATTTACAGATGATATCGAACCGGAAATCTATGTAAAAGAACATGGACTCGCCACCGTCAATGATGAGGGTGCACTCCGTAAGGTCGTAGAAGAAGTTATTGCCAATAATCCAAAAGCAATCGAAGACTTCCGTGGCGGAAAAGAAAAAGCACTTGGCGCATTGGTTGGACAGACCATGAAAGCAATGAAGGGCAAGGCAGATCCGGCATCCGTAAACCAGATGCTCCGTGAACTGTTAAAATAATCGATACCAATAGAAAAAAATGAAGAGAAAGCAGGTGGCATATCCACCTGATGACCACCTCTCATGGTGGGATGGAGATTGATATGGAAGAAACCAGACATGTGAGAAAGAGAGACATTTACAAACGTATTATCACATTTTCGGAAGGCGTGCTTTTGTTAGCTGCGGAAGTACTGCTGTTTGCAAGAATGTGGTATACCGAATATGCAGATAATACTCAGGCGATCCAGATTCCGTTCTGGAACAAAGGTAACTGGGCGGTAATCGGTATGTATGCGGTTATCATTTATCTGTTTACGAAGTTGTATGGCGGTTATAAAGTAGGCTTCCTCCGGGTGATGGATGTTCTCTTTTCACAGATATTATCATTGGTCTGTGCAAATATCGTAGGTTATGTCGAGCTGTGTATCATTGCCCGTAATTATCTGCCGGCACTGAACATGATCGAGCTTACATTCTTAGAGATTATAGTTATATTTATATGGGTATTTGTCTGCAGGATGATGTACCGTAAGTTTTATCCTCCAAGACATTTACTGCTTGTCTACGGATATAAGACACCGACCGAATTCATTGATAAGATCAATGCCAGAAAAGACAAATACATCATTGCTGACCGTATTCATGTCAGTGAAGGTGAGAAAGCATTAAAAGAAAAAATCTTACAGTACGATGGTGTTATTCTTTGTGAGACAAAGGCATATATCAGAAACGAATTGGTAAAATACTGCTTCGAGCATTCGATCCGTTCGTATGTGGTACCGAAGTTATCGGATATCATTATCTTAGGAGCAGAACCGATCCATTTGTTTGATACACCGTTATTATTATCCAGAAACCAGGGACTGACAGGAGAAGATATGATCTTCAAGCGTCTGATGGATATCATCGTATCCCTGATCATGATCATTATCTTTTCACCGTTTATGATCCTGATCGCACTTGCGATCAAGCTCTATGACAGAGGCCCTGTATTCTATAAACAGAATCGTCTGACCTTAAATGGAAGGGTATTCAAGATCATGAAATTCAGAAGTATGCGGATGGACTCCGAGGAACATGGCGCACAGCTTGCAAGAAAGCATGATGACAGAATCACACCGGTTGGCCGTGTGATTCGTGCTACACACTTAGACGAGCTGCCACAGCTCTTTAATATCTTAAAGGGCGATATGTCAGTCGTGGGTCCTAGACCGGAACGTCCGGAGATCGCAGCACAGTACAGGGAGACCTTCCCGGAATTCGATTATCGTCTGAAGATGAAAGCCGGACTTACCGGATATGCGCAGGTCTATGGTAAATATAACACCACACCGAGAGATAAGGTGAAGCTTGACCTGACATATTATGAGCAGTATTCCTTATGGCTGGATCTGAAGCTGATCCTGCTGACCTTCAAGATATTATTCCAGAAGGAGAATACAGAGGGAATCGATGCAAATCAGACGACAGCGATCCGTGAAGACAGGACAAAGAAAACAGGCATCAAGCATCCGCATGATGAAGCCGAGGATGCCTTCTATAGTGTAGAGGAAAAGAAATAAATGAAACCAGAAGTATCCGTGATCATTCCGGCATATAATTGCAGCAGAACAATTAAACAGGCAATCGATTCCGCACTTTGTCAGGATGTGATATCAGAGATCATAGTGATCAACGACTGTTCACCGGAGAATCTGACGGAGTGTCTGGCAGAATATAAAAGCAATCCACAGGTTAGACTATATAAGAATGAAACCAATCTTGGTGTAGCAGCAACGAGAAATAAGGGCGTACAGCTTGCAGAGGGTGAATATGTAGCATTCTTAGATTCCGATGATATCTGGCGGCCGGGAAAGCTCTCAAAGCAGCTTGCTGTTATGAAGAAGACCGGAGTGGTATTATCCTCAACTGCCAGAGAACTGATGGAAGAGGACGGAACCCATACCGGACGGATCTTACCGGTACCGGAGAACATCACTTACAAGATGCTACTGTATGGGAATGTGATCAACTGCTCATCCGTAGTGATGAAGCGAGAGGTGGCAGCAGAGTTCCCGATGGGGGATGATGATGCTCACGAGGATTATATCTGCTGGCTGCAAATCCTTAAGAAATACGGGGAGGCAGCAGGCATCAATGAACCGTTACTGCTTTACCGGATGGTGAAGAACAGTAAATCAGGTTCCAAATTACATTCTGCAAAGATGACATATCAGGTATACCGGAAGATGGGATTTGGAACAGTGAAGTCACTTGGATATTTTGCAGGATATGCGATACATGGAGTAAAGAAGTATTTTCTTTAAATAAAAAGAAACGGAGCAGGGAGATGGCAGAGGAAATCAAGAGAGGTCCGGGAAGACCGACCGATAAACGGAAAGACACAATTCTGAGACTAAGAATCGACACAGATACACATGAACTGCTTTCAAAGTATGCAAAGCAAAAAGGTGTATCCATGTCGGAAATCGTCAGAGAGGCAGTCTACGGTATCGTAAAACAGGCGAACATAGAAGAATAAGACTGTCAGACAGGAGAACGTTGACCATGGAAACAAATAAGGAAGGGGATGTGACACTATCTGTCGTCATGCCCGCCTATAATGAAGGAACACATATAACAGATAATCTGCTTGAAACCAGCAGGGTGTTGTCCGGTTTCGTCAAACGGTATGAGATCATAGCAGTTGACGACGGAAGTGCAGATAATACCGCAGAGTGTATTCACCGGGCAGAAATGCAGGATACCCATATCAGGGGGATCTCGTATCAGCCGAATGGTGGAAAAGGACATGCTATCCGGACAGGAATCGCAGCAGCAGAGGGACGATACATCGCATTTCTGGATTCCGATCTGGAACTGCCACCGATCCTGCTGAAACGATTCTTAAAGGATATGAAGGAGCAGGATGCCGATATCGTGATCGGTTCCAAGCTGCATCCGGAGTCGAAGCTCCATTATCCGATGCTGCGTAAGATCATGAGCTATGGATATTATCTGATGTTAAAGATGATGTTCCATCTGAACACCCACGATACACAGACCGGTATCAAGCTATTCAAAAAAGAAGTGATCAAACCAATCGTCGGCCAGATGCAGGCGGAAGGATATGCATTTGATATCGAGATTCTTGCCATGGCAGCAAAGGATGGCAGAAAGATCTGCGAAGCTCCGATCGAACTGAACTACAGCCGGGATGACAGCAAGGGCGGAAGAAGGATTGGATTAAAGGATGTATTCAAAGTGTTTGGTGAGACGGTTGCGGTGAAGAAACGAGTTAAAAATTATAGATAGTGTGAAATGAGGGAAAATTATATGACATATGAAAACGCTTTAGAAGTGTTGAAAAAGTACGGGCAGGAGCATGTGCTTGCCTATTATGATGAATTAAACGATGAGGAGAAGCAGAGCCTGCTTTCCCAGATTGAAGAGATCGACTTCTCTATATTTGATGTATTAAAAGAGAAAGAATCAGACGGTAAGGAAGGAATGATCACACCAACAGAGGTTTTGACACTTGACACGATCAAGGACTATGAATTTGCCTATAAGGTGCTTGGTGAAACGGCAATCCAGAAGGGTCAGCTTGCCCTTGTAATGCTTGCCGGAGGTCAGGGAACAAGACTTGGATTTGACGGACCGAAGGGCACATACAATATCGGGTTGACGAGAGAGCTCTATATATTCGAATGTCAGGTGAAAACGATCCTGACTGTTGTGAGGACACTTGGACGATGGATCCATCTCTATATCATGACCAGTGATAAGAACTACGAAGCAACGACATCCTTCTTTGCAGAGCATAAGAATTTTGGATATAAGGAGGAGTATCTGCATTTCTTCAAACAGGAGCTGGTACCATCCGTTGATTTTAATGGAAAGATATTGATGGAAGCACCATCAAAGATCTGCCTGTCACCAAATGGAAATGGTGGCTGGTTCTCATCCATGAAACGGGCAGGACTGGTAGAACAGCTTGATAAAGAGGGCATCCGATATATCAATGTATTTGCCGTGGACAATGTGTTACAGAAGATTGCAGATCCGGTATTCCTTGGTTCGATGATGATGGAAGATTATCAGTCGGCGGCAAAAGTCGTAAAGAAAGCAGATCCATATGAACGGGTAGGGGTGTTGTGCAAGAAAGACAACAAGCCTTACATAGTAGAATATTATGAATTGTCGGATGAGATGCGGTATGAGAAAACGGTTATGGGCGAGTATGCTTATAATTATGGAGTGATCTTAAATTATATCTTCCCGGTTAATCAGTTAAAACAGCTTTTGAATCAGAAAATGCCGCTTCATATGGCAAAGAAGGTTATTCCTTATATGAATGAGAATCGGGAACTGGTGAAACCAACGGAGCCGAATGGTTATAAGTTTGAAACGCTTGCGCTTGATATGCTCCAATTCATGAACGACTGTTTGCCATTTGAAGTTATCAGAGAGTATGAATTTGCACCGATCAAGAATGCAGAAGGTGTGGATTCGCCGGAAACGGCCAGAGAGCTGTTAAAGAAGAATGGATATAAGCTGTAGAACTTTGTCAAATACTTTGGAAAAATTGCCTAAAATAACAGTATTATTTTCAGAAATTTCTACATTCAACTTAAGCCTGGAAAATTGACTTTTAATAAAAATTGAATTATAGTTGTTAGTGGTTAAGAAGCGTTAAGGATTTCTAAGCCATTAACAACTATATTTATATAGCTTGACTTGATAAAGATACATGATGAACACATTTATGAGGGAAATGAGGGAATAGAATGTATAGAAAAGAGCCTCAGGGCTGGTTAAAGCATCTTGATTTTACAGTGCTGAATCTGATAGCACTGCATGCATCTTATTGTATGGCGTATTTTATACGGATGGGAACAGAGAATCCGTATCATAGTAAGTTATATCGGACAATAGCCGTACTTCTGACATTATTTCAATTATTAGTTACCATAGTATGTCATATATATAAAGGCGTATTGAAACGGGGACATTTCCGTGAAGCAATCGCATCCGTGAAGCAGTCTGTACTGGTTGTACTTCTGGCAGTATTCGTTCTGTTCATGATGAAAATGGGTGCGGCCTATTCCAGAAAGGTTATGGCTTTGTTTGGCATGATTTATCTGGTCATAGGTTATGTGGTCACACTTCTCTGGAAGGAATATATACGAAGACATCGTGTGGCAAAGAAATCTATTGTGATCGTGACAGTCAAAGAATATCTGGATGCGTTGCTTGCAGAAATGGATACAGAATACTATAATCTGTATCGGGTTGCAGGTATAGTATTATTAGATGCAACTGAGGATGAGGCAGAAAGCTATAATACAGAATATACGGATCTGGAGCTTGGTATATATGCATATACAGATGAAGTTCTGGAGCAGATCATGCATGGCTGGGTAGATGAGGTCTATGTGAATATACCATTTGAGAGGCATATCCCTGAAAATCTTCTGGGACAACTCGCAGATATGGGGATTACGGTTCATGTACGTGTCCGTGTTCCGGCAGAGCTTTCCGATTATCAGTATGTATTCGATAAACAGCTTGGTCATCATGTACTGACCGTCAGCACTACATATATAACAACGTATCAGGCATTTGTGAAGCGTGCAATCGATATCCTTGGAGGAATTGTAGGATGTATCTTTACAGGTATCCTTACGATCATTCTTGCACCATGTATCTATATCGCATCACCGGGACCGATCTTCTTCTCCCAGTACCGTATCGGTAAGAATGGCAAGAAGTTCAAGATTTATAAATTCCGAAGTATGTATATGGATGCTGAAGCACGAAAAGCAGAGCTGATGGAGCAGAATCAGGTTAAGGATGGCATGATGTTCAAGATGGAATATGATCCGCGAATCATTGGCTGCAAGAAGCTGCCGGATGGTACGATCAAGAAGGGCATCGGAAACCGGATCCGTGACTGGTCACTCGATGAATTCCCGCAGTTCTTCAATGTGTTAAAGGGTGATATGAGTCTGATCGGAACCAGACCGCCAACAGAGGACGAATGGGAGAAGTATTCCGCCCATCATAGAGGACGTATGGCGATCAAACCGGGTATCACAGGACTCTGGCAAGTCAGCGGAAGAAGTAATATCACGGATTTCGATGAGGTTGTAAGATTAGACCGTAAGTATATCGATGAATGGAGTCTTGTAAACGATATCAAGATACTGTTCAAGACAGTGGGTGTTGTGTTGAAGGGTGAAGGATCGATGTGATATTGGTTTGGATATAATGAAATTTTAAGGGAAAACTTAGCTGACTAGGAGCAGCAAAAGGAAAAAGAAATACTATCTGTGAAGAGCAGATGTGTACATAGATATGAAGATACTTTTAAGGGATTGGTTCGAGAAGGACCAGAGGAGTAAATAAATGATTATTACACAGACACCTTTCCGTATGTCTTTTTTTGGCGGTGGAACAGATATGGAAAGCTTTTTTAAAGAACATGGCGGTGCCGTTTTGTCTACCACATTTGATAAATATTGTTACGTGAACGTTAGACACCTGCCACGTTTCTTTGATTACTCTACTGAGTTATCTTATTCAAAAACTGAGCGTGTGACAAATATCGATGACATTCAACATCCTGCAATTCGCAATGCGATGAAGATGCTAGACATGCACGAAATTCGTCTTACATATGAAGCTGATCTCCCAGCACGTTCCGGGTTAGGAACATCAAGTTCTTTTGCAGTAGGAATGCTGAATGCCTTTTATGCGCTAAAAGGAAAATATGCTGATAAGAAAAAATTGGCAGATGAAGCAATTTATCTGGAGCGAAATCTGTGTCAGGAAGCAGGTGGCTGGCAGGATCAGATTGCAGCATCATTTGGTGGATTTAATCGTATCAACTTTAATGCGGATGGATATGAAGTCCTACCTATGATCATTTCACCTGAGAGAAAGAAGCAACTAAATCAAAATTTAATGATGTTCTTTACTGGTTTTACTCGCTTTTCTTCTGACGTTCAGAAAGTAAATGCCTCAGGTAAGGTTGATAAAACAGGACAGTTAAAAGAAATGCTGTCTTTAGTTGACGATGCAGAGAGAGTTCTGACAGATAAGGAAAAGAATCTTGATGATTTCGGTAGGTTGTTGGATCACACATGGAAGTTGAAACGTCAAACGGGATCAGCGGTGTCCACAAATAGCATTGATGAACTTTATGCAAAAGGAATGGCTGCTGGTGCTTTGGGCGGAAAACTTCTTGGTGCCGGCGGTGGTGGATTCCTTGTATTCTATGTACAGCCGGAACGACAGGATGCTGTTCGTTGGGCGATGCGCGACCTACTCTATATTCCGTTCAAATTTGAAGATAGTGGAACGCGTATAATCCATTATACACCGGAAGACTATACACCGAAGGATTAGAGACATGAAAGTAGTGATTATGGCAGGCGGGAAAGGCACTCGTATTTCCTCTGTAACGAGTGATATTCCTAAGCCGATGATAAAAATTGAAGGCATTCCGGTATTGGAACGAGAAATCAAATGTCTGAAAGATCAGGGATTTGATGACATTATTATGACGGTAAGTCACTTGGGAAATATTATTATGGATTACTTTGGTGACGGTTCTGGAAACTCTCCGGCAACAGGAAAGCCGTTTGGTGTACATATTGAGTACTATTTTGAAAAAGAGCCACTCGGCAATGCAGGTGCGCTGTTCAAAATAAAAGATAAGCTGACATCTGATTTTTTGCTTCTAAATGCAGATGCGATGTTTGATGTGGATTTTAACCGCTTTGTTGCTTTTCACCGGAAACGTGGCGGATTGGTTACACTTTTTACGCATCCGAATAGTCATCCCTATGATAGCGGACTAATTGTCGCGGATAAAAATGGCACAGTCGAAAAGTGGTTGACCAAGGAAGATGCACGGCCACAGTACTACAAAAATCGTGTGAATGCAGGTTTACATGTTATTAATCCTAAAGTACTGGAGTTTTCCGGTATTGATGCAGATTTAATAGGTAAAAATGGCGCAAATGGTAAACCGGTAAAAGTCGATTTGGATCGTCAGTTATTGAAACCATTAGCGGGGACAGGAAAGATGTTCTGTTATGACAGTCCAGAGTATGTCAAAGACATGGGCACTCCAGAGAGGTATTACTCTGTATGTGCAGATTATAAAGAGGGCAGAGTCTCTGGAAAAAATCTGAAAAACAAACAAAAGGCGGTATTTCTTGACCGAGACGGTACTATCAATAAATATGTTGGGTTTCTTAGAAAGATAGATGATTTTGAATTGATTGATGGCGTTGCGACGGCAATCCGTAAGATTAATGAATCTGGTTATCTAGCAATTGTTGTGACAAATCAGCCGGTTATTGCCCGTGGAGAAGTGTCTTTTGATGAACTTGAAGAAATCCACAATAAGATGGAAACACTCCTTGGAAAAGAAGGCGCATATTTGGATGCCATTTATTATTGCCCGCATCACCCTCATAAGGGATATGAAGGTGAGTGCCCGGAACTGAAGATTGAATGTGACTGTCGTAAACCGAAGCCAGGAATGCTGTTGAAAGCAGCAGAAGATTATAACATTGATTTGTCACAGTCGTGGATGATTGGCGATGGGGAAAACGATGTTAAAGCTGGCATCAATGCTGGATGCAAGACTGTGCTTTTAAGCGGAGTTGATGAAAACTATGGTCAGATGGTTACGGTTAAATCGCTATCTTCATTTGTAAATTCAGGTATGAAGTGAGGAGAGAAATGAACATATTGTGGAAGTGGGCACATGCTCTCATTAATCGAGATGGAGGAGTGCTACAGAAGATAGGAAGATTCTTAGATATTCTAGAACACATACTCTTTGCAAATTCAATCAGTGCTAAAGCTTCAATAGGTGCAGGAACCTATTTTTACCATAGAGGACTTGGTTGTGTTGTGCATCCCAAATGCATAATTGGCGAAAAATGTACTATTTTTCAACATGTAACATTAGGTAGCAAGTGGTCAGGAGGAATTAATGAGGGTGGTGCACCTGTAATTGGAAATCATGTGATGATAGGAGTTGGTGCATGTGTATTAGGCAATGTGACAATCGGTGACAATACGGTTATTGGTGCTAACGCCGTAGTGACACATGACGTTCCTCCAAATGTCGTTGTTGCTGGTAATCCTTCCAGAATAATTAAGGAGAAATCGAATGAATGAGATTGAGATACTTGTAAAAAGATATCCTGAACTTTTAGTGGCAAAAGATGATATTTTGAAGGCATATAAAGTTCTTAGAGACTGCTATGGTTGCGGTGGAAAGCTGCTGATTGCTGGCAATGGTGGATCAGCTGCAGATGCGGAACACATTGTTGGCGAATTAATGAAAGGCTTCAAACTCCCTCGAAAACCAGACGCAGATTTCGCAGATAAACTTGTTAAGGAAAATAAGGAGCTTGGAACTGTTCTTGTAGAAAACCTGCAAGGTGCGCTTCCTGCTATTGCACTGGATGGACATCCGGCGTTATCTACTGCGTACATGAATGATTGCGAACCGCTTCTGTGTTTTGCACAGCAGGTAAATGGCTATGGCAAGACCGGGGATGTGTTTCTTGGCATTTCGACAAGTGGAAACAGTAAAAATGTTTTGTATGCAGCGACGACTGCTCATGCCAAAGGAATGAAGGTGATTGGCCTGACCGGTGCAAAGGACAGTAAGTTAGCGCAGATGAGTGATGTGTGTATCAAAGTTCCACAGACTGAGACATATATGATTCAGGAATTGCATCTTCCTGTTTACCATTGTCTGTGTCTGATGCTAGAGAATGAATTTTTTGGAGAAATTAAGGATGAGTAAAGAAAAAACAATATTATTTATAATGCCAAGACTTCCATTTCCGGCATCTTCTGGCAGAAAGACATCTTTATATCATTATTGCAGAATTTTATCAGAAGAATTGGGTTATCGATTGGTTGTCGCTGCATTTTTGGAGAGCAGTGATGATCCTACACAAAAACCGGAATTTATTGATAAATTAATCGTCCTACCAAAAGCGTCTGCAAAAAGCCGCATATTGGGAATTGTAAAAGATTCTATTATCTTGCATGCAAAACCGATGCAGGTAGCATTGTACTGGAGTCCTGAAGCAAAAAAGATGGTAGATGAACTTGTTGAAAAAGAACATCCAAAATACGTAATTGGAGACATGGTTCGCAGTACTGAATACATAAGAGACATAGATTCTTTTAGAATTGCAGATCTGGATGATAGAATTTCGTTGCGCTACAAAAGACAGTTAGACAATGACATTGATGGAATAAATCCATACGGGGCATTTCTTTATACTGTGCCGAAAGTTCTCCGAGCAATAATGCTGGTCAAACCTTTGAAATTAGCAGTAATGAAGAATGAGGTTGCTTTGTTGGAAAAATATGAAAAAGAAATTGGACAGATATGTGAAAAAACAGTATTTGTCGCAGAAAAAGAGGCCTATGAATTTAATCAGGAATTAAAACAAGACAAAGCGGTTGCAGTTCCGATAGGTGTGGATGTGGATTATTTCTATTACCGCGAACCTAAGGCAACAAAAAACATAGTCGGCTTTTTGGGAGCAATGAGTGTAGCACACAATGAAAATGCAGTCCGACATTTTATTTCAGAAATCCTACCAATTGTTTTGCAAAAGGTTCCGGATACAGTGTTCATGGTTATTGGTGGTGGTGTATCGGAGGAATTGCGTAAGCTTGAATCAGAACACGTGTATTTTACTGGACGTGTAGAAGACGTCCGAGATTATCTGGAGCGGTGTAAGGTTTTTGTTTGCCCAATGACATTTGGAAGTGGAATAAAAACCAAAAATCTTGAAGCAATGGCGATGGGACTACCCATTGTAACGACAAGCATTGGAGCCGAAAATATAAATGCTGTGAACGGTAAAGATTGGATTGTTGCAGACGATAATTCGGAGTTTGCAGATTGGGTCACTGATCTGCTTACAGATGAAGCCAATAGATGCTTAATTGGAAAAAATGGAAGTGACTTTATTAAGGATAATTTCACTTGGAATGTTGCAAGAAAAAAATTTGAAGAACTGTTGATAGAATAATCAGGTGGGAAGAGTGTAGACATGAAGGTTAAAAATATTATTGTTGTTTGTGATTTTGCAAATATAACTGGTGGTGCTGAGAGAGTAGCTGTTACAAGTGCTGTTTCACTTGCAGAAACAGACAGCAATGTTGTCATGTTTACAGGAAAAGGTTCGGTATGTGATGAGCTAAAAAATAGCAACGTACATGTTATATGCCTGAATCAAGAGGAAGCAATAAAAGACAGCAACAGGTTGCGTGGAATCATCAGAGGAATTTACAATCGTTCTGCACGGCAGGAGATGGAGAAGTTGTTAAAAGAGTATGATCCTAAAGATACGGTTATCCATATGCACGGCTGGTCAAAGGTACTGAGTTCATCCATTTTTATTCCAATTAAGAGGATGGGATTTAAAGTTCTTGTGACAATGCATGACTACTTTCTACAATGTCCAAACGGCTGTTGCTATGACTTTCAAAAGAAAGAGATATGTGAAAGAGAAGCACTGAGCGTTGATTGTGTGACGTGTAACTGTGACAAGAGAAGTTACATATATAAACTGTATAGAATTATCCGGCAGATTGGCATGCACAAGCTGGTTAAAGGAACAGATTTATATGTGGCATTTATTTCAAAATTCAATGAGAATGTTTCTGAGAAACGAATTCCTTTTCGCTATAAAAAGATGGTGATTACGAATCCAATCAATGTTGAACTGCGGTCAATTGTTCCTGCCAGCAAAAATAAAAAATATTTGTATATTGGCCGCTTGTCGTATGAGAAAGGCATAGATTTTTTCTGTGAGGGAATCACTAAAGCGGGAGTGAGTGGACTGGTAATTGGCTCTGGAGATAGACTGGATGATCTGAAAAAAAAATACCCCATGATAGAGTTTGTTGGATGGAAACAACAGGCGGAAATGAAGGAGTATATCCTTCAGGCACGTGCACTTGTTTTCCCATCGGTATGGTATGAAGGTGCTCCGTTAACTATCCCGGAGGTAATGGGAGGATATTGTCTGCCGTGTATTGTTTCAGATTGCTCAGCCGGTAAAGATTACATTCAGCATGAATATAATGGACTGATTTATTCAGGGAAAAAAGTAAATGCTCTTTATAAGGCTATCTGTAGTATGGAAAGTGATGCGCTTGTAACCAAACTGCAGTCCAACATTGAAAAAGATTTTAATAGAGAAAAGTATTCTTCGGAACATCACGTTATAAAACTGATGGAGTGCTATGAACGAATGCTTAGTGAGGAGTAAGGGTCATGTTTTTTGTTCATAGAGTTTTAATAAATGCCAGACGGATAGTGATAACTGCATATTATCGTTTCGTATACAGAGATAGATTTGTATACGGACAGCATTTTAAATTCAGAGGTAATTTTAAACTGTATATTGAACCTACAGGTCGTGTTGAATTTGGCGATAATTGTTTTGTGAATAATTATTTTTCAGCGACGTCAATAAAGAAAATTAAGATTGGAAATGATTGCATTTTTGGCGAGGGTGTTAAGATATACGACCATAACCATAAGTACAGTGAGAAGAATGCTGGAATTCCGATTCATTCACAGGGATTCACAAGCAAGGAAGTTTCTATAGGAAATAACTGCTGGATAGCAAGTAATGTAACAATTCTTGCAGGAGTGCACATAGGTGATAATTGCGTGATCGGTGCAAACTGTTTGATTTATAAGGATGTACCAGCAGGATCTGTTATTAAACACAAGGAAGAATTAATGGGGGGGGGTACAATGAAACCTAAAGTTTCTATTATCATCCCTGTATATAAAGTGGAGAAATTCCTCACTAGATGTCTGGATTCTGTGCTAGGACAGACACTTAAGGAAATTGAGATTATACTCGTGGATGATGGATCGCCTGACAATTGCGGAAATATCTGCGATGAGTATGCTGCCAAGGATAAGCGAGTTATCGTAATCCACAAAAAGAATGCTGGGGTATCAGCAGCAAGAAATAGTGGACTTGAAGTGGCATCAGGTGAATTCGTAGGATTTGTGGATAGTGATGATTACGTTGCTGCTACGATGTTTGAGGATATGTATCGGCAAGCAGTCTTGGCTGATGCAGAGATGGCTATGTGCCAATTTGCAATTACTGATGGTGCGACTGATCAACTTGTACACAGGTCTTCGGGTGATGACTTCAATGTGCTGAAATTTGACAATAAGAAAGCATTTGAGCTCATAGCAGATTTTAGCCGACCAGTTCAAGTGACAGTGTGGAATAAACTTTTCAAACGGGAACTTATCCAGAATCTGCGTTTTGATACCAGTAAAAGAATGGCAGAAGACTTAGAATTTTTGATGCGTGCTATGTTTAAAAGCAAAACCATTGTTTATGTGCCGTATGTTCTCTATGCGTATTATGCACAGCGTGAGGGGGCAGCAACATACAATGCGGGGCACTCCATGGACTGGTATTACGAACAAAACAGTAATGTCACTTTTATAATGGATGAAGTGGCACAGAACTGTGCCTCTATGAAGAAACTGGCTATAGGATATAAATGCGTAAATGGTGATCTTTCTATTGCCAATGCTATGGTTCGTGCAGGAAAACTGGATTCAGAGGCTGTGAAGCTCGTTAAGAAGGAATTAAAGAATAGTATATGGGAAATTATGACATCGGAACTTCATGCAGTAAAGAAAATTCAGATGTTGTTGTTTATTGTTAGCCCAGCACTGTATATGAAGGTTATGAAAAAAAAGCTAGTCGGATAATAAGGAGAAACTATGTCAAAGGTTGCAGTAATTACTTTACATTATATTAGAAATTATGGCTCTGTGCTCCAGACCTATGCAACACAAAAAAAGCTGGAGTTGATGGGGCATAAGGTTGAGATTATTGACTATGTTAGACCGAATGCGGAAGAAGATGCTATGCTCAAAGATGGGCTTGAGAGCAAGCATTTTGGAAAAAATGTATTGAAGTCAGTAGCGTATGTCGCATTGAAAAAAATAGAAAATATAAAGAGAAATAAGGTCTGTGTGAATTTTTTAGCACAAAATGTATCACTGACAAGAAGATATAAGGACTATGATGATTTAAAAAAGAATCCACCGGTAGCCGATGTGTATTGCACTGGAAGCGATCAGACTTGGAATAGCGAATACAATGGCGGCATTCTTCCAGCATACTATTTGGAATTTGCTCCCGATGGAAAAAAACGAGTTGGTTATGCGGTCAGCATTGGTATGAACTCAATTAAGGAAGATGAACGTGCCGAAATGAGTAATTATGTACACAAGTACAGTGCAATTTCGGTGCGTGAAAATAGAGCTAAAGAACTTTTGGAAGAACTTGGATATAAAAATGTTGAACACATCCTTGACCCGACGCTTGTGCTGAATAAAGAGGAGTGGAGTGACATGATTGCCCCTCGAATGATTCGGGAAAAATACATTATTATTTACCGTTTAAATCCAAATTCAGAGATGGAACAGTTCGCTAAAGAACTTTCTGAAAAAACGGGCTGTAGGATTGTTAGAATGAGCTATTATCTGAACCACTTAAAAGAACAGGGAAAAATGATCTACACACCGACAGTGAATCAATTTTTGTCGTTGATCAACTATGCAGATTATGTGATTACAGATTCGTTCCATTGTACAGCCTTCTCTTTAAATTTCAACAAAGAATTTTTCATTTTTTATCCTGGTAAATATAATTCCAGATTGCAGAGTGTGCTGGAACTTACGGGAACAGAACATCGTGTAATGAATAATAAGAAGAAATACGAACCAATTGATTTTGCAAAAGTCAATGATGTGCTTGAACGAGAAAGAGTAAAAGCAACAACATTTATCCAGAAGAATTTTTGAATGAGGATCAGAAAGGGGAGAAGTGAATCGGATGAATAACATAGAGCTTTTTCATGAAAAGAGAAATTGCTGCGGATGCGGTGCGTGTTGCAGCATATGCCCGAAAAACGCAATAAAAATGACAGAAGATCAAGACGGATTTATTTATCCCCAGATTGATAGAAACAAGTGTGTGCAATGTGGTTTATGTAAAACGGTATGCAATTATCAAAAGACTCACGAGGCATTTAAACCGATTGCAGGGTATGTGGCAACAAATACAAATCATGATCAGTTAATGAAATCATCCTCCGGAGGCGCATTCAGCGCATTTGCGACAGAAATACTTCAGAATGGCGGAGTTGTATACGGTGCGGCATATGAGATAAAGAACGGAAACTATGTGTTGCAGCATATTAGAATTAACACGATTGAGGAACTTCCAAAACTTCAAGGTTCCAAGTATGTGCAGAGTACCATTTTTGACGCTCTGCCTTGCATTAAAAAGGATCTTGAGTCAGGCAAGAAAGTTCTTTTTTCCGGTACGCCGTGTCAAGTAGATTCTTTAAATGGTTACTTGAAAAAGGAATACGATAATCTTTATACGGTTGACATCATTTGCCATGGAGTTCCAAGTCAGAAGCTCTTGAATGATTATATCCACACGCTTTCAGATAGCGTAGAGACTTTTGAATTTAGGGATAAGAAAAAAGGCTGGAAAGATTATTATATTAGCTATTGTGCTAAGAGTAAAAATAGAAACATCCATTGTAGGCTATCATCATTTTATGAGTATTTTTTACAAGGTAAACTAGATCGAGAAAATTGTTATAGCTGTAAATATGCGTCTGAAATTCGTTACAGCGATATAACCATCGGAGATTACTGGGGCATTGAGCAAGTACACCCAGAACTTTTTCGTGAAAAGAAGTGGAGAGACCGAATTTATGATGGTATTTCCAGCATATTGGTTAATACAGATAAAGGTATGGAGCTGGTAAAAGAGACAGATTCATTGGAATTGATTTCATCCGACTATGCACGAATTGCGGCCAATAATGGCCAGTTGAGAGAGCCATCTCATTATAGTGAAGATCGAGAAAAAATTCTGAGGCTGTATCATACGGATGGGTATGATGCGGTCGATGAAGAATTTAAAAAGAGATTGGGAAGAAAAAGAGTGGCGCTGACATTAAAAGCATCAATTCCGATTGGGTTAAAAAAGAAGCTGAAAGAACTGGTGGGAAAAAGTTAAAGAGGAGAGTAAAGATGGCAATCTATTTTGTATTAGCTGTATTTATATATTTATACGGTAAATTGTATCGAGCAAACAGTTCAAATAGACGCAGAAAAATATATCTGATTGTTACATTTGGTGTTTTGATTTTGGTGGCAAGTTTAAGAGATCCAAGTGTTGGAACGGATTTAGCGGGGCACTATGCAAAACGTTTTAATATGATTGGAGATTATAGCTGGTCGCAGATTCCTACATTTTCAACTACGATTGGCTACGAAATTGGATATTGCTATTTTACTAGATTCCTACATGTTTTTTCAAGCGATGTGCAATTTTTTATTTTTGTAACTTCTTTTCTAATGTGTGCAGCATTCGGTTATTTTATTTATAAGGAGTCGACAGATGTTATACTAAGCACTGAGCTTATGCTATTCACTTGTTTTTACTATCGATTTATGACAATGATGAGGCAGGGACTGGCAATTTCAATCATATTGGTTGCTTATACATTGATGAATAACAGCGAAAGAAGGCTAAAGGATTATATAAAATTTGCATTGTTGATTTTGTTGGCATCAACCTTTCACAGCTCAGCTATTTTGTGTACACTGATGATTCTGTTTGATCGGCTAAGGTTCACAAAAAAGCAAATAATCATTGGTGTAGGAGTAATGGTGGTTTTTTACTTGTTTTATATGAATTTCTATACGGCTGCACTCAATTTCTTTGGAACAGGAAATAATTATGAACGATATTTGACAAGTGCATCGGAAGGTGTTGGACATATAAATTTCCAGACGATTTATAATTTCATCCTTGCATTTGTATCATTTTTACTAGGCTATTATGTTTTGGTATGGGAAAAGAAAACAGAAAAGCATCTTTTTAAAGGTGATGAGAGTATGTATTGTTTGGCGAAAAATGAGAGTTTTTTACTATACATGGTTTTGATAGCGTCGACATTTAACTTGCTGATTTTTCGCATGAATATTCTGAACAGATTTTCGCTATACTTTACACCTTTTGTTTTGATTCTTTGCCCTTATGCAATCAGTTCAATGAAGTTGAAATCCAATAAGCCAATTGTTAGAGCTTGCATATATTTTATGTTTGGCTTTTACTTTGTTTGGCTGACGATAACCAAAGCAGCAGAATTCTATGGAGTGGTACCATATCGGTTTATATGAGAGTGAGAAAAATGAATGCAAATAAAGTCCTTATTGTAGTGAATAGTTTTACACAGAATAATGGAGTCACTAATTGTATGATGAATTATTACGATGAACTTGTGACTCATTCAAGCTGTGTTGATTTTTTAGTGCTTAAAAAAGTTAATTCACCTTATGAAAAGAAAGTTGTTAAAAATGGTGGAAAGGTGTTTTTTCTTCCAAAAGTTGATTCTTATATCAGTAAGAAAAAGATGAGATTTTTGGATGAAATTATGAAGCAACGGTATGATGTTGTTCATGTAAATGTGCCAAATCATAACGGAACGGCCGTTCTTTTGTCTGCGTACAAAAACAAAGTTCCGGTTAGAGTGTATCATAGCCATGCTCAGAAGCTGGCAGATACTTACAAAAATAAAATCAAATCTTTTGTTTTTGATAATTTGTGTTCAACATTGTCTAATGCACATTTAGCTTGTTCTACAGCAGCAGGCAACGAAATCTTTGGAATAGGAAATTTTAAGATCCTCCCCAATGGAATCCATGCCGAAAAATATGTGTTCAACAAGGAGAATAGAAATCAAATTCGAGAATCTCTTGGGCTGACAAATGCTGTTGTAGTTGGAGTAGTCGGACGATTGAGTTATTTAAAGAATCCGTTTTTTTCAGTAAGAGTATTTGCTGAATTCCAGAAATTAGTGCCTGATGCCAGGCTATTATGGCTAGGAGCGGGAGAACTGGATGAACCGGTTAGAGAGTTAGCAAAAGAGCTTGAGATAGCGGATAAATGCCTGTTTATGGGAAGTGTGGGTGATGTTGAAAAATGGTATTCTGCAATGGACATACTTCTTTTTCCTTCTAAAATGGAGGGATTAGGAATGGTTGCGGTTGAGGCACAGACGTCTGGATTATTTTGTTTTGCTTCAGATCGAGTTCCAGAAGACACAAAACTTACAGAAAATATCAGGTATTATTCTTTAAATGAAACTCCGCTTGAATGGGCACAAAGGATGATGAATGAAAAAGTAAATTGGAAAAAAACAAGAACATCACACTTGGATGAAATAAACGAAGCAGGTTATAACATTGATTCAAGCAAAATAACATTGGTTACTCTTTATGATGGTTTTTTGAATGCTGTTCATAGATAGTAGGTGAGAGGATTATTAAGGTCAGATGAAAAAAGTAGGTATAATTTCACTTTATTATAATAGTAAAAACTATGGTGGCTTATTGCAAGCCTATGCTTTGGATAAGTATATTAGTGAATTGGGATATGATAGTGAACTAATCTCTTATAAAAGAGAGAATATAAAGCCGTTATATCTGCCGCCGCAACAGACGAAAATGCAGAAACTGGTAAAAATGGGCATTGCTGAAGTTGTATGGCGCGTATATTCTAAGATAGTAACAAGATTCTTTGCAAAGCGGTATTCAGAATGCTTGAATTTGCGTACAGAAAAAGTATCGGAATTTAGAGAAAAATCTATTAGGCATTCTAAAGTTTATACAGAAGAAACAATTTCTGAGTGTAAAAAGGAATATGATATTTTTATAAGTGGAAGCGATCAGATCTGGAAACCAGGTGTGGTTGATGATGGATATGTATTCAATTTTTTAAATGCTAGAGATCATAAAATTGTTTTTTCATATGCATCAAGCGTATCGGTAAGCAACCTGCCGGATGTGTATATTCAATATATGAAAAAGGCATTAGCTAAATATTCTGCTGTTTCGTTAAGAGAAGAGGCAACGGTGGAGCAGTTTAAAAGGTGCATTTTTGATAACACAAAACATGTATTAGATCCGACACTTTTAGTAGACAGAGAAAGTTGGCATGAGTTAGCAGGAAAGCAGTGCATCAATGGAAAGTATATTTTTTGTTATATGCTTGGTGATGACCGAAATCAAAGAAAACAAATCAAAGAATTTGCTAAGAAAAAGGGATTAAAGCTTGTCACGCTTCCACACATTGTTAATAGCAGTGTTTTTCAGTTTAAGACACAGGATTGGCATTTTGGTGATGAACAGTTATATGATATTGGAATTCCAGAATTTCTTAGTCTTATCCAGCACGCAGAAATTGTTGTAACAGATTCATTCCATGCAGGTGTATTTTCCTATGTTTTTCATAAGGAGTTTTATTTGTTAGAGAGACCAACAAATAATCCTGAAGATTTGATGAACGTTAGAATATATGATTTAGTGAAACTGTACGGAACGCCGGATCGTGTCATTTCTATTAATGAAAATTTAGTGACCAAAACAGTTAATCCAATCGATTACTCGATTGTCGATAAAAATGTTCTTACTATGCAAAAATCTTCCAGAGAGTTTTTGAGTAGCGCATTGAAGAATTGATTGTATGTCGCTAAAATTATATTGGGGTTCAAACAGGATGAGGTTTGTGTAGTAAATGAGTCTAATAAATGAAAGGTTTAGAATAGAAAATTTTGAAAAATGAAAAATATGATTAATCAGCGAAAAGCCGGTGTTATACTATCATATGCTGGTGAATTAGTAAAAATATTAGTTAGTTTAATTTACACCCCTATTATGTTGCGCCTTTTGGGACAAAGCGAATACGGATTGTATCAGTTAGTGTATTCGGTGGTTTCTTACTTGAGTCTTTTAAGTTTGGGATTTGGAAGTTCCTACTTACGGTTTTATTCAAGGTATAAAGCACAGAAAGATGAAGATGGTGTTGCAAGGTTGAACGGAATGTTTATGCTTATTTTCTGTTCCATTTCTGTTATCTGTGTTTTATGTGGACTTGTAATGATAGGAAAAATTCGTGGCATTTTTGGTACGGGTCTTACAGAAAGCGAATATGCTACCGCTAAGGTTTTGATGGGACTGCTCATTATAAACCTTGCAATGACGTTTCCGAATTGTGTATTTAACTGCTCAATTACGGCGCACGAAAAGTTTCTGTTTCAAAAACTGCTGATACTTCTTCAGAATTTATTTAGTCCTTTTTTGACGTTGCCATTACTTATTATGGGGTACGGATCAATAGGCATGGTATCCGTAACAACATTTCTTACATTTGTGTTATTGATATCTAATATGTTCTATTGTTTTAGAAAATTACATATCAGATTCGCGTTTAGAGGACTTCAACTTAGTTTGCTTAAGGAAATGTGGGTGTTTACATTTTTCATCTTCCTGAATCAGATTATCGATCAAATTAATTGGAGCGTAGATAAATTTTTGTTAGGTAGATTTGCTGGTACGACAGCAGTTGCCGTATACGGAGTAGGCGGACAGATTAATACATTATATCTTCAGTTTTCTTCGTCCGTGTCAAATGTTTTTGTTCCAAAAGTTAATCGTATTGTTGCCGAGACAAATGATAATGATCAATTAACAAAACTTTTTACAAAGGTTGGACGAATTCAGTTTATGGTTTTAGGACTGATTTTGTCTGGATTTATATTTTTTGGAGTTCCCTTTGTAAAAATTTGGGCAGGGACGGAATACGGTGCTTCGTATGCTGTGGCACTGTTGCTTATTATTCCTGTTACAGTTCCTTTAATACAAAATCTTGGAATTGAGATTCAAAGAGCCAAGAATATGCATAAGGCAAGGGCAGTTGTCTATTTGGCAATTGCAATTGCCAACATATTTATCAGCATTCCGCTGATTAAACTTATGGGACCAGCTGGTGCTGCGCTTGGAACAGCTATTTCTCTTATTGCGGGTAATGCTATCTTCATGAATTGGTATTATCATGCCCGTATTGGAATGAACATGATTTATTTTTGGAAAGAAATTGCAAAGTTTATCCCTGCATTGATTGCACCTTGTGTAGTCGGATTTTTCATTATGAAATTTGCCAGTATTACGGGACTCGTTAAATTGGGAGTGTTTGCAATTATATATATGATCGTGTATGCACTTTCGATGTTTTTCTTAGGGGTGAATGCGGAAGAGAAACAGCTAGTTGTGGGACCAATTAGGAAAATTTTTAGGAAATGATTATAGAAGAGGAATGCGAATGAAGCCAGAAAAAGTATATGCTTGTTACAATATAAATAAAGATTTGAGATTGAACAGTTCTTCTGGGGCAGTTTTTTCCTCTCTGGCAGAGTATGTGCTTAATAAACAAGGCGTTGTGTATGGTGTCGCAATGTCTGAGGATTGCTATTCAGCAGAGTTTATTGCAGTTACAGATGAAGTGGGAATGGCAAGGCTACGTGGATCAAAATATCTTCAGGCAAAGATAGGAAGTACGTTTAAGAGTGTTAAAAGGAATTTAATAGCTGGAAGACATGTACTATTTACCGGAACAGGCTGTCAAGTAAATGGATTAAAGAATTTTCTTGAAAGAGATTATGACAATCTTATATGTGTAGATGTAATTTGCCATGGTGCACCATCACCAGCTCTATGGAAGAAATACGCAGAATACCAGGAAAAGAAAAATGGTGGCAAGCTAAGGGATATTAATTTTCGTTGTAAGGATGACGGTTGGGTTGATTTTGGCATGAAAGAGATGCTTAAAAATATACCGCAGAGTGAAGAAAAGAAACTGTATATATCTAGAGATAAAGATCCTTATATGCAGATGTTTCTGAGAGATTACTGCCTGCGACCATCCTGCTATGAGTGTGCGGCCAAGGAAGAAAGAAAGTCTGATTTAACAATTGCAGATTTTTGGGGAATCAAAGATGTTGCTCCTGAAATGAATGACGGGTTAGGAACATCTCTCGTATTAATTCGAACAAAAAAGGGACAAGAAATATTTAACTATATCAGTTGCGAAATGAAATTAAAAGAAGTGACATATGAAGCTGGTGTAAAAGGAAATCCAGCTGAATATAAGTCGTGTATAAGGCCATCACAAAGAGATACTTTTTTTGACGATATGTACACAATGAGTTTTGAAGAATTGGAAGAAAAATATGCAGCTCCGATTAAATATTCTTTAAAAACAAGAGTTAAAAGGAAGGTAAAGAAAATAATGAAAAGTATGCTTCGAGTGATCGGGGGGGCAGAGAGTAATTTAGAATACGGCTTACTCTTTGTGTTTCGTGTTTGATTGTAAGGAGAATAAAAAATGTCTAAATACTTTGGAACGGATATCCTGTACATCTATGGCTGCTATATGAAAGAACGCGGCAAACTGCTGAATAATACAGTTGTTACTACGGTCATGTCCAACTTTGGTCTGTACAAAGCATTTGATGAGTAGGGTATCGGTTACGCTAAGACCGCTGTGAGCGACAAATATGTCTATGAATACATGGTTAAAAACGGCTGCCGCATTGGTGGTGAGCAGAGCGGTCATATCATCTTCTCTAAGTATGTAACCACTGACGATGGTATCCTGACCAGTCTGAAGATGATGGAAGTGATGTTGGCGAAGAAGAAAACGATGAGTGAACTGGCGGTACCATTGAAAATCTATCCGCAGGTGTTGGAGAATGTCCTTGTGACCGATAAGAAAGCCGCACAGAATGATCCTGCTGCACAGGAAGCGGTGCCCAAGGTTGCTGAAGCACTGAGCGATACTGGCCGTATTCTGGTGCGTGAGTCTGGCACAGGTCATGAAAGCAAAAGGTTGTCTGTCTAATCTGATTGAGAAAACAGCTGGCGGTAAGGCATTGAAAGGAACCTGTGGTATTAGACACACTCGCTGGGCAACACACGGGGAGCCAAGCCAGATTAATGCGCATCCGCATGTTTCTGGTAACTGTACTCGTTCTGGATCTGGTGCAGTGGAGTCCGAGGTAGTCGGTGTACATAACAGTATCGTCGAAAATTACACAAAACTGAAAGAAAAACTGCTGAAGCATGGTTACACTTTTTATAGCCAGACTGATACAGAAGTAGTTGTTAAGCTGGTTGATTACTATAATAAAAAATACAATCTTGGAGTGATTGGATATGGAAAGAGAAATACCGGTACTATATAAAAGAAAAGAAGAATGCTGTGGATGTACAGCCTGTTATGCTATTTGTCCGAAAGAAGCTATTTCAATGGTAGAGGATGAAGAGAAATTTGAGTATCCGCAGATTGATGAAAGCAAGTGTGTGCGGTGCTATCAATGCATTAAGGTATGTCCGATAAAAGCAGCACGATCATGATGGGTTACAGCTATCAGACATCTTCTATAACGCAGTGGGGGAATGTTCGGCGGCTTGATGTAGCGGTAGGAGTAGATGTGTCTTGCAATATTGAAAATACTGAGGTGATTGTGAATGAGCGAAACATATCTGGTTTATCATTATTGTACAGTTAAAATGTTTAAAAATATTTTAAAGAGTAAGGTGCTTTGGCTGTGCGATTTAACAGATTCTAATGATGAACAGGAAGTCATCAGAACTTTTGTTGTTCTTTGGTAGCAAGTCAAGCAAAGGCTGGAACAAACAGACATTCCGAAGAATATCTTAGATAGTGCTATTCAGCAGATTGACCAACAATATAAGACGGAAATCAAAACTGAACCACCGTATGGAGTTTGCTTTTGTCAAAAAGAAGATATATTCTCTCAATGGACTGAGTATGGAGATCATACAAAAGGACTATCGTTGGGATTTGATATAAATTGGTTTATACATAATGATGGCATTAAGCAACAGAAACCGCATCCAAGCAGTATTCAATCCAATGCGATAGCGTGTGATGCTGTTATTTATGAATTCGGAAGAATTCGAAGCGCAAATGGCAGATATTTGTTATAAGGCTTTGAAAGAACAGGGGGCATCAGCATGGATTAAGTGCATTCGTCCTACATTTAAAGACTATTCAGGATTTGTGAAAAATCTACTTTTGAGTCTGAAGCAGATGTTAGAAAATTGCTTGTAGAAAATGAAATTGAAACTGACGTCCAAATAAAGCGATCGGAGTGTACATATAGAATACGATGAAATACGGATTTTGCTGCATATGCACATGGAATATTAGATTTTAAATGTTAGATGTTAGGTAAGAGAAAACTAAAATAAGGCAGATGACTGACAAGAGAGCATTAGCAGTCAGATACGTATTGAATCAGATAGATTTATAAATATTGTATTAGAAAAACAATAGAAGCTGACATTATTGAATGCAGTTAAGTCTATTAGCATGGTTTCGACTATTTTTTACCAGCACATGAAAAAATCGAATTCAAATTGAAGAGATTGAATATCATTTCAAAGAGTGATACAATCGCATATGAGATTGACAAAAGTAATCTATTTAATCATTGATTCAAATGATAAATAACAATGAGCAAGGGAGAATAAACAAATGTGTGGAATTGTTGGTTATGTAGGTAAAGAACAGGCAGCACCGATTCTTTTGGATGGTCTGTCAAAGTTAGAGTATAGAGGTTATGATTCGGCAGGTATTGCTGTCAGAGATAATGCATCAGCGATAAAGATCGTTAAGGCAAAAGGACGTTTGAAAGGTCTGATTGAGAAGACAGATGCAGGACATGCTGTATTTGGCACTTGTGGTATCGGACATACCAGATGGGCAACACACGGTGAACCATCAGAGACAAATGCACATCCTCATACAAGTGATGATGGAAATGTTGTAGGCGTACATAATGGAATTATCGAGAATTATCAGGAACTGAAGGCGAAGCTTGTTAAGAATGGTTATTCTTTTTATTCTTCAACCGATACAGAAGTTGCCGTGAAGCTTGTGGATTACTATTACAAGAAATATGAACATACACCGGTAGATGCGATTAATCATGCGATGGTTCGTATTCGTGGTTCTTATGCACTTGCAATGATGTTTGAAGAGTATCCAAATGAAATCTATGTTGCAAGAAAAGACAGTCCGATGATTATTGGTATTGCTGATGGAAATTGCTATATCGCATCGGATGTTCCTGCTATTTTGAAATATACAAGAAATGTTTATTACATTGGGAATATGGAACTTGGTCGTCTGGCTGATGGTAAGGCAACATTTTACAATCTGGATGGCGATGAGATCCAGAAAGATCTGGTTGCGATCAAATGGGATGCAGAAGCTGCCGAAAAGGGTGGCTATGAGCATTTCATGATGAAGGAGATTCATGAGCAGCCAAAGGCTATCTTGGATACGATGAATTCTAAGATCAAAGATGGTAGAATTGACCTGAGCGATATGGGCTTGAGTGAGGAAGATATTAAGAACATTTCACAGGTATTTATCGTAGCGTGTGGTTCGGCATATCATACAGGTGTCGTTACTCAGTATGTGATGGAAGATCTCGCAAGGATTCCTGTTCGTGTGGAGCTTGCATCGGAGTTCCGTTATAGAAGACCTATTTTGAATAAAAATGATCTGGTTATCGTGGTTAGCCAGTCGGGTGAGACGGCAGATACACTTGCAGGACTTCGTCTTGCAAAAGAACAGGGAGTAAAGACTCTTGGCATCGTAAATGTTGTAGGTTCATCGATTGCCCGTGAAGCAGATAATGTTTTTTATACTCTTGCCGGACCGGAGATTGCGGTTGCTACAACCAAGGCATACAGTGCACAGTTGATTGCGGGATATATGCTGTCGATAGAATTTGCAAGAGTTCGTGGTGAGATCACAGAAGAACAGTATACAGGATATATAACAGAGCTTCAGACGATTCCGGATAAGATCAGCAGAATCCTTGAAGATAAGGAGCGGATTCAGTGGTTTGCAGCCAAACAGGCGAATGCACAGGATATTTTCTTTGTAGGTCGTGGTATTGATTATGCGATTTGTCTGGAAGGCAGCCTTAAGTTAAAAGAGATCAGCTATATTCATTCCGAAGCATATGCTGCCGGTGAGTTGAAGCACGGAACGATCAGCCTGATTGAGGACGGCATTCTTGTAATCGGCGTGTTGACTCAGCCGGAACTCTATGAGAAAACGATTAGTAATATGGTAGAATGCAAGAGCCGCGGTGCGTCCCTTATGGCACTTACAACCGTAGGCAATTATTCCATCGAGGACACAGCGGAATTCACTGTATATGTTCCGAAGACGGATGAGCATTTCGCTGCCAGTCTTGCAGTTGTACCATTACAGTTGCTTGGATATTATGTATCTGTTGCCAGAGGATTGGATGTTGATAAGCCAAGAAACCTTGCAAAGAGTGTGACGGTAGAGTAGAAAGTTTACCACTGACCGATATGTGGTATATAAATGGTCGGGGTGAGAGTTTACCGCTGATCGATACGCGGTATATAAATGGTTGAGTTGAAAGTATAGTCCTTCGCTGTGAGGTGAAGGACTTTTTTCTTGATTTCAGATCAGGATGATGTTTTTGCATTAGAAATATAAAATTTTTAGATCCTGTTGGAAAAAGGGGGATGTTTATGCAGAAGAAATTGATTGGTAATAAAGCCAGAAAACCATTGATTATTTCACTTGTATTTGTCCTGATTACTTTATGTATATTATTCTATCTGACTTTTCAACCGACGGCTGATACGGTTGCTCTTTCGGAAAAGGTAGAACATTTGCCGGTTGTGGAAGATTTCCTTAACTGGGCCAGTACATTTGTAGATTGGTCAGTACGTCAGTGGGCGCATATATTTGAATTTCTGATCATTGGTATGTGTGTTAGTATTTTTTATGCATTTGCAACGACGAATATTGGGACTATGATGGTGCTGGCATTATTAACTTGTGTGTGTATATCATTGTGCGATCAGACAGTTCGGATATTCATTGTCGGAAGACATTTTGATTCCTTTGATTTGGTATTGGATGCGTTGGGGTATGTGAGTGCTATTGGGATTGTGAGTATATGCAGGGTAATATATAGATTGGTGGTCAATAGAAAATAAATGAGATTGAGCTGGAATGGCGGAACCTTGGAGTGGAGAGGGGAGGCTGGGCCAGCTTTTTTATTTGGTTTAGAAGCGTGCGCTTATGCTGAGGTTTTATGTCAAATAATGTTGACTTTGCGTATAAATAGGGGTACTATGTAAAATATAAATAATCAAATAGAGGGGGGATTTCTTTATGCCTTAATGGGCATATCAAAGTAAAAATCCATAATATAGAGAATTAAAAATTATAATAGTCTATTATTAGATATATGTTGTAAATAAGAACCAAAGATTAGTGGTATAAATGAGAAAAATAAATTGAATCTATGAGAGAAATCAGAAAGATACAGGGGGTATAAAATGAATTCAAGAAATTGTTATAGAATTAATGAAGATGATAAGTTAATGATTACAAAAATGTCAGAAGAACATGAGCAATTATTTCGAAAATATATAGATGTATCGGCACATTATCAAGAAATTATGCAACTGTATGATATAATGCTGTTTAACTTAAGAGAAATAAAAAAACATTTTAAATTTAATTTTGATGATACTGTCGAAAATGTTACTGGTGAAAAAAAAGTCAATATAATAGAAGTTAATGCAGTGATAAACAATACAATTAGTTCAGCACATACATTAATTGAATCGATAGAAAATTACGATAAATTATATATTCCAGAAGAGAAAAGTTTTAAAGCAAATAATATATCAGTAGTATTTGATAAATATTTTTCATATCGCTTTATGTACTTTATTCGAAACTATATGCAGCATGGTCATATTCCAATTAGTTATGATGGAAAGAAAATGTATTTTCAACTTTCAGAAATTTTGGATGCTAAACAAATCAAGATAAATAGTGATTTGAAACGATCATTACAATATTTCGAGAATGCAATAATATGTAATGGAGAAATTGAACCCCGTTTTGCGGTTGTTCCGGTTTTATATGAATATTTTTTATTAGTTTGTAAGATATCATATGAGTTTTTTGTCTGTATAAAGGAAAATTATTTAATGTATACGGAAAAGATTGATTATGTATTACAACATTACCCAGAATATATAACTAATCTAGCTGGAAACAAATATGTTGGCGTTTATATTGATACATATAATGGTTCGCATGGCTTTATATATACAGAAAATACTGAGAAAAATTTGAATAGTTGGATACAGAAAACAGAAAATAATTTAAAAAGGTATCAGGATAATAATCATGTATTTATCTTGCAAATAGAATACTGTCTTGAAGAAAAACTTCCCAAAATGTGCTTTGTTAATGATGATGCTTTATCAAGAAATTTAAAGGACTTTTGTTTAGAAAAGGGAAATGATATTCGTTACTTATCATATGAACGGTATTACGGAAAAATGTCAATGCATACTGTATATCGCAGATACCCATATATTCAGTTCAAAGATGGTATACGTTGGAATGTTTCCTATGATGATGTAACTATTGAAGATTTCATACGCACATTTCCAGAGACTAGAAAAGAAGGACTAAGGGTATATGCCAATAATGTCGGAGGAGCGGACGAACTTTTTAAGTATTTAATGTCTCAATGGAGTTGGTACTTCGATCAGGCAAAAAATCTTTTAGATATGGTAGGGAATATGCCTATAGCAAAGGCAGTTGATTGGATAGGGCGCATACAAGTGGTATATGCATGTATAAAATTATTCAGAAAATCCTTTTCCACTAAAAATACCGGAAAACCGATGGTGAAAGATCTAAAATGTTATATTGGTAAGAAAAACAATTGGAATATTTTAGAATTACAGAATAATCTTCATGCAGAAATAGAATTATTAGATATAGTATTGAGGGAGTCCGGATTTATATGTATAGACGGAGTGAATTATAAATACGATAAAGAAATAGCTACGAAATTGGAAAATGAGAGAGAAAAAGAGTTTAAGAAAAAATATGATAAACATGGGACAGATTTAAACTGTTTTTCTCTAAATGATGCTGTAGATGAAATAAATATACAATTATTATATTATGCTATTTTAAAGAAAGAACAAGGAAAAATAGAGGAATACGATTACTTTACAAGGAAGATACTTAGTTCTATAAAAAAATATGATAAATATATATATTGGGATGATATATGTAAATCTTTAAGAATATATGATGTTTTTCCTAATGATTTTACCCAAGAGATTGAGGATGATATTCTGAGACTTTTATATGATATTAGAGAGAAAATAGAAATGGAAATTAATAAAATAGAAGCTTGTATTGAGATGTGATTTTATTAGATTATTTTTTTTAGTATGATTTTCCGAGAGTATAAAAGGATTTTGATGAGAGATGGAATTATATTGAATTTGAATTCTGTAATTCGAGTTCTGCTTAAAATATTGTAGATGGAATCATAGATACAGTGCATGTAATCGTGTTCTTCCTGAATTCGATGCAAACAAAGAATATTTTGACTTGCATTAGCGAACATAAAATGTTATTCTTTCTGTACAAATCTATGTAAGTATAATGTTACTGAAGATAAGGAAAGGTTTAATGGGGGAATTACAATTCAAAATAGTTTCAAGGAAGGTTGAACAATCTAATTTTGATTGTGGAATAGAATCAATAAATGCAGATATTGTAAATTCGTATTATCCAACGATATTACAACATGCGTATGCATATAGTATAATAGCAAATAATCGAATTGTTGGTTATTTTCAAATAATGTTTAGAGATATTGAGTTAAATGACCTGCCTGAAGATATCAGTGAATATGACTCTGGGAAAAAAGAAAATAAAATATCTGCAGTTCATATCAATTTTATTGCCATAGATAAGAGATATCATCGTAATAATCTTGGAACATTTACGCTGAGAATAATTATAGAATATGTGAGACAATTAACTCAAAGATGGCCTATACGCATAATAACCATAGATGCAAGAAATGAACTTATCCATTGGTATAAAGAAGAGGGATTCCTTTTTATGCCTCATAACAGGGCGGGACAGGATGGTGTGACACGGGCAATGTATATGGATTGCTTTAGGTATCAGAAAGAATTGAATGATTATATAGAGAGTATATCGTAAATAATATTGGAATAAGGGGGAAAACAATTATGGAAAATCATAGCATAGGTACGCTTGTACTAGAGGGACAGGATTCAATTGATTTTGTTAATTCCTTAATTAGACCATCAAATGATATTATAGAACATTTTGAAACTGTATTTGATAGAATTGAAAAGTCAATCACTGTAGTTGATTGCGATGATGGCATAACAGCTAATATTAAAGATTATGACCTGTCTTTTCTGTCGGATATTGATGAAGAACACATTGTTATACAAACGAATTTTAAGATAAATGTTGATGATGTAGTGTTCTCGGACGTGGTTTCGGAATTAGATAAGGTAACAGTAAATGTAGTTGAGGATAGTTTGTATTGTAATTCCAATGGTAATAATTATCTTTCTTGGGCAGCATAGGAGTAGATATGGAGAGTGCTTTTCAGTATAAAAAACCTTATTTGCAAAAGGTTGATTATTTAATAAATAAAGAATTTGATCCAAAAGGAAAAAGTAGTGTAGAGATTCAGGTAAACATGTCCGTTGAGCTTAATAAAGATTCTGAATTAAGTGAGGCAACAGTAGCATTACATGTTGAAATTGGAGAAAAAGATGAAAGAAGTCCATATTATATTGCTGTAACAGAAGAAGCAAGATTTAAATGGGATTCGGGTTTAACTGAGAAACAGATTGATCGCTTACTAAATCAGAATGCTCCCACACTTTTATTATCATATATAAGACCGTTGGTATCCCAGTTGACAGCTTCGTCCCCTTATGGAGCATACGATATTCCTTTTATGAATTTCACGGAAAAACGTTAATATTTAAGGATGAGGGGATATAAGTGAGTTTTTTGATGTATAGCCATTTGTAATGACAATTTCCTGTTGATCAATACACAGTACGTGAATGTTGAATTAAAAGGTTAGTCCTTCACCATAAGGTGGGGGACTTTTTAACTTTATCAGAGACCCAGTAATACATTGATTGGAAGATAAAACGAATAGATATCATTAAGATTGCTGGAAGGGGGAGATACAAAATGATTATAAAATTTTCAATGGATCAAATAACAAATATAGATGTACTCTATACGTGGACACATGTTTTTTCAAATGAGGTTGCTTGTGATGTAACGGAAGAATATTATCATGGTGATACCTATTGTAAACAGATTGTTGCAGATACATTGACAGTGCTAAAGTGGGGAACTCAAACGTATCTTGGTCCATCAGAGCGCATTGCAAATGAGACCTTTGATATTTGTACAGATGAAGGAGCAAAATATCATATTGAATTTGGTATTAATACATATGGAAGAAAAGCTGCAAGATTAGAGTGTACCATTACTGCCCCGGAAACGGAAGGTTATGATCAGAAGCTTGAAGAATTAAAAATAGCATTAAAGAACAGGCTCATCCAGGACTGGAAAGTTTGTACCTGGTTAGTTGATATGCAATCAGCGTATCTCTGTAAAGAAGCATATGAAAGAGCATTTATTGTTGAGAATAATCTCCGTGCATTTGCCAGTAAGGTATTGATTCATTTTATGGGAATTGACTGGCTTAATAGTACCGGATTAGAAAAAGAGGCAGAGTCGGTAAAAAATTTGAAGCAGAAATTTATTAAACGTGTACCGGAATTTGAGAATATAAATGCGGACTTTCTTTCAATGACACTGGAAACATTGGAAAAAGTAATATTTGAAAGAAAAGTATATAACGATACTATTGTATTAGATAAAAGCCAGTATGCAAAAGTTTTGAAGATAGCAGAAAATGGCAAAAATGCCAATAATGTAGCAGAATTTATTAAGTCGAACCGTACAGTAGAAAAAGATATATGGAACGACTTATTTGTGCCATATATTGAAAATCCGGAGCAATTCAAGCAGGCGATACATAATTTTACAGAGGATAGAAATCATGTTGCACATAGCAAGGTTCTGTCCTGGAGTTCTTATCAGATCATATTGGGTGATTTTAATAAAATGGATGGTTTTATTCGTCAGGCAGATGCTGAATTTGAAAGCAAAGTAACATCAGATGAAGTATTGGAGACCTGGGATGCAATACAGGAAGAAGAACGGAATGAGAGGGAATATTATCGTGAGCGTATAGCAAATGAAGCAGGTGTTGATATTCTTGATGCGGATGAGATAAAAAGTTGGTTCGATGAAGTTATTTATAGTTTATATAGTGAGGCGTATCAACGGTATCATTTGGATGTATGCTATGAAATATCTGATTACCAGACTATAACGGATAATGGGATTTGTTTTACCATTGTATCTCCGGTATTAGAAGATAATTCACTTCGTGTAGATGTTACTGCTGAATATTCCATAGATGATGATTTGGGTGAAGATAGCACATGTAAGGTAGCGTGTAAAGATGGCGCAGGAAGGACGATTTGTTCAGAAAATATTTATTTTCATAATGGAAATGGATATGAAGGGGAGGAGTGTATTATGGAAGCCAGTGAGAATTCTGAATATGACTCTTCTGAGATGAATGATTTACGCGATAATTTATTTGGATTTATTGATGAAGAATTAAATCCATATCCGGAAAAATTAAACACCTATATTTATGAGAATAAAGGTCTTAATGACTGGACTGCAGATTTTGCATGTATCCAATGTGGGAAATTTGGTGTGTCTATTAATGAGGACTTTTTACCAGCAGGTCGGTGCTGTTATTGCGGCTGCGATAATGAACTTGAGAAATGCGATCGGTGTGGGGAACTGGTGAGTGCAGATGATATGGTTCACGGTTTTTGTCCATCTTGTTTAGCGTATATTGATAAAGAATAGATGAGTGGATTTTTATATAAAAAGTATCATCGATTTAGTGCGGATAGTTAAGCTATTAGGTGTCTTTACGAAGAATGTCGGGATATTCGATACGATTCATCTTGAGGTAATAAGAAATTTCAAGAAAATAGCTTTTTTTGAAATTGCCTGAGCAAAATCATCATGGAAATTTCAAGTTTTAAATTTGTCTTGCTTGTTTCAATGTAAGTCGGGGCATTTTATGCCCACAAGAAGCGGGAATCCACATGGTATTACCGTTGGAATTTGGTTGATACATATGAAAAATGCAAGTGGTTGTATTTATAGATAATGGAATCAGGAGGGAAGATGGCAGATAAAAAATTATTAGTGACTAGACATGTATTAGATCAGATGGATTTGATAAATATTGAATTAGAAGAACAACAGAAGTTTCCGTTATTGGATGTGGTGAGATCTAGTGGTATGACTTCGACATTTTTTAACTATTATATGGATGACGGCTGCCAGTTATTGAATGATACATTTCCATATATGATTATAGAAGGGCAGTTAGAGTGGAATGTGCCATATAATCGGGTTACATTAGAAGATTTTTTGGTAACTCATCCAGCGTGTTTGCAAGAAGGAATTGAGTACGAAACGGGACTGCCTGCTGCAAGTGGACATGGACGAGTATGGGGTACAGTGGCAGTTAATATTGTCATTAGCATACTTAGAAATAAATGCCCGGAATTGGGAGTGTCATTAGATATAGGGCAAGTGTTGATAGATGCCTTGAGTGCATTAGCTCCGTATTATGAAGAGAAAAAGATTTCGGTGATTCAACAGTTGGATGCGATTATCAGTACAGGCGAATGTGGTGTGTTGGCGATACAGGAATTATTGGATTTTGATGAATATCATGCGAGAAAACTGCTGCTGGCAATTGGATTCACACTGAATGAGAAAACTGGAAGATATGTTATGGGGGTTCAGAAAAGAGCAGAAACAAGAACTATGTTAGAGAAACTGAGTTTGGAAGAACTGAGGTGGCTGTAAAAAGTACTGTATTAGAAATGTAGCAGATGAATTTACAGTAGAAGAATTACGGAACTGGATAGATTTAAAAATTTGTGGGAATATGTTGAAGTATTTGTTTGGTGAAGATGTAAAGTAAAATATATTTCAGTTAAGTCTGAAGATATTAATAGTTTTCAGTTTTTTATATGGTAATGAAAAGATAGATCAGAATGGTTTACCGCTGACCGATATGGGATATATAAATAGTCGGATTGAAAGATAAGTCCTTTGCCGAGAGGTGAGGGATTTTTCTAGTTTTAGAAAATACTTGCGAAACAAGAACATTTGTTCTGTAATATTTATGGGTGCTATCCTTAGGCTAAGGTGGATGAAAGTCTGTTGTAACCTATTGAGATGGTAGGCGGCTGGCCCTCTTGCGAAAAGGAGGGACTGTTACAAAAGCCCTCCGTATGGGAAAGGAGGGTGGTGCAGTTATGATGATGGAGTACATAAGCTTAGTAGGATTTTTTTACTATTTTTATAGCCGGAATTGCAGTTGGAAAACCTGTTGAGAAGATCGAAAGATTTTTACGCAGGAAAGAAGATGAAGAATATAATGACACAAACCAAAACGACCGCCGTTAGTCCTGACAAGATTAGAACGGGGTCGTTTTTGGCTTTTTTGAATATATAAAAACCGTTGCTATATAATATATCATATGCTATATTTTATTCAAATTGATTTTATTAAAAACACTTTGAATTAAACGCATATCAGAGGGAGATCGTTATATGTTTATTGGAAGAGAAAGAGAATTGGCATCTTTGAAAGAATTTTATGACAAAGATGGAATTGGCATGACAGTTATATATGGTCGTAGACGTATTGGAAAGTCTACACTTATTGCAGAATTCATCAAACATAAGAAAACTATATTTTATACTGCGACCAAGGTTGGCAAAAATAGGAACCTGGAATTATTTTCAAAACAGGTTTTGGATTTATTTATGCCTGGTGTGGAAGACGTTAGTTTTAATACGATAGAGGCGGTATTTGATTTTATTGATAAAAATATGGGCAATGATAAGTTGATTCTTGTAATAGATGAATTGCCGTATTGGGCAGAAAAAGACGATGCACTTTTATCTGTATTGCAGAAATATATAGATACTGTTTGGAAAAATAAAAATTTAAAAATTATTTTATGTGGTTCAGCACTCAGTTTTATGGAAAAGAAGGTACTTAGCGAAAAGAGTCCTTTGTTTGGAAGAAGAGATTCGCAAATTAAATTAGAGGTATTTGACTATTTAGATGCAGCTAAATTTGTTCCAAATTATTCAAATGAGGATAAAGCAATTTGTTATGGTATTACCGGTGGTGTTGCAAAGTATTTGTCAATGGTTGATCCAATAAAGAGTATTGATGAAAATATCGTAAGATTATTTTTTAAGAAGGATGGATATCTGTATGATGAAACAAGAAATATGTTGATGCAGGAATTTTCAGATATAACAATAGTGAATAATATTGTTGAACAAATTGCTTCTGGTAATAATACACTAAATACGATTGCAGGAAAAATTGGTGAGAAAGAACCAACAGTATTGTATTCATTAGATAAGTTGATCAGTGTTGGATTAGTTGAAAAGAAAAAATGTATTACAGAGGAGAAGAATAAGAAAAAAACGCAGTATGTTTTGAAAGATTACATGTTTAAGTTCTGGTATGAGTTTATTCCAAAAGCAACCAGTGTCATTGAAATAGGACAAGGAGAGATTTATTATCAAAAAGCAGTAAAACCAATTTTACATTCTTTTATGGGGGCAGTGTTTGAAGATATGTGCAGATATTATACCTTGAAGAAGGGAATTATAGGAGAATATGGTTGCTTTATCACTTCTGTAGGAACATGGTGGGGAGTAGAGAATATTAAGGATAAGCATGGCAATATGAGAACACAATCTGTAGACATAGATGTTGTTGCTTTGTCAGAGGTAGACAAAAAAGCTCTTGTTGGAGAATGTAAGTTCAAAAGTGAAAAGATTGATAAATCTATATATGAAACCTTGGTTAGTAGAGGAAAACTTTTACCTGCTAAGTATAAGGTTTCGAAATATATATTATTTTCATTAGCAGGATATACAGATTGGGTTGAATCATTATCAGATGAAGATGTTGTATTACTCACTTTGGATTCGATTTATGAATAGAGTTTTTATATGGTGAATTATAGGGCAAATGCAACATCTTTTTGAGCCACTTATTGTAGAATGAACGAGAGAGTAGGATACATTATTATGAAAGATAAAAGAAAACCACAGATAAGAAAAAATGTATATTTATTTGAATTGGATTCTGTTCGAAAAACAGATGAGGAGATTGAGGTTGCACAGAATGCGTTATTAGACGAGATTGTTTTAAACGGAAATGTGGTTGTTATGACATACAACCAGTTGGTTGATTCGCGCGGATTTTTCAGTCTGCTTTGTAATGAGAAATATGAAGAGAAGCTGATCCGGTTATTTGAAATGGGTGCGGTCCGTATTTCCCGGTTTGGAGATGTTCGTACCGTTTCCCAGTATTTGTTGAATTCGGTTGATGCAGATAAGGAATTTATATATTCGGCAATTCCGATTAAATACAGCCAGAAACGTCTGCTTGCCTTGATGAAACGTTGTTTGACATACTCCGATCTTTCAGAATTGAATGAATATACAAAAGATAATTTGGATGACCAGGAAAAAGATAAGCTGGAAGATTTATTTGTGGAAGTAATAAATGGGGAGGAACAGCCTGTTGATTATCTGTCCGAGAAGGATCGTGATTATCAATTAGGAAAATATCAGAAAATTTTAAAGAATCTGAGAGGTTTACTGTCAACGGTATTGCGAATCAGTATGCTGCCTGATATTTATTTGGATCCCAGAAATGAATCGGAATATAAAGAGTTGAAATTTGTAAATTTCATGGCTGCTGTTTTAGCTTTTTATGACCTTCCGGATGATAAAATGATAAATGTAGATGCGGAAGCCTTTCGGCGTTCACTTGGAATATTGGGAGAATTGGAAGCCTGGAAAAATAAAAATAATAATCGTTCAGTATATATTCGTGAAATTAAAAAAGCATGGCAGACTGCGCCTGAAAGAATTGCAGATGAACTTTCATATCAGTATGCAGAGGTTATAGTTGATCTTTGTTATAATTATGCATGTGAGAATAGTATTTGCAATATTTCCAAGCATTATAATGTGGATGAACTTTGGCGGGAATCAGGGGACAAGTCAAGCTTTCGTGTGGATTTCTTTGGCAGATTTGCGAAAACTTGGAGGAATGGAGCAGGAGCGAAAGATCGTTTCTTAACGGATGAGACAAATAAGTTTGAGCCGTTTGCTGACAAGGATGATCAATTATATAAGCAGTTAGACCGTGTAGTCCGTCTTGTAGAATATATCGATTATTCACAGGCTGGGCGTGCAGATGAAACGAATGACCAGGTTGTTTATCGTTATGAATATAAGGATGAGGAACAACGCAGGCAGAATAAGAGAAATATAATAGGGAAAATTGCACATGGGTTTGGAATGGCTGCACTTTGCATTATTGTGGCATGTGGCATTGAGCTGGTATTTAATGAATTACAAAGTATGATGGAAGGGATTATTTTCTTTAATACAGCACTGCTCAGTGTGATTGAGACAATTGTCTGGTTGTTTGTAACAGAGATGCTTTCAACGATAATTTCTTTGAAATTTCCAAGGCTCTTACCATTATCAGATGCTTTGGCAAAGATCAGAGAGTCAGTTGTAGATGGATGGCGGATCTGCCGGCGTAAATTTACAGCCTATTCTTGTTGGAACAAGGTGCAGACGGAACAGACAGAACCATATAATATAGGTAAAACGATTCCCTATATTTGTCCGGCAGAATTGAAGAAATATCGGGCATTATGCAAATCAGAACCAGAACCTAAAAAGTGTTTTGCTGAATCTTCCATTTATCCTATTGCGAATGTGGAAGATAGTGATCTGACCGCACAATTGATCCGGCAGGAAGAATTATTTCACCGGAAGTATGGATTGGTATATCAGAGCAAATACAATACTATGATCGTAGATCCAATTGAGGGTGAAAATGGCATTTTCCCATATGAGCGTGTACTACCAACAGGTAAAAATGGTGTTGTGATCATTGCGAGATATAAAGGAACATTTGTGTTGTTAAATCAGTATCGGCATGCGATTCGACGTATGCAATATGCTTTCCCAAGGGGATTTGCAGAGGAGGATGACAAGACTCCTGCTGACAATGCGATTCGTGAGTTACAGGAGGAAATCCATGCTGTCATCACGAAATCACCGGTATTTCTTGGACGGATTGTTGCTGACAGCGGATTGACTGGCGGATGTGCATATGTGTACAGTGTCGATATAGATTCATTGGAATTGGTCGAGGATCATGAAGGCATAGTAGCCATTGAACAGCTCAGTGACCGTGAGTTGACATCCTGGATAAATGAAGGAAAGATTGATGATGGTTTCACGCTTGGAGCTTATGCATTGTATAAATGTGAGGCTTCAGGAACAGAAAACAAACATAGTTGATTTTAAAGTTTTACTGAGAATAACTGAAAGTCATACATAAAATATATACATGATGGGATAGACATATGAGAATCAGAACAATAATAGTGACCGGTGGAGCCGGATTCATAGGCAGTAATTTTATATTTTACATGAAGAGAAAACATCCGGACTACAGGCTTATTTGTCTGGATAAGCTTACCTATGCGGGTAATCTTGTGACATTACAACCACTTATGAAGGAGGCAGATTTCCGTTTTTATAAGGCAGATATATGTGACCGGGATGCTGTTTATAAGGTATTTGAAGAGGAACATCCGGATGTGGTTGTGAATTTTGCTGCGGAGTCACATGTGGATCGTTCTATTGAGTCGCCGGAAATTTTTCTTGATACCAATATAAAAGGAACAGCGGTTTTGATGGATGCGTGTATTAAGTATCAGGTGGGACGGTTTCATCAGATCAGCACGGATGAAGTATACGGAGATTTGCCGCTTGACAGACCAGAGCTGTTATTTACGGAAGAAACGCCATTATGTACCAGTTCGCCATATAGCAGCTCAAAGGCCGCTGCGGATTTTCCAACTACGTTAAGGAGGTTGTCTATGGATACACGATTAGTTGCAAGAGAAAAACAATTAGAAAGCTGGGCTTTGATTATCCAAGAATGCAAGAATGGCGGTTTGAAGACCAAGGACTGGCTGGCTCAGAGAGCCCCGGAATAATCACGCTATAATAAAAATGATTGAAAGTGGATTGAATCAAGCGGTTATTATGGATTTGACAGGACAGGGCATAGATGTGTTTAGTGACTGCCAAAATATCGTTGACAATAGAAATGGATTTAGTCGTAATAGATATATAAATCATATGATACGTGGCATTGATACATATGATGATATGTAAACAAATATATAAGTGTTAGACATATATTGTTTAAAAATAGATTGTAATAATAAGATGAATTTATTTTGTCTGCTTTGCGTAGTACATTGATCATTTCTTTTGAGACATTTCATTTGAGGTTGAATCAAAGGACCAAGAGTATCATTATTTAAATATGTTAGCATTGATCTCTGAATCTGAAAAAGAAACAAAAGTAAGGTCAGAACAAGATTAGGAAGACTGACTGATGATTTGTAAAATCTCTAAATAATAAATAACGGCTAGAACTATATGATAAATGCCAGCCGGCTCCATTTTGGAGCTGTCTGGCATAAGTTAGTTATATGGGCATGCGTTATAACTATGGTAAGATAATGCTTTTGCATGAATGCTGCTTTATTTATTGAGGGCGGAAAGCTTTGCTTTCAAGGCTGCGATTTCAGCATCCTTTTTGGATAGAGCAGCATCCTTCTCGGATATCACAGAGTCTTTTTCGGACAGGGCAGCATCCTTCTCAGAGAGAGCAGCTACCGCTTTATCCCGTTCCTTCTGTAGTTCATCAATCATATAGTGAACCGTATTCTCATCTAACATTCGAAGTGCTTCTGAAAACATGGTGATTACCTCCTCCGGATCATACATATATTCGGACATATCCTTGCAGATAGCTTCCATCCATGGATAGTCAGATACCAGTGCAGCAAGGTCGTCGACCGACTGTGCAGTCAGCAGAGACAACCAAGCGTTTAACTCATTGATATCTTTAGCATACTTACTTTCTTTAAATACGTCAAGGGCGACTACATAGAATTCTTGCAAAAGCTTCAACTCGATTCCGGTATCAAAAACGATTCTGCCATGGTGCAGGTAGATATCGGATAATGCATCAGTCAGACACGCATCCGGACTTTTTTCATATATCACGATCGTGTAAACCGTTTTCAGATCCTTGTAGGTGAAAGAACTGCCTTTCGAGCTTTTCACTCTTGTATACTGGCGGAGCATGAGATCGGAGGAGTAGCAGGACATACGCTCTCCCGGGAAGGTATATGGAATCTTCTGGATCTCGACATTTGCGATCGAGCCATCTTCTAACTGGACAAGGATATCCAGAAGCAGGAGTGAGGTGGACGGCAGCATGCTGTCTTCGTTTGACAGGATGCACTGAACCGTCACTTTCGTACCGATGATACTGCTGATGAGACTGGACAACCGTTCCGGATAGATATCCGGATTGAACAGCTTCTTGAAAAATGGATCATAGGTTAAAGGCAGAGTTTTCTTACCCTCCATAAATCCAAGAAAGCGGTTCTTCCATTCCTGTGTCATGTTCTGATAAGCAAAGTAGCTTCGCGGATGCTTCCGAAGTTCCGTAAGACATTCATGTTCTGTGCGGGAAGGAAAAAGCTGATGGATATCTACTGGTTTAGTGGTGTTCCTTTCATTGGATACCGGTTGTTTGTTAAGGTGGTTATTATTATTTTTGTTATACATAAATTTCATTCCTCGTTATTTCCGGCGCCTGTTTTGTCGACAGGAAAAGCATAGCAGAAAAAGGGTATAAAAAACCGTTGATGTAATAAACAGCATGTTTCAATGTAACTTTTGGTAATTTTGATGCTAGTTGAGTTGGAAAAATAAATTTTAGAACTTTATCTCTAATTTTTTTAAAAAAGAATTTTATGCCGAGAAATGTTGACTTTGCGTATAAATAGGATTAGTATCGGATTATTAATAATCGAATAGGGGGGATTTTATATGCTGTTTAAACGACAAGTCTATTTTTATCCATGAATTGAAGAAAGTGAATAGTGTTAAAGTTTTAGATTATTACATGACTGCATTGAAGAAATTATTTCTATAAAGAAAAGTTTATATGTCAAAGAAGTTTTGATGATTTAATATGGTAACTTAAAAATTATGAAGAATGTGATTTTTATAATTTTACAAAATAAGGAGGATACAAGTTTGGAGAATGGAAGAAATGTATCATGTGGTGCAGATGGTGGAAATATAGATTTGTTAGAACCATATATGAGGAATGAAATGCAATTATTAAAACGGATAACACATAACATTTTGAGAAATATAGGAGCGAATATTTATGATTATGATGATTTTTACTCTGATGCAAATATGGTATGTTGGGAAGCAAGTAAAATTTATGATGCTAGAAGAAATTGTAAATTCCATACGTTGTTGGTTAATTGCATAAAAAATGATTTCAAAACATTAATAAGAGATAGGAATCGGAAAAAAGAATTTTGAATTATACAGCATATTCATTGGATTATATACAGGATACGGATGATAATTTCGATTCAAAACTTGTTGATTATGAAAAAGATATTTGCGATGTTGTAATAGAGGGACAGGAATTGTCAGCGGATATGATTAGAATGAAGGTTCCGATTATAACAGATTTACAAGTTAATATTTTGGAGTATTTAAAAGCTGGATATAAAGCAGGAGAGATTCAAATAATATTGGACATATCACAATATGAATATTATAAAAATATAAAAGAGATAAAACAGTATAAAACGATGTTTAAAAATGAATGAAAGATGCTTAAAAGAGCAAAAAGGCTATTAAGAAGCTGATGTAAATGGAGGGCTGATTTGATATGGATTTAAAAAATAAAACAACATTTAACAAATTATATCAAGCAGCATGCGATCTGGCGGATAGACTCCGGAGAGGTGAATGGACGAACAGTGACCGGTCAATAGAAGAATGCGAAGCAGCAATAAAAAGTCTGGCAGCTTTCATTGACGATGGAAAGGCGGATTGTACGGACAAACGGGAAGAGGCAAGAGAAAAAACATTGAAAGGGACATGGTTTCAAAGTGTTGATTTTCGCCGGATCATTGTACATATGCAGCTAGAGGAAGCAATAAATAATCGGGATATGCAGCTTGAACTGGATATTCTGGGGCATGTGCTTGCGTATCTGCCAAATGGAACCTATTTTAAGATGGGCAACCTGCCACAAGTCATGGAGACCATCGGACATCTTTATGGGGCATCGAAGAAGTCCGGTAAGCCCTATGCACCGAAAATGTCAGAAGAGACAGCTGTATTGATCGAATCAACGAGAAATCTGATCAATGCAGGTTTTTCATTTCAGATCGTAAATGGAGAGCCGGAGTTTGAACAGGATTCCGAACAGTGTTTGGTTGCGGAATTAGAAAGACGGATAAAAGAGCTTGGTGGAATGTATGTGATCCGTCAGTTATTTGACAGGGAGATTCGTGCACGATATCATGAGAAGCTTGGAAGATATCTGATCTATCGAAATAAGATATCAATGGGAGAAAAACGCCATATCAAAGTAAGAATACCGTATCAATATTTACTTCAGCTGTCGCTAAAATTTCTGAAGACAGAATCAATATTCACAAATGCATATAAAGAGCACAGATATCAGGAGCTGATCCGGATGGCACAGGATTATCTGGAAGTTCTGCAGCTGCAGGGGTATATGACCTGGGAAGATGTCTTTATTGATTTGGAGGATTTTCCATATCGGCTGGCGAAAAATCTATGTTTTGAAAAACTTTGTATTCCAAGGCAATATCATCCGGAGTTTGTAAGGCTTCTTTTGCAAAACATGCTGGAACCATTTTATGGTACAGGCAGAAATAAAATGAGAGTATATTCTTTTCATAATTATTTGGAATTTGCTATATATGTGATGGATGCAGCAAAGGGCCCCCGGATATTTAAAAGGCAGGAATTATCGGAACGTCTGAGAATCAGCACTTACAAATTAGAACAGATCTTGCTGGATACTGCATTGGATGCTGATATGGTGAATCAGGATTTTGTGTATTATCTGGATGAGACAAATAGCTGGAGAAAGCCTCTTGTCAGGCTGGATGCGGATACCTATTTCTGTCTGGATGGCAGGATAGCGGGATATGGATTTTATGAAGTGATGTTTCAGATCTTATTTGCAAAGTATGGAACGAAGTTTAGCAGGAATCAGGGAGAGTATCTGGAGCAGCTGGTCTATCAAATGTTTCGGGAGAAGCGTTTTCCATATATCACAGGGCAATATTATAAGGATGGAGATCTTACAGAACGTGATTGCGATATGATCCTGGAAGGGAAGGAGCGTGTGATGTTTGTTGAAATCAAGAAATGTCCGCTTCCCGGAAACTACGAGAAAGCAGATGATGTAAGTGTATTGAGTGTACTTGGCGATGGTATGCTGTATGCACAGGAGCAGATTTTGTGGCATAGGATACGCTTGAAAGAGAAGGGACTGATTGCGCTATATGATAAGTTGGGAAATCATATACAGGATTATATACCTGGCAGGAAACCGATAATGGCGATGAGTATCTGTATGCCGGAGTACGATTTCCTGACAGATCGCATGATGACTGAGAATTTTTTAGAGAGTGTACTACGGGTTACATATCATGCAAAGGATCAGACAAAGGAGAAAAATCTGGATCGATTAAATAAAAGGATAGCGAATATCCAGCTGGCAGCGGCGAGGCTGTTTGATGGTATGAAATATACAACCAGAGATGTATTTTTTAATTCTCTGTTTCGGAGTCTGCAGCAGGTATGGACGATGCTTCGCGTGTGCGATACACTGGATGTTTTTTTAGATATGTGTGCAACACAGCTTGTGATGATTACTGGTGCAGGAGATGTTTATGTGGACATTTGGAATGCATTGCAGCTTAAAGGATAATGCGTGGAGAAAATATGTAGTATATATCCATAAATTGTTGCTAAATGCACAATAATTATTCATGAGAGCCTCCTGACTGTGAAGCCTTTAAGCCATGGCGGTCACGCCATTTCGCTTGACTTCGATCATCCATTGAGTTATTATACTCGTAAGAAAGTAACTTACGAGTTAGTAACTCACGAGTGTAATAAATTGGAGGTGGGCGAATGAGTCAGTTTTATTGCCGTGAGAATGAGCTTAGAAAGCTGAATAAGCGATATGAAGGTGACAAGTTTGAATGCATCGTCATCTACGGAAGACGGCGAGTTGGTAAAACCGCCTTGATCAATGAGTTCTGTAAAGGAAAACCGACCATTTTCTTCTCGGCACTCAACACGACAGGGAAGGAAAATCTGGAGGCACTTTCAAAATCAATCATGACTTTTGAGAGACCGGATATGGAATCTGCACCGGAATTTCGGTCATATGATGCTGCGCTGGACGAGCTGACAGCACTTTCCAAAGAAAAACGAATGGTTTTTGTTATTGATGAATATCCTTATCTAGCAAAGGCAAAACCAGCTATTTCGGCTATGCTACAGCACATTATTGATCATAAGTGGATGGAATCCAAGATGTACCTGATTCTCTGCGGTTCTTCAATGAGCTTTATGGAAAGTCAGGTGCTTGGGAAAGAAAGCCCATTGTATGGGAGAAGAACAGCTCAATTTAAGATTGCACCGTTGGATTATAAGGAAACAGCTGTGTTCCATCCGAATCTGTCGGATGAGGATAATTCGCTGATTTACGGTATCACAGGTGGTGTTCCGCATTATATTAACAAGCTGGATGTAAGAGACAGCGTAGATGAAGCATTGCTCGACAATCTGTTTGACCGCTCCAGCTATCTGTATGAGGAGCCGGCAAATCTTCTCAAACAGGAACTGCGAGAGCCGGCCATTTATAATGCCATCATTAAGGCAATTGCTGAGGGAGCATCACGACTGAATGATATTACGATGAAGGTCGGGGAGGATAATTCTGTTGTATCGAAATATCTCAAAACCTTGATTGACCTAGGCATTGCAAAAAAGGAGACTCCAATTAGTGAAAAACCTGGTAAGAAAACAATCTACCTGCTGGCAGATAACTTCTTCCGGTTCTGGTATCGTTTTGTCCCGGTCAATATGAGTGCAATTGATTCAGGCAGAATTGCAAAGACCTATCCACACACCGTAAAACAATATCTTCCCGATTACATGGGTTTGATATTTGAAAAGATGTGTCAGGACTATCTGTTGTACTATGCCGACAAGCTCCCCATTGAACTAAATGAAATTGGTCAGTGGTGGGGAACTGATTCCAAGAAGAAAAAGCAGATACAGATCGACATCGTTGGAACTCCCGTAGAAGGAAAAGAGTATATTATTGGCTCCTGCAAATATAGGAATGAGAAGATTGGTGTGGATGAGCTTGAGCTGATTAGGGATTATGCATCAGTTTTCGGAAAAGGAAACACCTATCACTACTATATTTTCTCTAAAGGTGGATTTACGGATGGACTGCTCCAAGCACGGGAGCGAGGTGAAGTTCAGCTGATCACCTTGGAGGACCTTTACAAGTAAACAACTCGATGTCAGCCCTGCTGGTGAAAACCGGCAGGGTATTTTTATACCCAAATTTAGAGAGAAGAAGATGCGTATAGGCTAGCATGCTGTCTTCATTTGACAGGATACACTGAACCGTTACTCTTGTGCCGATGATACTGCTGATCAGACTGGATAACCGTTCCGGATAGATATCCGGATTGAATAGCTTCTTGAAAAACGGATCATAGGTTAAAGGCAGAGTTTTCGTACCCTCCATAAATTCAAGAAAGCGGTTCTTCCGTTCCTGCGTCATGTTCTGATAAGCAAAGTAACTTTGCGGATGCTTCCGGAGCTCAGTAAGACATTCCTTTTCCGTGCGGGTAGGAAAGAGCTGGCGCCTGTTTTGTCGACAGGAAAAGCATAGCAGAAAAAGGGTGAAAAAACCCTTTGATGTAATAAACAGCATGTCTGGGTGTAACTTTTGGTAATTTAACTCCGATTTTATGCGATAAGTTGACTTGGAATATGATTAGGATTAATATAAAATCATCGAACATGGGCAGATTTGAGACCATAGATAGGATAGATAAGAGATAAACACCATGACAATTATCGTAACCGGAGGAGCCGGATTTATTGGAAGCAATTTTATATTTTATATGCTGGACAGTTATCCGGAGGATCGTATCGTATGTATGGACAAGCTTACATATGCGGGAAATTTATCTACACTAGCTTCGGCGATGGATAATCCGCATTTCCGTTTTTGTAAGATTGATATCTGCGACAGAGAGGCAGTCTATAGGCTATTTGAAGAAGAACATCCGGATATGGTAGTGAACTTCGCAGCCGAAAGTCATGTAGACCGTTCCATCGAGAATCCGGAGATTTTCTTAGATACGAATGTCAAAGGAACGGCGGTGCTGATGGATGCCTGCCGTAAATATGGTATTGCAAGGTATCACCAGGTAAGTACAGATGAAGTATATGGAGATCTTCCGTTGAACAGACCGGATTTATTTTTTACAGAGGAGACTCCGATTCGTACGAGTTCGCCGTATAGCAGTTCAAAAGCATCTGCTGATTTGTTAGTGCTTGCATATTATAGGACATACGGACTTCCTGTTACGATCAGCCGTTGTTCGAATAATTATGGACCATATCAATTTCCAGAGAAGCTGATTCCTTTTATGATTATTAATGCATTATCAGACAAGCCTTTACCTGTTTATGGGGAGGGTGTGAATGTACGTGATTGGCTGTATGTAAAGGATCACTGCCGGGCAATTGATCTGATCATTCATAAGGGTCGCGTTGGAGAAGTTTATAATGTTGGCGGACATAATGAAATGAAGAATATTGACATTGTAAAGCTTATTTGCAAGGAACTAGGCAAGCCGGAAAGTCTGATCACGCATGTAACAGACCGCAAAGGTCATGACTTGCGTTATGCTATTGATCCAACAAAGATACATAATGAATTAGGCTGGTTGCCGGAAACAAAGTTTGAGGATGGGATAAAGGAGACAATCCGTTGGTATTTAGATAATAGGAAATGGTGGGAGATGATTATTTCCAGATAAGATGAATAAGTATTTGTGCAAGTTGAGATGAGCTGAAGCTTTTGAGAAAAAATAACTACACGAAGAATAGTAATTGCAGAAAGAGAGGGTATTATGAGAAAAAAAGGGATAAGCAGGATTGCGGTATTATTAGGAATAGGGGCTATTTGCGGCATGTTAGGTACAACAGGCAGGTATGTATATGCAGAAAATATGACAACTGCTACTGCAGCTATTGAAGAAAGCACAGGGGATATTACGCCTGCAACGGGATATGAGGTGTCGGAAAATGCAGGACCGGAATTATATACAAGTGATGAGGAACTTGCATTGCAGAGTACATCAAATGACACTTCACAAAGTGGAACCTGGGAGAATGTAACATGGACGCTTTCTGGCACAACACTTACGATATCAGGAAAAGGAGATATGCCGGACGCCAGTTCTTCTGATAAGGCACCATGGTATACTTTAGATGTTGAAAAGGTTGTAATAAAAAGTGGTATTACAAAAATCGGAAGCCAGAATTTTGTGGAAATGTATGATATTACAGATGTAACCTATCCGAATACTCTGAAAGAGATTGGAGAGGCTGCATTTTATGGATGTACGAAACTGCAAGAGGTGGTTTTGCCATCCTCTGTGAAGACGATTCGATCTGGAGCATATTGTGACTGTAAAGCTGTTACCCGGATTGAGATACCGGGGGTAACGGATTTAGGAAGCTATGCATTTCAAAATAACTGTCCGACAACATTTACAATACCTGCAGGTGTAACCTCTATATCGCCGCTCGTATTTTTTGGAAATACAACGATAGAGAGTTATACGGTTGCAGCAGGTAACACAGCCTATGTTGCACGGAATGGAGTTGTATATTCCAAGGATCAGTCCGAATTAGTGATGTATCCGTTTAATGGAGGAACAGGCTCATTTACGATACCTTCGAATGTGAAGAAGATCGGAGATTATGCATTTTATAATAATGTCAGCTTGAACACGGTAAACTTTTCCAATGTAACAACATTAGGAGAAGGTGCATTTTATATGTCCGGCTTATCCGGAACCTTGACACTTTCGGATAAGATCAGTGAAGCAGGTAATTTTGCATTTCAGGGCTGTACCAAGATAACAACAGTAAAGTTTGGCAAAGGCATGAAAGAAAGCGCTTATTCAATGTTTGAAAAATGTACAGGGATTACTTCCATTGATTTTGGTGGTCTGACATCACTTGGTATGCGGACATTTTTAGGCTGTAACAGTCTGGTCGAGGTGACAGTCCCGGCAACGATAAAAAGCTGGGAAGGATCGGTATTTAACAGCTGCCAGAAGCTTGTAACATTTCGTGGTATGGGACTGGAATATGTGACATATGCTGATTTTGCACAATGCTATGCATTAACAGATGTATATCTTCCAAAAGTAAAAGAGATATATCGTCAGGCATTTGCAAATTGTCCATCCTTGAAACAGATAACGCTACCTGCATCTACGCAGTTTGTAGATGAAAATGCATTTGCAAAGGATGTTGTGATCACCTGCAACAATAATCAACTGGTGCGGTTTGGTTACAATGGATTCCGTTATGCAGAAACAATTCAGATTAAAGGAAAAAGAGATTATACGAAGGCATTTGAGGTATTAGACAAGGTAAATGCAGAACGTGCAAAGAATGGTCTTGATGCATTGACGATGGATACCGGATTGTTAGAAACGGCTATGATTCGTGCCGGTGAGCAGGCAGTATTGTTTTCACATACCAGGCCGGATGGTGCAAGCTGCTTTTCAGCAAATAAGAATATGAATGCAGAAAATGTTGCAATCAATCAGTCTTCTGCAACAGCAGTCATGAATGACTGGATGAATTCATCGGGACACAAGGAGAATATTTTAAGTAAAAAAGCAACTACGATAGGAGTTGGCTGCTTTTATATAAATGGTATTTATACCTGGGTACAGTGCTTTGGTTCAAATACAGATGCTCAGACGGCAGAGAAGCAGACAGACCGTACCATAACACAGAATATCAATATTCCGAAAAAGAAATTTACAGAAGCAATTACGACGGACGGTATTGTTTGGGGTGATGGTGAGACATATTCTTATAAATTTGTTATACAGATGGACAAGGATACTTATACTGCAGGCAAGAGCGTAAATGCGAAGGTCGTTCTGGTAAATCCCGGTTTTAGCATGTATTGTCCATTTACAAGCGGGAATATCACATGGAGCTCAGATAAGAAGAGTGTAGCAACGGTAGATAAAAATGGAAAGATTACATTTGTGGGCGGTGGTAAAGTAACTATCATAGCAAAAACAAAATATCATGAAACGTCACTTACCTTGACGGTGCAGGGTAAGTCACAGGTTACAAAGACCACACCAACATTGACACTGAGGAATAAGACAGTTACCTATACTGGAAAGGGAAAAAAGATAGGTGCTGCAAGCGTAAAAGGCGCGGCAGGGAAGATTACCTATAAATATTATTCAGATTCGAAGTGTACGAAGCGGTTATCTACATATCCTTCCAAGGTTGGAACCTATTATGTAATTGCAAGTACAAAAGCAACAGCAACCAGCAATTCAGCGAAATCCAATGTAGCGAAATTAATGATTAAAAAGTCGAATCCAATGAAGGTAAAGGTGGCTTCAAAAACCTATAAAGCAAAAAAATCAACCGGAAAGCTTAACAAAAAGCATTCCTTTATAATCGGGGTAAAGAATGCAAAGGGTAAGGTGACATATTCCAGATCAAAGGCTTCGAAAGCATATATTACTGTTAGCAAAAAAGGAAAGGTAACAGTAAGGAAAGGAACGCCAAAGGGAACCTATACAATTACGGTAAAGGCAAAAGAAACTTCAAAATATAGAGGAAAATCGAAGAAGATAACGATTAAGGTTTCCTGAGCAATATTAGATACATATGAAAAATAAAAGATCATTTCTGTATGTGATGCTGACGATTGCATTTCCCATCGCATTACAGAATTTATTAACTACAACAGCCAGTATGGTTGATACGATCATGATCGGAAGGCTGGGAGAGTCGTGCGTGGCAGCAGTTGGTATCTGTTCGCAGATCAGCTCGCTGTTCTTCAGCTGCTACTGGGGATTTGCCAGCGCATCGATCCTGTTTTTCTCCCAGTACTGGGGAGCAGATGATGAAAAGGGAATTAATCGTACATTCGGTATCACTTTCATCTGTATGGCAATCGTAGGATTTGCATTTGCATCCCTTTGTATTATCAGACCGGAATTTTTACTGGGTGTATATACAGATAAAGAAGTATTTATCCAGATCGGAAAGCCATATATGCGGATTGTCGGATGGGCATATCCGCTTCAGGTATTTGCTGTACTTATCAGCTTCCTGCTCCGTTCCACAGAGCGGGTGAAAGCACCACTAATCTGTTCCGTCGTAGGACTGGTAGTGAACTTCTGCTTGAACTTCGTGTTGATATATGGTAAATTCGGCGCACCGAAAATGGGGGCTGCCGGTGCGGCAGTCGGAACACTTGCATCTGCGATCATCAATTTAATATTGCTGTTTATCTACCTGATGCGTTCGGAATGTAAGGTGCGGATCCGTCTGAGTCAGATGTTCTTATTCCATGGCGGATTTATCAGGGTGTATCTGGCAAATGCATTTCCAATTCTCTGTAACGAACTGTTTTATGGAGTTGGACAGATGCTGATCAATATCGTGATCGGACATCAGAATGAATCTGCGATCGCCGCCATGGCAGCGTTCCGTGTATGCGAGGGCTTTGTCTATGCATTCTTCGGTGGCTTATCAAATGCCACCAGTGTTGTGATCGGACAGTCTGTCGGCGCCGGTGACCATAAGGGTGCATACCGGTTTATGAAGCGGTCGGCATTGTTCTGTCCGGCAGTTACTTTCGGGATTGTGCTGATCTGTGCGTTATTACATGAACCATTGTTTGGCTTATTTGGACTGGGGGATCAGGCACTTCGGTATGGCATGTATATGTTATATATTTACCTGTTCTTCGGTGCCGTTCGAACCTGTAACTATATTATGAATGAGGGATACCGGGCAGCAGGCGAGACGAGAGTCGGAACCTATGTGGAGATTGGCGGTTTATTCTTAGTCAGCGTTCCGGCGACATGGATCGCAGGCATGGTCTTACATCTGCCTTTCCTTGCTGTATTTTCATTTGTATATACGGATGAGCTGGTGCGCCTGGCAATCGAGCTTGTCTATACCAGATCAGGCAAATGGGTGAAGCCGGTTACAGAAGCCGGAAGAAAGACTTTGCCGGAGTTCAAAGATTGGTTAAAGAACCGTAACAATCGTAAATGAAATGCAACATCTATAAAGAATAATTAAGCTGACAAAATCAGATAACGGACATATACTTTGTATATTCGAAAAACAGCCGAAGAAAAGCGTTGTGATGAGATTCACAATAAGAATTCCGGAAATGTATTTACAGATGAATGCAGGAGGATTGTAAGGTATGAGAAAAAATAGAACCAAGTCGGGAAAGATTATGACGGTAGCACTTGCGGCAACATTTTCGGTTAGTTTGCTGGCAGGATGCAATGGCGCAGGCCCAGAGTCAACAGAAAAGAACAAAGGAACAACTGAGATATCAACCGAAGCAACGACAGAGAAGACGGAAGCACAGGCAACAGAGGCAGCCAGCACAGAAGCTAAGACTGAGACAGAGACCACCGAAGCGGTTTCTTCCGAAGAAGATGCCGGTGCTACAGAGGAAGGTACTTCTACAGCAGAATTACAGGAAGAAGCGGTATCCGCTCTGCCGGGTACATATCCGATAGATATGATCTTTAGCAGTGGAGCCGGTGGATGGAGTACAACATTAACATTATCACAGGATGGATTATTTACAGGAGCATTTTCTGATTCCGAAATGGGAGAACGAGATGAGAATGAATACCCAAATGGAACCGTATATGTTTGTAATTTCAGCGGAAAATTCAAAGATATCAAGAAGGTAAACGATTATACATATTCGATGACTCTGGATAGCGTGAAAGTATCAGAAGATGAGGAAAAAATCGAAGATGGTATCCGTTATAAAGTGGGTGAACCATCCGGCATGGACAGTGGAACGGAGATTTATTTCTACACTCCGGATGCACCTGTCTCAGAATTGCCGGAAGCATTCCTTTCCTGGTGGCAGGAAAGTGCTGATGGATCAGCAACACTTGACTGTTATGCAATCTATAATAAATCCGCGGATTCCGGATTTTTTGAGTACGCAAAGTAAGTACTGCAAATGAAGAGATCATTAAGAAGATGAAAGAGAAAATATAATACAATGAAAAAGGCTTTGCCTGAAACAGCAGGCTCTTTGGGGATATAAAGAGAGCAACTGTTTTGGACAAAGTCTTTTTTATGGTTCAGGATAAACGAGGTGAAGTAAATGGGAAGCAATACATATAAGGATCTTCAGAACTCACATCCGTGTTTTGGAGGACAGAAAAATAATGCCGGGCGGATTCATATGCCGGTGAGTCCGGGATGAAACATCGGATGCCGTTTTTGTGAGCGGACGATCAATGATGTGGAGGAGCGACCGGGCGTAACATCAAAGGTGATCATACAGAAGCAGGCTGTTGTGGTGGACATGGTGGTCATGGTGGCTGTGGATGTGGAACACCGGATGGATTGCCATAAAAAATAAATTTGTACTTGATAAAACCTATAGAAATAGTATACTATAATGCAAAATGATAATTTATCATGTTTGCAGAAAAAGTAGATGAGATTCAGATGATGTACAGATGTATGGAATCATTTGAATCAGATAACAACGACAGGGAGGTCAAGATGAAGATATCAACAAAAGGAAGATATGCGATAAAACTGATGTTGGATCTGGCCACCTATTATAATGGTGAGCCGGTTAAGATAAAGGATATTGCAAGAAGACAGCATATTTCAGACAAATATCTGGAGCAGATCGTTGCAATATTAAATAAGGCATCACTGGTAAAAAGTATCCGTGGAGCGCGTGGAGGATACATGTTATCTGCTTCACCGGAGAATTATACGGTGAGGCAGATATTAGAAACGGTAGAAGGAAGTCTGGCACCTGCTGACTGTGTAGGCGCTAACGCAGCCTATTGCGAAAACAGAAGTATGTGTGTCAGTGTACTGATCTGGGAGAAACTTGACCAGGCAATACAGGATGTACTTGAGGGAATCACCTTAGCCGATCTCGTTGACTGGCAAAACAACCTGATGGTAGACCAGTACGTCATTTAATATATGATAGACATTTGCGACATGAAGAAAAGGAGATCACATTGATTCTTGGCAGCAGCAATGACCGCGAAGTGGCATTGACAAAGGATTGCCAGTTTATACTGACCTCATTCCCGATGAATGAACGGCTGGTATTTAACCGGACATATGCGGGATATCGGGGAAGCCTGACCTTTACCGAAGATTTATACGATAATCTGTAAAAGCAGATACCACATTTCACTCTGAAAAATTCAGAAAGAAATGTGGTATTTTTTTGTTCTAATTTTCATTTGTCATGCATACATTATAACTATCAGAAGTGTGTAACAGCCTACTTTAGGTATCAGATCATATCAGAAAAGCAGATGCTTTTCGAGTATTGGCAGATGATGGAACTGACAGGTGAAAATGGTTACAGATGACATATGCATGAGGTGAATCGGTTTGGAAAAAAGCAGAGAGAATGAAATATTGAAGATATTATCCGTAGCGTTAAGGAGAATATTTTCGAGTGAGATATATGATTATAACAAGCTTCAGGAGATAAGGCTTAGGATGAATGAACCCTTGATCGTGATCTATGATAATCGGGAATATTTTGTGACGGAGAAGGGAAAGCGAACCACAGAATGTAAGAAAGCATATATGGTAGCACCTGCCGATATAAGGGAAACGCTGGAATATATCAGTAACTATTCACTCTATGCATATGAGGATGAGATCCGGCAGGGATTTATAACGATTCAAGGGGGACATCGTGTAGGGCTTGCAGGAAAAGTCATTCTGGAATCTGGAATGATCAAGAGTGTCAGACATATATCATTTATCAATATCCGTTTGTCACATCAGGTTAAGGGATGCTGTAAGAAGGTTCTTCCGTACATAATAAATGGAAATGAGACATTTCATACACTGATCATTTCCCCACCGCGATGTGGCAAAACCACACTTCTTAGAGATATGATCCGGATGTTGTCGGATGGATTTCCAGGATTCAAAGGAAATACTATCGGTGTCGTAGATGAACGATCTGAGATCGGAGCCTGTTATAAAGGCGTACCACAAAATGATATCGGCATACGGACGGATATTCTTGACTGTTGTCCAAAATCATATGGAATGCTGATGCTGATCCGTTCGATGTCACCGCAGATCATAGCGGTGGATGAGATCGGCAGCCGGGATGATATCGATGCGATCTACAGCGTGATCAACTGCGGCTGTAAGCTGATCGCAACCGTACATGGCAATTCCATTGATGATATCAGAAATCGTCCGGGACTTCGGAAGCTGGTCGATGAGAGGATATTTGAACGATATATCGTGCTGAGCAATCGCAAACGGACAGGGGAGATCCGGACGATATTTGACGATCGGGGAAGTGTTCTCTTTATGGCAGAGGATGAACGCCTGACATCGGCATATGAAAATGAAGCGGCTGTAGCAGAACTGTCATAAGTGCAGGGAGGCGTACATATGTTATATATAAAGATTCTTGGAATGCTTCTGGTGGTCGCAGCTTCCTATGGGATAGGAAAGACGATAGGAGTTTATCAGAACCGGCGAGTGGAAGATATCTACGAGCTTCTGATATTTGTCCGGATGGCAAATGGGCATCTGGCATACAGTGCATCGGAGATCACCGAGATCATTCGGGAAGGATCGGATAAAGCAGGGGGAAGGATCGGAGACTGGCTTGCCGGGCTGGCTTTGCAGTTCCGGACGGAAGAATATGCTTCTTCTTTTGAGCAGATCTGGACAGGCAGTATCGGAAGTCTGATGGAACACAGCTATCTGACGGACGCACAGATCGGTGCGGTAAAAGAGCTTGGAAAATGGCTGTGTTATATGGATGTCGATATGCAGATCAGGAATCTGAAGCTGTGGGAACAGAACATGCAGGCAGAGTATGAGGAACAAAAGGACAGGGCACGCAGGATAAATAAAGTATCCAGATCACTTGGATTACTCGGAGGGATCTTTTTGATAATACTGATAGGGTAAGGGTGGCAGGAGCTTATGACGATACAGTTATTATTGAAGATAGGTGCGGTAGGAATCCTTGTAGCACTGTTGAATCAGATATTAAAGCATTCGGGGAAGGACGAGCTGGCATTCCTGCTGAATCTGGCAGGACTGATTCTTGTACTTTCTTGGATCATTCCATATATCGTAGAATTCTTTAATGACATTATGAAGCTTGTAAATATCGGTGGATAGGGGAGAAAAGGCATGAGTCTTGTTACGGTATGTATGGCATCGGTTCTGGTCGTTTTAGTAGCGATAAAACTAAAGAAAATGAATGCAGAATACAGCACGCTCTTAAGTATTGGAGCGTGTTTATTTATTGTCAGCTTTATCATAGGAAGACTTGGAAATGTACTGGATTCCATCGACCGCATTACCGGATACATCAATATCAATATGGAGTATATATCGATCCTGCTTAAGATGCTTGGCATTTCCTATATCTGTGAATTTGCGACAAATATCTGTAAGGACGCAGGCTATGGTGCGATTGCTTCGCATATTGAGCTTGCCGGACGGGTGACAATGGTGGTGATGAGTCTGCCAATCCTGTTCCATGTGATCGATATGGTTGTTCGTCTGATGGGGTAGAACTATGAGAGGACAAAAAGCGAAAATGATTATAGCAGGCGTAATGGCGTTCACGATCCTATTATCTGTGGTGTGTTTTGGCGGGCAGACCAGCAGGGCAGCTACCTTAGATGTCGATGAGACGGATCTGGGACTTGATGAAAACGCTTTTGACGAGATGGACATGCTGACAGAAGAACAGGCAGGACTCTCTTTTCGGGAGGTCGTATCCTATATCCGAAACGGAGACCTTCAGGGGCTTCTTGACTACAGTCTGGAAACAATACAGCAGACACTTACAGGGGAGATAAAAAGCAATAACCGCCTGCTCCTTCAGCTTCTTGCCGTTGTCATTCTTGGTTCGGTATTCACGAATCTGTCCGGAAAGTTTGGAAAGATGGTAGGTGGAAACGGCTTCTTTGTCACCTATCTGATGGTGGTATCCATCCTGCTCGGAATGTTTGCGATCGTTTCCGATATAGCGGTGTCGGCAGTCTTGGATCTTACGGATCTGATGATCACCTTTATACCTGCTTATACGTTGGCTGTCTCCTATACAAATGGTGCAGGCACGGCGGAATTTACCTATCAGATCACGGTGCTGATCATTTTTCTGTGCGAGAAGGTGATCATTCAGATCGTATTTCCGCTTGCCAAATGCAGTGGGGTGGTCGGACTGGTGAATAAGTTAAATGCCGAGGATCATTTTTCAAGGACAGTTACGTTGTTGAGGAATATTGCAGGATGGATCCTGAAAACCATGTTTGCAGTTGTAACCGGAATGAATGTGATAAAGGGTGTGATCGTTCCCTCTGTGGACAAGTTGGAACGAAATGCCGTCTTAAAAGCGTTCGGGATGCTGCCGGGGGGAAATACGGTTAAGAATGTCTCGGATATCCTGCTCGGTTCGGGTATGGTTTTGAAAAATGCTATCGGAATTGCGGGCGCGGTCGTCGTATTGCTGGCAGTGCTTCTGCCGGTTACCAAGATCGCGGTGATCTATCTGACTCTCCGTATCGTATCTGCATTTGTACAGCCCTTGGGAGATAAAAGGTTTTCCGACGGCATTAACATTATGGCACAGACCATCGGTTTGATGCTGCGTGGCATCTGGTGTGCTTCCTTTTTATTTATCATCTCCCTCACACTTATGACGTTGCTTGCGAGGTGAAAAACTGGTTGTCCATCCGGGTACATGCATAACCGTTTTTCAGAAATTGGTGGAAAGGAGTGCTGGATGTTGTTAGCTTGGATCAAAAATATCGTCCTTTTTATATTATTCTCCTCGCTGGTATTTTTCTTGCTCCCGGATGAAAAATACAGAAAATATATGCAGACGGCGGTTGGTTTTGTACTGGCGATCATTGTTCTGACACCTGTATTAAGTGCGGGAGGCTTGAACGACATTCTAAGCTTTGATTATTACTATGAATCTGTTGCAGGCGCACCGGGAAATGGCGATGTTACATATTATACAGATGTCATGGAGACTATGATCGAAGATCATTTGCGTGATACATTTCAATTGGATGGTAAGGTAACGATTACCTTTGATGAGAGTTATACGGTCACAGCGGTTGAGGTGGATGTTGTTTCTACAACATCAGACAGTGTGGCAGATACAATCATGGATGCGGCAAATCTCCGTCAGGAGATCGCAAAAGAATATAAGATCAGTGAGGACAGGATAGAAATATTTGTAAATGGATATCAGACAAAATAACATGTACTAAAAGCGGACATGTTACATATAATGGAGTGAGAGAGCATGGAAGGAATATGGAATAACATCAAACAAAAGCTGCAGGAACTGAAAAAAGACAAAAATGCGGCACTTCGAAAGTGCATGGGGATTTTGCTTGCAGGTATTTGTCTGCTGGTCATTCTCTGGCCGTCTGATAAGGAAAACGGATTTTCCGGACTTGATGCTTTAACCGGAACGAAGCAGGATAAAACGCCCGGTGGAGTGACTGGAAAACAACAGAACGGGGAGGCTGCTACGGATAATGGACAGGAAACTTCCGGAGAAATATTATCGGCGAACAGCGGCTATGAAGACTATATAGTATTTCAGGAGGAGAAGCTGCGAGGGATACTGTCTCAGGTGAAGGGTGTCGGAACGGTAAGTGTCATGATCACATTAAAAGATGGAGGCGAGAAGATCATAGAGAAGGATGTGACGAAGTCCGATAGTGAGTCAGATGGCAGCAGTCAGAAGAGCAGGAGCGAGACCTCTGTTATGACAAACGCAGACAGCGGCGAATATCCCTATGTGAGCAAAACACTGGAGCCGGAGATTGAGGGGGTTCTGGTCAGTTGTACGGGGGCTTCCGATCCAACTGTTGCAATGAAAATAACCGAAGCGGTGCAGGCATTATTTGGTGTTCCGGCGCATAAGATAGTTGTATTAGAACAAGAATAAAGCATGGAGGATATGGATGAAGAAAAAGATCTTTAAGAAAAACCGTCTGGTGATACTTGCCCTGTCGGTTATGATCGGAGTTGCAGGCTATCTGAATTTCAATGCAGGGAAAAGAGACGACCTGTTGCGGCAAAAGGCAAAGGAGACAAATGCGGATGCCGAAGTTATCAGCTATGACAGTGAGAAAGCTGACGCTTCCGACACTTCAGAAAAAGAGCTTACAGATCAGGCAGATAAAGAAACGATGGGAGCTGCGGATAATACAGAAGCAGGCGGAGAAGCTGCATCGGAGAATATCGATCCTACATATCTGGAACAGGCAGCTTTAGAGGAAAATGTGGAGTTAAACAGTGATGAAGAAGACATCGGAGAAGCAGTCCTTACCAGTGCGCAGGCAATGAGAACGAATCTCGCAACCGCAAAGCTGAACCGGGAACAGAACCGGGCAAAAAGTAAGGAAGCACTGCTTGCGATCATCAACGATGAAACTATGGACAGTGCAGCAAAAGATGAAGCAGTAAGCAGCTATGTAAAACTTACCGATACGATCGAGAAGGAGACGGATGCAGAAACTGTCCTGACAGCAAAAGGCTATACCGATTGCATTGTAACCGTAAATGATGATACAGTCGATGTCACCCTCCCTGTTGTCACCCTGTCCGACACCGAACGCGCACAGGTGGAGGACATCGTAACCAGAAAAACCGGCTACGACGTATCCCAGCTTGTAATAACAGTTGCCGAAGATAAGTAGGAATACACCTGCTAGAATTATGACATAAATATGATGCCCTCTATAAATGACTTGCTGCGCTTTCGACTCAAAGCACAGCGGACGGCACTATAACAAGAACCGGATACTCTATTGTAAATGACTAGCAGCGCTTTCGATTCGAAGTAAATGCCCTATTCGTAAATACTCCTGTGCCAACTCGCCTACGGCTCAAACAGGCACCCGTATTTACCGGCAATTTCCTTCTCCTGTCGAAATGCTCGCGGATGTCATGTTACAAGGGAGATCCGGTTCTTGTTATAGTGCCTGTCTGAAGATATAGAATCAGCGAATCGAAAGCGCAACATGTCATTTATAGAGGGGATTGTATTTGAGTTATACTCAGACAGGCACAATGGGAAAACTGCACAAAAACAACTGGATATTTTGTATAAATAGAATGCGTTACCTTGTTTTTATGTTGGGCGTCAGATATAATGAAACTATATGTCTATATAGCAGAAAAAGATGCAGAATAACATGAAAAACAAGTTTTTTTACAGGGAGGTATGAATGAAAAACGGAAGAACAACAATGATAAAAAGGATTTTTGCCGTGACGCTGGCATTTGCGGTAGCTGTCTCGATCCTGACAGTGCCGGTACAGGAAGCGTATGCAGCCGGTGGCAAGGTAAAAACGGTGGCAGTTACAAACCTGCCCGCAAAACAACTGACACTTAAAAAAGGAAAGACATTTACCTTAAAATCAAAGGTAACAGTAACCAGAAAGGCTTCAAAGAAGGTTACATATAAGACAAGCAACAAAAAGATTGCGACGGTAAATGCAAAAGGTAAGATCACAGCGAAGAAAAAAGGAACCGCTAAGATCTATGTGATCTCAAAGGCAGATAAGAAGAAAAAATGCACGATCACAGTGACAGTCGGTACACCAGTTACCAAGGTAAAGCTGAACAAGACCAAGTCTACGATGACAATTGGCAAAAAGCAGACCTTAAAGGCAACGGTTACACCGAAGAAAGCCAGCAGCAAGGCAGTCGTATGGAAGTCATCCAATAAGAAGGTTGCAACTGTAACCAGCAAAGGTGTTGTAAAGGCAAAGAAGGAAGGAACCGTCACGATTACGGCAACAGCAAAGGACGGATCCGGTAAGAAAGCCACCTGTAAGATTACAGTGAAGAAAGCAGCTTCGATCATACCAATCCCGACACCGGAAGAACCACTGATCGTTAAGAGCCTGAATATAGCACAGCCGGATCTGTTAACCATTACATTAACAAAGCAGGCAGCACTCACGGCTTCGGACTTTCAGGTATGGGCAAAGAAATATGAAAGTGCAGACTATCTGAAACAGTATACGATCGGACAGATAACAACAACGGATTCGCTTACTTATAAGATTAAGCTTACAGGAGATTCGGTGTTACAGAAAAACTCCTATATAAAAGTAGTAGTTCCAAAATTAAATCTGTCAAGAGAATGTATCTATCGGGATGAAACTTATACGATAGAAAAATCAGAAACATATGTATACAAACTTGGAGATTCTGTTGATAAGAGTCAGACACTTGGAAAGGGCTATTCCAATTGCTCTGTCAGCGGACTGCCGGCAGGGGTTAAATATCAGATCAAGACAGCTGCTGCCACATGCACACTTAAATTTAACGGTAACGTGACAAAGCAAGGGAAATATACAAGTAAATTAGTCTATGAAGATGAACTTGGTAACAAATTCAGTATGACTATCATCTGGCTGGTTTATGATGGAACGGAACTGCTTGTAAAGGATGCGGAAAAGGTTCTGACAACTGCATGGGGAACTACGCTTCCACAGCTTAAGGTATATGGCGGAAACGGTACTGATACGAGCGATTATACATATGAGATTTTACGAGAAGAAAGTGACAGTGCTGCATTAGCAGTTTCTTCACTCATCAATGGTGGAGCCGGGATACAGGTATCATCCCCAAAACTGTCAACCGGAACCTACAAGCTTCGTATCCGTGCAACAGATAAGACAGACACTTCTATGACAAGCACAGGAACTCTTACACTAAAAATTATAGAAGGCGGTTATTTACAGGGTAAAGTAAAAGATGCAAATGGCGATCCACTGACCAGTTTTCAATTCACTATGAAGAACCAAAATGAATATGCCGAGTATACGGATGAGGTAAGCGGCAGATGGAATGGTGTTAGTAAGGATGGAGTCATTTTAATGGATGATCTGGAAGCCGGTACTTATGATGTTGCGGTATCCAGTTATAGTGGAACAGTAGGTACTACTGTTTATAATCTGAAGACTCAGAAAGCGGCATATGGAACAGATGATGTGCATCCGGTCTGGTCATTTGATGTCACACTCCCGGTATATAAGGTTACTATAGAGCTGGACCCGGATGTGCCAGATGCAGTGAAAAATATAACCGGTTTTGGCAATTGGCAGGATGTTTCGGATGGAAGTTATTATGGATCGACCAAAACCGTTTATCTGGAAAATGGAACTCATCATTTAACCTGTCGAAAGAGTATAAGTGGTGAAATTTATAATTTTTATCTGGATGTGACGGTGAACGGAAGTAATACGACCGCATATGCATATGTCAAAGAATAAGGTTCGTATGAGAATAGATTAGGGAATCTACAGAAGGAGAGTATAGATGAAAGAAAGACGATATAATTTGTCTGTGAAAAGATTTCTGGCATGGGTGATAGCGATCGCAGTTGCAGTATCCATTCTGACTGTCCCACAGACAGAGAGCTATGCAGCCGGTGGTAAGATCAAAACCATAGCGGTTACGAATCTGCCGGCAAAGCAGTTAACCTTAAAAAAAGGAAAATCCTTTACCTTAAAGACAAAGGTAACAGCGACAGGAAAGATTTCCAAAAAGGTCGCATATAAATCGAGTAACAAGAAAGTTGCAACTGTAAATGCAAAGGGTAAGATCACGGCAAAGAAGAAGGGAACCGCTACGATCACCGTTTACTCCAAAGCAGATAAGAAAAAGACCTGTAAGATCAAGGTGACAGTTGGTACCCCGGTTACCAAGGTGAAGTTAAATAAGACAAAGGCAAACTTAAATGTCGGTAAATCACTGACCTTAAAGACAACCCTTTCACCGAAGAAACCAAGCAATAAAGGAATCATTTGGAAAAGTTCAAATACCAAGGTTGCAACTGTAACCAGCAAAGGTGTCGTAAAGGCAAAGAAAGCGGGAACCGTTACGATCACAGCGACAGCAAAGGATGGTTCCGGTAAGAAAGCAGCCTGTAAGATCACTGTAAAGAAAGCAGCGGTGACTCCGGTTGTTCCGGAAGTACCGGTTGTGATCCGGAACGTGAGTATTGTGAATAAAGCAGTGATCCAGGTGACATTAAATAAGGCAAAAATATTACAGACATCGGATTTTGCAGTATCCAGTAAGGTATATGGATACGGGAACTTTGTAAGAAAGTGTGTGATTGATCATCTGGAAACAACAAATAACATTACATATAAGCTTTATCTGGACAAACAGGATATTTTTTATAATGGAGATATTGTTCAGGTATCTGTTCCGACATTAAACAGTACAAAAGAACTGACATATCGGACAAAGCCGACAGAGATAACAATAAGATCGGAAGTACGACGTAAGAAAGGAACAGTGGTAGGGACCAGTTCCTTAGATACTTCAGGCGTTTATGATCCGGATGTACAGGGCTATGCTGTATATACAGTAAGCAATCTTCCAACCGGTCTTTCGTATAAGGTGGTAGATGACGCAGACCAATCCGGTTATCTGCAGTTTTATGGTACCTTGAAAGAGACAGGAATCTGGGAGACAAAGGTTGATGTCGTAGATGAATTTGGAAATAAGATTCATTATATCAAGGTATGGAAAGTATATGATGAAAGGGCAGTCATAGCACAGGATATTACAAAATATGGATGCCTGAGTTTTCCAGCTCCAAACAAACCAAATGGAACTTATACAGTAAAGTATGGAGCACAGATAAGTCCTATTGGTGGTAATGGCAGTTACAAATATGAAGTTGTGTCAAAAGCAGATTGTCTGGATTTGGTGATGTCAACAACCGGAGTACAGTATTGTTCGATTGATACAGATCAGGCTGGTGAATATACCATGAAGATAAAGATCTCTGACAGCAGAGATGCTGCAGTTTTCACATACTGCACAGTGACTTTTATTATAAAACCGGGAGTCCTGCTCCAGATTACAGCTACCGATCTGGATGGAAATAAGATCAAATATACCGGTATAGATACTTATTTGTGCAGACTTAAATCCCAGTGGAAGGATAATTCATACAGTGAGATCAGCTATGCACGAGAGGTCGGGGAGATTAGCGATGGAATGGCAATATACAGCTATGTACCGGAAGGAGTCTATGATATCTCGATTGAGGATGAAAGAGGCGGAACAGGAGTCTATGCAAGTGATTACTATGTAAGTGCTGCAGCTACGAATGAAGTTACGTTTGCTCTTCCTGTATATCAGCAGACTGTCGTATCGGATAATACGGATTTTGCAGATCTTAGCCAGATGGGAGAGTGGAAGGATGAGAATGGAGTTGTACAGGGCAAAGGCGGATACCTCTATCTGGCGGTTGGTAATTATACACTGACCGGTACCGCGGAGAAAGATGGTGTGACTTATCAGGCAACTCTTAAGATATCAGTTACAAATACTACACGGGCCAATATGGTAACCGCCCATGTAGTGGCTCAATAAATAAAAGGGGAGACTATTTTATGAAAAAACATACGAAAATGTCAATGCTAAAACGTATCCTGGCAATTGTGATCGCAGCAGCAGTAGCGGTTTCCATACTTACGGTTCCGGATGTGGAAGTAAGTGCGGCAACCGGTAAAGTAAAATCTGTAGCGGTTACAAACCTGCCGGCAAAACAACTGACACTCAAAAAAGGGAAAACATTTACCTTAAAATCAAAGGTAACAGTAACCGGAAAGGCTTCAAAGAAGGTTACATATAAGACAAGCAATAAAAGGATTGCAACGGTAAATGCAAAAGGTAAGATTACAGCAAAGAAAAAAGGAACCGCTAAGATCTATGTGATCTCAAAGGCAGATAAGAAGAAAAAATGCACGATCACAGTAACCGTCGGAACACCGGTTACCAAAGTGAAGCTGAATAAGACCAAGTCTACAATGACAGTCGGCAAGAAGCAGACCTTAAAGGCAACGGTTACACCGAAGAAAGCAAGTAGCAAGGCAGTCGTATGGCAGTCATCCAATAAGAAGGTTGCAACTGTAACCAGCAAGGGTGTCGTAAAGGCAAAGAAAGCCGGAACGGTTAAGATTACAGCAACAGCAAAGGACGGCTCCGGTAAGAAGGCATCCTGCAAGGTAACAGTAAAGAAAGTGTCTGCAGCGAAACCGGACAATCCAGTTCCAGTAACGCCGCTTGGTATCAAGAGTGTGAAAATCGTACAGGATGATATGATGGAGGTTACCTTTACAAAGGCAACAGCACTTACGGCAGCAGATTTTAATGTATGGGCAAAACGATATGAAAATGCAGATTATCTGAAGAAATATACAGTAAGTCAGGTAACGACAACGGATTCCATTACTTACAAGGTGTATATCACGGGAGATATGGTATTTGGCAAAGGGCTTTATATCAAGGTAGAGGTACCAAAGTTAAAGTTGTCAAAAGAGTGTGTGTATATGGAAGATACATACAATGTCGAAAATTCTGTAACATTATCATATAAAGTAGGAGCTACAGTAAAAGATATAAGACAAAGACTGGGAACAGGTTATGCGAATTATTCGATCAGCGGGCTTCCTGCCGGTATTCAATATGAGGTCACAACAGAGGCAACGAAACGGGTGATGGAATTTTCAGGATCACCGAGAAAGGCTGGGGTGTATGACAGCGTTCTGGTTTACGAAGATGAGATTGGCAGTAAATATCGTTTGACAATCCGTTGGATCATATATGACGCGGACAATCTGATCGTATGTGATAAAGAAGAAGGGGCATTAAATACTAATTGGAGTAGTTTATTTACACCGGTGTATGCATATGGAGGAAGCGGTTCTTATACATATGAGATCATAAGAGCAGAAAGTGACAGTGCGATTCTGAATAACTGTAAGATTGTAGATGATTTAGATAAGATCAATATCAATGCAAAAGGGATTGCATCAGGAGTATATAAGATCCGTATCCGTGTCATAGATCAGAAGGATGGTACAAAGACAGGAACGGGAACACTTACTTTTACAATTGTAGATTCCTATTATATCAAGGGAATTGTAAGAGATGCGAATGGAGATCCGATAGAGCAGTACCGTTATTCAATAATTAATAAGAATAGATATGCGGAATATTCAAATACGATAAGCGGAGTAAGGTATAGCACCTATAATCTCAGTACCAAAAAATATGATGGTACGTTTTACGATGAAGGTCTGGAAAGCGGCACATATGATATCACGATATCCGATCGAAGCGGGTCTGTAAGTCAGAGCATTTATAATCTGACAGCATTACCAAGAAAGGAAGGGCAGACATCGACGGATACGGATCTGAAGATGATGTTTGATGTCACACTTCCTGTTTATAAGATCAAGATTGAGATGGACCCAAATGCGCCGGAAGAAGTACAGGGATTTACGAAATTCGCTACCTGGCGCGATGTAGCCGGATCGAAATATTACAATGAAGGAACAACACAATACCTTCCAAACGGAACTTATCATCTGAGCTGTACCGGTACGGTGAATGGCACAAAATATGTCTTTTATGTGGATATAACCGTGAATGGCAGCAATAAAACAGCATATGCTTATGTAAAAGAATAAGATATGGGAATGGATGTTACATGAGTCATGAGAAACATGGAAGGAGACAAGAGTATAAATGAAAGAAAGACGAAAGAATTCGACGGTAGGGAGAATACTTGCATGGGTGATCGCAGCTGCAGTGGCAGTATCCATTCTTACCATTCCACAGACAGAAAGTTATGCGGCAGGGGGTAAGGTAACAAAGGTAGCGGTATCCAATCTTCCGGCAAAGCAGCTGACACTGAAAAAAGGGAAAACATTTACTTTAAAGCCAAAGGTAACAGTAACCGGAAAAATTTCAAAGAAGGTTACTTATAAGACAAGCAACAAAAAGGTTGTGGCAGTGAATGCAAAAGGTAAGATCACAGCAAAGAAAAAAGGAACAGCAAAGATCTATGTGATCTCAAAGGCAGATAAGAAGAAAAAATGCACGATCACAGTAACGGTCGGAACACCGGTTACCAAGGTGAAGCTGAACAAGACCAAGTCGACAATGACAGTCGGGAAAAAGCAGACCTTAAAGGCAACGGTCACACCGAAGAAAGCAAGCAGCAAGGCAGTTGTGTGGAAGTCATCCAACACAAAGGTTGCAACGGTTACGAGCAAAGGTGTTGTAAAGGCAAAGAAAGCTGGAACGGTTACGATCACAGCAACTGCTAAGGATGGCTCCGGTAAGAAAGCAACCTGTAAGGTTACAGTAAAGAAAAAAACAGTGAATCCTGCACCTATAACACCGACGCCGGTCGAACCGGTCGTGATCAAGAGTCTGACAATCCTTGGAAATGCAGATATTCAGGTGGTGTTAAGTGCCAAACAGGCATTAAAGGCATCGGATTTTACAGTTTCCAGTAAAGTGAATGGATATGGTAAATATGTAAGAAAATGTGTACTTGACAGTGTGACAACAACAGATCAGATCACATATCGGATTCATTTGAACAGACAGGATGTGCTCTTTAACAGTAATATGGTTCAGGTATCTGTTTCAAAATTGAAGACCAGTAAAGAAGCGGTATATCGAAAAGCTGCCAGTACAATAACGACCAGCGAAGTAAAGATATTTGCAAAGGGTGACGGATTTAACACAAAGAAGGATGTAACCTATTATAAACCGGATATATCAGGACTTGCTGTTATTACAGTTGGAGAATTGCCGCCGGGCGTTTCTTATAAAGAGGTACAGACAGGCAGTAATTCAAATTATCTTGAATTTACAGGCGTATTTACTGCGAGCGGGATCTATACAACAAAGATCGATGTAGTAGATGAACTTGGTAATAAGATACATCATACGATCACCTGGAAGATATGGGATGCTCAGACGATCGTTGCAGAAGACATTATACAATATGGCTATTTACAGAATCCGGATGCAGCAGCCGGTAAACCGGATGGTGCGTATACATCCAAATCTGATGCACAAATTTTACCACGAGGCGGAAGCAGTACTTACACATATGAAGTTGTTTCGAAGGCAGACTGCATGGAACTGACACCGGATGGATTTTATGCTTATGGTACGATAGATACCAGGCAGGCGGGAACTTATTCTATGAAAGTAAAGATCACAGACAAGAAAGATTCTGCTATCTTTACATACTGTACAGTGACATTTGTCATTACAAAGGGAATTCGTGTGAAAGGAACATTTGTGGATCTGGATGGTCATAAGATCAAGAATACAGTTTCAGATACCTTTTGGTGTTATATCAAGTCCAAGTGGACGGATCGGGCATACTCCATTGATCTGAAAAAAGAGATCGGAAAGTACAATAGTAGTACCGGAACGGTATATTTTGATGTCCCGGAAGGCAATTACGACATAAGAGTGGTAAATAAAACCGGAGGGGTAGAAAAATATCTTGAAAATTATACGGTAAGTGCATCAACAAGCAATAATTACCAGATTGTGCTTCCGTTATATCAGATTACGGTTGCATCGGATAATACAGCATTAGGTGTTTCATCTTTTGGAGAATGGGAAGAAGCAGATGGTACTTTGAGAGGAAAAGGTGAGTATCTGTATCTGCCGGTTGGTAATTATACATTAACCAGTACTGCAGAGAAAGCTGGGGTAACCTATCAGGCAACTCTCAAGATATCAGTTACGAACACTACACGGTCTGCGACAGTGACCGCACATGTAGTGGCGAAATAAAAAAGTACTACCCACAGGTATACCTGAAATTATGATAACCTGTGGGTAATATAATATTCCGAGCAAATAAAATCGGGAGAAGAAGGTAGTAAAGGGAGGCTATGTTTATGAAAAAACACGCAAAGACGTCAGTGCTAAAACGTATCCTGGCAATTGTGATCGCAGCAGCAGTAGCGGTTTCCATACTTACAGTTCCGGAGGCGGAAGTAAGTGCGGCAACCGGTAAAGTAAAATCTGTAGCGGTTACCAACCTGCCCGCAAAACAACTGACACTTAAAAAAGGAAAGACATTTACCTTGAAATCAAAGGTAACGGTAACCGGAAAGGCTTCAAAGAAGGTTACATATAAGACAAGCAATAAAAAGATTGCGACGGTAAATGCAAAAGGTAAGATCACAGCAAAGAAAAAGGGAACCGCTAAGATCTATGTGATCTCAAAGGCAGATAAGAAGAAAAAATGCACGGTCACAGTGACAGTCGGTACACCGGTTACCAAGGTAAAGCTGAACAAGATCAAGTCTACGATGACAATTGGCAAAAAGCAGACCTTAAAGGCAACGGTTACACCGAAGAAAGCCAGCAGCAAGGCAGTCGTATGGAAGTCATCCAATAAGAAGGTTGCAACTGTAACCAGCAAAGGTGTTGTAAAGGCAAAGAAAGCAGGAACAGCTACGATTACAGCAACAGCAAAGGACGGCTCCGGTAAGAAAGCCACCTGCAAGGTAACAGTAAAGAAAGCATCTGCAGCAAAGCCGGCTGATCCAACTCCGGCTGCTCCGGACTATGCGATCAAAAGTATGAAGGTTCTTGGAGTGGAGAGCATAGAAATCACATTTTCCAAGGCGGTTGTACTTACAAAGGCAGACTTTGAAATCTTTGCAAAGCAGTATTCATATGGTACCTATAAGAAACCGTATCAAGTAGTTCAGGCAGAAACTAGTGATCATATCACATATATACTGCATATCAACGATGAAGATGAGTTTCAGAAAAATACATATATCAAGGTAGCAGTCAAAACCAGCGGTGTGTATAAGGAGTGTATATATCGGGATAAGACAGTTAATATTCAGAAAACCAGATACTATGCGATCAAAGTAAATGGAGCATTGGAAAGCTACAATGATGATCTTACTTATGGAACCGGTTACAGGACGTATTCAATTGATAAGCTGCCTGTAGGAATGGATTATTATATATTGAATGATATGATTGATGAAAGTATTGTGTTTACAGGATCACCGACAGAAGCAGGTGAGACTCAGAGCTTGTTGACCTGCGAAGATGAACTGGGAAATAAATATCAGACGACCATTATCTGGATGATCTATGATGAAAATCAGTTGTATTCACGTAGTACGACATGTCAGTATTTTTCACGGGAGAATGGCGTCTATCATAAGCCATATTCTGTATACGGTGGAAGTGGACAGTATACATATGAATTAGCCGGGGGTGATTATGAACTTTTCCAGACGACAATCAGTACATCAGGCTATATGAGGGTATCATTTGAAAATGTAGATGCCGGTGAATATCAGATTCAGGTTAAGATAACAGATAAGAATAACCCTGCTCTATATACGGTTGCGACAATTACATATACAATTATTGATGGAGCACATATCAGTGCGATTGTCCGGGATGCAAATGGTGATCCGATTCGAAGAGGAAATTATTCCTTACATGGATATTCGGATGATCCATCACAGAAATTGAATTCTACCAGTGGTTCAATACAAGATGGTACAATGTCTTATACCATTATTCCGGGAAATTATAATATTACCTTTTATAATGCAAGTCATACAGCGAAGTATACATTTTACAATCAGAAATGTCCGGTGAATTCCGGTGATGAGCCGATGACTTTTGATGTGACACTTCCGGTCTATCCGGTAACGATCGTTCCGGATCCGGAAAAGAGTACAGCCACATCATTTGGATATTGGGTAGATGTGAATGGTGCAAATGCGTATGGATATGAATCAGGAGATACGCTCTATCTTCCAAATGGTACTTATTATATTAAGACGGAAGATGGTAAAAGTTATGCCAGATTTACTGTGAACGGCAAGAGTCTGACAGTAAATGCGTATGATCGTCAGTAAGGAGGACAGGATATGAATCGAATACATAATATGAGCTATGCCAAACGGATCCTTGCATGGGTGCTTGCTGTAACAGTTGTACTGTCTATCCTGACTATTCCACAGGGAGAGAGCTATGCTGCTGCAGGAACGGTGAAGTCAATTGCTGTAACAAATCTTCCGGCAAAGCAGTTGACACTGAAAAAAGGAAAAACATTTACCTTGAAATCAAAGGTAACCGTAACCGGAAAAGCTTCAAAGAAGGTTACTTATAAGACAAGCAATAAAAAAATCGTGACAGTAAATGCAAAGGGTAAGATCACAGCAAAGAAAAAGGGAACAGCAAAGATTTATGTGATCTCAAAGGCAAATAAAAAGAAAAAATGCACGATCACAGTAACCGTCGGTACACCGGTTACCAAAGTAAAGCTGAATAAGACAAAATCAACTATGACAGTTGGTAAGAAGCAGACCTTAAAGGCAACGATTACACCGAAGAAAGCCAGCAATAAGGCAGTTGTATGGAAGTCATCCAACACAAAGGTTGCAACAGTATCAGGCAAAGGCGTTGTAACGGCAAAGAAAGCCGGAACCGTTACGATCACAGCAACCGCAAAGGATGGTTCCGGAAAGAAAGCAGCCTGCAAGATTACAGTAAAGAACCAGGTAAAGCCGGCTCCGACACCTGTAACTGTAAAAAGTGTGAAGGCGATTGGAATGATGCAGGTTCAGGTAGAATTGACAGGTACCAAGGAATTAAGCAGTTCGGATTTTAAAATCTATAAAAGAAAGTACTCTTTTGGCAGTTATAAGAAGGAATGTAATATTGATTCGGTTAAGACTTCCGATAAGATAACATACAAGATAACACTGGATACTTTAGATGCACTTGTAACAGGAGATATGGTACAGGTTGTGATTGCCAAAATGAATTATAAGGGAGAGGCTGCATATAAGGGAATCATAAGAGAGCAGACGACAAAGTCCGAGATCATAAAAAGTGTTGGAGATAGTATCAATCACTATTCCGATGAAAAATATTATGAACCGGGACTGGTCGGGCTGTGTTCGTTTAAGATAACAGGAGAGCTTCCTCAGGGAATTACATATAAGATAATAAAAGACGATGATATGTTTAATGGTATAACCGATTGTCTGGAGTTTTCAGGAAGTTTTACAAAAGGCGGAATTTATACCACGAAAATTGAGGTAGAAGACGAGATCGGCAATAAGGTTCATCATACGATCACATGGAAGATAGCCGATGAGAACCGGTTAATGGCAGCAGATATTGTGCAATATGATTATCTGCGGCAGGAAAAAGGAGAAACAAAGAAATCATGCCATGTTGATCTGGATGCCTCAGTTTATGGCGGAAACGGAAGTGTGAAATATGAGATACTTGAATGTTCAAATGAAATAAGTTACAGCAAAAGTGCATTTGGACTTAACTGCATTCTGGATACAGAAAAAACAGGCACCTATACACTGAAAGCCAAAGTAACAGATACCGAAGATGCTTCAATAACAACGATTTTATCAGTTACAATAATTGTGAAGGATAGTGTAGCATTTAAGGGCTGTGTGTATGATCTGGACGGACACAAGATTACATCAACGGTCGCGGATGTGGCTGCACCATACTATATATCTTTATATGCAAAAGAAAAAGATACGTTGTGTGATGCGTCAGAATTTAATGATCCGAAATCAGATGGATCATTTCAGATTTTTGTTCCGGACGGAACCTATGATGTCTTTGTAGCAAGCGAGGCACAAGATATAGGAACCTGGGTATGCGACAGCAAGGTAACCGCATCTACCCCATATCAGAAAATTGTACTTCCGGTATATCAGATCACGATCGGATCGGACAATCCGGCAATCGACATTCGTAATTTTACAAAATGGAGATCCAATGAGAGAAAAACAATATATGGAAACGTAATATATCTTACAGCCGGAACCCATATCTGGACAAGCACCGCCACTATAGATGGTGTAGAATATACTGCTACATTAAACGTAACAGTAACAGATAAAACACGATCCACAACCGTAAAGGCACATGTAGTGGCAAAATAAAACAAAAGAATAATAATCGTAAAAGATTATAATTATGCGACGGATACCTGTTATAATGATTTGATGCACATATCACATTATAGTAGGTATTCGTTTTTTTATGTGAAAAATTGTATTTTTGTCAAAGCTGTAAATATGGCAATGTGTATATATTTTATTTATATTATATAAAAATATAAATAAACAACATTAACAATGCAGATACTATGATAGAAACTATGGATTTGTATAACACTAAAAAAATAGTTCAAAGAATATGCGTAAATTCAGAATTAGCTATTATACAAAAGTGAATGGATATGCAGGTATGCTGTGTCGGCTGGTGCTTGTATCCTATAACAACATTAGCGAAGCTTCCGTTATGAAGTGCACATTGTCAGCACATACGGGTGCATGTTTGAGCCGCAGGCGAGTTTGCACAGGAGTATGTGCGGATAAGACATGTGCAGTTCATAGGAAGAGAAGTGTGTTGTTATAGGATACAAGCACCAGCCGACACAACATACCTGCATATACCTCACAAAACTAGTGGCTAATTCTGAATTATCCCCGCCAATTCCGGGTGTTGAATGTTTTTCATAATTGCGGTATAATATTGAATCAATATGTACAAATATAGGAAGTCTGGAGGTATACAGAATGAGTGAAGAAAATACAAGCACGTATGAAAATATAGAAGAAGAAAATTCCATCGGTCATGTACAGATCGCAGGCGAGGTAATCGCGATCATTGCAGGTCTGGCAGCAACTGAAGTAGACGGTGTATCAAGACTTGCCGGCTCACTATCAAATGAACTCGCAAGCCGTCTTGGCAAGAAGAATCCGGCAAAGGGCGTGAAAGTAGAATTACTGCCGGGCGAAGTAAAGGTAGATCTGGCAATTGACGTATTATATGAGTACAGCATTCCAACTGTGACAACACAAGTTCAGGATAAAGTAAAGCAGGCAATCGAGACTATGACAGGTCTTAATGTAACCAAGGTAAATATACGTGTAGCCGGCGTTCGCATGGCAGACGCAAACTAGAGAGGAACATATGACAAGACGAGAGATAAGAGAAACCGTATTTAAAATTTTATTCAGTCTGGAATTCAATGACATTTCAGAGATCAGAGAAGAAGCAGAACTCGAACTGGAGCATGCCAGCCTTTATGATGAAGACGATAACAAGATGGATGCAGTAGCCATGACAGAGGAAGAAAAAGCCTATGTTATAGATCGAGTAGAGGCAGTCGTAGCCCATATTACAGAGATCGATGAAACGATCAGTGGTATTTCACAGGGATGGAAGCTTGGCAGAATCGGAAAAGCAGAGCTTGCTATCTTAAGACTGGCTGTATACGAGATCAAATTTGATGAAGATATTCCTGTAAAGGTAGCGATCAATGAAGCAGTAGAGCTTGCAAAGACATACTGCGATGTAGAAGCAAAGAGCTTCATTAATGCACTTCTTGCAAAGCTTGCAGATTAGGTGAGAATATGGCAAAGAAAAGCTATACCGTCGGACAGGTAAATGGATATATCAAGAATCTGATCAGCAGTGATTATCTGCTTGGTGATATTTATGTGAAGGGAGAAGTCTCTAACTGCAAATATCACAGTTCCGGGCATATCTATTTTTCATTGAAGGATGAGACCGGTTCGATCATGGCTGTTATGTTTAAAAGTTATGCATATTCCGGTCTTGATTTCAAACTGGAAAACGGGCAGCAGGTAGTCTGCCACGGAAGTGTGAATATCTACGAACGGGATGGCAGATATCAGTTATATGTAAAAGAGATCAAGCTGGATGGGATTGGAAATCTCTATGAGCGGTATGAACAGTTGAAACAGAAGCTGTATGAACAGGGACTGTTTGAATTCGATATCAAGAAGCCGATACCGGCATATCCGAAGCGGGTAGGCATCGTGACAGCACAGACAGGTGCGGCGATCCAGGATATCAGAAACATCGCAAAGAGAAGAAATCCATATGTCCAGCTTATCCTGTATCCGGCAAAGGTACAGGGAGATGGGGCAGCAGAGGATATTGCACATGGAATCGAAGTGTTGGATACTTTGGGCGTAGATACGATCATTATCGGTCGTGGCGGCGGTTCGATCGAAGATCTCTGGGCATTTAATGAGGAGGTCGTTGCATGGGCAATCTATCATGCAAAGACGCCGATCATTTCCGGTACAGGTCATGAGATTGATAATACCATCGCAGATTATGCGGCAGATCTTCGAGCTCCGACACCATCAGCCGCCTGTGAGCAGGCAATACCGGATGTGATGTCCACGGTTCATCAGGTCATAAATCAGGGCAGACAGATGGATTATCTGATGAAACGGAGACTTGCAGCATATCAGGAGAAGTTACAGGTAGCAGAACGGCATCTTCGTATACTGAATCCAAAACAACGACTGGCACAGCAGCAGATCTATCTGGATGATCTGTCAGATCGTTTAAACCGTGCTATGAAGAACAAATATGACAGATACGAACACCGGGTGATGCTTCTTGCAGAACGTCTGCATGGTCTGTCACCATCGGCGAAGCTTATAAACGGATTTGGATATATCGAAAAGACCGGAATGCCGGTAACAACGATAAAAGAGATAGAAAAAGACGACCACATTACCATCCGTGTTCATGATGGCCTGATCGAGACAAGAGTAACGGATGTGAAAGAGGAAGATTAGAAATGGCAGAGAAGATGGAAAAGGAGGATTTCTCGATCGAGGAATCCCTGAAGAAAATAGAAGCGATCACGGCTGTCTTAGAGAATCCTGCGACATCGTTAAAGGACAGTCTGGCAGCCTATGCAGAGGGCGTACAGCTTGTTCAGGCATGTAAGGACAATCTGTGTGATGTAGAAAAAGAAATGATCGTATTGAGTGGAGAGAACAGTGGAAAAGAATAAATTAGAACTTCGGACAAAAGAAGTACAGGATATTATATACACATATGCACCGGCAGAAGAAGGGTTTCAGAAAACTATCTTTACGGCAATGAATTATTCCTTTCAGGCAGGCGGAAAGAGACTACGTCCGTTATTAATGCAGGAAACCTACCGCTTGTTTGGCGGAACAGGAAAAGTTGTAGAGCCGTTTATGGCAGCAATCGAGATGATACATACCTATTCCCTGATCCATGATGATCTGCCGGCATTGGATAATGATGAATACCGCAGAGGAAGAAAGACTTCGCATGTGGTATTTGGTGAGGCAATGGCGATCCTTGCTGGTGATGCGCTTTTAAATTATGCATTTGAGACAGCCTGTAAGGCATTTGAGCTGGAACCGGGTGATCAGACTGTTGCCAGAGCATTCACGATCCTTGCAAAAAAAGCAGGTGTAAACGGAATGATCGGTGGCCAGGTTGTAGATGTAGAGATGACAGGGAAGCAGATGAGTGGTGATCAGCTTCATTTTGTGTATGAGAATAAGACCGGTGCGTTGATCGAAGCATCCATGATGATCGGTGCAGTTCTTGCCGGAGCAACGGAAGACGAATTGAAGCAGGTTGAGATGATCGCATCGGATATCGGACTGGCATTCCAAATCCAGGATGATCTTCTGGATATTTTGGGTGACAGCGCAGTGCTTGGAAAACCTGTCTGCTCAGATGAAGAAAATGGTAAAGTAACTTATGTCACGGTCCACGGACTTGAGGAGTCCAAGAAGGATGTCGCGGAGATATCCAGGCGTGCGGTTACAAGACTGGATCAGCTTCCGTATAAGAATGAATTTCTGGATGAATTGATTCTGGAACTGGTCAACAGAAAGAAATAACAGAGATGAAAGATATGAGTATACTGGATCGAATACAAGAACCAAATGACATAAAGAAAATAGATGAGAAAGATCTGCCGGAGCTGGCACAGGATATCCGAGAGTTTCTGATTGCAAATGTCAGCGAGACGGGTGGGCATTTGGCGTCAAACCTTGGGTGCGTGGAACTTACAATCGCACTTCACCGTGCGATGGATTTCCCGGCTGATAAGCTGGTATGGGATGTAGGACATCAGTCCTATGTGCATAAGATCCTGACCGGACGAAAAGATCAGATGACAACGTTACGGAAGTTTGGCGGTTTAAGCGGATTTCCCAAGACCAGTGAGAGTGATTGTGATGCTTTTAATACAGGACACAGTTCGACTGCGATGTCAGCAGCACTTGGTATGGCATGTGCAAGAGGAATCAAAGGAACACAGGAGAAGATCGCAGCCGTTGTTGGTGACGGTTCTTTCACCGGTGGTATGGTTTATGAAGCGCTAAATAACATGGCAGAGGTCAAGACCGGATGTCTGGTCGTGCTGAATGACAATGAGATGTCGATTGACCACAATGTAGGTGGAATGTCAAGCTACCTGAGTAAGCTTCGTGTCGGTCAGCCATATAATGATCTGAAAAACGGAATCGAGAAAGCGCTGATGCATATACCGGTAGCAGGTGAGAAGCTTGCGAAAGGATTGAAGCGGTCAAAGGACTCTTTAAAGCAGATATTCGTTCCCGGAATGTTCTTTGAAGAAATGGGTGTTACTTATATCGGACCGATCGATGGTCATAATATACGCATGATGGAAGAAACCTTCCGGCGTGCATTTAAGTTAAATAAACCGATTCTGGTTCATGTGAAAACGATCAAAGGAAAAGGGTATAAATATGCGGAGAAGCATCCATGCTATTTCCATGGGATCAGTTCTTTTGATGTTGCAACCGGAAAAGTGAAAAATGTAGAAAAAGGTTTATCTTATACTGCTGTATTTGCGAGAAAACTGGTAGAACTTGGAATAGAAAATAATCGAATCGTTGCGATCACGGCTGCAATGAGCAAGGGAACCGGAGTCAATAAATTTGCAGAGGAATTCCCGGATCGAACCTTTGATGTGGGAATTGCAGAAGAACATGCGGTAACATTTGCGGCAGGACTTGCTGCGGAGGGCATGATCCCTGTGGTAGCGGTATATTCTTCCTTCTTACAGCGGGCTTACGATCAGATCCTGCATGATGTCTGTATGCAGAATCTGCATGTTATATTTGCAATCGACCGGTCAGGGCTGGTCGGGGCAGACGGTGAGACACATCAGGGAATCTTTGATACAGCATTTTTATCGCATATTCCGAATCTGGTCATTATGGCTCCGAAGAACCGCTATGAGCTGACCAGAGCGATGGAATGGGCAGTAACCTATGACGGACCGATTGCGATCAAATACGCCAGAGGACAGGCATATTACGGTTTGAAAGATTATAATGAGCCGGTCGAATACGGAAAGAGCGAGATCCTCCGTGAGGGAAGTGAGATCGCATTAGTAGCGGTTGGAAATATGGTGGAAGAAACCGAGAAATTATATAACCGGTTCCTACAGGAAGGCAGACAGGTGACCTTTGTCAATGCAAGATTTATCAAGCCATTAGATAAAGAGATGATCGACCATCTGGCAGAGACCCATAAGCTGATCGTAACGATCGAGGAAGGTATTCTGCATGGCGGTTATGGTGCTCTGGTTGAGGAATATCTGGAATCAAAGGCAAGTGATGTGAAGGTGCTTCCGATCGCAATCGAAGATACCTTTGTCCGTCATGGAAGTGTAGAAGAACTGAGAAAGATGTTGAAGATAGATGCTGAATCCATATACAGACGGATTCGGGACATAATGGAGTAGAGATGAAAGAACGACTGGATGTAATGATGGTAAATCGTGGACTTGCAGAGTCCAGAGAAAAAGCAAAGGCGATCATCATGTCGGGCATTGTCTATGTAGATAACATAAAGGAAGACAAGGCAGGATCGACATTTGATGAGAAAGCACAGATAGAAGTAAGAGGCAACACATTAAAATATGTGAGTCGCGGTGGTTTAAAGCTTGAAAAGGCAATGGATTGCTTCGGAGTAAGTCTTGCAGGAAAAGTGGCAATGGATGTTGGATCTTCAACCGGTGGATTTACGGACTGTATGCTGCAAAATGGTGCAGTCAAGGTGTATTCGGTGGATGTCGGACATGGACAGCTTGCATGGAAGCTTCGAAACGATGAGCGGGTTGTCTGTATGGAGAAAACAAATATCCGTTATGTGACACCGGATGATATCGAAGACAGGATTGCATTTGCATCGATTGATGTATCCTTTATCTCTTTGACAAAGGTGCTTCCTCCGGTAAAAGAGCTTCTGACAGACGACGGAGAGATCGTGTGTCTGATCAAGCCGCAGTTTGAAGCCGGCAGAGAAAAGGTCGGTAAGAAGGGCGTTGTCAGAGATCAGAAGGTGCATGTAGAAGTGGTTGAGATGATCGTTGACTTCGCAAGACAGATCGGATTTAAAACACTTGACTTAAGCTATTCACCGATCAAGGGACCGGAAGGAAATATCGAGTATCTTTTGTACATAACAAAGGATCAGACGAAGGAAAATAAAGAATTTGATATAAAGGCTATGGTGGAAGAATCACACAGATGCCTGTAAGAGGAGTAAAGATCCGATGAATCGTTTTATGATCGTGGTGAATCCCGATAAGGACACCGATTCGATAGTTACAAACAGAATACAGAGTTATCTGGAAGCGCATGGAGCAGCCTGTACGGTGCGGGATGTATTCCATTTGGAGTCTTCGGACTGGGAAGCTTTAAAGAAAGAGCAGTTTGATTGTGTACTGGTTCTTGGTGGTGATGGAACGCTTTTGCGCATGGCTGGTGAGACGGAAGATATCGATATACCGTTATTTGGGATCAATCTGGGTACGGTAGGCTTTCTGACAGAAGGGGAAGTTGCAAATATCGAAGAGATACTGGATCGGCTGCTGACGGATGATTTTACGATCGAAGAACGAATGATGGTCACAGGTACGGTTACGAAAGCGGATGGCACAACGTATCGCAAGAGTGCTTTAAATGATATCGTGATCAGCCGGGCAGGATTTTCCAGACTGATCGGACTTAATGTGTCTGTTGATGGACAGGTGCTTGATACATATGAGGCAGATGGTGTTGTGATATCGACACCGACAGGCTCGACCGGCTATAATCTGTCAGCGGGAGGGCCAATCGTCAGCCCGGATGCAGAGCTATTAGTGATCACGCCGGTATCACCACATTCATTGACTGCAAAGAGTATCGTATTATCCGGTAAAGAGGAGATTACGATAGAGATCACCAAGAAGCGTAAGACACAGGATACAGAGGCGATCTGTTCTTTTGATGGTGGTAATGATGTGGAATTATCTGTTGGTGACCGGGTAGATATCCGCAAGGCGGAGAAGATAACCAGACTGATCAAAGCAAGTAATGTAAATTTTTATGAGATACTTAGAAATAAATTAGGAGGAAACTGAGATGAAATATCAAAGACAGGCAAAGATACTGGAGCTTGTTGAAAAATATGATATTGAAACACAGGATGATCTTCTGGAGAAACTGAAGGAAGAGGGATTTCAGGCAACACAGGCAACTGTTTCCAGAGATATTCGGGAAATGAATCTGACCAAGGTATCCGTACCGGGAGCCAGACAGAAGTACGCCGTTGAGAAGAACAATCGTTATGAGACGCTGGATTCCTATAAGAAGGTTCTGAGCACAGGAATTATTTCTGTAGATGCAGCAGAGAACCTGGTCGTGATCAAGACAATCTCCGGTGTTGCCATGGCTGTAGCGGCCGCACTGGATCATATGGCTATTGATGGGCTGATGGGCTGTATCGCAGGAGATGATACGATCTTCCTTGCTGTGAAGGATAAGAACCTGACGATGTCGATCAAGGCGCAGATTGAAAAGATGTAAATTCTGTTATTTTGTGCATGGAATACACAGGAGGACATATGCTTTTAAATGTACACATAAAAAATATTGCATTGATTGAAGATGCAAATATCAATTTTACAGATGGACTGAATATCTTAACCGGTGAGACCGGTGCAGGTAAGTCTATTATTATGGGAGCTTTAAAGATTGGTATGGGAGGCAAGCTTCCAAAAGATATGCTGAGAGATCCGGAAAAAGAAGGTTTCTGTCAGTTATTATTTTTTATTGATGATGAATCACTGGTGAAGCAGCTGCAGGAGCTTGGGGTTACACCGTCAGAGGATGGAGAGATCATCATAACCAGACGAATAGTAAATGGCAGAACCATGAATACTATTAATGACCAGACAGTAACAGCAGCAAAGTTAAAAGATGTTTCGGCACTTCTTGTGGATATGCATGCACAGCATGAGCAGCAGATCCTGTTGAAGAAGGCAGAGCATTTGAATATTCTGGATAAATTTGCAAAAAAACCGCTTGCTTCATTAAAACAGAAATATGAAGACTGCTATAAAACATTTGAAGATCTTCGAAAAGAACTGGAAGAAGGACAGATGGATGAAGGCGAGCGGAAACGGAAACTGGAATATATCCGGTTTGAAGCAGGAGAGATCGAAGGTGCCAGGCTGGTTCCGGGTGAAGATGAAGAACTGGAGAAGCAGTACCGTAAGATGGTGAATGCCAAGGATATTGTAGAAGCAGTTTCTGAGGTTTATTCGATCACAGGGTATAACCGGAACGCATCTGCCGGAAATGAGATCGGACGTGCGCTTGCAAGCTTAAAAGCGATAAAAGGTCTGGATGAGGAGATAGAGAGCATCTTCAGTGAGCTTACAAATATTGATTCGCTGTTAAATGATTTTAATGTATCGGTCAGTGATTATATGCAGAGTATGGAATTCGATGAGTCTGAATTCCATGAGGTTGAAGACCGGCTGAATACCATTAATAATTTAAAAGGAAAATATGGAAGAACCCTAGATGATGTACTTGCTTATCTGGAGCAGTTGAAGCAGGATGAAGCAAAGCTTGTGCAGTATGAGGAATATGCGGAAGAATTGCAACAGAAAGTGAAAACAGCAAAAAAAGAACTGGATCAGGCGGCGGAAGCTTTAAGTGCAGAACGAAAGATTCAGGCAAAAGAATTATGTAAGCGGGTATCAGAGGCACTGGAGGATCTGAGTTTTAATCAGATCCGGTTCGATATGCATTTTGATCGTCTGACACATCCGGGAACTTCCGGTATCGACGACTGTTACTTTGTTGTATCGACAAATGTCGGAGAAAAGGAACGTCCGCTTTATGAGGTTGCATCCGGCGGTGAGCTTTCGAGGATCATGCTGGCGATCAAATCCTGCATGGCATCGGAAGATAACATTGATACTCTGATATTTGATGAGATTGATGTTGGTATCAGCGGCAGAGCAGCATCAAGTGTGGCAGCAAAGCTTGCGGTTATATCAAAAGCGCATCAGGTGATCAGTATTACGCATCTGCCACAGATTGCAGCAATGGCGGACAGCCATTACAGAATTGAAAAAGTGGTAAAGGATGGCAAGACGATCACGCAGATCTCCAAGTTAGACCGGGAAGAATCTGTGCTTGAGATTGCCAGACTGCTTGGCGGTGCAGAGATCACAAATGCTGCGGTTGAAAATGCCAGGGATATGAAAGAACTGGCAGACAAAGCAAAAATACACTAATTAAAAACAGAACAAAAAAACCAATACTAAGAGTAGCAATAAAACAATTGCTGCTCTTTTTTAGTTTTTTTGCGCATATGATGAGCCAAAGTCTGTGCGGTGGATTTTCTGAGAGCAGCCTGTAAATGGAAAGGAGAAGTTAGGATGGAAGAAAGTAAAACTTCAAGTCGTTACCGTTCGCTGCTGATCGGATTTTTGATCTTGGATCTGATCGCATTTACACTGCTGGCAGTCGCTTATTTCTGGAACGGAGATATCGGAGATCAGGAGATCAAGTATGAAGATGCGGAGCTTGTATTCGATGATCTGTCCGGACAGAAAGTGATACCGTCCGGCGAACCGGTCGGGATCTATCTGAAAACAGATGGCGTTATGGTCGTAGATTGTGACGAGGTGGAAACTGCACAGGGAGAGATTTGCTCTCCCTGTAACGGCCTGCTTCAGACAGGAGATTACATCACAGCTGTAAATGAAACAGCCATATCAACAAAAAAGGAACTGATGCAGGCTTTATCCGGGAATAATACTGGAACTGTGAGACTTACATTTCTGCGGGACGGAAAGTCACAGGTAGCAGAGGTTACACCTGTGAAAACAAATAAGAATGCTTATATGTTAGGACTGTGGGTGAAGGATGATATATCGGGTATCGGAACAGTGACCTTCCTATGTGGCAATCAGTTTATGGCACTTGGACACAGCGTATCGGATAATGATACCGGGCTTAAGATCAGCAGCACCGGTGGGGGTATCTATACTACACATATAACGAAGATCAACCGATCCTTTGTGTCGATGCCGGGGCAGCTTCAGGGAACGATCCTTTACAAGAAGGATCTGATCGGAATTGTAGAAGGTAATTATGATAACGGAATCGGCGGATATCTCGATGAAGAATATGTGGCGAAGCATTACAAAGCTGCAGAAGCCATGTATATCGCAGATCCTGATGAAGTTCAGACCGGAGAGGCATATATTTATTCCAGATTGGATGGGAATCTGAAAAAATACAAGATCAACATTCTGGCGGTTCATACCGATACTGCCAATAAAAATATGGAATTTAAGGTAGAGGACGAGGATCTGATCGCACTTACCGGCGGTGTCTGTCAGGGCATGAGTGGAAGCCCAATCGTACAGAATGGCAAGCTGATCGGGGCGGTTACACATGTGCTTGTGGATGATCCTACGGAAGGGTATGCTGTATTTATTGAAAATATGATAAAGTAGTGACTTAATTGATTATTCATGTTAGAATCGAAGCTGTACACTGTTAAAAGAAAAAAGAGAAGGGATATTTTGCTTCAGGGTACATGGAGCAGAAGATAGAGTACGATGGATACACAAAACAATAACAACAGAAGTTCATTTTCGGGGAAGATAGGATATGTGCTGTCGGCGGCAGGAGCGTCGGTCGGTCTTGGAAATATATGGCGGTTTCCGTATCTGGCAGCAAAGTACGGAGGAGGAATCTTTCTTCTGATCTATATTCTGCTGGCACTCACATTTGGATATACGATGATTGTTGCTGAGTCTGCGATCGGTCGTATGACAAGAAAGAGTCCGGTCGGAGCGTTTCGGTCATTTGGTAAGAAGAAATGGTTGTCCTTTGGCGGCTGGATCAATGCGATCATACCGGTGCTGATCGTACCGTATTATTCGGTGATTGGTGGCTGGGTTATCAAATATCTGGTGGAATATGTCAAAGGAAATGGAAAAAATCTGGCAAAGGATGGATATTTTACAGACTTTATCTCGAATGGCGTTTCGACAGAGCTTTGTTTCATCGTATTTTGTCTGTTTACGCTGGGGATCATCTTTGCAGGTGTTCAGAATGGTATTGAGCGTGTATCAAAGATCATGATGCCGGTACTGATCGTGTTATCGATCCTTATTGCTGTATATTCAGTGACAAGACCGGGGGCATTAAAGGGCGTGAGGTATTTTCTTGTTCCGAATTTTGATAATTTCTCATGGATGACTGTGGTAGCGGCGATGGGGCAGATGTTTTATTCCCTGTCGATCGCAATGGGTATTCTGATCACATTTGGTTCTTATATGAAAAAGGATACGGCGATCGAGGATGCTACAAGGAATGTTGAGGTGTTTGATACGGCGATTGCAATCATGGCAGGACTTATGATCATTCCTGCGGTATTCGCATTTTCAGGCGGTAATCCTGACACCTTACAGGCAGGTCCTTCATTGATGTTTATAACGATCCCTAAGGTATTTCAGAATATGGGACTTGGAACAATAGTCGGTATTCTGTTTTTCCTGTTGGTTTTATTTGCAGCAGTAACCAGCTCAATCGCACTGACAGAGAGTGCAGTATCTACATTTGAGGATGAGATCGGTTGGAGCAGAAAGAAAGCAACTGTTTTCGTAGGTGTGATCATGCTGCTCCTTGGAAGTCTGTCATCACTTGGATATGGACCGCTCGCCTGTGTAAAGATCATCGGTATGCAGTTCTTAGATTTGTTTGATTTTCTGACGAATTCGGTTATGATGCCGATCGCAGCACTTATGACCTGCTTACTGGTTTCAAGAGTTGTGGGAATCGATAAGATAGAAGAAGAGATTCGTCATGGCGAGGGTGCATTCCGCAGAAAGAAGATCTTTGTTGTGATGATCAAATACATATGTCCGGTCTTCGCCCTGATCATTCTTGCAAGCTCGGTTGCAAATGCACTTGGCTGGATCTCGATGTAGGATAAAAAGCACAACTTCATTTAAAAATATAAATAAAATCTCCCCATTGTCTGTATTATGACCGCAGTTGTTGACTGTGGAAAATATATCGCAGTCAAAGGGAGATTTTTTGTTTTCAAGAATTTTGTATTGACATTTTATGTACACACCCATATAATTACCTATGGTAATTAACAAAGGTAATTATCAAATGAAAGTAAATTTATATCATTATTTGCAGGGAAAGAGCAGTTTTTATGAGAGATTTTTTCAACAAATTAAGATCAGAAGGGAGTATCAGAGCATGAATGCAGATAAGATCAAACGGATGTTAGATGCCTGTTATCTGGCAAAACGTATCCGGGAATTGCTTCCGGAGCTGCCAGAGGGTGTTACACCAGCATATATTCAGTACATGGATGTCATACATATCATTAAGGAGCAGCAGGAGCATGTAAAGATTTCCGATATCAGTGACTATCTGAAGCTGCCAAGACCGGGCGTGACAAGGACGGTAAAAGAGATGGAAAGCAAAGGGTATCTCAGCAAATATGCTTCAGAGGAGGACGGCAGGATCACTTATATTCAGATCACAGAGAAAGGTGAATTGCTGTCAGATAAATATGATAAGAATTATTACAGTCGTTTAGTTCGATATATGGATGACATTTCAGATGATGAAGCGGACTGTATGATCGATACGATCAGTAAATTCTATAAGGTCATGAGTGAGAGGAGGGTTACCATTGAATAGTTCAAAGTCAGATTTTACACAGGGAAGTATACTTGGGAAGTTAATTCCGTTTATGATGCCGGTGCTTGGTGCACTTGTATTACAGGCGGCATATGGAGCAGTTGACCTTCTGGTGGTTGGACGATTTGGCAGTACCTCCGGTCTGTCTGCGGTATCGACCGGAAGTCAGGTTTTAAATCTGGTTACATTTGTGATCACACAGCTTGCTATGGGAATTACAGTATTGATCGCGAGATATATCGGTGAGAAGAAGCCGGAACAGATCGGAGCATTGATCGGTGGATCTGCCATCGTATTTGCGGTGATCTCAGCCGTGCTGTTTGTTGTGATGATTGCCTTTTCGCGGCCAATCGCGATACTGATGCAGGCGCCGGAAAAGGCAGTAGGACTTACCGCAAGTTATGTCCGTATCTGTGGAGCAGGCATTTTCTTTATTGTTGCATATAACCTGTTGGCGGCGATATTTCGTGGACTCGGAGACAGTAAATCCCCATTGATCTTTGTGGCAGTTGCCTGTGTGGTAAATGTCATTGGGGATCTGATCCTGGTAGCAGGCTGTCATATGGATGCGACAGGAGCTGCGATCGCAACTGTAGCAGCACAGGCAGTGAGCGTGGTATTTGCGATCTGTCTGCTTATAAAGAAGCAGCTTTCATTTACGATCACGAAGGCAGATTTCAGATTGAATGAGCATTGTAGAAAAGCACTGAAAACAGGACTGCCACTGGCACTTCAGGAGTGCCTGACCCAGGGATCCTTTCTAGCATTATGTGCGTTCGTGAATCGTCTGGGACTGGAAGCATCATCGGGTTATGGTGTAGCCTGTAAGGTTGTAAATTTTGCCATGCTGATACCAAGCTCCCTGATGCAGTCGATGGCATCCTTTGTTTCGCAGAATGTGGGAGCCGGAAATGAGAAGCGGGCGAAGAAAGCAATGTATTCCGGAATCGGTGTTGGCCTCGTGATCGGATGTATCGTATTTATCTTTGTAATGTTTAAAGGAGATCTTCTGACAGGAATCTTTACAACTGATAGAATCGTTGTTCAGAAAGGATATGATTATCTGCGGGGCTTCGCATTGGAGACCATCGTAACAGCGGTGTTGTTTAGCATGATCGGATATTTCAATGGACATGACAAGACGCTGTGGGTTATGATACAGGGATTGATCCAGACCCTGCTTGTCCGCCTGCCGCTGGCCTATTATATGAGTATCCAGCCGGATGCCAGCCTGACGAAGATCGGACTTGCAGCACCGGTTGCAACGATATTTGGTATTGTGATCAATATCATCTTCTATATTCATATGAATAAGAAGATGAGAGACAAGTCGCTTTAAAGCTGCTAAAAGAAGTTATAGCTTCTCTATGCTTCAAATGCGTTTTTAAAATTCCGTTTCTGTTCACCGCGGTAAAAGAGGACGGAGACTGCAGTTCCGCAGCACCAGCCGACCGGCCAGGAGCACCAGATACCGACAGAACCGAACATCTTTGAAAAGATGATGGATAAGACTACTCGAAGGATCAGATCGGTAAAGGTGGAGATCATGAATTTGTTCATGATACCTGCGCCACGCAGGATTCCGTCTGCCATTAATTTGATGGAAACGATGAAATAAAATGGTGCAAGGATACACAGGAAAACGATACCTGTCTTGATCGCAGTTGCAGTCGGGTTATCAAGAAAGAGCAGCAACAGCCATCTTCCGCAGGTGAAATACAACAATGCAAATGGAATACATAACAGCCAGACCAGCTTTAAGGAAGCCTTGAAGCCGGAACGGATACGGTCGATCTTGCCTGCACCGATATTCTGGGCGGTATAGTTCGAGATACCATTTCCCAGTGTGGTGAGAGAGGTGATGACCAGATTGTTCAGCTTGACAGCCGCAGAATATCCGGCGATAACGCTGGTTCCGAAGTCGTTGATAACGCTCTGGATGATAATATTTCCGATGGATATAAAGCTCTGCTGTAAGGTGCTTGGGATAGCAACGACCAAGATCTGTTTTAAGATGCTGCCATCAAAGAACCGGAAACGGCCGTCTGTCTTGATACTGGTAAGACGGCGTATCACAACAGCGACAGCCAGAATAGCACTGACACCCTGACAGAGGAAGGTTGCCCAGGCAACACCTGCGATTCCCATCTGAAAGGATTTTACAAATAAGATATCGACAAATATATTGGAAACGGATGATATTGCAAGAAAGATAAATGGAGTTCTGGAATCACCGAGAGCGGAAAAGATTCCGGTTGCAATGTTGTAAAAGAACATAAATGGAAGACCATAGATATAGATGTTCAGATACAGCAGGGAAGCGTCCATGATATCGTCAGGAGTGTGAATCAGAGCAAGCAGTTCCCGGCTGGTGAACAGACCTGCGATCACCATAACAGCCAGTAAAACAGCCGTAAAGATAAAGGTGGTCGATACAGCCGTCTTCATATTCCGATATTCTTTTGCTCCAAATAATCTGGATACGATAACCGAGCATCCCATATTGCATCCAAATGCAAATGCGATAAAGATCAATGTGATCTCGTAACTGTTGCCAACAGCGGCAAGAGCACTTTCATTGATAAATTTTCCGGCAACCAGACTGTCGGCAATGTTATAGAGCTGCTGGAAGATCACACTTCCAAATAGTGGCAGACAGAAACGCCACAGCACAGATTCCGGTTTCCCTACGGTCAGATCCTTGTTCATTTTTATTCGTCCTCATTTCTTTTTTTATGACATGATGAATTATAGAACGATAAAATAAAATGTCAAGAATGATTAAAGGTTCCCGTGGAGTAATTGGGATAAATCATCAGGTGTATCAATATCCCTTAGTTCGTTTATATCTGAAACAGAAAAGGTACGGATACGATCAGGATGATTATTTATTACCAGACTGCCGCCTTTTCTTAAAGGAAGATTCTGAAGTTCCTCAAAAAATTCAGCCGGAAAGATAACAGGAGAACCGACTATATCGCCATAACAGGTTCGCCAGATTGAGTTTCTGTCATTTTCCGCACAAAGAAGCAGCGAGATCATGGATTCTTTTTGAAGCAAAGGCTGGTCGGCGGGGAGAAAGACGCAGCGATCGATATGATCACCAATGGTTTCCAGACCGAGGCGAATCATATCGTTTCGATGCGGAAAGGTATGAAGCAGTACCGGAATATTTTGTTTTATACATAGGCTCTGAATTTCCTTGTGAATGGTTACCACGACAGATGTTGTAAACAGATTCTTAATAATGTTAAGAGAGAAATCGATCAATGGTTGTCCATTGAAATCAGCAAGCAGTTTATTTCCACCAAAGCGGGTACCCTGACCGGATGCCATGATGATACAGCCTGCATTTCCATATGGTTGATCGAGATCCACAAGGAAAACATCCTTATGGTTACGCAGTTCCTCCAGAAACGGAAGCTTTTGTTTTCGCACGACCATGAGAAGCTGTTTGTGCTTCATTAAGGTTCGTATAGCTTGCCGGTATTTGCAGGAATTACTTTCCAGAAAGCCGATTTCATCAATCGTGATCCATTCGGAAGTTGTATGCAGACAGGAATGTAAGAATGCGGTTCCTTTTTCATCAAAGCTTTCGGGAATAGCAAGCATCTGATTTCTCTTATGGGTTGGATCCGGATGATAACGTCCAATCTGGATTATTTCTTTTGACCAGTTGTTTTTCAGGTAGACTCCTTTTTCCGGTACTACCCAGGAGGTAACACCGGGCATCGGGGAGGAAAAGAGAGATGACAGAAGTGTTGTTTTTCCACTTCCGGATGCTCCTGTCAGAACCAGATGTTTTTTTCCACTAGTCTGAAAAGATCTCCATATAGAGTTTGCTGTTGGCCTCGTTACAGGCATTCCGGTAGGTTTCATATTTTTTCAGCCATTCCTTTCCCTCTGGAGTCAGAGTACTTCCACCACCGGATCTGCCGCCGGTGCTACGTTTTGTCAGAGAAAATCCTAGTTCTTTTTCTGCCTTATTGATCATACGGAGTGCCTTTGTATAGGCAAGTCCCATAGAGATTGATGCAGAACGGAGAGAGCCGGTTTCTTCGATCATATGAAGCAGTTGGCATGGTCCGGCCCCAAAAAATTTTTCGTTATTATCATTTACAAAGTAAATTTTTGTTATTGCTTTCAAGATGTTTCAGCCTCCTTCATCATAACAAGCCTGCTATTTCCAAGACGATCGTTAAGCTTTGACAGACTGATTGTACCATATATTTTGGAAAGAAGCTGTTCCATATCGGAAATTGATGTTTCGGATGGAATGATCGTACCGATCAATCTGCCGTCTGACAGGATCAGAAGTGAATCACAATAATTTAGCGCCAGAGCTGAATCATGTAGTGTGATCAGGGCAGAAGCATGATTTTGTTGGATATAATCCTGTAAAAGATCCATTGCCTGATAACGTAGCCGAAAATCTAAGGCACTTTCCGGTTCATCCAAAAGAAGAAGTTTTCGTTTGCCTGCAAATGTACGTGCTAATATACATAACTGTTTCTGACCGGCACTCAGACTTTGAAAATTATCATACATCCGGTTGCCAAGACCAACATCGATAAGTGCCTGTATAGCTGTTTCTTTCATTTGCCGGGTTGGAGTCTGCAACAGTTTCAGTTCAGGGTTGAACCCCATCATAACTACATCAAAAAGCGTGAGATCTAAAGAGATACTGTTATTTTGTGGTATATATCCACAAAGCCTTGCCAGTTCTTTTGGGGAAACTGATTCTACGGTAATTGTATCAAGCTGACAGTTCCCCGTATGGGGAAGCAGATTTGCCAGGGACTTGATCAAGGTGGTTTTTCCGCAACCGTTTGCCCCAAGTATACCAATAATCTGACCGGAGTCGACGGAAAAACTGATATTTTTGATAATGTCTGTTCCATTATATCCGGCAGACAGATTGTTTACAGTCAGTAATTTCATATTCGATCATTTCTCCTTATACATAAATAGATTAAGAATGGGACTCCTAAAAGACTTGTAAAGATACTTACAGGCAGTTCTGTGGATGCTATACTACGAGCAAATATATCTCCCATGGTTAGCAGACATCCACCGATCAGTCCGCTTAACAGCATGGTGGATAGCCGGTTATTTTTTAGTAATAAACGTGCTCCGTGTGGTGCCAGAAGAGATACGAAGCTGATCAGTCCAGTCATACTGATCACACTGGAAACAGCCAGTGTCGCAATCAATAAAACAATCAGACGAATCTGCTGTACATTTACACCGAGCATTTTTCCTTCATTATCATCTAAAGAGAGAAGAATGATCTGTCGATATAATAAGAATAGAATGACTGAACAGAAAAGACATAGGATAATATTTCCTTTTATGGAGTAGATGCTGATTCCATTTAGGCTTCCCATGATCCAATATTCAATTGATGCCAGTTGTTTTTCCGGATCTGCGATTAATTTCAGACAAACCAGCGCCGTCTGTGCGAGACTGTGAACAGCGATTCCGGCAAGTACAATGCTGTGACCATCCCGGTCTGCGGTTAAGGAAGATAATACCAGTGCAAGGATAACAGAACAAACAGCCCCTGCAAAAGCAGAGACTGTGATCGCCATAGAACCGGATAAGAACAGAATTCCAAATGCTGCACCGGCACTGGCTCCCGAAGATACGCCAATGATATCAGGGGAGGCCAGAGGATTCCGAAAAACGGTCTGATAGACAAAACCTGCCATGCCAAGGACAAATCCTCCGATAGCACCGATAACAGCGCGGCTGGCGCGGAGCGTAAGAAATACTCGCCATTGCATGGAGTCTCCGGCTATCAGACCGGTCAGGGTGATCCTGTATTTTCCGATAAACAGGGAAGCTGCTGTCAGAAGAATCAGACCTACGCTTCCGGCAATAAGATATAAATTTACTTTATTTTTTGATTCCATAGAATGTTTCATAGAAAGAATTCATCTCTTTCGTATAAGTATCAGTTGAAACCTGATCAGGATGCAGGATTCCGGCAAGCCAGATGGAAGCCAGAATACTAGCAGGTACAGGACTATCCAGTGCTTCGATATCTCCCGGAATGGCATAAACGTGGTTATTTTTTACTGCTGTGCAGTCTTTCAGGTTCGGATCGCTTAATACATCGTCTACTGTATATTCTGCATCGGAAGCAAGAATAATATAATCAGGATTCCAGGAGAGAAGCTGTTCATAGCTAATCTCGGCCCAATAGGTATCAGAGATATCAGATGCTACATTTTTACCACCTGCAAGTTCGATAATACCTGATTGGTACATAGCTGGACCGGCAGTTGACAGGAGAGAAGAATTACCTGCAAGGTAAATATTCGGAGTGTCGTCTGCGGTTGCAAGAGAAGTAGTAAGCATTTCTTTTTCCTGATTAATGAAGTCAAGCAGTTGGTCTGCTTTATCCTGGGTATTTGTAGCTGTGGCAATAAGACTGATCATATCGGATAACTGATCCGGACTTTCTGGATTTACCAGTAACACAGGAATACCAAGCTCTGTCAGACTCTTTGCGGCATCTTTTAGCTTTAACGGTAAAATCACAAGATCCGGTGAAAGAGAAGCACAGGTTTCCAGATCGAATTCCTTTGCTGTTCCGACATTTGGAAGTTCCAGAAGCTCCGGAGCAGCCAGTTTGTAGATTGGTCTTTTGTCTGCCTTTGCCTCAATGCCTACCACCTTGTCCGATAATCCAAGTGCGATCAGAAGACTGGAAGGAATGTAATATCCGCTTACAATCTTAGTTGGCTCTTTTTCAATGGTAACGGTGCGGTCTGCCTGATCCGTAACTGTGATCGGATAAGAGGTTTCTTTTTCGGCAGCTTCTGTAGACACATCATCTGAAGAAGCTTCTGATGATAATTCTGAGGTTGCTTCTGATGAAGCGGTTGTCCCTGTGTCTGCAGGCTTTGATGAAGTATTACAGCCTGCCAGAGATAAAAGCAGGGAACAGATTAATAATAAGGATAAGTATTTTTTTAGTGTGTTTTTCATAATAACTCCTTTTCGTTATGTTTCGAATAATACAACGGTATTGTAGCAAAGCATCTTTTCAAAAACAAGTATTTTTACTATAATATATTTTGATATAGTGCGGCTAAGGCAACATTTAAAGGAGCTTTTTATGGTAACAATTCAGAATTATATACGTGTTAAAAGTCTGGAAGAGGCTTATCAGTTAAATCAAAAAAAAGGTAGCTGTATAATCGGTGGAATGTTATGGACAAAGATGCAGAACCGGACGATATTGACAGCAATTGATCTGTGTGATCTGAAACTGGATCAGATCGAGGAGACAGAGAATGAGATCATTATCGGTTCGATGGTATCTCTACGACAGCTTGAATTGCATAGAGGCTTAAATAATTATACACAAAATTCTGTCAGAGACGCTGTAAAAGATATTGTCGGTGTACAGTTTCGTAACTTGGCAACGGTAGGTGGAAGTATCTGGGGACGTTTTGGTTTCTCTGATGTGCTGACGGTATTTCTTGCCATGGATACATATGTGGAATTATATCAGGGTGGGAGAATACCACTTAGAGAATTTGTGGGGCAGAAACCGGATCAGGATATTCTGGTTCGTCTTGTTATAAAGAAAACGTCCGGGTGCTTCTCTTATGCATCTGTAAGAAATCAAAGTACTGATTTTCCGGTGATCGCATGTGCGGCTTCTGTTGTAGGTGGGGAATATCGTTTATCAGTGGGAGCAAGACCGGGACGAGCGATGCTTCTTCTGGATGAAGAAGGACTTCTGTCAGAGGGACTGACAGAAGACTCTATAGAGAACTTTGCTATGTGGGCAGAGAAACATATTCCGACAGGAAGTAATCATCGAGCCGGAGCAAAGTATCGTTCCAGATTGGTTCGTGTATTAAGTCAGCGATTATTAAATAAATTGAGAGAGGAGCAGAAATGGAGATAACAATAATTGTAAATGGAAAAAAACTGGTGGATTCTATTGAACCGGATCTGCTTCTGATCGATTTTCTGAGAAAGCATGGTTGCTACAGTGTAAAGCGAGGCTGTGAAACTGCAAATTGCGGATTATGTACAGTCTTTTTGGACGGCATTCCTGTGCTTTCCTGTTCAGTGCCGGCAGCAAGGGCAGCTGGTCATGAGGTACAGACATTAGAGGGACTTCAGGAGGAAGCTTCTGAATTTGTCGGATTTATTGCAGATCAGGGAGCTGATCAGTGCGGATTTTGCAATCCCGGATTTGTCATGAACACGATTGCATTATTGCGAGAGAATCCGGATCCTACAGATGATGAGATCCGTGCTTATCTGGCAGGAAATCTTTGCAGATGTTCCGGATATGAAGGTCAGTTGCGGGGAATTCGAAATTATCTGGAACATAAGAGATCAAAGGAGGGCATTCATGGAAGAAAAGAAGTATAATTCAGTCAATCATTCGGTTCGTAAAAAAGATGCAATGCAGCTCCTTTTGGGAAAACCGGTTTATGTTGATGATATTACATCATCAGATGCTTTGACGGTAAAGCTTTTAAGAAGCCCATATGCCAATGCTATTGTAGAAGATATCAACGTAGCAATAGCAAAAAAAGTTCCGGGAGTTGTAGATGTTTATACATGGAAGGATGTTCCAAAGCAGAGGTTTGCGATTGCAGGACAGACATATCCGGAACCATCTCCCTATGATCGGCTGATCATAGACCGGCATGTACGTTTTGTAGGGGATGTTGTTGCTATTATTGCGGCTACGGATGAGAAAGCTGCTTTAAAAGCACTGAAGCTGATAAAAGTGAAATATGATATTCTCGAACCGGTTCTTGATTTTCATCAGGCAAAGGATAGTGCTGTCCTTGTACACCCGGAGGAGGACTGGTTTCCACCTATGGAAGTTGGAGGAGATCCCGGACGAAATCTGGTTGCAAGTGAAAAAAACGGAGATGGTGATGTGGATGCTGTAATAGCGGATTGTGATGAGGTGTTCGAACACACATATCATATGCGGGCGTTTAACCAGGCAATGATGGAAACTTTCCGCACATATACCTGTTTTGACCGATATGGAAGGCTTCATGTGATCTCATCTACACAGATTGTATTTCATGTGCGTCGTATCCTTTCCAGAGCACTGGGCATTCCAAAGAGCAGGATACGTGTTGAGAAACCAAGAATCGGTGGGGGTTTTGGAGCAAAACAGACAGCAGTCAGTGAAGTATATCCGGCGTTTGTCACACTGAAGACCGGACAACCCGCCAAACTTATATTTACAAGAGAAGAGAGTCAGATTGCCGGTTCTCCGCGGCATGAGATGGAAGTCCGTGTACGTCTGGGAGCAGACCGGGATGGACATATCCGCGGACTGGATCTGTATACACTTTCAAATACAGGAGCATATGGAGAACACGGACCTACAACAGTTGGTCTGAGCGGACATAAATCGATTCCCCTTTATACAGGTGGACTTGAAGCATATCGGTTTAATTATGATGTAGTATATACCAATACGATGGCAGCCGGTGCTTACCGGGGATATGGTGCGACACAGGGTATATTTGCACTGGAAAGTGCTGTAAATGAACTTGCAGAAAGACTTGGAATTGATCCGACGGTAATCCGTGAAAACAACATGATCCGTGAAGGAATGAAGATGCCGGCATATTATGGAGAGACAGCAAATGCCTGCGCACTTGATAAATGTATGGCAAAATGCAAAGAACTCTTTCATTGGGACGAGAAATATCCTGTTCGTGAGATAGGAGATGGAAAGGTCAGAACAGCCGGAGTAGCTATGGCGATGCAAGGTTCCTGTATCTCCAATCTGGATGTCGGATCGGCAACGGTAAAGCTGGCCGATGACGGAACATTTAATCTGATCATCGGTGCTGCAGATATGGGAACCGGATGTGACACGATCCTGGCTCAGATGGTGGCAGAATGTATGGATTGTTCCGTGGATGATGTAGCTGTATTTGGGGCAGATACAGATGCATCACCATATGATTCCGGTTCGTATGCATCATCTACAACATATGTTACGGGTAAGGCCGTAGAACTTGCCTGTGAGAAACTGAAAAAAAAGCTTTGTGCGATAGCAGCCGGTATGCTTTCCTGCAGTCCGGAGGAAATGATCTTTGAAAATGGAAGGGCATGTCGGGTCAATACAGATCAAAGTGTGTCACTTGCCGAGATTAGTGTAAAAGACCAGATTGCAAATGATATCGCAGCAGTAGCAACGGTTTCCCATTCTTCACCTGTATCGCCTCCGCCTTATATGGTCGGCATGGTTGAGATTGAGTTAGACCGATATACAGGAGAGGTAAAAATTTTGGATTATGTAGCTGTTGTTGATTGTGGAATTCCTATCAACCCGGCATTGGCACGCATTCAGGCAGAAGGCGGCATCGTACAGGGAATCGGGCATACACTGTTTGAGAATGTCACCTACAATGAAAGAGGAGGTCCGATTGAATCCAGTTTCATGCAGTATAAGATTCCAACCCGCCTTGATATGGGACATCTTCAGGTAGAATTTGAACACAGTTATGAACCGACAGGCCCATTTGGAGCCAAGTCTATAGGAGAGATAGTGATCAATACACCTGCACCTGCAATTGCACATGCAATCTATCGTGCAACAGGCGTATGGCACAGAGAACTTCCGATCACTCCGGAAAAGATATTGATGTCCATGTTGGATGAAAAAGAATAAAGATGAGGAGAATTCACAAATGAAAAAAATATTTAAGCTGTCTGAGACAGCATTTCAGATGGATGGAAAGATGCCACTTTCGCAGGCGATTCCGTTAGGATTACAGCATGTTTTGGCAATGTTTGTAGGAAACCTGACCCCACTTCTGATCATCACAGGAGCATGTGGTCTGGCAGGCGGTGAGTTCGCAGATCTACAGCTTTCTTTGCTTCAGAATGCGATGCTGATCGCAGGAATTGTGACATTGGTACAGTTGTTCGGAATTGGTCCGGTAGGAGGCCGGGTACCGATCATAATGGGAACATCTTCCGGATTTATAGGTGTCTTTAACAGTGTAGCAGCAACCATGGGTGGTGGTATACTGGCATATGGTGCGATCATGGGAGCATCTATTATAGGTGGTCTTTTTGAAACAGTGCTTGGCTTTTTCTTAAAGCCCCTTCGTAAGTTCTTTCCATCGGTTGTAACCGGTACCGTGGTAATGTCGATCGGATTAAGCCTGATTTCGGTAGGTATCAATTCTTTTGGTGGAGGAAATAAAGCAGAAGATTTTGGCTCCATTGAGAATCTGTTACTTGCGTTGTTTGTACTTATTGCGATCTTGTTTTTCAAACATGCGACAAAAGGCTTTTTGAGTTCTTCATCTATTTTATTTGGCATTATTTTCGGATACATTGCAGCAATGATCATGGGCTTTGTTTTGCCGAAAACCGGAGTGACGGCAGATGGTGTAGAATATACAAAGGCATGGGTGCTAAACTGGGATAAAGTTGCGGAAGCCTCCTGGTTTGCGGTTCCAAAGCTTTTGCCTGTAAAACCCGTTTTCGATCTGCGTGCGATTCTTCCGGTTCTTATTATGTTCATTGTAACTGCAGTTGAGACGGTTGGAGATATATCAGGTGTTATGGAAGGCGGATTGGACAGAGAAGCAACAGATAAAGAACTTGCAGGCGGTGTTATGTGTGACGGACTGGGTTCTTCATTTGCAGCAATATTTGGTGTCCTGCCAAACACATCATTCAGTCAGAATGTTGGATTGGTAGCCATGACAAAGGTTGTAAACCGGTTTGCTCTTGCAACCGGAGCCATTTTCCTTGTCCTTTGCGGCTTGTGTCCAAAGCTTGCTGCGTTGGTATCAATCATGCCACAGTCTGTACTTGGTGGCGCAGCAGTCATGATGTTTTCGTCAATTGTAATCAGTGGTATTCAGTTGATCACGAAGAATCCGTTGAATGCCAGAAATCTTTCCATTGTATCAGTAGCACTGGGCGTTGGATATGGAATGGGAGCTAATCCCGGAATTCTGGTACATACACCGGAGGTGGTACAGTTGGTGTTTGGCGGATCTGGAATTGTACCGGCAGCAATGGTAGCAATTCTTTTAAATATCATTTTGCCGAAAGAGGAAAAATAAATACTATTTATACAGCATATGAAACAACTGCAGATATTCCTGTTCGACATCCTCAAACGAACGGACCTCATAAGAAAGGTTGATGTGAAGCTCAGGCTCCGGTCTGTCCGAGGGCTCATTTAGCAGAGTGAGAAGATCGAAATAGAGCATGTCGTCGTCGATACATTTGATCCTGCGTTCTTCTTCCTCTGTCAGAGGAGACCCCAGATATTTTGTATAGATCACATCTAACAGATTTTGTTCCAGTTTCTTGTATGCGGGAAGATGTTTTTTAAAAGGTCTTGGAACATCTGACAGGTAGGCTTCGCTTGCATCGTGAAGCAGACAGGCAAGCACCAGTCGGCCGGAATACCCACGGGCAGCCGCTTCCTTTGCACAGTTGATACAATGACTGCCGACGGAAAAGAAGGTCTTTACATGACCATTTCCACGACAAATTAGTGATAATGCGTGTGCGATGTCCTCGATATGAAGATGTTCTGCCTCCGGCAGAGTTGGATCAAAATGATCCCCGGTATAAGTTGTAATATAATCAGCCATATAAAAATCATCCTGTCGAAAATAGTTATTTCTCACTGATTATATAACAAAAGCAGATAAAATCAACTTATTTATGTGTGGAAAGAAAGCGTTAAAAGATAATCGGAGATAATTAAGAAGAGAATTGATAGTAAAATATTACAAATCATTCTCATTATATAAAAATATTTTTTGGAGCAAAGTTAATATAGATAAAAATTATGGCTCTGTTATAGATTCACTATTATGAAGCAAGCCTGCCCGAATGTCGGTACTTAGTGAACTGCTGTAAGCAGTGAGCTTAGAACCGCTACATGAGGGTAGAGCGAGAGCGACTTGCGTAATAATATGTGAACTATAACAGAGCCGTAATTTTGGAAATGTAAGTTATTTCAAAATATACATAAGAAAAAGGAAACCGATATACTATTATAAAGCAAGCCTTTTTCAACGCCGGTACTTAGTGAGTCGCCTTATAGGCGAGAAACTTAGCACCGTTGCGTTGAAATAGAGTGCAAACGACTTGCGTAATAATATGTATATCGGTTTCCTTTTTCGTAGGGATTCCTACGCCTTCTTGCCGGCTGCTTCAAACTCCCGGACGATTTCTTCATCAGGAGCTTTTGTAAGCAGGCTGACCACAATAATGAAGATCAGGGATACGATAAATGCAGGAAGCAGTTCGTAGATATCAAGAATTCCGCCAAGTGGACGAACCAGGTACTTCCAGATAAACACGGTAGCACCACCGGATATGATACCGGCGATCGCACCTGCAAGATTACAACGTTTCCAGAATAAAGAACAAAGCACAACAGCACCAAATGCACCGCCGAAGCCTGCCCATGCGAAGGAAACGATCTTGAATACACTGGAGTCAGGATTTCTTGCAAGGAAGATACTTACGATCGCAATACCAACAATTGTTAAACGTGCGATCAGAAGATTTGTCTTCTCGGAAATCTTGATCTTTAAGAAATCATGTACGATATTCTGTGAAACACCGGATGCAGCAGCAAGCATCTGACTGTCTGCGGTAGACATCGTAGCGGCAAGGATACCGGCAAGGATGATACCTGCGATAAGAGCAGTTAATGCATTATGCTGGCTGATGATACCTGCGATACGAACGATAATAGTTTCACTGTTTGAACCGGTCAGAGTGTCGAGTGCACCGGCTTTGGTCATACCAAGACCGACAATACCGATCAGAACACCTGCGGTCATAGCGATCACTACCCATACAGAGGCAATACGGCGGGAAAGTACCAGTTTTTTCTCATCCTCGATTGCCATGAAACGGACAAGAATATGAGGCATACCAAAGTAACCGAGTCCCCATGCAGCAGTTGAGAAAATTGTCAAAAAGTTATATTTGACTTCAGAACCGGAGGCAACATCAAAGGTAGATGTCAGAGACAGATAACCCGGAAGGGCGGCTGCGTTGTCCATAACGGCTGTCCAACCACCTGCTCTTGAGATTCCATAGATCAGAACGATCGCAAGTGCACCGGTCATAACGATACTCTGAACAAGGTCTGTAACACATACGGCATTGAACCCACCGGTGATAGTGTAACCAACAATCAACAGGGCGGACAACATCATGGCAACCTGATAATTGATACCGAATAAGCTGTTGAACAGCTTACCACAGGCAGCAAAACCGGATGCTGTGTAAGGGATGAAGAAGATAATGATAACGAGAGCGGAAAGTGCTGTGATAACATTATTCTTATCATGGAATCGTTTTGCAAAGAAATCAGGCACAGTGATCGCGCCGATATTATTTGAATAACGTCTGAGTTTTCTGGACACGAAGAACCAGTTCAACCATGTACCAACGGCAAGACCGATGGCAGTCCATGCGGCATCGCAGATACCGGACAGATATGCAACGCCCGGAAGTCCCATCAGGAGCCAGCTTGACATATCACTTGCTTCAGCACTCATGGCTGTTACGAGAGGTCCCATCTTACGGCCGCCAAGATAGAAATCTTCTGTACTGTTGTTACGCTTGCTGTAAACAAAGCCGATCACAAGCATGATCGCCAGGTAGACAACGATTGCAAGCATGATGAAAAAGTTAGTTGTCATAAACATTTAAATATCCTCCAATTTTTTATTGCGTATGCATAACATGGACAAAATCGTTAAATTTCGTAATAGAATACATAACTAAAAAATCATAGCGTAATATGAGAAAAAAGTCAAACAAATACGATCTGCTTTAGAAAAACAGGTAAAATTATGTCCCGGCTAAAGAATGGTAAAGGATTTGTAAAAAATACTTGAAAAAATAAATCAGGTCTGCTAGTATGTCTTCAGACAAAGACGTCAGTTGAACGAGATACGTTCGATTGGCGTCTTTTCTGTTTTACAAAAAAAGTACCATGGAATTTTGTAAAAAAGTGAAGCGAAACCTGTCGGGGGATGCGCACCTGCCGTAGATTTCAAAAAGAATTTCAGAAAAATGGAGGAAATAGTTATGAATACTGGTGATACTGGTTTTATGCTGATCTGTACAGCGTTGGTATTTTTTATGACACCGGGACTTGCTTTCTTTTATGGTGGAATGGTGCGAAGGAAAAATGTCGTTAATACGATGATGGCATGTACTTTTATTATGGGACTTTCGGTTGTGATGTGGATATTATTTGGTTACTCCCTTTCCTTTGGGGGAAATCACGGAGGAATCATTGGTGATCTTAGATGGTTTGCGTTAAATGGCATATCCATGAATGAGGCCGGACCGTATGCAGACAATATTCCGCATTTTGTATATATTGCATTCCAGATGATGTTTGCAATGATTACGCCGGCACTGATTACAGGATCATTAGTCGGACGTGTAAAGTTTAAGGCTTTATTCTTCTTTATCATGTTCTGGTCGATTCTGGTTTACTATCCGATGGCACACATGGTATGGGGACAGGGCGGTTTCCTTGCAGAGATCGGTTCGGTTGATTTTGCGGGCGGAAATGTCGTACATATTAGCTCCGGTGTAAGCGCATTGATATTTGCGATCATCCTTGGCAGACGAAAAGGTTATGAGAATACTGCTTATCGTGTTCATAACATTCCATTCGTTGCTCTTGGTGCATTTATCCTTTGGTTCGGATGGTTCGGCTTCAATGCAGGAAGTGCCCTCGGAGCAAATGGTCTTGCAGCTCATGCATTCTTAACCTCAGCAATCGCAAGTGCAAGCGCCATGATGTCATGGATGCTGATCGATGTGATAAAAGACGGAAAGCCAACCTTGGTTGGTGCTTCGACCGGTCTTGTTGTTGGGCTGGTTGCAATCACACCAGGAGCAGGCTTTGTTCCAATCTGGTCTGCATTTATTATCGGTGCACTTGTAAGTCCGATTTGTTGTGGTATGATTACTTTATTAAAGAAGAAATTGAAAATAGATGATGCACTCGATGCTTTTGGATGTCATGGTATCGGTGGTGTCTGGGGTGGCATCGCGACCGGATTATTTGGTAAGAGTTCGATCAACAGCGTTGCCAGATGGGATGGACTGTTCTTCGGAGACTATCACCTCTTTGTTGCACAGTTGATCGGTATCGTTGTGACGATAGCAGTTGCAGCGGTCGGAACGTTTATCTGTCTTGGACTTGTAAGACTGATCACGCCGCTTCGTGTATCAGATAAGGAAGAAAAGATCGGTCTGGATCTTGCAGAACAGGGAGAAAGTGCATATCCGACATTTAACGGATTGGATTCATAGAAGTTGCGGAAAGGAGTATGAGAATATGATGATCAAGATAGAAGCAATCGTGCGAGAAGAAGTATTTGAAGATGTAAAAGAAGCACTGAATGCGATTGATGTAAATGGTATTACAGTATCTCAGGTAATGGGATGCGGTGCACAGCGAGGATATAAGAAGCTGGTACGTGGTACAGAGGTTGATGTCGTTATGCAGCCGAAGATCAAATTTGAGATCGTAGTTTCTTCGGAAGAATGGGAGAAGAAGACGATCGATGCAATCCAGAAGGCAGCATACACCGGAGAAGTTGGAGACGGCAAGATCTTCAGTTATGAGATCCGCACCGCTATGAAGATCCGTACGAAGGAAAGCGGCTATGATGCGCTGAATTAGATAAACAGGAGGAGCCTGTAAGACAGGTTCCTCTTATTTTTCTGTCTTAAATTCCATTTACAAGCCATGAAAAACAGTTTATAGTTATAGGCAGTTAAAATTGTTCAGGACGGTGTATACAATATGAAATTTAAGAGTACAAATGAGATAGAAACCATTCAGTTACGGGATGCACAGATCAAAGAAATGAAGCTTGTCGGAGTCGGAGAAGTGGAAGCTGAGGCTTCCGGTGAAGAAAAAACAGACGGAACAGCAGAGATTGTCAGTGAAGTGAAAGCAGACGTAGCAGAGGCTGCCGGACAAGCAAAAAAAGATGAAGCAGCTTCCCCTAAAGGACTTCGGGCAAGATGGCTGGAACTCTATGTAGAAGGCGCAGTTGTAAAGGATAACAATTCACAGAATGAATATTACGCAGACAAATATGCCGATCAGATGGAGATCCGGTTTAAGAATCCGGTCATCGAAGCGGTATTGTTGGAGGGGCATAAGTATTACGATGCAAATGATAATCTGGTAGAAGAAGTTCCGGATCAGAAGCTTGCGGAAGATGAGTATGAGAAGATATTTGGAAAGTTCAAAGAGAATTATATCTTCTATGGTGGCAAGCCGGAAGCAGATAAAAAGTGTTATCAGATGATCGTTGATGTTGACGAAGATTCTTATATAGTAAGCTTTTATTATGATAAGGTAATTGCCGGATGGAATCATTTCCTAAATAAGGCAAATATGGGTTAGGTGATCGAATATGGCAAAACGAATCAAAGAATATCTGGTATATGTAGATAAGCTGCTTGCAAGGGATGATGTTGATTTTGATGAGGAGATGCGGAGACATCTGGTGCAGATTGAATTTTTCATGCATGAGCGTCTGATCCATCTTCTTGTAACGATCCTGTTTGCGATCCTTACGGTAGGCTGTTGTGTGACCTTTGTGGTAACGGAAAAAATACAGATCTTACTGTTAGCGGCAGCTTTGTTTGTTTTACTGATCCCATATATCAGGCATTATTATTTACTTGAAAACAGCGTGCAGAAAATGTACGATCAGTATGACAAAATGATGGAAAAAGCAGGAAAAGATGCATTTTATACAGGAAAGGAAAGTTAAATGTTTAATCTGGTAATGGGAATCGTCATGATCGGGATCGGAACAATCTGTCTGGTAAAAGGCTGTGTAGGAACCTTAAGTCCAGTGATGATCTTTTTTGGATGCTGTATGATTGTATTCGGTATCGTGGAGATCATCCGGTCAAAAGCTATCCGCAAACGCGAACAGCAGAGAAAAGACCATGAGATGGATGTCTACCTCAAAATGGCAGAGGAGATGGGCGTAGTTGTAAATCCCATCACCCATGAGATTGTCAAAAAAGAGGACGATAAATCTTAAAACGGACGAACTGGTCGATGGTTATACCTATTATTACGTAACCAGCGACCAGCTCTGTTTGTCTGAATATGTTTATCGTCCTTTTTTGATAGAGCAAGTTCACCATTGCATTCTCAAAAAATAAATATAAATAAAAACAACAGATATTAAAAAAATAGGATTGTTGAATTTTGATACCGTAGGAAAAATGGAAGACAGGGTTATTGTTATAAAGCAAGCCTGCCTGAGCGCTGGTACTTAGGCTACGTACTTTGCAGCCTTACGTACCACTGCGTCGAAGGTAGAGCGAAAGCGTCTTGCGTAATAATAGGTAACCCTGTCTTCCATTTTTTAAAGGTGCTCTACTTCAAGGTCGAGAAGTCAAATTCGGACACGCCGGAGCCGGAGCCTGCCTTGTAGACCTTGCCGGAGGTAGAATCTACATAGAAGTCACCAACCTTAGAGTTGTCAGATTTTCTGGTGTCATGAAGCTCAAAGTGGTAGCCCATGCTGCCGGAGTTATAATCAGTAAGATCCTTGTCGTTATTGCGAACTTCATAGTTCTTGGAGTCGCCGGGAATCTGATCCATAAAATACTTATAAGCATGGTCATAAGTATCATAGTTTCCGGTCAGAGCATCGGATACATCCTTTGCTGCATCATCTACAACATCTCCGGCATCGTCGATCATGTTACCGAGATCCTTACCTACAGAACCTGTACCGTTTGAATTATTCCCGTTTTCTGTGGAACTGCTGTCCTCTGTACTGCTCCCGGTTGTTGTACCGGTTGTTTCAGGGTTATTTTTCTCGCCGCATGCGGTCAGGGTAAATGCCATGACAACCAGACATGCACATAAAAGAAATGATTTTTTCATTTTTTTATTCTCCTTTTCCATTTGATAAAAATAGTATCTGACATTTCCTGTTTTTTATTCGAATAAAAATATCAGATCAGGAGTATAGATGTATAAAAAACGGAAAATCTTATAAAAATGAGGAAAAAAATAAAAACAGTTTTATCCCACATAAATGACAACGAAGCGTTAAAAGAGTGTGACCGATTTTTTGCAGCTTATTGGCAAAATATAATTCTGGTTGCTGCACTGATCGTATTTTTATTGTTTACAGGAAAATTCATTATCGATCAGAAAGATAAATTTCCGGATTCAGACAGCGTGGTTGCCATGTCATCAAAAACAGTGACACGAAAACGGGCATATCTGACCTTTGACGACGGTCCATCCGATCAGACCGGAGAGATCCTTGATATTTTAAAAGAGCATAATGTTAAAGCTACGTTCTTTGTAATAGGAAGAAATGAACGATACTATCCCATGTACAAACGGATCGTGGAGGAAGGGCATACACTGGCGATCCATTCATATTCCCATGAATATAGTACGATCTATGCAAGCTATGACAATTTCGTGAATGATGTTGAGGAATTAAGAAAATTATTGTATGATGTTACAGGAGTGGACTGCCGGTATTACAGGTTCCCGGGTGGAAGTTCAAACCGTGTTACGCAGGTACCGGTGAATGACCTGATCGACTATCTGGACTCAGCAGGATTGACGTATTTTGACTGGAATGCATTGAATAATGATGCGGTGATTGCCGGACAGACACCGGATCAGCTTGTAAAGAATATATTGAAGGATGCATTAAATTATGATGACACGATCATATTGATGCATGATCTGGATTGCTGTCATGAAACAGTGGAATCTCTGCCATCACTGATTGAACAATTAGAGGAACATGGATATGAGATCCTTCCGATTGATGATGATACACCGCATATCCAACATAGAACACATTAGAAATAGTTCATTATATTTTATCTATACATAATCGAGTAAAGAGGCTAAAGAATGACATACGAAGAAGCATATCTATATATGAAAGAAGCGGGAAAAAGAGGCAGTGTCTACGGAACGGAGACAGTGAAAGAACTACTTTTAAGACTGGGAAATCCACAGGATCGGGTTCCTGTCGTTCATATAGCCGGAACAAACGGAAAAGGTTCTATATTCGCATTTGTCGGGCATATTCTGGAGGATGCAGGGTATGTTGTCGGACGCTATATATCCCCAACGATCTTTACATATCTGGAACGATTTCAGATAAATGAACATTATATGAAAGAATCGGAATTTGCACGGATCATGGAGACCGTGATCCCGGTTTGCGAGGATATGGAGGAAGCCGGGCTTCCGATTCCGACTGCATTTGAGCTTGAGACTGCGGTAGCATTTCTGTATTTTGTGCAGAAAAAGGTCGATATCGTGTTACTGGAAACCGGAATGGGAGGAAAGAACGATGCGACAAATGTGGTGAAACAGCCGCTTTGTACCGTGCTTGCAAGTATCAGCAGAGATCATATGCAGTTTCTTGGTGATACATTGCAGGAGATTCTGGAACAGAAGATGGGGATCCTTCGGGAACAGGTTCCGTGTGTGGCATATCCGATGCAGGATGAGATAAGACAGATATGGCTGGATAAATGTGATAAAATGCAGATAGAACCGATCATGGCAGATACCGACCAACTGCAGGTCATAGCAGAAAATCTGCATGGAAGCAGGTTTTGTTATAAAGGACAGGAGTATGAGCTGGGGATTCCCGGAATCTATCAGATCTATAACAGTATAACCGCAATTGAGGTCTGTAATTGTTTAAAAAAACAGTATGATTTAAAAAATGTGAATATAAAGAACGGATTAAAAGAGACGGTGTGGGAGGGCAGATTCCAGAAGATTAAGGATGTGCCTTTGACTTATATCGATGGAGCGCATAATGAAGGCGGATGGAGAAGTCTCAGAGAGAATATCCGGGCATATTTTACAGGGCGGCCGTTGATCTATATCTGTGGTGTTCTTGCAGATAAAGAGTATGAGAAAATGGTGGATATCATGGCACCGTTTGCAAGCTTTATCATAACGGTAACACCGGATAATCCACGGGCGCTTGATAAGGAGATTCTGGCAGACTGCTATCGTTCATACGGAAAGTCGGTGGATACGGCAAGGGATGTGTTTACTGCACAGAGACAGGCGGAAACACTGGCACAAGAAATGACGGAGCCGGTGATTGTGGTATTTGGTTCATTATCTTTTATAGGACCGCTGATACCGCGAATAAAGTAGTACGATAAACTAGGAGAGGACTACAGAGAAGAAATGACGATGGACAGAGTCAACGCAATATTAGCAAATGAAGAATATAAAGACTGGATGGAGCAGATCCGAACATCCGAGAAAGAACGAAGATTCTGCTGTCATGGGATCGATCATTGTCTGGATGTAGCAAGGATCGGAATGCTGATGAATCTGGAGGAGAAGTTAGGACTGGAACCGGAGCTTATCTATGCGGCAGCATTATTACATGATATCGGACGGGCGGTCAGCTATCAGACCAGCGAAGAACATCATCTGGCAAGTGTTCGTAACAGCCGGAGTATTTTGCTGGCAACCGGATTTTCCGGTAAGGAAACAGAGCTGATCTTAGAAGCAATCAGCAAACATAATACGACAGGGAAGGAAGCAGAGGGGCTTTCCTATGTAATATACAGGGCAGACAAGCTTTCCAGACGCTGTTTTGACTGTGAGGTCTATGACGAGTGTTACTGGAAGGAAGACGAAAAGAACAAAGGAGTGGTCTACTGATGATTATAGGGAACAAAGAATTTAAACTGAATGAAAAACCGTATGTAATGGGAATCTTGAATGTGACACCGGATTCATTTTCCGATGGAGGAACACATAACAAGTTCGATGATGCATTGTATGCCACAGAGCAGATGATAAATGATGGCGCAGATATTATAGATGTAGGCGGAGAATCGACCAGACCCGGTTATACATTAATTTCAGATGAGGAGGAGATTGGTCGTGTTGTTCCTGTGATCGAGGCAATCAGGGAACGATTTGATACCGTAATTTCACTGGATACCTATAAGGCTGGCGTGGCGGAAGCCGGAATCCGGGCAGGTGCAGATCTGATCAATGATATCTGGGGCTTCAAATGGGATGGAAGGATGGCTGATATCGTTGCTGCACATGATGTGGCATGTTGTCTGATGCATAACAGAAGGGTAATGGATTATACCGATTATTTAAACGACGTTGTTAAAGATCTGGACGAATCCGTTCAGATGGCACTTAATGCAGGTGTGAAGAAGGAGAAGATCATGGTAGATCCGGGAATCGGATTTGCAAAGAACTTAGAACAGAATCTCGCTTTAATGAATCATCTGGAGCTTTTGCATAAATGGGATTTCCCGATACTGCTGGGTACTTCCAGAAAATCTATGATCGGTCTGACTCTCGATCTTCCTGTTACAGAGAGGGAAGAAGGTACGATCGCGACATCGGTCATGGGGCTTATGAAGGGCTGTCAGTTCTTCCGTGTGCATAATGTAAAAGGAAATGCGCGTGCACTTCAGATGGCATGGGCGATCATGCATAGTTAATACAGTCAATAAGAGAAAATGAAGCAGTACTTAATGATTTAATGAACAGAAGAAAATTTCATTGAATCATAAATAAAAAAGATGAGGTTTGATCTGGTAAAAGGGAGAACAGACAGGAGGTGTCGTATGGATAGAATCAGCATAAAAGGACTGGAAATATTTGCCAATCACGGAGTTTTTAAAGAAGAAAATGTGCTTGGACAGAAATTTGTAATTAATATTGATATGTATACATCGACAAGGGCGGCAGGGATCCGGGATGATCTGAAGCTGTCTATTGATTATGGAGCCATCTGTAATCTGGTTGAAAAGACGATGAAAGAGCATACTTATAAGCTGATCGAAGCAGTTGCGGAGAAAGTAGCGGCGAATATCCTTCTGTCATATCCGACGATGTCAGAGGTTGAAGTAGAGGTTGAGAAACCATGGGCACCGGTATTAATGCCGCTTCAGACAGTGTCAGTAAAGATACGAAGGAAGAGACACATTGCTTATCTGGGACTTGGTTCGAATATGGGCGACCGGGAATCCTATCTCGATTTTGCGATTGATGAATTAAATAAAGATGAATATACCAAGGTGACTAAGGTTTCAGATTTCATCGAGACAGAGCCGTATGGTGGCGTGGAACAGGATGATTTTTTAAATGGCTGTATCGAGGTAGAGACACTTCATTCGCCGGATGAACTGTTACATCTGATCAATGCGATCGAGAGGGACGCCGGCAGGGAACGCCTTATCCACTGGGGACCAAGAACTTTGGATATCGATATCCTTTTATATGATGATCTGATCTGTGATGAGGAGAATCTCCATATCCCACATATAGAGATGTGCAAGCGGGAATTTGTATTAGAGCCGTTGTCAAATATAGCAGGCTATAAGAGACATCCGGTCAATGGCAGGACGATCCGGGAGCTTCTTGACGAGCTGGAACGGAACGAAGAATAAACCGGGGAAAATGAGCATGCGCATTTGATCGTATTGGCATAGTTTTAAAGACAACATTAATATTATAGAAAGACTGCAGGCGGAATGTCTTGTATTTGGAGCAGATAAAACAATGGATAAATATAATATGGAAGATTTACGGACAGTAGAAGCACAGATTGCTTCACTTGTAAAGACAAGAGATAAGATCCTGGCAGGTATGGCAGATGAGAATAAGAAGCTTACGAATGACAGCTCGCTTGCTGTTTGCGATGGAATGAAGAATTTTACCTGTGTGAAGAAATTAGAAGTAGACAAGGACACTGTTGTCTGTTATCAGGGTGTTCCGGGAGCATACAGCCAACAGGCAATGTTCAGTTTTTTCGGAAAAGAGATTCAGAATATCAATGTGCCGGATTTCGGAGATGTGATTGAGATGGTGAAGAATGGCAAGGCAGACTATGGTGTACTTCCAATCGAGAATTCTTCAGCCGGATTTGTAAACGGAATCTATGATATGGTGGGAAATAATGATGTGACCATCGTCGGCGAAGAAGAGGTTCATGTAGCACATGCATTAATGGGTGTTCCGGGCAGTGACCTTTCCCGGATCAAAACTGTATATTCACACACACAGGGTTTGCTTCAGTGCACGAATTATCTGAGCCGGAAACCGTGGAAGCAGTGCAGTGTTGCAAATACGGCAGTAGCGGCGGTCAAGGTCATTGAAGAAGGAGATAAGACACAGGCAGCGATTGCAAGTGAGCTTGCAGCAGAGCTTTATGGACTTCAGATCCTTGCAAAGGACATTGTGAACAATGACAACAATACGACACGTTTTATAATCTTGTCAAAACAGAAAATCTTTGTAGAAAAGGCTGAAAATATAAGTATCCGCTTTTCCTTGCCGGATGAAAGTGGTACACTTTACAATATATTGAGCCATATAAATCTGAATGGAATTAATATGACAAGCATCGAATCGAGACCGCTTACCGGTAGAAAATGGGAATATGCCTTTTTTGTTACAATGGAGGGCAGTCTGTTAGATTCAAGAACAAGACATGCATTACAGGGAATCTGTGAAGATGCGATGGATTTCCGTCTGATCGGTACATATTAGGGGTGTAAAAAAGAAGTGAGGTGTATGAAAGTATGGCAGGAAAGACATTTGCCGCGATCAATGTAGGTTCTAATGAGATATCAATGAAGATCTGCGAGATCACACCAAGAAAGGGTGCGAGGGAGCTTGATACCGTAAAAACGATTATTGAGCTTGGAAGTGATACCTATAATAAAGGATATATCGAAGAAAATAATTTGAATAAACTGTGTGACACGTTGCTAAAATTCCGGAGAAAGATGAAGGAATATGATGTATCTGATTACAGAGCATACGCATCCAGTGCAGTCAGAGAAGCGGAGAATGCTTCTATGATCATTGAGAGAATTAAGATGTGTACGGATTTTGATGTGCAGATACTCAGTAATTCAGAACAACGTTTTATGAATTATAAAGCATTTGTGGCAACCGGGCTGGATGTGGATGTGGCAACCCATAAGAATAATGCATTGCTTGATATCGGAGCCGGAAGCTTACAGATCTCGATATTTGACAGAAGAAATCTGGTGCAGACGCAGAATCTTCCAATCGGTGCAGTCCGAATCCGTGATTATCTGACCCGGTTCGGTTCCGATACGGTAGATCTTGAAACACTGATGGAAGAGTATGCATCAAATGCGATCATAGAATTTAGAAATCTGTTTTTAAATGATAAAGATATTAAAAGCATTATTGCAATCGGTGATGGTATCAACAACCTGAAAAAAGTTGGTCCGGAGCTTTCGATTGCGAACAGTATATCGAGAGAACAATTCCGCATTCTCTATAAACGGGTAGTTGACATAAAACCGGAAGATCTGGCGGAACGGTATGGTATTCCATATGAGCGTGCCACCCTGATGCTTCCGATGGCGATTATTTATCAGTCATTTCTGGATAATTCCAGGGCAGAGGAGATCCTGACTCCGAATGTGATCTTCTGTGATGGTATTATTGCCGACTATATGGATAAGCAGGGGACCTTCCTGATGGACAAGAATTTTGATCAGGATATTCTTGCATCTGTGAATACAATTGCAAAGAAATATAAAGTAAACCGTGCGCATGTCCAGAATGTATCGGATAATGCACTTGCAATATTTGACAGCATTCGGAAATTACACGGACTTGGTAAACGGGAACGGCTGCAGTTACAGATCGCGGCGATCCTGCATAATTGTGGTAAATTTGTAAATATGAAGGATGTATCCCTGATCTCTTATCATATCGTGATGGCGACAGAGATTCTTGGACTTTCTCATAAAGAGAGAGAGGAGATCGCAAATGCGGTTTATTATAATGGATTTTACCTTCCGTCGGAATTAAGGGCATCCGGGCGGATCGGATCGGCAGATTATATGAAAGTGGCCAAGCTTACCGCTATCCTTCGACTGGCTGATGTGCTTGATAAGAGCTATAAACAGAAGATTACAAATCTTAGGATTTCATTACATGACAATACACTGGTGATCTATACAGATACGCTGGAGGATATTACACTTGAAGCAGGCATGTTTAAAACGAATAATATCTTATTTGAAAAGGTCTATGGTGTAAAAGTAGTATTGAAACAAAGGAGGGGTATATAAATGAGTGATAAGAATTTATTTTACAACCGGGAACTGTCCTGGCTGGAATTTGATAAAAGATGCCTGAGTGAAGCGAAGGATAAGAATATTCCGATATTTGAACGGATCAAGTTCCTAAGTATCACAGCATCCAATCTGGATGAGTTTTTTATGGTGCGTATTGCTTCTTTAAAGGATATGAAGAATGCGGGATATACGAAGAAGGATATTGCAGGAATGACGCCGGAAGAACAGCTTGATGAGCTGATTCCTGCAACGAAGGAATTCATGAAGAATCAGTATCAGACTTATAATCGTTCTCTGGTTCCGTTATTAGAGGCAAATGGACTGAAGATTGTCAGACATTATGAAGATCTGACACCGGAACAGTCCAGATATGTAGATAAATTATTCGAACGGGATATCTATCCGGTATTAACACCGATGGCAGTGGATTCGTCCAGGCCGTTTCCTCTTGTAAGAAATAAATCTTTAAATATCGGTGCGCTGATCTATGATAAGAAGAAAGATGTTACAGATATCGCAACCGTTCAGGTTCCATCTGTACTTCCAAGAGTGATCATTCTGCCATCCGAGCGACAGGGCATGACAGAGATCATCCTGCTTGAAGAAGTAATCGAGAAGAATCTGGATAAGCTGTTCTTAAGCTATGATATCGTATGTGCACATCCATATCGTATTATGCGTAATGCGGATTTCTCAATTGATGAGGAAGAGACAGCCGATCTGTTAAAGGAGATCGAGAAGCAGTTAAAGCAGCGCCAGTGGGGTGAGGTTATCCGTCTGGAAGTAGAAGACACGATGGATAAGAAGCTGTTAAAAGAATTAAAGAAGCATCTGGATGTGGTTGATCGTGTTGTATATAAGATAAACGGACCGCTTGACCTTACCTTCCTTATGAAAGTAAATGGCCTGCCGGGCTTTGATCATCTGAAATATGAGAAATATGTTCCGCAGCCGGCATTTTCAAATGGCGACTACAGTAACATATTTGATAAGATCAAGAAGCATGACCGTCTGCTGTTCCATCCATATTATGAGTTCACACCGGTTATTGAATTTATCCGTCAGGCAGCAGTCGATCCAAATGTTCTTGCGATCAAGCAGACCTTATATCGTGTCAGCGGCAATTCACCGATCATAGCAGCGTTAGAGCAGGCTGCGGAGAATGGCAAGCAGGTAACTGTTCTGGTTGAGTTAAAGGCAAGATTCGATGAGGAAAACAATATTGCATGGGCGAAAAAGCTTGAGAAAGCCGGCTGTCATGTTATCTATGGTCTGGTCGGACTTAAGACCCATTCCAAGATCGCGCTGGTTGTCAGAAGAGAAGAAGATGGTATCAAGCGCTATGTACATCTTGGTACCGGTAACTATAACGATCAGACAGCAAAGCTATATACAGATATGGGACTCCTGACCTGTTCAGACCCGATCGGCGAAGATGCAACGGCAGTATTTAATATGCTGTCCGGATATTCAGAGCCAAGAAAATGGAACAAACTGGCGGTTGCACCAATCTGGTTAAAGGATAAATTTCTGATGCTTATTAACCGTGAAGCAGAAAATGCCAGACAGGGTAAGAAGGCACGGATCATTGCCAAGATGAATTCGCTTTGTGATCCGAAGGTGATGGAAGCCTTATATGATGCATCGGCTGCCGGTGTTAAGATCGACCTGATCGTCCGTGGTATCTGCTGTATCAAAGCAGGTGTGCCGGGACTCAGCGAGAACATATCGGTTCGTTCGATCGTTGGTAATTTTCTGGAACATTCCAGAATCTTCTATTTCTTTAATGATGGATTTGAAGATATCTATATGGGCAGTGCAGACTGGATGCCGAGAAATCTTGACAAGCGTGTCGAGATCACCTTCCCGGTAGAGGATACTGATCTGAAGAAACGGATCAAGGATATCTTAAAGATCCAGCTGGCAGACACGTTAAAAGCACATATCATGCAGCCGGATGGAAGCTATGAGAAGCAGGATCTTCGCGGCAAGGTAAAACTGGATTCCCAGATGTACTTCGCGGAAGAAGCCCGTAAGCGTTCGGCAAAGCCGGAGGATGCGGATGCCGCAATCTCCCATGACCGGGTATTTATCCCGATCGAAGCGGATGAGAGCGAGCATTAAAAAGTTGCTAAATATAACGAAAAAAGTTGCTGGATACAGTAAAAAAATTCTTGACATATGCACACGTATGTGCTAACCTATAGAAGCTGTTTAGCAGAGACAGACAAGAAAGCAGAGTATCCACTCTCACCTTAGCACGAAGAACAGTGACTTGGGTTCATATCTAAGTAGATTATAATATGTACTTATATATAATAGTGGATGGTTTGCGCTGTCCACTATTTTTTATGCAATGGAGGTAAAAAGTCATTAGCGAATTAATGATTAACGAACAGATTAGAGACAGAGAAGTGCGCGTGATCGGCGAGGATGGTCAGGTGATCGGAATTATGTCCTCCAGAGATGCACTGAAGCTTGCAAAGGAAGCAGAGCTTGATCTGGTTAAGATCGCTCCACAGGCAAAACCACCTGTATGCAAGATTATTGATTATGGTAAGTACCGTTATGAGCTTGCTCGTAAGGAGAAAGAAGCCAGAAAGAAACAGAAGACAATGGAGATCAAGGAAGTTCGTTTATCTCCAAACATTGATACTAACGACTTGAATACAAAAGTAAATCAGGCAAGAAAGTTCCTGACACATGGCGATAAAGTAAAGGTTACACTTCGATTCAGAGGTAGAGAGCTTGCCCATGTAGAACAGACAAAGGGCATTCTTGATGAATTTGCTGAGAAGCTTTCAGACATCGCAGTCATCGATAAGCCTGCCAAGTTTGAAGGAAGAAGTATGATAATGTTTTTAACTGAAAAACGTTAATTTACAATATGACATATATTAAGGAGGAAATACACACATGGCTAAATTAAAGACAAAAAGAGCAGCAGCTAAGCGTTTCAAGAAAACAGCTAACGGCGGCCTTAAGAGAAGCAAGGCTTACAAGAGTCATATCTTAACAAAGAAGACAACTAAGAGAAAGAGAAATCTTAGAAAGTTAACAATGACGGATTCAACAAATGAAAAGGTAATGAAGAAGATTTTACCTTATATCTAATAAATCAGGAGGAACTAGAGAATGGCAAGAGTAAAAGGCGGCGTTGGCGCTAAGAAAAAACATAACAGAACACTTAAGCTGGCTAAGGGTTACAGAGGAGCCAGATCAAAGCAGTATAGAGTAGCAAAGCAGTCAGTTATGAGAGCTTTAACAAGTTCATATGCTGGCAGAAAGCAGAGAAAGAGAGAATTCAGACAGTTATGGATCGCTCGTATTAATGCTGCTGCAAGAATGAATGATATTTCATACAGCAAATTAATGCATGGCTTAAAGCTTGCAGGTGTAGACATCAACAGAAAGATGCTTTCAGAGATGGCTATCAGTGATCCGGAAGGATTTGCTAAGCTTGTTGCTGTTGCAAAGGAAAAGCTTGCTTAATTTAAGATAAGCAGAAAAAAACAGATCATGATGATTTTCGGAAGAAGATGGTTATGGTCTGTTTTTGCGTTATCGGAACGTTTGCCCGGCCAAGTGATCCGTTATTTTAAAGATCATAAATAAAAGGCGGACATTGACATAATTGCCTTTACAGAGTTGTCCTGTTCATACTATAATAGAACTGTACATTGAGCTAATTTATGGGACATGGAGGGTGACATATTATGTTTGTAGAACGAGTAACAAGAGAGCAGATGAAGATGTTCTTGGAGACATTCGCATGCTGCAGCGAACAGAAGAATCTTGTAATGAGATTAAATTACGCAGGAAAAGAGCCATATCTGGATGTAACCAGATACAGTAACGGAATGATGTACACAGATTCTTACTATGATTTTGACAGTACATATTGCAGTAACCTGTGGAACAAATTCCTTTATACACAGTTTACACATGAGTACTACAGTGCATTTAAGGCACATCTGTTAGAAGACGTAGAAAAGAAGCTTACCAATATGATAAAAATCTGAGAAAGTAAAATCCCTGATACAAGTATATTAACAACAAAACACTTACAGGTATATACCATTTATTCCGCAGAACACTTTCGTTCTATTTCAAACGTAGCGGTACTAAACTCTTCATCTTGCGATGAATCGTTAAGAACCGACGTTCGTAACTGAGACCTTAGCGAGGCTCGCCGAGGTTAGTTCGAAGTTATACAGAGTAAAAAGGTCTGCTTCATAAAGATATATACATGTAAGTGTTTTATTATAATTATATAAATACTTTGTATCAGGGATTTTGTGCATAAAAAAAGAAAACCTCAAAGGTTTTCTGAAAAATAAAGATGCGGGAGATGGGACTTGAACCCACACGCCGTTTCCAGCACTAGATCCTTAGTCTAGCCTGTCTGCCAATTCCAGCACTCCCGCATGTCTTATTCCGTACGGCTTACCGCCGACGCAAGTAAGATAATACCACTGTGCTATATAAATGTCAACAAGTTTTTTTACTTTTTTTTGAAAAAATCCAATGCACGCATTATGATAGAGATTTTCATCATAAAATGGACACATTTACATGATAAATTTATAACGAAGTTTGTATGTAAAACGAAAAGATGCAAATATGATACATTTGTATTTTATACTGGCATAAGATCAGGGCATTTGTCAGAAAATGATATGTAACAGGAATAATACAGGAATCCTTAAGATTGTTTAATAAAATGAGGATTGCTTGATTATGCCAGACAGAGAGAGTAAAATTACAATGATTTAATTTGGAAAATATAGCATTTTCAGATATACATAAAAACAAAACAGCGCAAGCAAGGAGGCAACAATGCGGAAACGAATCAAAAAGGGTGTGGCATGTGTGTTATGTGCCAGCATGGTAGCTGCCCTTCTGGGTGGATGCAGCAGCAAAAATGCAGAAAGCAGCAAACCTTCTATTCATATTGAATCATATACAAAGGTGGGATATGATACGGTGACCGTTCAGTCAGGAGATATTTCACCAATCTTGAATTTAAAACTTTCCCCGGATGAATTTGAAACGAAAAATTATAAAGTTTCACAGGACGATTACGAAGTAGAAAAGGTTAATGTATCAAAGGGAGATCGGGTGAAAGCTGGAGATATCATGGTTCAGTTTAAGGCAGATGATATTCAGGATACGATCAAGGAATATACAGAGCAGAAGGCAGAGAATGAACTGCTGATTGAACATTATCAGAAACTGATGCAGATTGATGGATCAGAGGATTATTCTGATGATATTGCAAGTCTGAAAGAGGATATCCAGATCGCAGATACATATATTAAAGAACAGAACGAGAAGATGAAGGAGTATTGTCTGATTGCAGAAAAGGATGGAACTGTAACCTATGTCAATGAGTGGTTGGGATATGGATATGCAAGTTCATCCGATAATCTGGTGACCGTAGCATCCGGATCCTCTAATTATACAGCAACGACAGATGATGATTATGAATTTAAAAAAGGGGATGTCTATCAGGCAGATTATGAAGTGGCATCCTACGATATGAAGGTTATTGATGTCAGTCAGTATGAAGATAAGGCAACCGGTAAGCAGATGCAGAAAATTTTATTTGAGCCGGTAGACAGTATGGCAGGAATTTCAGAAGAAGATGTGCTGACCATGACGATCCATAAGCCGGTGATCAGCAATGTTGTCTATGTCGATGAAAAAGCGATCAATGAGAAGTCAGAAGATAATTATTATGTATTCACGATCAATGATGATGGCTTCCGGACAGCAGTTGATGTAACAATTGGTGAAACGGTAGACGGATATACGATTATTAAGTCTGGATTGAAGGCTGGAGAGCAGGTGACGGTAAATTGATAAAGAAGAGAATAATGATCAATAAAAAATCGTATGCAGTCAGAATGACAGCAATCGCTGTGGCAATGATGCTTGGTTTAACAGGCTGTGGAAAAAAAGAAGAAAAAGCACCGGAGCTGTTAGAACCGGTTACAACGAATGAGGCGTACCGTCCGGTCGAAAAGAGCGATGTTGGTAAGAAGATTATCAAGAATGGTGCGATTGTACCAACGGATTATTGTTATTTCTTTAAAACCTCAGCGACACTCTCAAAGGTTTATGTCAATGTAGGTGATTATGTTAAAAAGGGCACGGTTCTTGCAGAGGCAGATAGCGATGATACGACTTCAGGAATTGAAGACCTGAAAGCCTCTCTTTCCAGTGAGCAGCAGACCCATAATGTAAACGAAAAGATATACGAACAGAAACAGAAGGAACTGGATTATAAGATTAAAGCATGTAATGAGGCTGGAGATTCTGCCGGTGCGAAAGAAAACCAGAGCACAAAAGCAGTCAATGCCGAGAATAACCGGTATGATAACATGTTGTACAATTATAAGGTCAAGAAGCTCCAGCAGCAGATTGACGAGAAGGAATCTCTGGAAACCGATAACAAGCTCGTAGCAGAACAGGACGGCTATGTTACATATGCCAAGAGCCTGACGGATACAGATTCATCAGATGAAGGCGGCGGATCAATCTCCAGTGGTGAGAATGTTGTTATTATATCTGATTACAACACACCGTATATTGAGATCACCGGTGAGCAGATCACAAGAGATGGATATGCAAATTTTAATACCATGTACACGATGATCGATGGCAAACGGTATGAGCTGGAAGAATACAAATATTCCAATCAGGAGATCGCAGCAGCACAGAGTGCATCCAAGCTGCCATATGTCCGTTTTAAACTGAAAGATGTGGATAACAGCAAGATCTTAAAGACAGGAACACTGACACCGTTGTATTTCAGTACATCAACTGCTGCAAATGTTCTTGTAGTCGGAAATGATTCCTTATACGAAGAAGGAGATAAGTATTTTGTATATGTGAAGACAGACAGCAGTGATAAGGAAAAGCGTGAGATCAAGATCGGTGCACAGGATGATAACTACACGGAAGTAAAGAGCGGTCTTTCAGAGGGAGATCTGGTTTATTATGATTCTGATTCAACGATCCCAAGTGATTATACAACATATGAGATTAAGCTGGGAACTTTTAAGACAACAGGAACCAGCAAATCCTATAAGATGGTAGATACCAATCAGATAACCTATAAAGCTCCTGTAGAAGGCTATTTTACACAGCTTGATCTGGCGGAAGGTCAGGAAGTGAAAAAAGGCGATCTGTTGTATATTGTTGACAGTGGTGGTGGTAGCGCAGAGCTGCTGGAGTTAAACTCCCAGATATCAGATGCAAAGAGTGATTATGATTCGACAGTAGCGGGCTATGAAGAGCAGATCAAGGATCTGAGAGCCGAGATTGAAGATTACCGTTCCGGCAGGAAGAAACAGCAGGTGGCAACACCGGGAGATGCTGATCCGGCAGATGATACAACGGATACTACAACAGATGACGGGGATGAAGAAGACGGTGATTACGATATCCCGGATCCAGATGATAATAATGGCAATACATTATACATGGTTGAGCAGCTTACCTGCCAGATTGAGATTGCAAAATACAATGAAGAGCTGGCAAAGATCAATTATAATACGACTGTGAATCCATTGATCGCAAAGCGTGATAAGCTGAACAAAAATAATGATGGAAAAGGTAATATCAGCGTATATGCAGAAAGCGACGGCGTTGTACAGAGTGTATATGCCAGTCAGGGAAAACAGATCAAAGAGGGTGACAAGGTTGTCAGCATAGGAAGCAATGAATCCAAGATGATGTCCTTATCCCTGACAGATAACGGTGGAAGCTCCAGACGTAACGGATATAGCGGAAGTGACGATACCGGAAGTGATAACAGCAATGCAACACTTCTGGTCAATCAGGAGGTTACTTTAATTGATCAGAAGGATGACAGCAAGAAGCTGACCGGAAGATGTATCGGAGCAACAGCGGATTCCAAGAAGGCTTATGTAACAACGATCGATGGTCAGGTATATATAACAAGCAGCGCCGGATCCGAAGATACCAGATATTATATACAGGTGGATGATAAGAGCTTCTATGATTCACCAAAGGGATATTTTGTAAGCTTTGCAAAAATGTCACTGGAAAATGTAGTAACAGTTCCAATGAATATTATTTATACAGAGACGGATAAGACATCCGGTAAATCCTATGAATATGTGTGGAAGCTTTCAAAGGATGAGATTGTAAAACAGTATGTAACAACAAGCACAGATACAAAGTCGTCAAATGCATGTGTACTTACCGGATTGTCAGAAGGAGATGTGATTCTGAAAGAATCCGGTTCTTCCGGCAGTGGTGACAATACAAAGAAAAAAGCCGATAGCAGCTCAGAAGAATAGAAGGGAGAAGAGGAATGTTTAAATTCTTAAGAAATAAATTACTGAATAAAAAGTGGCTGAATGCCTGCCTTCTTCTTGGTATTGTGCTTCTGGTTGCTGTAGCATCCTGTAATCCGATGTTCAAAAACGGTGCAATGGATATGACGCTGGCATCCAAGTTTGATTCAGCAATAGAAGATAACAACACATATTCAGCCGTGGTCGGAAGACAGGGCTCCTGCTCAACAGACAATTTCCCGGATTCTGCATCCGTACTTGACCGTATCAATGCATATGAAAAGAAGTGGATGAGTTACATTGACGTACCGGTATTAAGCAGACAGAACAGATTGTTTATAGAAGGTACTTATGCAATGACCGGGCTCGGTTCCAGGAGATTTTTCAGTGTAAACTATATGCAGGATATGAGCGAACATATCAATATTACGTTTGGAGAGGGACTTGATACCGGGAAACCGGTTGAAGGTACTTATCCGGTGATTATCAATCAGCAGAATGCGGATACATATGATCTGGTTGTAGGTGAAACCGTATCAATTGATAAATTGGTAGACAAGGATGGAAAGCCGGTTACATTTACGGTTGTCGGAATCTTTGAACCAAAGGATACCACTGATATTTACTGGAAAGAGACACCGGTAGATTTTGATAAGATGATATTTACAGATCAGGCATCCTTTGATGAAACCGTTGCAAATTATGGTGTTTTGACAATATATTATGCAACATATAATATGCTGGATTATGCATATATCGATCATACAAATGCATCAGATATCCGTTATTATCTGAGTGCATTTTCAAAAGCAGATGGTAACTTTATTCAGAATTTCAGCAGCATACTTGCTGATTATCAGGACGATGCAACATCGATCATGATCATTATCTGGGTACTGGAGCTTCCAATCCTGGTATTGCTTCTGGCATTTATCTATATGGTATCCAGTCAGATCCTGGAAATGGAGGACGGTGAGATTGCGATGCTAAAGAGTCGTGGTACCAGTACGAAACAGATTCTTGGCATCTATTTTGGAGAATCTGCGATCCTTTCTTTGATCGCGATCGTTATTGGTATTCCGGTCGGATATCTGTTGTGTAAATTATGTGCAAGTGCAACCTCCTTCCTGAAATTCAGCTTTGGTGATACACACTTTTATAAACTGACATGGGGAATGTTATTATACAGTCTAATTGCTGCAGTTATCGCAATCCTGTTTATAACACTTCCGGTATTGAAATACGCGAAGAATTCGATAGTAGAGCAGAAGAGTAAACTTGGAAAGGTGAATACAAAGCCAATCTGGGAGAAGGCATTTCTGGATGTGATCCTGGTGGCAGTTTCCATTTATCTGCTGTACAACTACAATAAACAGAAGAGTGATATTGCATTAAGCATTCTGGCTGGAAACAAACCGGATCCATTGATCTTTTTGAATTCATCTCTGTTTATATTTGCAGTGGGTCTGCTGATCCTGCGACTGATCAAATATCTGATCAAGTTCATTTATTTCATTGGTAAGAAGAGATGGTCGCCTGCGGTATATGCTTCCTTCCTTCAGATCACCAGAACAGTGAAGAAGCAGGGCTTTATCTCCGTATTTCTGGTTATGACGATCGCCATGGGTATGTTTAATTCCAATATGGCAAGAACGATCAATGAGAACAATCAGGAGCGTATCGAATATAATCTTGGAACAGATATCGTTCTGAGTGAACAGTGGAAGATGGGTGCGTATCTGGATAAAGATAAGAAGAGTCACTGGTACTATGAAGAACCGGATTTTGAACGGTATACAGAGAATCTTTCCAATTCATGCAAACATCTGACCCGTGTGATCTATGATGACAATACAACGATCAAGGTTGGAGGTTCTGAACTTCCGGACTCTGTTCTGATGGGAATTAATACAAAGGAATTTGGTGAGACAGCCGAATTAAAGTCAGGCTTGAATGATGAACACTGGTATAATTACCTGAACAGTATTGCAACTGTTTCCAATGGTGTTATCATTTCATCAAATCTGGCAAAGAAATATGATCTGTCTGTTGGTGACAGCATCACATATGCAAGATACAGCCCGATGAAGACAAAGGAGCCGGTTGAGATCGCATCACCGTCCGGAACGATCTGCGCAATTGTAGATGCATGGCCTGGATTTAACCAGTACACATATGAGAAGGACAACAGTGGAAAGGTTGTTGAGAAGGAACGTTACCTGGTTGTTGCTAATTACGCATATGTTGTCAGTGCATTTGGTCTTACTCCATATCAGATATGGGGACAGCTTGCAGATGGACATAATTATCAGGAGGTTCTGGATACGGTTGAAAAGCAGGGGATTTTATTAAAGAGTTATCAGAGTGTAGATCAGGAAGTACAGAACATGCTGGAATCTCCGCTTGTACTGATCACAAATGGTTTATTCTCACTGAGTTTCCTGGTAGCAGTTATCCTCTGTACAGTAGGATTCCTCATCTACTGGATCACATCGATCAAGCAGCGGGAGCTTCTGTTTGGTATCTACCGTGCGATGGGTATGAGTATGAAGGAGATCAACAAGATGCTGATCAACGAGCAGATGTTCAGTTCCGTTCTTGCCAGTCTGGCAGGATATGGAGTTGGAGCGGCGGCTACTGCGTTGTTTGTAAAGCTGGTAGCGATCGTATATCTGCCGGAGTCGCATAACATAGCGATCAGCATAGCGGTCAACCCATTTGATATATTGAAACTGACGATCGTAGTTGTGGTAATGTTTATTATCTGCTTCATTGTTCTCCGGACAATCTTAAAGAAGATGAACATCACACAGGCATTAAAACTGGGGGAGGACTAAACAATGAATATGATTACTGCAAGAGGAATAAAGCGGTGTTTTACAGTTGGAAATGGCGAACCATTTTATGCTCTTAAAGGAATAGATCTGGATATCCCGGAAGGAAAGCTTGCGATCCTGAAGGGAAGATCCGGTTCCGGTAAAACAACCCTTTTAAATATTTTAAGTGCGCTGGATGAAGCAACGGAGGGTCAGGTGATCATAGAGGATCATGACCTGTCGGAGATGGCTGTACCGGAAAGAGAAAAACTCAGACGGTACGATATCGGATTTGTATTCCAGTCGGTAGCGTTGATCCCGATCATGAATGCATATGAGAATGTAGATTTTGGTTTAAGACTTGCGGAATATGAAGGAAACCGGGATTCCCGTATCCGCGAGGTTCTGGAGATGGTTGGACTTAGTTCCAGAATGTTCCATATGCCGAACCAGATGTCCGGTGGTGAGCAGCAGAGGGTAGCAATCGCAAGAGCGGTTGCCCATAAGCCAAGGGTAATCTTTGCAGATGAGCCGACAGGAGCTTTGGATACAGCATCCGGACTGAATGTTATGAAGCTGTTCAAGGATCTGGTGGCAAAAGAAGGAATCACGATCGTTATGACGACACATGATCCAAACCTGATGGAACTCGGAGACGTAGTATTTGAGATAGAGGATGGTGAGATCATTGGCAAAGCATAGTGGATTTTTTAAGAAAAAAGATAAAAATACGATTCCGGAAACTGATATGCAGGAAAATGTTGCACAGATGATGGAAGAACCAATAGATCAGGATCCTGTTCAGGAAGACGCCGATATCGCAGATACAGACATGAACGATATCGGTGCGCAGGAGACTGCAGTGGATGCTGGGAACGCTGTTGATGAAGCAGATATAGCAGATGACGATACAGAAACATCAGAAGATTTGGACGATACAGACAGAAACAGTCAGGCTGCGGAAGAATATGAAGAAACCGGCAATATCATTGACTGCGACAGTCTGGTTAAGATCTATAAAACAGATGAAGTTGAAGTAATGGCACTTCAGGGGCTGGAGCTTACGATCAAAAAGGGTGAGCTGATGGCAGTTATCGGTAAATCCGGTAGTGGTAAGTCAACGCTTTTGAATATGATCGGTGGACTGGAACGTCCGACAGCAGGAAAATTATATGTAGATGGAAAAGACCTTTTTGCAATGACAGACAAAGAACTGGTAGAATATCGGAAACATACCGTTGGCTTTGTATGGCAGAAGAATTCCAGAAACCTGCTTCCGTATATGACAGCTCTGGAAAATGTCCAGGTGCCGATGTATTTTGATAAAGACAATAAGGAAGACCGGGAAGCCAGAGCCTATGATCTTTTGTGCAAGGTTGGTTTAAAGGAAAAGGTAAATTCCTATCCGGCACAGATGTCCGGTGGTGAGCAGCAGAGAGTTGCAATTGCGATTGCACTTGCCAACAATCCAAAAATCCTGCTGGCAGATGAGCCAACCGGTGCAGTCGATTCCAAAACCTCAGATATGATCCAGGATCTGTTCCGGAAACTGAATGAGGAAATGGGTATTACAGTTATCATCGTAACGCATGATATCAGTCTTGCAAATAAGGTTGGACGTGTGGTTATGATCGCAGATGGTAAGATCAGTACAGAAAAGATCATGAAAGAGGATTACAGAAAACGGATCAATGACATGGAAAGCGAGAGCTTTAATGGAACCGATTCCCATGAAGAATATTCCATTATGGATAAGGCACACCGTGTACAGATCAGTGATGATATTCTGGAGGCTGCCGGAATTGATACAAATAAGGTAAAGATTCAGGTAGTGGATGGCAAGGTTGTTATTTCAAAAGAATAAATATCAGTTCAGAAAACGGCTCTGGATGCATATGCATTCAGGGTCGTTCGCAATATTTTCACATTTTCTTTCTTGCTTTTTCTTGCTATCGTGCGTTGGTTCGATTATAATAACTTTGTTTAGCTGATTTGGAATTTCGAGGAGGAAACCATGAAGAAGAGAAAATTAACAAAAATGTCGGCAGTGTTACTGGCAACAGCATTGTCTGCAGCAACTGTTTTTTCAGGATGTAATAAGAAGGTTGATTACGATATGGGTGATGGAACGCAGAAAGAAGGAAGTGCAGGAGAAGGCGGCGAGTTATCGTCCCGTCTCGGTGTTCCGGAGTCTTATGAGGGTAAGCTGGATACCGGTGATTCCGGTATCAAAGAGATTACCATTAAAGATGATGATATCATAACACCAGATTCCGACAGTATGTCTATTGTGTCTTATAAGAAGAATTCCTTTGATAATGCATACAGGCAGAAGGTCTGTGAGGCAATCTTTGATAAGTCAAAGGGTATCTATGTATATGACTTTGAGCACCAGACCAAGAGTGATCTGCAGACTCAGATTGATTCATATCAGACGATGTTAGACGAAGCGAAGGAAGCTGGAGATACAGATACAGAGGATTATTGTAAGGAATACATATCCTATCTGGAAAATGAAATGGCAACGGCAACGGATGAGAGAGAAGGAGCCGGTGATTACAGTGCATCGGATTATATCGGACAGATTGGCGATAATCAGTTCATGCTCTCATTTTCAGAGGGAACAGAAGGGTTAAATGCAAGCTTTGATCTTTCTTATTATCCATCCGAAGGCATGATCAATTACAGACCATATGAGGGTGCATCCTTTGTATATGCTTATGACGCAAAGTATGGAGAAGAGGGGATTGATGACAGCATTGTAAATACTTGTACATTTTCTGAAGATGAAGCCGTATCACTGGCACAGGAATTTCTTGCCGGATGTGGAATTGATGATGTGATCGTTACAGATAAATCTCCGTTATTATGGGAGTATTATGACAGCTCTTATAATGTGATTGCAACAGAGTATGAAGGCTATATCGTAAACTTTGGACGTTCTGTCAATGGAACTGCTCCATACAGTGCGGATCTGTCTATGGTTGACACTCTTTCAAGCGATGAGGATGATACCTGGTATGATGCTCCAACAGAGACGTTCTCCATTCAGATCGACTCCAATGGCGTGATCAACGCAAGCTGTTATCCATTGTTAGTTTCAACCGGTGAGGATCAAAAAAATGTAGATCTTTTGAGCTGGAAGGAGCTTTTAAAGGAACTGGATAAGAATGTTGCACAGTATTATACAGATAATAAGACTTCCTACAGCGATATTGAATTTAACGATGTCAGATTGACATATTACTGTATTAAGGATGATTCTCAGGATGATGTATATAATTATGTTCCTGTATGGATATTTGCACAGGCAGACGAAAATGATGGAACATATGATTTTGACTATCCGGTACAGGCACTTATGGTAAATGCAACCGATGGAACAATCTACAATCTGAAAGATGTTCTGGAGGCCGGTTCGATCCCATACAGTGATTATTACGATGATCAGGGTGATATGATCGATGGATACGAATATGATGACAGTGATATGGAGAGTATAGATTCAGATGGCAGTGATGACGGATCCGGTGATTCATCAGATGGCAGTGATGACGGATCCGATGATTCATCAGATGAGATAGAGGATGGATCCGATGAAGGGATCATTGACGACGGAGGTCTGTTAGAGGATGATGTTGTAGAATAATACAATCCTACAGGAAAATAAGGTGTCATACGACGCCAGACTATAAAGATGCAGGACAAGTGATATTTTTTATCATTTGCCCTGCGTTTTTTATTGGTTTTGGTATTGACAAAAATACCCCTATTGGGTATATAATATCGTATCCGGGATCATTAAAATTGGATACAAAAAATAAATGTACAGATACAGATGGATGAAAAAATTCAGGAAACAGACAGAAGGGAGCGGACAAGAATGGAAGAACCATGTTGCCATTGTCATAAAACAAAACAGAGAACAGAAGGTGAATATAAGAAGCTGATGAACCGGCTGAACCGGATCGAGGGACAGATCCGGGGAATCAAGGGAATGCTGGAAAAGGATGCATATTGTACGGACATATTAGTACAGGTTGCCGCTGTCAATTCTGCATTGAACAGCTTTAATAAGGAACTTCTTGCAGAGCATATCCGAACCTGTGTGATCGAGGATATCAAAGCAGGAAAAGAAGATACGGTGGATGATCTGGTAGATACCATTAAGAAATTAATGAAATAAACACATAGAAATTTTCTGTCTGGAAGATCGTATGAGAATATGTTCGTATGATTGCTTTGGATATGAAACATAATAAAAATGTGTTTAAGATATAATGAAGGCATAGAATGTGCGAAGCACATGATAAAAGCTTGATAAGAGGGTGAATGAATTGGATAAATATAACGTAACAGGAATGAGCTGCAGTGCCTGCAGCGCAAGCGTAGAAAAGGCAGTGAAGAAAGTAAAAGGAATTGACAGTTGTACCGTCAGCCTGCTTACAAATTCGATGACAGTAGAAGGACATGCTGACCCTAAGGCAGTTATTGAAGCAGTAGAAAAAGCAGGATATGGAGCCAGTCTGATGACAGGAGAAGACCGGAAGGATGTCGGGAAGAAGCAGGCAGCGGATGCAGATGAATTGGATAATCATGCAGCCCTGCACAAGATGAAGGTCCGGCTGATCGCATCTATCGTTCTGTTAATTCCGCTGATGTACATTTCCATGGGACATATGATGTGGGGATGGCCACTGCCGGCGATTATCAGTGATAACCATGTCGCTATGGGACTGATCCAGATGTTATTTGCAATTGTGATCATGGTTGTAAACCAGAAGTTTTTTATTAATGGATTTAAGGGTGTGATCCATGGAGCACCGGGTATGGATACATTAGTAGCACTTGGCTCAGGTGCATCCTTTATTTACAGCACATATGTATTATTTGCAATGACAGATGCCGTGATGCGGCAGGATAATGACCGTGTTATGACCTTGATGCATGATTTTTATTTTGAATCGGCAGCGATGATTCTTGTACTTATAACGGTTGGTAAGACACTTGAGGAATATTCCAAAGGTCGTACGACAGATGCCTTAAAGGGATTAATGAAGCTTGTACCCAAAACAGCCATTGTTCTTCGTGATGGAGAAGAACAGGAAGTTGCTGCTGAGGATGTGGTAGTTGGAGAGGTATTTATCGTCCGTCCGGGATCCAGTGTTCCGGTAGATGGTGTGGTGATAGAAGGAAACAGTGCGGTTGATGAGTCTGCTTTATCCGGTGAGAGCCTTCCGGTCGATAAAGCAGAAGGAGATAAGGTATCTGCCGCAACGATTAATAAATCCGGTTATCTGAAATGTCGGGCAACCAGAGTCGGTACAGATACGACTTTATCCCAGATCATAGAGATGGTCAGTGATGCAGCAGCAACAAAAGCACCGATCGCAAAGATTGCAGATAAGGTATCCGGTATCTTTGTTCCGGCTGTCCTGATCTGTTCCCTGATCACTATTATTGTATGGATCATTGCAGGAGAGAGTACAGGCTTTGTACTTGCCAGAGGTATATCGGTGCTTGTGATCAGTTGTCCATGTGCACTTGGACTTGCAACACCGGTTGCCGTTATGGTAGGTAACGGTGTCGGAGCAGAGCAGGGTATCCTATTTAAGAATGCGGCAGCACTTGAGATGACAGGAAAAACGGATGTAGTGGTGTTGGATAAGACAGGAACCATCACAAACGGAACGCCGGAAGTGGTAGATGTAGTTCCGGGAAATGGATACAGTGAGACAGACCTGCTTACCTTTGCAGCAAGTCTGGAACAATACAGTGAGCATCCAATCGGCAAAGCCATTATGGAATATGTCGGACAGAAAGGGATCAAGCCACAGAAGATCGAAGATTTTCAGGTACTTCCGGGAAATGGACTCCGCTGTAGATTAAGCAGTGAGGCGGTTTCACAGAATGAAAGAGGATTTTGTGCAGGACAGGACCATTCTCAGATATCAGATCATATTTTGCTTGGTGGAAATGGAAAATTTATCAGCCGGTATGTAACCTTATCCGAGGCGGATAAGACACTGGCAGAAGAATTAGCTTCACAGGGCAAGACACCGATCTATCTGGCAATCGATGAGAATAAACTGATCGGTATCCTTGCAGTTGCAGATACGATCAAAGAGGATGGAATCCTTGCGATCAAAGAATTAAAAGAGATGAATTATTCAGTTGTTATGTTAACCGGAGATAATGCAAAGACAGCAGAAGCAATCGGTAAACAGGCAGGTGTTGACCGCGTGATCGCTGATGTACTGCCGGATGGAAAAGAAGAGGTAGTAAGAGAACTGATGAAGGAACACCGTGTGATCATGGTTGGTGACGGCATTAATGATGCCCCTGCATTAACCCGTGCGGATATCGGTATGGCGATCGGAGCCGGAACCGATGTTGCAATCGATGCGGCAGATGTGGTACTGATGCGGGAAGGTCTTCGAACCGTTCCTGCAGCAATCCGGTTAAGTATGGCAACGATACGAAATATCAAAGAGAACCTGTTCTGGGCATTTATTTATAACATTATCGGAATACCGCTTGCCGCAGGTGTCTGGTATCCGATGTTTGGCTGGAAATTAAACCCGATGTTTGGAGCATTTGCCATGAGCCTTTCCAGTTTTTGTGTAGTAATGAATGCATTACGGTTGAATTTCGTGAAGATATATGTTAATAATAGTAAATACAGAATACACCAAAAAATGGTATCAAAAAATGTTGAGGGAAATAATAAGATAGAAAAGGAGACTGCTACGATGAATAAGACGGTGTATATAGAAGGAATGATGTGCGGACACTGCGAGGCAAGAGTGAAGAAAGCATTTGAGGCACTTCCACAGGTAACAGAAGCGGAGGTCAGCCATGAGAAGAAGCAGGCGGTGCTTACTTTAAGTGGCGAGTTATCCGATAAAGAGATCAAAAATACAGTGAAGGAAGCCGGATATAAGGTAACTTCGATCAAGTAAAATAGAAATACGGGATAAAAGATAAAATGGCAGGGCACGGTTTACTGTGTCCTGTCATAAATTAATAAGAAGGAAATTGTCTATGAAGAAACTATTGAACAGGTTATTTAGTCGAATGGTAATTACATGTCTGCTGGTAGCGGCACAGTTGATCTTCTTTATGGTAGAAGTATTAAAGCTGCAGCAATACTATGTATTGGTGGCGGCTATTCTGCATTTGTTAAGTTTTATAGCTGTGATGCATCTGTTATTAAAGGATGTGAATCCGTCAATTAAACTGGCATGGATCGTTCCGATCCTGATGTTTCCGGTCCTCGGTGGTCTGCTTTATCTGCTCTATGGACATATCATTATGCCGAAGAAGTTAGAGAAATACATGAAGCATGCGGCAGAATGGGACTACGAGACGGATCTGTATGCAAATATGGCATATTTCAGTGATGTGATAAAGGGGCAGCCGCCATACCGGTTGTTCAAATATACAGAAGATTATGCAGGTTCGCTTGTATATCAGAATACGGATGTCCGGTATTATCCGATGGGGGAAGATGTCTGGCCGGATTTTGTCGATGACCTGAAATCGGCAAAAAAGTATATTTTCCTTGAATATTTCATCATCAATCCGGGCGAAATGTGGAATACGGTGCTTGAGATCTTAAAAGAGAAAGTAAAAGAGGGCGTGGAAGTCCGCCTGATCTATGATGATATCGGCTCAGTCTTTTATGTGCCAAAGTATTACTGGCGTGAGCTGGAGAGCCATGGGATCAAATGTATGGCATTTAATCAGGTGGTACCATTTCTGGCAACGATCTTTAATAACAGGGATCATCGGAAAATCGCGGTTATGGATGGTAAGGTTGCCTATACCGGCGGCTTTAATCTATCCGATGAGTATATAAATAAGAAAGCACCTTATGGCAAATGGAAGGATAATGGTATCCGTATGGAAGGTGATGCTGCATGGCGTTTTACAATCCTGTTTTTACAGCTGTGGAACAGTATCCGAAATGAAGATAAGCATATCTTAAGCTATCGTCCAACAGAGCAGAAGAAGCATTTGAATGATGGATATCTTCAACCATATACGACAAATCCGCTCAAGAAAGAGCCGATTGGCGAGAACATATATATGCAGATGATCAATGACGCAAGAGAGTATGTATACATCTTTACTCCATATCTGATCGTATGCAATGAGATGATGACAGCATTAAAGCTTGCGGCAAAGAGAGGCATCGATATCCGAATCGTAACACCGGCGATCCCGGATAAGAAGATGATCTTTCGTATGACACAGTCGAGCTACAAAGAGCTGCTTCGTGCCGGCGTGAAGATCTATCAGTACACACCGGGATTTATCCATTCCAAATGTATCCTGACGGATGATAATCTGACATCAATCGGTTCTATCAATATGGATAACCGAAGTTTTTATCATCATTTTGAATGCGGTGTATTGGTATATGATTCCAGTATCATTGCAGAAGTGAAGTATGATATGCTTTCAACGATGAAGGAATCAGAAGAGATCACGCTGGACTGGTGTAAGGAGCATATGTCCAGAATTACACTGGTGGATGCCTTCCTCAGACTCCTGTCACCATTGCTATAGGAATAACGGTAAAGAGAGAAAATGACAAAAACAAATAAGAAACAAAAAGCCGGAGATCAAAAGCCGGCTTTTTCAAAAATGAACGATTTTAAAAAAGAAGCGGCATTTCATATTTTTAAAGAAAGCATTACAACGGCATTCCTACTGTACATGTTTGTTGTTTTTCCATTGGTTCTTCATGATGGATATAAGGATATTACGATCACAAAATACAATTTCTTTAAAAATGGAGTATTGATCTATGGGATATTGATGTGTCTGACATTTATACTCGGATTTACGGATCATATGGAAGAGCATACGGATGCTGCAAAAAAAACGGGAAGAGGCAGAAATTTTCTGGCGTCGGATATCTGGATGGGAGCCTTTGTGCTGTCAGGCACACTTGCATGGATCATGGCAGATGATAAAATGGCAGCCTACACCGGATCCATGGGAAGACGCTGCGGACTGGAATTTCTGGTGCTTGTGCTTGTGCTTTATATTGGCATTGGAAGCGGATATAAATGGCAGCAGATCCTGGCACCGGTGTTTTCTGTTATCAGTGGACTTGCATTTTTGATGGGAAGCTTACAACACCTGGATATTGATGTGTTTCATCTGTTGTCACATATCAGAGAGGATCAGCAGGCGATGTTCCTGTCCACCTTTGGAAATATTAATATATTTGCTGGCTTTGTCTGTACCAGTGTTGCATTCTTTTCCGGTATGTATCTGATCGAAGAAAAGCGGGCATACCGGATCTGCTATATGGCAGCCCTTCTGTTGGGCGGAGCCGCCTTGATCGCGGCAAATAGTGACAGTGCATATATGGGACTTGCTGCAGCATGGGTGATATTACTCTTTTTCGCATTAAAACGAAGCCTGTTTGCAGAATTTGTAACTGTTTGTACCACCTTTCTTTCCGGTTATACAATCATGGCGTGGATTACGACAGGAACCGGAAGGGGATATGAGAAGCTGTCCGGTCTGGCGAAGCTGGTGGATGCAAGAGACATATTGACTGTCTGTTGTGTGATCGGTATCTTGTGTGCGATATGGTTATCAAAGAAGAAATATAATACAGGAAGATCCGCATTATCCCGTTTGCTCATAGCAGGAATATTGCTCATAGCAGGGATCACCGTGACAGTTATCGGCTGTATCAACCATTGGGAGATCTTCGTATTTGATGATTTCTGGGGAGATTACAGAGGCTTCATCTGGTCGAGATTATGCCGGATCTATCAGGATCTGCCATTTGTTGATCAGGTATTTGGAAATGGAAATGAAAGCATCTATGCGCTGATGTCTGCCCGGTATTATGATGAGATGCTGGCAGTAACCGGAACGGTTTATGACAGTGCGCATAATGAATATCTGCAGTATCTGGTCACGATGGGAGCTTTTGGCCTGATCACTTATGTGGGGCTGATCATTACTTCGATCCGTAACTGTGTGAAAATCTGGAAGGATGAACCGGTGATGCTTGCGGTTCTGATGCTTATCGTTTCTTATATCACACAGGCGTTCGTCAATGTAGAGCAGCCGATCACGACACCGTTCCTGTTTTTATTTGTGGCGATAGCAGCAGGAATACGCAGAAACAGTCTGAAAAAAGACGGGAGCAGAACAAAGAAATAGTGGATGGTGGGATTATAAAAGTCCGGACTTGTCAAAGCAGATAGTTTCGTTGTATAATCACAAAGTGTGTGTAGATGAAGCAATGGCTGGAAATTGATCGGAGATATTTTAATTTTAGCGTATGACATCTGACTGATATAATATTCGGCTGGTATGTCATCTGGACACAGAATAAATAAGTAGATAATAATTATGATATAAAAGGTCAGCATCTAAATGGATGCTGTTACAGGAGGAAAAAATGAAGGTTTATGACGAGTTAGTGGCAAGAGGATTAATTGCCCAGACAACAGATGAAGAAGAGATCAAAGAGCTGGTAAATAATGGAAAAGCTGTTTTCTATATAGGATTTGACCCAACTGCAGACAGTCTTCATGTAGGACATTTCATGGCGCTTTGCCTGATGAAGCGTTTACAGATGGCAGGTAATAAGCCGATCGCCCTGATCGGTGGCGGTACAGCTATGATCGGTGATCCGTCCGGACGTACCGATATGAGACAGATGATGACAACAGAAACGATCGCTCATAATGTAGAATGCTTCAAGAAGCAGATGAGCCGTTTTATCGATTTCTCAGAAGGCAAGGCACTTCTTGTAAATAATGCAGACTGGTTACTTGACCTGAACTATGTAGATGTTCTTCGTGAGGTTGGTCCGCATTTCTCAGTCAACAATATGCTTCGTGCAGAGTGCTACAAGCAGAGAATGGAGAAGGGCTTAAGCTTCTTAGAGTTCAACTATATGATCATGCAGAGCTACGATTTCTATGAGTTGTTCCAGAAATACGGCTGTAATATGCAGTTCGGTGGTGATGATCAGTGGAGCAACATGCTTGGTGGTACAGAGCTGATCCGTAGAAAGCTTGGCAAGGATGCATATGCCATGACGATCACCCTGCTTCTGAACTCAGAGGGCAAGAAGATGGGTAAGACGCAGAAGGGTGCTGTATGGCTGGATCCGAACAAGACATCACCATTTGAGTTCTACCAGTACTGGAGAAATGTTGCAGATGCCGATGTATTAAAATGTATCCGTATGCTGACCTTCCTTCCACTGGAAGAGATCGACAAGATGGACAGCTGGGAAGGAAGCCAGTTAAATACAGCAAAAGAGATCCTTGCATTTGAACTTACAAAGCTGGTTCATGGCGAAGAAGAAGCAGTAAAGGCACAGGAGAGTGCAAGAGCATTATTCTCCAAGGGTGTTGCTGCTGATATGCCATCTGTTACATTATCAGCCGATGATTTCAAGGATGGTGCGATTGATATCGTATCCGTACTTGTAAAGTCCGGTCTGGTATCCTCCAGAAATGAAGGAAGACGTGCGGTAGAGCAGGGCGGAGTTGCAGTTGATGGTGATAAGATACCTGATATCTCAGTTACAATTCCGGAAGAGAAGTTTGATGGAGACGGAATCGTTGTAAGACGTGGTAAGAAGAATTTCCGTAAGATAAGTAAATAACAGATTCGAAAGAATAATAAAATAAACATAATAAAAACTCCGGTTATCTGGAATTAGGATTCTAATTTTGATGATCGGAGTTTTGTTATTGTTATTATGATGTAAATTATGCAGAAAAAAAGCAGAAATGTCAGTTGTACATGTCATTTATGCATGATAAAACGTAGAATTGACAATCTACGTTTTTTTTAGTCTGTTTTATGGTATTCTAATTTCCGGATATTAGCGGTGTTTTGTGTAAGCCTCCATCAGACTGAGCATAACATGCTGGTCTTCAAGGGATAAGGATGAATAAAGAGCATTCAGTTTCGATTGATTATAGCTTTCAGAATGTTGATTGTATTCAAGAATATCAGAAAAAGTACAATCCAGATATTCGGTGATATTTGCAAGTGTATCCAGACTCACTTTGCAGATACCACGTTCAAGTTGACTGATAAAACCTACAGACAGATTAAGGTCTTCCGCCATCTGTTCCTGGGTGACATCTTTCATTTTTCTGCGTATTTTTATGCGTGATCCTATAATTTTATAATTCAGTGTCATGATGGTATTCCTTTTCTTTTTAAGTATTTTCTAATAAATATCAAAAAAGAAACAGATAGTGACACTTCTATTATATGTAAAAACTAACAATAGTACTGCATATATCTAAGAAATATACTAAAATTTACAAGTGGCATTCAAATGAGAGGGAAGTGTTATACAAATGAAAATTGGTATATGTGATTCATCTATGCATGAAGTGGAAGCTGTGAAGGATTTTATAGAATCCCGTATGGATCTGGATAATGTAGAGTTTGAATTGTATCTGCCGGAAGAAGCGTCTATAGATGTAGAAGAAAGTACCTTTTCCTGTGATATATTTATTACGGAGATCGTATTTGACAACCTGCATTATAATGGGATCTGTCTGGCCAGAGCCATCAATCGTTCTGTTCCAAATTGCAAGATTATATTTTATGCAGACCATATTCCGGATGGCTGGGATATCTATGACGTGGAGCACTGCAATTGTGTTATGAAGCGAAACCGGGATATCAAGCTGGTGCATGCCGTTGATACGGCGATCAAGCGCCTGAATATGAGCAAAAGTAATTTTATCCGGGTCTGCTATGGGAAAACGATCAATATTTTTTCAGCTTCGGAGATCATCTGTATTCACAGAGATGATCGTCTCACCAGATACTGTACAACAAGAGGTGATTATGTGCAGTATATTACGCTGACAAATGCTTTGAAAAATCTTCCGAAGATATTTGTCCGTGTAAACAGTAATTGTATTATCAACCGTCAGCACGTCAAGCATTATTCCAGATCAACCGTAACTCTGGATAATGGAGAAGTTGTAAAGATCGGAAGACCATACAAAGAAGAAGTATTTTCATAAGAAAATGGAATGATTCTCCCTGTTTTGCAGATACTAGTTCGTATGAATATGTATCTATGAAACAGGGAGATTTTTTATGAGAGATAAAATATTTGGAATATTACAACGGGTTGGAAGGTCGTTTATGCTTCCAATCGCGATCCTGCCGGTGGCAGGACTGCTGCTTGGAATCGGAAGCTCATTTACCAATGAAACCATGCTTGAAACATATGGGCTGATGCGGATCCTTGGACCGGGAACGATATTTGCTGCGGTATTTGAAGTAATGAGCGAGGCAGGAAATGTGGTATTTGCCAATCTGCCGATCCTGTTTGCCATGGGTGTGGCAATCGGTATGGCAAAAAAGGAGAAAGAGGTCGCTGCGCTGTCAGCAGCTATTGCATTCTTTATCATGCATGCATCGATCAGTGCATTGATCACGATAAGTGGTGGTACGGAAGCAATGCTTGCAGGGGCGGTTATTTCTGTCTGCGGTATCACATCTTTGCAAATGGGTGTATTTGGCGGTATCCTGGTAGGACTTGGTGTGGCTGCCCTGCATAACCGCTTTTATAAGATTGAACTGCCGCAGGTGTTGTCTTTCTTTGGTGGTTCCAGATTCGTTCCGATCATATCAGCATTGGTATATACCGGAGTTGGTATTTTGATGTTCTTTATCTGGCCGGCAATCCAGAAAGGCATCTATACCGTAGGCGATCTGGTCTTAAATTCCGGCTATGCAGGAACCTGGGTATATGGATTTATGGAACGTCTGCTGATACCATTTGGTCTGCATCATGTGTTCTATCTGCCATTCTGGCAGACTGCGGTCGGAGGAACGCTGGAGGTTGGCGGGCGTGTTGTAGAAGGAGCACAGAATATCTTCTTTGCACAGCTTGCAGATCCATCCGTTACAAAGTATGCGGTATCAGCCACCAGATTTATGTCCGGTAAATTCCCGCTTATGATATTTGGTCTGCCGGGAGCTGCTCTTGCTATGTATAAAACAGCAGCACCGGAGAAACGGAAGGCAGCAGGCGGACTGCTTCTTTCCGCAGCCCTTACAGCCATGATCACAGGTATTACAGAGCCGCTGGAATTCACATTTTTATTTGTTGCACCGGCTCTGTATGGAATCCATTGTATTCTGGCAGGCTTTGCCTATATGCTGATGCATGTATTTGGAGTCGGTGTGGGAATGACCTTCTCCGGCGGACTGATCGATCTTACCCTGTTCGGCATCATGCAGGGAAATGCAAAGACAAACTGGATCTGGATCGTCATTGTCGGTATCGGTTATTTTATCGTATATTATGTATTGTTCTATTATCTGATCCGGCGGTTTGATCTGAAAACACCGGGCAGAGATAACAATGACGAAGTGAAATTATATCGTCGAAGTGATGTAGATGCCAGAAAGCATGGAGAAAATGCCGGAGAGCAGGGATCAGACAATGGCCGGAATACGGATGTTTTCCGGAATCACAGCCCACAGATGGAGACTTCCAGACTGATCTGTGAAGGACTCGGCGGCAAGGCCAATATATCGGATGTTGACTGCTGCGCAACCAGACTTCGTTGTACGGTATATGATGCAGCTCTTGTAAAAGAAGATGTTCTCCGGGCAAGCGGAGCATCCGGCGTGGTGAAAAAAGGATATGGCGTACAGGTCATCTATGGCCCGAAGGTGTCTGTGATCAAATCCAATCTGGAAGATTATCTGGAGGGGTATGATGAGAAAGCGGTTATTGCAGTATCTATATTGAGTCCGGTTACAGGAGAGGCTTTTGAATTATCAAGTGTGCCGGATGAGGCATTTTCCAGTGGAATGATGGGCGATGGAATCGCTGTATTGCCAACGGATCCTGAAATAACCGCGCCTGTTGCCGGAACGATTGCCTTTGTTTTCGACACGAAGCATGCCATAGGGCTGGTAACGGAACAGGGAATCGGTGTGATGATCCATATTGGAATCGATACGGTAAAGCTAAATGGCAAAGGTTTTGGCGTACTGGTTGAGACCGGACAGATAGTGTCTGCCGGACAGCCGGTCATGCGGCTGGATCTTCCTTATCTGAAGAAGCATGCGCCATCCTTAATATCCCCTGTCATTATAACAGAGCTCCCGGATGGCTATAAACTGCGTCCGGTAAAGACCGGAAAGGTGAAGAATGGCGAGAAGCTCCTGGTTGTGGAGAAGGGATAGGATAAATAGAAATGACAGAAGGATTTCCACTTGTGGAAATCCTTTTGTGAATATATTATAATAATAAATAGATTAAAGGCAACAAAGGCGGAAGGATAAATGGCAGGAAAAAAACTGGATGAACAGATGGAAAAGACAATACGGAATAATTACAGACGATTGACAGGCTGTCTGATCGACCGGAAAATGACGATCACAACCATGGAAAGTATCACCTGCGGGCAGATTGCTTCCCTAATCACAGATACTGAAGGGGCATCTGCAATATTAAAAGGAGCATTTGTAACCTATTCAAACGAAGCAAAGATCATGCAGGGTGTTCCGGAAGCAGTGATAGAAACTCGTGGTGTCTATTCCAAAGAAACAGCGCGGGCAATGGCAGAAGCCTGTAAACAGGCATATCGTGCAGACATCGGAATTGGTATTACCGGTACAACGGGAAATATTGATCCAAACAATCAGGATAGTGTACCGGGAGAAGTATATTATGCAGTGGCTGTTTCTGATACGATCATCGATGGATATTTCCAGATGGGAGAACAGGATTCCAGACTGTATTATAAGCTTTATGCCGCGGAGAAGGTGGCAGAAACGCTTGGGGATGTGCTTGGGGTTGAAATGGAAGCGGTTTTTGCCTGATGGTGTGACGAATATATTGTTGGAGAAATATATAAGATATGGGGGATGAAAATATGAAAAAGAAATTAATGGGGTTAATTATATGTTTAATAGGATTTGGAATGGGCTTCCTGTCCTTACTGTATTCCAATGAGACTGTGCGATCCCTTGAAGAATGTATGCGAAAAGTAGTTAATCCAAGCATAAAAGATAAAAAGGACTGGATATTTTCCTCAATTGGGAATATAGGAATTGTGCTATTGATCGTTGCTGTAATAACAGCAATTGTGCTGGCAGTTATCCGTTTTTTTGCTAATTCAAAATGTATGCAGCCGGCAATCACAATAGGACAGTTTGTAACAGATGTCATTTTATCGTTGTATATTACGGAGGTAATTATATATTACCGCAATCAGTTGCAGCAGGAACGTTTTTATACAACCATGGGAGATTCTGTACATATTGGAGTGTATATATTAGAATATGCGGTATTCTATATTTGTATATCCATCTTGTTCAACCGATCTGTTGAAAAAATAATACGAAAGCCTAAAAAGGACTGCAGACTATCCATATGGCAGGTAAAGAATGAACAGGAATTTATGGAAATAAAGGAACTGGTACATAGGGAACATTTTAACGATTGTTATGGATATATGAAATATCGTGAGGAACCGTTGGCTTCGATGCAGTTTTATGTGATCAGTGAGATGAACTGGTCAGGGAATCAGGAAGTAGCACAGTGGAAGTATTATTCAAATGGTGACTTTATAGATCTGGATGATACAGAACTCAGAACCAAACTGCTGGTAGCAAAAAATGCTGAAAATATAAACTGGCAGTTATAAGATAAAGAAACGAGGGTAAAAAGGATGAAAAAAAAGCAGGATTTATAGTATTAAGTATGGCACTGGCAGGCAGCCTCATGGGATGCAGTTTTTCCCTTAATAAAGATGCGGATAACAGTGGCAAAAAAACAGAGAAGACTGTGACAGAAGAAACGGAGAAAACAGATGCGGATACAGAAGCTGTAGGTTCTGACACGGAAACATCAGAGGAGGCTTCTTCTACAGCAGAAGCGGATGGAAAAGCAGCAGCTCTTCCGGAAGAGAAGAAGGTAGAAGCCGGAACAGGAGAAATGCCAGAAGAATATTCCAAAAATATGGTTATAGATTCGAAGTTATCCGGAAAGGTTTCGGCATACGACTGTATAGCCTCGTATCATATTCCTTACATAGATTATGACAGCACAGCCTGTGAAAATGTAAATAAACAGGTAGAAAAGCTTGCGAATGATTATATGACAAAAGAGGGAGAATATAGTACAGGATGTATTGCAATCGGATACGAATGGTCGGTATATGAGGATCTGTTATCTTTGGTGATCCGGCTTGATTTTGATGCAAATGAAGTAGCTGATTTCTATGTATATACGGTTGATCTTAATAAAGACATACAGCTTTCTAAGGCAGATGTAATAGACTATCTGGATATTGAGAATTCTACCTATGAAAAAGAGGTTCAGGATGAGCTGGATGGTTATTTTACAAATACATATAAGGATGTAACCGGAACGGACGAGTTCCTGAAAGAGACGTATGACAGAACGATTGCAATGTCCAACATAAGGGATGCAGTGCCTTATGTAAATGGTGATGGTGAGTTGTGCGTGATCGGTAAAATATATTCAATCGCCGGGCCGGATTATTATGAACGTCAGTTAAGTGTTGAGAGCTTGGATGAAGAATGTGAATACAGTGGAACTGTATACGAAGCAGTGGAGTATGATGATAGTTCCTATGATACAGCATCGGATGACTACATTCTTCCATATAGCGACAGTACATATCTGACCGAGGAAGATCTGGATGGCTTAACGAAGGATGAGCTTCGTCTCGCCTGCAATGAGCTATATGCCCGTCATGGAAGAAAATTCAAGGATGCAGATTATCAGGCATATTTCAATTCCAAAAGCTGGTATCATGGAACGGTCGAGCCGGATGATTTTGACGACACAGCAGTATTTAATAAATATGAACTGGCAAACCGGGATTTTATAATAGAGTATGAAAAGGAGAAAGGGTATAAGTAGGATAGAGATATAAGATTATAAAAAAAAGAACCTGCTATGATTTCGTCAGTGTGATGAAAGTCATAGCAGGTTCTTTTTTGTCGAAAATGCAATGTAGAAAGTCAAAATTGCAGGGGACGGTTATGGGTTTATATTTGTGATATTATTATATAAATTAACCAGAACTTTTGAAGCGTGTATTGAAAATAAATGAAGGGAGACGAATGTTTATGAATGATGTAAGAAAAGGAAAGTTCCATATGGCAAGAATATGGAAGAAAACCATTTGTATGGTGATGGTTGCTGCCATGATAATTGTTTATATGCCAAATGATATATTTGGTAAAAACAATATAAGCAAAGTGAAAGCAGCAACAACTTATAATGGAGGTGCGGCGGCAAATTATGGATTAACTTATACAGATAACAGTGGAGGAACAAACGTTAATTCATATAATAGCGGATATGCATATTTTCAGGGTAATGATTGTGCAAACTACGTTTCACAGTGTTTAGTAGCCGGAGGATTACAAACGGATGGCACATGGTATGCGTATTCAACAGCATGGAAAAGAGCGGATTATTTATTGGAATGGTTCCGGGCAAAACCGGAGTATAGTGGTTTGATTGTAAGAAATCCTTCTCCGTCAGATGTAAAAATAGGTGATCCGTTATTTTATGTATGGGGAACAGAAGTAGATGGTAAGGTTCCAAATGACATTGATCATGCTGGTATCTGTACCGGAGTGTCCGGAAATACACCATTGGTTTCGGCCCACAGCAATAACCGTAAGAATTTTGCGGCATGGAGAATGAACGCGGGTGCAGTATATGTTGTAAAACTGCATGAATTGTCATCATCACAGACAGCGTATGGTGAAATGACGACACCAACGATAACAACAAATAGAAATTGTTATGCTGTTGGTGAGACAATGAATATAACATGGGATAAAACCAGCAGTCAAAGTGACTTTCTTCATTATTGGCTGATTATTACAAATACTGACACAAGTAAGGAATGTTATGGTGGTGCAACAGGTGCAAATGGGGATGTAAATGCAAATAGTTACCAATTTATTATACCGGAAGCAGGACATTATCGGATAAATGTCTGGGCAGTGCCATATAATGATAAAGATAATCGACAGAGAATGGCATCAAAAACAGTATGCACTTATGGCTATGATAGTGAAACTCAAAATCTAGGTAATGATTTTTATGCTACTATAATGAATACCGGAATAAAAAAATATGTTACAGCTGATAGTGATGATAATGTAACGATCCGAACAGGTTCAAATCAAGCAAATCAGTTATGGCATTTTATAAGACAAAGTAATGGTTCCTATGAGATCGTAAATTATGCATCAGGAAAAGCTCTTGATGACAGTAATTGGGGACAGACAAATGGAACTAATGTAGGTGTATACTCAAGAAATAATACGACAGCACAGCGATGGTTTATCAGAGGTACAGCAGGTGCATATTTCTTAAATGCTTCGTGTGGATCTGCAGTTCTGGATGTTGAAAGCTATGGATCATTAGATGGCACCAATGTGTGGTTGTATGAAAGAAATGATTCAGGTGCTCAGAAATTTACGATACAAAAGCAATCCATTAATTTAAGTAAATGTAGTGTGACAGGACTGGAAAGAATACAGGGCGGATTTAAATTGTCATGGCAGACAGTATCTGGTGCTACAAAATATGAAATTTACCGGAAAAAGCAGACCGATACAAATTATGCAAAGCTGACTACAGTTGCTAGTGGAAGCACAAATACATATAAGGATACAAATTGCGTGTCAGGCGTGACATATCAATATCTTGTGAGAGCTGTGAATAATTACACGACAGGTGCTTCTGAATACGGTGGATATGGATTATATCTTGACAGCACTAATGTATGGATAACAGCAGCTTTGACAAAGAAGATAAGTCTTTCCTGGAATGAAGTAAATGGAGCTAATGGATATTACGTTTATATGTATGATACAGCAAGTAAAAAATGGCAAAGAGTACTTGATGTAGCTGGAAAATCTACAACCTCCTGTACATTATCGGGATTAAAACAGAATACTACATATAATTTTTTAGTTAAGGCATATGGTACATGTACTTATAATAAGATTTCAATCCATACAAGTTATAACAGCAATGTTTTGACTGTTACAACAGCAGCGTATAATGGAATGAAAAAGACTTCCAAAGGCTGGTATTACTATAGAAATGGTGTAAAACAAACAAATTATACAGGTTTATTAAAGCGTACAAATGGTACATGGTGCTATATTAAAAATGGAAAATGGCAGTCGAAATTTACCGGAATTGTAAAACATACGGATGGAAAATACTACTATGTATATAAGGGAAGAAAGAAAAATAGTACAAAACTGGTAAAAAATACAGATGGAAAATGGTGGTATGTAAAGAAAGGTGTATGGCAGCCAAAATATAAAGGTATTGTTAAGAAATCAGGAAAGAAATATTATGTAGTTAAGGGCAAAAAGAGTAACAAGACAGGTTATGTAACGGTCAAAGGCAAACGCTACAGAGTAGTAAAAGGAAAAGTACAATAGAAGTTTGCTGGCATAAGTTCGGCATACAATAGTAAAGAATAATTATAGGTAATTTACCGCATATTTCAATAGCATCTGATAGCAAAGGCTATTGAAATATGCGGTACATCGTAATTCTCCTTCTACTGCTGTCAGAAGGGACTATAACCATAACATGGTTGTATGAAAGAGTAAATATCTACTGTGCAAGAGTAAGATTCACCTTGGATTGGGCGTGCGCGTCACATTGTAATATGATAGTAATAAGGCAAATTATGATCCTAATAGAAAAGAAATGCATAGTCAGAGAGGTACTTTGACTGGAATGATTAGAGGTGCATTGGTCAATGCTAATGAATTAGCATTTTAACAGGAAACAGCATTGTATAACAACATTCTGAATGTAATATCAGCTTGTACTTATTAATAAAGCGATGTTCGTCGCGATGTGGTCTTTTTTTGAGGAGAGATGAGGATGGAGAATAATAGTCAAATATGGTTTAGAATTAGTAAATTACCGGATCTTACCTTAATGAAATATGCCTCTCTTGAAGGAAATGGTATAGGAGATATATTAGAAAAACATCTGTCTTTTTTACGTTTGCTTAATCGAAAAGGGATTATTTCTAATATATCATTTCATTTGTTTTACATTTATATTTCCAATAAGGATTTTGAAGGTGATAAATTAGAAATTCTTTTGCTTGTTAGAGGAAACGAAGATAAGCACACTGATGTGCCTCAATGAGACAGAAGAAGAAGTACTTGTGGTATTGTTAGCTATGGGAGCAGCTTTATTTTGTGGTGTAATAAGTGCATCAGATAAAAACAGAACAGTGAAAAAAGTGGTGATAGATCTGGTCAGTGCTGTTCTTGCTCCGGGAGTTCTGTTATATGGATTGTTTCGCATATTAGGCAAAGTGGATGATGATGTGAGAGCACGGGCTAAGCTGCATGCTGATATTCCGGAGAATACGCGTTTGGGAAGTGGTATGACATCATTTGGTAAACCATTGTTCCTTGCAGTCCTTGCTTTATTGGTTGTAATTATTATATTAATGGCTATGAGCTGCAGATTGGTATCAAAAAGATCAAAACAGAGAGCCGTGATCGTATGCTGGTGTATGATAATAGCGATTGCATTTTTAATTGTGGATATTCTTAGTCATCTGGGAGTGATCACACAGCTGATGAACGATAGCATTTCATTTGATGGGGCATTGGTGATGCTTATGTTTATTGTCATAAGATCATTTGCAGGATGTGATAAGCCGCAACGATAAGCCGCAATATTTTAAATGCATAAGTCAGAAAGACTTTCCGAAATATATTCCAAACTTTTTGAAATTTAGGGGTTGATTTTTCAGAACAAATGGAGTATATATATTGTATCAAATAAATAGACGAAATGAACAAAGGTGTTCCAAATCATTGGGACACCTTTCTTTTTTTGTTTTATCAGAAGAAAGGAAGTACAAAATTATGATGAACAAAATTTCAGCCGTATTCGGTTCACACGTTTTCTCCGATCAGGTTATGAGAGAGCGTCTTCCAAAAGCAGTTTATAAATCCTTGAAGAACACAATCGATAAGGGCGAACCTCTTGATACATCTATTGCAGATTCTGTTGCAGCAGCAATGAAGGAATGGGCAATGGAACTTGGCGCAACACACTATACTCACTGGTTCCAGCCACTGACAGAGACAACAGCCGAGAAGCATGATTCATTCGTAAGTACAGTAGGTGATGGCGGAGTTATTCTTCAGTTCACAGGTAAAGAGCTGATCAAATCCGAGCCGGATGCTTCATCCTTCCCTTCTGGTGGACTTCGTGAGACATGCGCAGCCAGAGGATATACAGCATGGGATTGTACCTCACCGGCATTTGTAAAAACAACAGATGCAGGAACCTGTATCCTTTGTATCCCTGCAGCATTCACATCATATACAGGTGAGTCACTTGACTACAAGACACCACTTCTTCGTTCCATGGATGCGATTAGTAAGGAAGCCTTAAAGGCACTTGCATTATTTGGAAATACATCAGCAAAGAAGGTTACAGCTTCTGTTGGTCCTGAGCAGGAATACTTCCTGATCGATAAGAAGAAATTCGCCAAGAGAACAGATCTGAAGCTTTGTGGACGTACCTTATTCGGTGCGATGCCTCCAAAAGGACAGGAGCTTGACGATCAGTATTTTGCAGCGATCAAAGATAAGGTTGCATCATACATGACCGAGTTAAATGAAGAATTATGGAAATACGGTATTCTTGCTAAGACACAGCACAACGAAGTTGCTCCTGCTCAGCATGAGTTAGCACCTATTTTCTCAACAACCAATATTGCAACCGATCAGAACCATCTGGTTATGGCAACTATGAAGAAGATCGCAGCAAAGCATGATCTGGAATGTGTTCTTCATGAGAAACCATTTGCAGGTGTCAATGGTTCCGGTAAACATAACAACTGGTCAATCTCAACAGATGAGGGCGAGAACCTGATCGATCCTGGTAAACATCCGGAGACAAACCTTCAGTTCCAGTTCTTCCTTGCAGCCGTTCTTGCAGCCGTTGATAACAATGCAGAGCTGTTAAGACTGTCCGCATCATCCGCAGGAAATGACCACAGACTTGGAGCAAATGAAGCACCTCCAGCAATTATTTCGGCATTCCTTGGTGAACAGCTTGAATCCATCGTTAAGCAGATCATTGAGAAGGGTGAAGCTACAGAATCACCAAAGGGCAAGACTTATGTATCCGGTGCATCCACACTTCCTACATTTACAATGGATGCTACAGATAGAAACAGAACATCACCATTTGCATTTACAGGTAACAAATTCGAGTTCCGTATGGTAGGTTCTACACAGTCCATTGCATTCCCAATGATGGTATTAAATACGATCGTTGCAGATCAGTTAAAGAAGATGACTGACGAATTGGAAGGTGCAGAAGATTTCGAGGCAGCATGTAAGGCATTGATCAGAAAGACATTGACCGAGCATGAGAAAATCATCTTCAATGGAAATGGTTATTCTGATGAATGGGTAACAGAGGCTGAGAAACGTGGACTTCCAAATATCAAATGTATGGTAGATGCAGTTCCATATCTGGCAGCAGATAAGAGCGTTAAGATCTTTGAAGGCCTTGGCGTTATGGATAAAGCAGAGTTATCAGCCAGAGCAGAAGTTATGCTTGAGAATTACGCAAAGAAGATCAACATTGAGGCACTCACAATGATTGAGATGTCAAATGAAGAGATCATCCCAGCAGTTATGGAATATCAGGCAGAGCTTGCAAAGGGTGCTGCTGAGATCAAAGCTCTTGGTATCGAGCCAAGCGTACAGGTATCTCTGTTGAATACAATCTCTGATAAGCTTGCAGAGCTGAAGACAGCAACTGTAAAACTAGAAGAGCTTGTTGCAAAAGCTGCTGATTATGAAGATGATATCGAAGCATGGGCAAAATACTATCACAACGTAGTATTTGCAGCATTTGATTCTGTAAGAACACCTGCTGACGAACTGGAAAAAGAACTTCCAAAGACAGCATGGCCATTCCCAACATACGAGCAGTTATTATTCGAACAGTAAGATCAAATACAGTAAATGTTTATTACAACCTAAAATAGTCAAAGGGCATCTCGTTTTCTGAATCGAAGGCGGGGTGCTTTTTTACTGTGCGGATATCACAAAAGCTATGGTCGAAACCTTGTTTTTCTGGTATTATAAAAAGATGTGATGTGTAATATTGATCAAATATAAAAGAATCAGGAGTTTGATTTGAAGAATTTATATATAGCAGAAAAACCAAGTGTAGCAAGACAGTTTGCAGATGTGCTTGGGGTAAAAGGAAATGCCGGAGCAGGCTATCTGGAATCAGAGGACTCTGTTGTGACCTGGTGTGTGGGGCACCTGATCACGATGAGCTATCCGGATGCCTATGACGAGAAATTAAAAAAGTGGGATCTGGCTACGATTCCTTTTATTCCGACAGAATTCAAATACGAAGTGATACCGGATGTCAGCAAGCAGTTCAAGATCGTAGCAGGGCTGTTGAACCGGGATGATGTAGGCTGTATCTATGTCTGCACTGACTCAGGACGTGAGGGAGAATACATCTACCGTCTGGTGGATCAGATGGCAAAGGTTGGAAATAAAGAGAAGCGGAGAGTCTGGATCGACTCCCAGACAGAGGAAGAAATCCTGCGTGGGATCCGGGAAGCCAAGCCGCTTTCAGAATATGATTCGCTCAGCGATGCCGCATATCTTCGTGCAAAAGAAGATTATTTGATGGGTATTAATTTCTCCAGAGCCTTATCGTTAAAATACAGCTATGTGATAAGAAATTATCTGAAACTGGATAAATGCGTGATTGCGGTTGGACGTGTTATGACTTGTGTTCTTGGCATTATCGTGAAGCGGGAGCGGGAGATTCGTGAATTTGTAAAGACACCATTTTACCGTGTTGTTGGTATGGTGAATGTTGCAGGGCAGACATTTGAGGCAGAATGGAAAGCAGTAAAGGATACACCGTATTTTAATTCACCGCTTCTGTATAAAGAAAATGGCTTCAAGCAGAAGAAGGATGCAGAAGATCTGGTAAAAAAGCTGTCGGCAAATGGGATGGAAGCCACGCTTGTTGCAAGTGAGAAGAAGAAAGAAAAGAAGGCCCCGCCAATGCTGTATAATCTTGCCGAGCTTCAGAATGACTGTTCTTCACTTTTTAAGATCAGTCCGTCCGACACCTTAAAGATCGTGCAGGAGTTATATGAGAAGAAGCTGGTGACGTATCCAAGAACAGATGCCAGAGTATTGTCAACAGCAGTTGCCAAGGAGATTTATAAGAATATTTCAGGCTTGAAACGATATACGCCGATGACGGCATTTGCAGATGAAGTATTGAATATGGGAAGCTATAAGACGATCGCAAAGACCAAGTATGTAAATGACAAACAGATCACAGACCATTATGCGATCATTCCGACCGGACAGGGCATGGGTGCGTTAAGGGGATTGTCGGAGATCGCGGCAAATGTGTATGAGATCATTTGCAGACGATTCTTAAGCATCTTTTATCCGGCAGCAGAATATCAGAAGCTTGCAATGACACTGGCAAAGCAGGATGAATTCTTATTTGCCAATTTTAAATATATGTTAGAAGAAGGTTACCTGAAGGTTGCCACGAACCGCTTTGCAAGGAAAAAGGATGATACCAAATACAGCCCGGAATTCATCGAGACAATCGGACATTTGAAAAAGGGAGATATCCTTTCACTTGACAAATTCGAGATCAAAGAGGGTGAGACGTCACCTCCGAAACGCTACAATTCCGGTACGCTTATCCTGACGATGGAAAATGCCGGACAGTTTATCGAGGACGAGGAGCTTCGTGAGCAGATCAAGGGCGCAGGTATCGGAACCAGTGCGACCAGAGATGGAATCATCACCAAGCTTGTAAATAACAAATACATTGCTCTGAATAAGAAAACGCAGATTGTAACACCGACATTTCTCGGCGAGATCATTTATGATGTTGTTTATTATTCGATCAATGGACTGCTTCGGGCGGATCTGACAGCAAGCTGGGAAAAAGGCTTGTGTGGTGTCGCTGATGGTTCGATCACGAAAGAAGAATATACAGACAAGATGAACACCTTTGTGATCAAATATACAAATCTGGTAAAGGGAATCAGCAATCAGAACCAGATTACAACAGTATTTGACAGAACAAGGGTATATTATAAAAAATAACCTTGAATATAGTTGCTTATTAAATAAAAAAATATCCTTTGTGGATAAATGATTGCTTTTTGGATAAAAATTGTCCTTTGCGGATAAATGATTGTTTTCTATTAAATTCTGAAAAAGATAGTGAGGTATAAGAAAATGAATAATGAAACAGTAAAACAGGTAACGATCAAAGAATTATATGATCTGACAGAAACAGCAGCAAAGCCATTGCTTGAAAGCGTTACATATCCGTGGGAAGCGCTTCCGAAGATCAAGGACTTTATCATTGAACTTGGAAACAGCTTAGATCCGGAAGAGTATGAGAAACGTGGTGAAAATATCTGGATTCATAAATCAGCAACCGTATTTGATTCTGCTTATATCGCAGGCCCATGTATTATTGGAAAAGATACAGAAGTCAGACAGTGTGCATTTATTCGTGGAAGTGCTTTAGTGGGAGATAACTGCGTTGTTGGTAACTCCACAGAGTTAAAGAATGTCATTATCTTTAATAATGTGCAGGTTCCACATTATAACTATGTAGGTGATTCGATCCTTGGCTTCCATTCTCATATGGGAGCAGGTAGCATTACCTCTAATGTCAAGTCAGACAAAACACTGGTGCATGTCAAAGGCGCGGACTTCGATATTGCAACCGGTATGAAGAAATTTGGCGCAATGCTCGGCGATTATGTAGAGGTCGGTTGTAACAGCGTTTTAAATCCGGGAACCGTGATCGGCTCACATTCAAACATCTACCCATTGTCCCGTGTCAGAGGCTATGTGCCATCAAACAGCATCTACAAAGACCGGAACGACATCGTAACCAAGCATTAGACGCTAGCCTTTACGTTATGGTATAAGGACGAGAATGTGATGTAGATATCTTTTATTTTTCGGGCGTTTTCACTCTATTCTCACGTAGCGGTTCTAAACTCATCGCTTATGCGATTCGTTAAGTACCGACGTGAGAAAAGGCCGTCAAATAAAAATATCTACACACATTCTCTGTCTTTGATATCAAAGCTGCGTACCGGCCACACCTACCATCCTTCTGTATTGTGGTAAGCATACAAAGAAATATTTGACTATGCGATTTATGATTGAAAGGCAGCGCAGACAAGGCTGGGAAGAATACTGGCTCAGCGCACAAAAATCTGACGTACAGGAATGTTACATAACGCATCTTGGTATAGAAACACAAATCACCTGAGTAGAATGTCCTTATGTAGCAGACTACTTAGGTGATTGTACAGTAACAATAGCCAAGGCTGGAAACGGTGTTATGTCAATAAACAGATATATGCCGGACAACTGATATTGTGCAGCAAACCTGTCCACTTCTGTGTAACTTCGAACTAACCTCGGTAAGCCTCGCTAAGGTCTCAGTTACTCGCGTCGGTACTTAGGCTGCGTCTTTTGCAGCCTTATGTACCGCTACGTCGAGGATAGAGTGGAAACGTTTTGCGTAACAATAGTCAGTTGACCGGCATATACCGTACGGTGGCATCATTGAGCCACAGCCTTGGCGAGTGCCTCTTTGATAGCGTTGATCAGCAGCATCGAGGTATACTTGGTATCGCCGGAAACAGTGAGGTCGTCAATCGATGACACATACTGCAGGTCAGTGTTGATCGCCTCTAAAGAAGACGACAGGAGCGGATACATGGTGGTGACACTTTCGTCCAGATTGGAGAGCGCAACATCCTGGATAGAATGATCATCAACCGTAACCATAACAGACAGAGTAGATTCGCCGAGCGTGATAGTTGAATCATATGTACCGGGGTTATAAGAAGGCTCCGTTGTTTCAGAAGCGGTATTCGAAGAAGCAGTTTCTGAAACGGTGGCAGGTTTTTTGAACATGATCGTCAGTATGATGATAAACAGGGCGACAAGTCCGAGAAAAATAACCGTGTATATGATTTCTTTAGATTTTAAAACGATAAGCTTTGTGGATGCCATATAAATATTCCCCTCATTTATTATTACTATATTGTATTCACAGAGAAAATAAAATATAACCAAAGAACAGATGGTTAGTAAAACAATATTGAAGTAAATATGGCTTAGCAAAGAGAAAGCCAGAAAAAGAGTATTGCTTGACAGATGAGTGAAAGGAGACCGTTATGTCAGTTCGATTCTTACTTGGAGCATCCGGCTCAGGGAAATCCAGACAGATTTACAATGAAATCATTCAGGCATCGATAAAAGAACCGGAGCGGAACTTTTATCTGATCGTGCCGGAACAGTATACGATGGAAGCACAGAGAGAACTGGTTACCATGCATCCGGCCGGAGGCATGATGAATATTGATGCGATCGGCATGAACCGGCTGGCATATCGTGTATTTGATGAACTGGGGATCAGCACCGGACAGGTGCTGGAAGACTTTGGAAAAAGTATGCTGATCAAGAAGATCTTATGTGAACAGCAGGACACCTTACAGGTATATGGAAGCTATTACGACAAGCTTGGATTTGTAGATGAGATGAAATCCATGATGTCGGAGATCTTCCAGTATAATATCAAGCAGGATACGATCGATGAGATCATGGAGCAGATTCCGGAGGACAGCGTTGTTGCAGGTAAAATGCAGGATATCAGACACATTTACGAAGAATTTGAAGCATTTGCAGGTGAACGCTATATTGTGGCAGAACAGTTGGTGGAACTGTTGACCAGACATGTTGGCCAGTCTAAACTTGTGTGTGGCAGTTCGCTGTATTTTGATGGGTTTACTGGATTTACGCCGGTACAGCTTGAACTTGTTGAGAAGTTGATGACCTGTGCGGATGATCTGACCTTTTCCTTTACATTAGATGACAGAGATCAGAAGTATGAGCATATAAAAGACTACGAATTATTCTATCTGACAAAGACTACGATAAAGAAATTAACAGAAGCGGCAGCAGCCGCTGGTGTGGAGATTGAGTCTCCGGTCGTTCTGCCTGGAACAATCAACTATCGTCTTGGGGAGAACCGGGAACTGTTTTTCCTGGAGCGGAATTTGTTCCGTAGTCCGTATCAGAAATGGAAGCAGCCATTGGAGCGGATCCATCTGACAGCGACAGGAGATGCGCAGGACGAGATCGTATTTGTCGCATCTACGATAAGGAGGCTCGTACGGGAGGAAGGATACCGTTATAAGGATATCGCGATCGTAGCGGGAGATCTGGAACAGGCATCCCACATCTATGAACGGGTGATGGATGAATATGAGATCCCTGTATTTATCGATGCAAATGCCTGTCTGAAAGCAAATCCATGTGCGGAAACGATCCGAAGTGTACTGGCGGTTCTGGCAGATGATTTCTCCTATGACAGTGTGTTCCGGTTCTTAAAAGCGGGTATGACAGATCTGACCTTTGAGGATATAGAGCTTCTGGAAAATTATGCATTAAAGCGTGGTGTCCGTGGCTACAGCAGATGGAACCGGGCAGTATCTGAAAACTATGAGAAGACCTCTCCGGTAAATGTAGAAGAGATCCGTCAGGCATTTATGAAGATGTTGGGGGATATCCGTAAGGCCTTTGCAGATAAAAAGGCAGTCACAAAAGATTATGTGGAAGCCCTTTATGACTTTCTGCTTCAGATCCATATGTATGAGAAGTTAGAAGCCAGAAAGAATGAATTATATGAAGAAAACCGGATCAATGAAGGAGATGCTTATGGTCAGATCTTTGAGAAAACGGTCCGGTTATTTGATAAGATTGCGGAACTCTTAGGCGATACGAAGATGAGCGTGAAAGAGTTCTATGAGATCGTGGATACCGGACTTTCAGATATTGAAGTCGGTGTTGTACCGCCTACGGTTGACCGGGTGTTGATCGGAGATATCACAAGGTCAAGATTAAATCACATAAAGGTGTTATTCTTTACATCGGTCAATGATGGAATCGTGCCAAAAGCACCGAAAAAGGGAAGAATCCTAAGTGACAGAGACCGGGATATTTTGTCAGGCTGCGGCCTGGAGCTTGCTCCATCCGACAAACAGAACAGCTATATCGAGCAGTTTTATATCTATACGATATTGACGAAACCATCCGATCATCTGTATATATCGTATCATAAATTAAGCGCATCACTTGAAAGCATGCGTCCGTCTTATCTGCTTGGAAGGATCAGCAGTATTTTTCCATCCCTTCAGGCAGAGGAGTATGATGCTGCTTCCTGTATGCCGGATACCGTCAACCGTTCATTAAGACGGATACTCCGGACAGAGGAAGATGATAGCGAAGATGCAGAGAGCCGGATTCTGACAAGAATTTTGACGGAAAAAGGATTGGCCAGAGAATTGACAGCCATTTATAAAGGCAGAACATACAGAAACGTGGCAGAACAGCTGCCACCGGAGACGATCGCCCTGTTATATGGCAGATATCTGCATGCATCAGTATCGAAGCTTGAATTATATGCCAGATGCGGATTTGCATATTTCTTAAAATATGGTCTGCGTTTAAAAGAGCGGGAAATGTATCAGGTCGATGTCAGAAATGTCGGAGTTATCCTTCACAGTGTAATGGAAGGACTGTTTAAGCAGGTAAGAGACACCAGAAATAATGACTGGGAGAATTTTCCGGAAGATGAGAGAATGCTGATGGTCACGGAGCTTGTAAATCGTGCAGCAGAGGAATCGGCAGGAGATTTCTTTGAAGATAATGCAAGAAATGCCTACATGCTTCAGATGATCGAACGTATGGCACAGACATCCGCTGGTATGTTACAGAAGCATATAAGACTTGGCAGCATGAAGCCTGGAATGCTGGAAAAGACCTTTGATTCCGCAAAGGATGAAGTCGGTTCTTATCTGTTTGAGCTTCCAAATCAGATCCGGATGAGCATCAATGGTAAGATTGACCGTGTGGATGTGGAAGAAGAGGATGGAACGGTTTATATCAAGGTGATCGACTACAAATCATCCACCAGAAAACTCAGTCTGGAGGAAGTCCTGAATGGAGAACAGCTTCAGCTTGTGACCTATTCTGCGATCGCATATGAGATTGAAAAAATGATCTATCCCGATAAGAATATTCAGATCGCCGGTTTATTATATTACAGCTTTGATGATCCGGTGATCGAGATTGAATCTTCGGAGATTGATACCGATACAGAGCAGCCGGAATTCTCGGATCAGGAGAAATTAGACGCTGAGAGAATGGAGAAAATGAAGCTGCAGGGATTTGTCAATGAATCACCTGCCGTGATACAGAAGATGGATCATACCTGCAATCAGTCACTTCCGGTAAAACTTGATAAAAATGGTGACATCAAGAAAAGTGAGAATGTGGTATCGGCAGACCAGATCCGGACGATCATGGAATTGACGAGAGAGAATATAGAAGAACTTGGAAGTCAGATCGCAGAGGGAAAGATCGCGATCGAGCCATATAAGAATAAGAGCAATACAGGCTGTGATTATTGTGAGTTTAAGAATATCTGTCATTTTGATGTCAAGAATGGCGGAAATCAATATCGCAGACCGGATAACGAGAAGCTTAAGCGGTACAGGGAGGAGTAGCAGAGATGGGTATTTCATGGACAGATGAACAGAAATCAGTCATTAATTCCAGACATGGTAATCTTCTGGTATCTGCTGCGGCAGGCTCCGGTAAGACGGCTGTCCTTGTAGAACGGATTCTTGAGATGGTCATGGGAGTTGATGCAGATGGCAATAAGGCAGAGGAGAAAATCGATATTGATGAGGTTCTGGTTGTAACATTTACCAGAGCTGCGGCAGCCCAGATGAAAGAGAAGATTGCGGATAAGCTTGAGCAGGCAGCCGAAGATCATCCGGAGGATGAGCATATCGTTAAGCAGTTATCCCTGCTGCCACGGGCAGATATTATGACGATCGACAGTTTCTGCCTTGGAATCGTAAAAGACTATTTTCAGATGATCGGGATCGATTCCTCTTTTGATATAGCAGATAATGCAGAGATGGATCTGATCAAGAATGATATATTGGATGAAGTATTAGAACAGAAATATCAGGAAGCATCCGATGAATTTATCGGACTGGTAGACAGCTTTGCGAGAAAAGAATCGGATGAGAAGATCCGGGAGCTGGTCTATCAGATCTACCGGGTCGCTTCCGGTTATCCGAAGCCGGAACGTTGGATAAATGAAGCAGAAGCGGCACTTGAAGTATCAACAAAGGAAGAATTATATACCTTAAAATGGTATCGGGATTATATGCAGATCGTAGCAGACACGCTTGATTCAGCGATCGGTCAGGCAGAACAGTGCTTAGAGATTGCAGACGAAGCAGATGGCCCTGCAGGTTATGATCCTATTATACGTTCAGATCTGGAATTACTGCGGAATCTGAGACAGGCCGAGGATATGGATGAGGCATATAAACGGGTTTCCAAATTTTCCAATCTGAAGCGTATCGCAGCCTGTGATCCGGAGAAACAGCAGTATGTAAAGACGACTATGCAGACCTATCGTGGAAGTGTAAAGGACATGATGGCATTGTTTCGTCCGACAGATGTCATACTTGCAGAATGTGCGATGATGAAGGGACCATTGTCAGCGTTATTATCCCTGACACGTTCCTATATGGATCGGTTAAAGGAAGAGAAGCTCGACAGGAATCTGTATGAATTCCGGGACATTTCAGAATTTGCCTATGACATCCTGTGTGCAGGAACGGATGAGAATGGCTGTGTGATTCCATCGGAAGCAGGAAAGACGGTTGCCAGACGGTATCGTGAGATCCTGATCGATGAATATCAGGACAGCAACTTTTTACAGGAGGATATCTTAAATTGTGTGACAGGTCACGGAGAAGATCGGAAGAATATGTTTATGGTGGGGGATATCAAGCAGAGTATCTACCGTTTTCGTATGGCAAGACCGGATCTGTTCCTGAATAAATATAATACATATTCTGACCGGGAAGATGCAGAAGATCAGAAGATCCTGCTTTCGAATAATTTCCGAAGTGCAGGAAAGGTGATTGATACGATCAACCAGATCTTTGAACCGTTGATGTCAGAGAATCTGGGCGGGATCGATTATGATGAATCGGCAAAGCTGCATATCGGAAGACAGGACAAGAATAATATGGGGTATGGATCCGAGATCCTGATCGTAAGGAATGATTGCGCAGATCCGGAGAAATCCCAGCCGGAAGAGATACGGTCGTTAACAAATGTGGATATAGAGGCACGGATGATCGCAGATGAGATCTATGAGTTAGTGAAGGGTGATAAACCACTTTATATTCCGGATGGAGATAACGGAGAGACCAGAAGGGTTTCTTACCGGGATATTGCGGTATTGATGCGAAGTGTGAAGAAGAATGCGAAAGCCTTTGAGGAAGCATTTGCGGAGCGTGGGATTCCATTATTTGTAGAGAGCGAGAGTGGATATTTTGATGCGATCGAGATCAGTACCCTGCTTGATATGCTGGCGGTAATCGATAATTCCCATCAGGATTATGCACTTGCAGCAGTCCTTCGTTCACCGCTTGCAGGTGTAAAGGAACAGGAGCTTGCAGAGATTGTAGGTATCTATGACCGGGACTTCAAGGATCATGAGAAGAATCTGGTGCGGACGGCGAGTTTTTATCAGAAGGTCTGTTATTATGCAGAAAAGCCGGACTCAGAAGCTTCAGAGGAGCTTCGACAGTTTCTTCGTATGCTGGATAGCTGGAAGGCAGATAAAAACTATATGAGTATCAGTGAACTGCTTCATTCGATATTGGAGCAGACAGGATATTATTGGTTTGTTGGCGCGATGCAGTCGGGAAAACGAAGACAGGCAAATATCGATATGCTGATCCAGAAAGCGGATACCTATGAGGACAGCAGTTTTCGTGGATTGTTTAATTTCCTGCGTTACATGGACCGGCTGAAGACGAATGATCTGGATTTTGCAGAAGCGTCGGTGCTTGGAGATGATGACGATTCTGTTGTGATGATGACGATGCATAAGAGCAAGGGACTGGAATTTCCGGTTGTATTTGTCAGTGGACTGGCAAATCGTTTTTCGAATCTGGATGCCTTATCTCCGGTGACGGTAAATGCAGACAGCTATCTGGCAGGTTATGCGATTGACCGGAAGAACCGTGCGAAGAAGAAAACATTTGCAAGAGCGGCTATGCTCAGTGTCATGAATGCAGAGAAGCTGGCGGAGGAGATCCGTATCTTATATGTTGCCCTGTCAAGAGCAAAAGAAAAGTTATATATGACAGCGGCGGTAAAAGGCCCCGGAGCGGAAAAGGCAGTCTTTGATTATCCGCTGCAGACTGATTTTCTTATTGAAGCGTCCGGACAGATGCGGATGGAGCTTCCATATATCACCAGAATGGAAGCCGGCTGTTTTATGGACTGGATCTTATCGGCGTTATCTATGCATATCGTATCAGAAGATATTGTATGCAGAAAGGATACTTATGCAACCTGGGTACTTGCAAAGACCGGCTATCAGAATCAGATACCTGCCGGGACAAATATAGATATGTCAGAAAAAAAAGCTGTACAGACAGAGGATGAACTGCAGTTATATGAAAAGTATAAGGAACTTTTAGATTATACCTACCCATATAAAACAGAGCAGGCAGTAAAAAATAAGATGTCCGTTACAGAGATCAAACGACTTGCACACCGCGGAGAGGAGAATCCGGGATCTGACCTGTATCAGCCGCCTGTGACAGAAGCAGAGCTTACAATACCGGTGCTTCATTCCCGCATGAAGGAGGAGCCTGTAAAAGGAAATGAGATGGGTACTGTGATCCATAAGATCATGGAGCTTATTGATTTTACAAGAAACAGCATGGATGAGATCAGAGAGCAGATCCGGTCATTTTTTGATCATGGATATCTGGAAGAACGGTACAGAGAGCATGTTCGTGCAGATAAGATTTATAACATGGTCAACAGCCCACTCGGAATCCGTATGGCAGAAGCACAGAAGAACCATACCTTATACCGGGAGCAGCAGTTTTATATCGGCATGAAGCCGGAAGATATATCACCGGAGTATAAAGGCAGCAAGGATATGGTCGTAGTTCAGGGAGTGATCGATGCCTATTTTCTGGAAGGAGATCAGGTGGTTTTAATGGACTACAAGACAGACCGGGTGGATCAGATATCGGATCTGGTCAGCCGTTATCATGTACAGCTTGATATGTATGCAAAGACGATACATCAGCTTACCGGAAGAATGGTAACAGAGAAGATCATCTATGCCTTTCATTTTGATGACAGTATCAACTTATAAACAGTAAAATGTCCGCGGACAATCATATAAAGAAGATGGCAGCCTGTTACTATGCAGAGTATTTTCAGGCTGCCTTTGGTATATTTATATTGTAAAGAGATTAGGGGCTTGGTATAATTAAAACCAAATGGAAAGAAGTATTTTGATAAATGACAGACCAGATAGAAACGATGGTGTGACAGATAAGAACCGGGAGAAGATAAAGAATGATAATAGCCAATAACTTAAAGAAAATTTACGGTAAAGATTTTGTGTCCGTAAACAATTTAAGCTTTCATATTAAGAAAGGTGAGATCGTCGGATTCGTAGGGCAGAATGGTGCGGGGAAGACAACAACGATCAAGATGCTGACCGGTATTTTAAAACCGACAGAGGGCAGCGTTCAGATCAATGGTCATGATATCCGGAAAGAGCCGCTTGAGGCAAAACAGTCGATTGGATATATTGCAGATAATCCTGATATCTTTTTACGGTTAACAGGACTGGAATATGTAAATTTCATTGCAGATATTTATGGTGTATCAGAGACTGACCGTAAGAAGCGGTTAGAGGAAATGGTTGGGCGTTTTGGTATGGAAGACAGCTTAAATAAACAAATGGTCAGCTATTCGCATGGTATGCGCCAGAAAATGATGGTAATAGGCGCATTAGTACATAAACCACCGGTCTGGATCTTAGATGAACCGATGACCGGATTGGATCCGAATGCGGCATATGAATTAAAGAAGATGATGCGGGAGCATGCGGATGAAGGTAACTGCGTATTTTTCTCAACGCATGTTCTGGAAGTTGCAGAGAAATTGTGTGATAATATCATCATGATCAAGAAAGGTCATGATATCTATCAGGGAACGCTGGATGATCTGGTTGCCGCACATAAGAATAAGTCACTGGAAGATATATTTATAGAAATGACACATGAGGAATAGAGTGCTTATGAAGAATTTTTTGTATTTGACCAGAGTAATGGCAAAGGATACAGAGATGACGATGCCGGACACCGGAGAAAAAGCGAAGGCATATAAGACACTTGGTTCACTTGCCATGTTCTGTATCATGGTTCCCTGTTGTCTGGTCGTTGGATTTATTGTATATATTATGACAGAAGCACTGATAGAAGCCGGAGGAATGACGGAAGGTGTAGAGCTGATCATACAGTTGATGTCCGTATTTGGCATGATCTTTTCGGTAATGGTACTGTTTAATGTATTGTTTTTTTCATCGGATCTGGATCATCTGCTTCCGCTTCCGGTAAAGCCGGGTGAGATCGTAGCAGCCAAATTTGTAAATGCATATATTGCAGAGAGTGTTATGGAGTTTATGGTTTTATTCAGTGGCTTTATAGGTTACTTCATAGCTGCCGGATTTAAGTCGGTATCTGCACTGACTGCATTGGTCGGAGTTGCACTGCTTCCGATCCTTCCACTTGTATATTGTGGAATTTTTGCCCTGCTATGTATGGCATTTTTAAGCCGGATAAAACTGTTTCGGAATGTGGATGCCGTGACAGGACTGGTAACCGTTATTTTCCTCGGACTTTTTTTATTATCGTTTATTCAGATGGACAGCATCAATATTAACAATTATATTGATGGTCTGATGAATCATAACAATATGTTTACAGCAATCATGGGAAAGATATTCTTTACGGTTCCTGTATTCTTAAAAGCACTTGAAACGAACAACATTGCATATTTCCTGCTGTTCATCCTGTTAAATGTGGTTATGGCAGGTCTGTTGTTTTTCCTTGGAAGTAAGTTGTATCTGCGTGGCGTATATCTGGTTTCATCTGTCGGAAAAGCAGAGAAGAAAGAAGATGTGGTTTCTGATGCAGCTTATGTGAAAAAAAGTATTCGCAAAGCATATTTTCTGAAGGAATGTAAGATACTATACCGGACACCGGCATATCGCAAATATTGTGTAATGGTAAATATTATATGGCCGGTTCTTGCGGTGGCATTGTTTGTTCTGCCTGCGACGAAGAATTTTATGACTTCATTTGAGAAGCTGCTTTCCAAAGGTTTTGTAGCATCCGATCTGATCGTATTATTGCTGGTACTGATCATTTCCTTCTTTGCAACAGCAATGAACAGTATTGCATCGACCTCGTTTACAAGAGAGGGAGATCATTTCAGCTTTATCAAATATGCACCGGTCAGCTATCGGACGCAGATCGGGATCAAGGCAGGTGTCAGTCTGGTATACAGCGGCATCACAGTTGCAGTAACGATCATTGTGTTGTGCATCTGTATGCATATCAATGTGCCTGCGGCCATTTACTTTATTGTGATCGGGTTCTTATCGGTTGTATGCTGCACCTATATCGGACTCTGGCTGGATGCAACACATCCGAAGCTGAACTGGGAAGATGAATACGGAGCGCTCAGGGGCAATCTGAATGCATTCTTTAATATGGCGATTGCTATTCTGGTATCCATGATCCTTTGTGGAGTCGGTTTTTGTTTATTTAAGTTTACAAAGATGGATTCTCTTATGATCTTTGCAATCTATCTGGTAATTCTCGGCCTTGTGACATACAGGATCCGCAGAAGTGCCATTATATATATAAAAAAGAGTATAAGCAATGACTTATATGTTTAGGAGGCATAAAAATGAAAGATAAAAATGCATGGAACAGTTATGACAAGGAAGAACTTGCAAAGCTGGAAAAATTATGTAAATCCTACCGTGAATTCCTGGATACAGGAAAGACGGAGCGGGAATGTGTAAAAGAGATCGTAAAACAGGTGAAGAAAGCCGGATATGAAGATATTCAGGATGTTATCAAAGAAGGAAAGAAGCTGACAAAAGGTTCAAAGGTATATGCAGTATGGATGAATAAGACCGTAGCGCTGTTCAATATCGGTAAGAAGAATATCGAAAAGGGTATGAACATTCTTGGCGCACATATCGATTCCCCACGTATGGATATCAAACAGATCCCATTATACGAGAAAGAGGGATTTGCTTATCTGGATACGCATTATTATGGAGGAATCAAGAAGTATCAGTGGGTAACCTTACCACTTGCTATTCATGGTGTAGTTGCTAAGACAGACGGAGAAGTTGTAGAAGTAAACATTGGGGAAGACAAGAATGATCCGGTATTTTGTGTTACCGATCTGCTGATCCATCTTGCCGGTGCTCAGATGGAAAAAAAGGCAAATAAAGTTATCGAGGGAGAAGAACTGGATATCTTATTTGCAAGTAAGCCGTTAAAGGGAAAAGAAAAAGAAGCCGTAAAGGAACAGGTGCTTGCACTTCTGAAGAAGAAATATGGAATAAAGGAAGAAGATTTCATTTCAGCAGAGCTTGAGATCGTTCCGGCAGGAAAGGCAAGAAACTGCGGAATTGATGAGAGTATGATCATGGCATACGGACAGGATGACAGGGTATGTGCATATACATCTATGGTTGCGATGCTGGAAGCAGAAGATGTAGAAAAGACGACCTGCTGTCTGTTGACAGATAAAGAGGAGATCGGAAGCGTGGGTGCAACCGGAATGCAGTCTCATTTCTTTGAGAATACAGTTGCTGAGATCATGAATGCGATGGGCTGTTATAATGAACTGGCCCTCAGAAGATGTCTGGCATCCTCCAGAATGTTATCCTCTGACGTATCCGCAGGTTATGATCCAACCTTTGCAAGTGCATTTGACAAGAAGAATGCAGCTATCTTTGGTGAAGGCATGGTATTTAACAAGTTTACAGGAGCAAGAGGCAAATCCGGTTCCAATGATGCAAATGCAGAGTATCTTGCAGCTATCCGTAAGGTAATGGATGATGCCGGAGTATACTATCAGACTGCAGAGCTTGGTAAAGTAGATGTTGGCGGTGGCGGTACGATCGCTTATATTTTATCATTATATGGAATGGAAGTTGTGGACTGTGGTGTGGCCGTATTAAACATGCATGCTCCATGGGAGATCACTTCCAAAGCAGATATTTATGAAACTAAAAAAGGATATGTAGCATTTTTATTAGGTGCATAAGAAAACTATGAAGCAGTTACATTCAAAAATCAGAATGATCATATTAATAGCAGTAGCCGTGATGATACTTTTTTCACCACGGCTTGCTGTGTTTGCACAGGAGAATTTTACATCAGATTACAGTCAGACCAAGTACACAGAAGATGACGGTTTTGAAAGTGGGGAAGCAAACTGCATCAGCCAGTCTGCCAGTGGATACATATGGGTCGGCACGGACAGCGGACTGTACCGTTATGATGGAAGTCAGTTTCGGAAATTTTCACTGGGAGAAGACAGCGACAGCAGTTCCTATATGATCAACAGTATTCTTGCGGCATCGAATGGGGATCTGTATGTAGGAACGGAAAACTATGGCTTATTTATTTACAAAGACGGACGCTTTAATCGTATATCGAATTCAACAGAGGATGAGATTACGACCGTCCGTGGACTGTATGAAGATGAAGAAGGAAAAATATGGCTTGCTACTTCATCCGGTATTTATTATTACGAATCCGGTGAAATGACGCTGGTTGCGGATGATGATGTTGTTGCACCGGATGTAACAGCAATCAGTGGATATCGTTCTTATGTATATGCGATCGTGAATAACGATACGATCGTAAATATCAAGGATGATCAGATCGTAAGCAAGATCAGTAAGATGGAATACACAGAAGAAGATCTGAACAGCCTTTTTGTAGATGAGAATGGGGAACGGTATATTGGTACGGTAGGTCATACAATTATACATCTTACGACGAACAAAGATTTTGAATTATTATCAACAGCGGCACTGAGTGGTATCAATAAGATCCAGCGGATTGATAATAAATTGTGGGTCCTTGCGGATGATGGTGTTGGTTATATTAACAAAAATAAAAAAATGAAGTATGTCACCGGTCTGGAATTTAATGAGTCGATGAGTGACATAATCCAGGATTTTGAAGGGAACTACTGGATGACCTCATATCGAAAAGGACTGATGCTGTTATCCAGAAGTAAATTCCAGAATGGAAGCATGAAATATGGTCTGGATGAGACAATCGTCAACTGCATTACGGAGTATTGCGGAAAGTTATATATCGGTACAGATGATGGCCTGCGGATCATAAATGCAGACGGAACTCTTGACCGTGACTCTGATCTTGTCACAATGTTAAATGGAAAAAGTATCCGTGATTTCTGTGTGGATTCAAAGAATAATCTGTGGATCTGTTCCTACCGAATTTATGGTGTTATCAAGGTGAACAGTAAGGGTAAATACAAATTCTATAATAAGAGTGGCGCGTTGTTGACCAGTAATGCTGTCAACTGTATCATTGAATTAAAGGATGGCAGCATGGCGATCGGAACCGAGAGCGGTATTTCCATATTGAAGGATGAACAGGTAACAGTCAGCTACGGCAGATTTTCCGGTATGGAAAATGCAGATATCATATCCCTGTATCAGGCGGAGGATGGAACCTTATATGCAGGGTCCAATGGTTCCGGTCTTTATACGATAGACATGGAATCTAATCTGAAAAAGATATCTATGTCAGAGGGACTGAATTCGAATGTTGTTTCTTCCATTGTTGGTGGAAGCAATGGTATCTGGATCGGAACAGATAATGGACTTTATTATCAGGAGGGCGTGATCCGTCAGATCAGTGCAGTTGATCCATCGAATTCTGTGGCAAATCTGATATTGGATCAGGCAGGAGACCTCTGGATCTTCGGTTCCCGTGGCATCCAGAAATATTACGAAGGAGATCTGTTAAGCTCGGCAGATCCGAAATGCGAGATATATACGAAAAATGATGGACTGATCTCTGATATTACGGATAATTCAACGAATTATATCAGTGAAGATGGAGTTGTCTATGTTTGTTGTGATACCGGCTTCAGTATGCTGGATCAGAATCAGGTATTTACAAATGAAGTTCCACCGAAGGTACGGATAGCTTCTGTTACGATAGATGATAAAGAGTATGCGTTCTCGGATCTGGATGGTAAGATGACCGTTCCGGGTGATACGAACCGAATCGTGATCAAGTTCTCTGTTCTGAGTTATGTAAATCGTGGGGATATTCAGGTAAAATATTATCTTGATGGATTTGACGATAAAGACCGTGTTGTTTCGGGTACGGATAATCTGGAAGCAGAGTATACAAATCTGGAGGGCGGAAATTATACATTTGTGCTTTCGGCAGAGAATTCTGATGGTGTTGCCTGTGAAGAACCGCTGTCTTTTGTTATTGTAAAACAGTTGAAATTCTGGGAGACTCCATTTTCCAGAGTTCTGATCGTGGTATTGATCATAGCAATCTGCGTGGCAGTGATATTTGTAGCCCGGTATGTGATACATCTGCTTGGCAAAAAGACGGAGCAGGTAGAAGAACTCAGCAAGAAAAATGAACAGGCAGAGCGTTCTAACCGTGCAAAGAACGATTATGTGAACTATCTGAATCATGAGATCCGTGTACCGTTAAATTCAATCCTTGCGATCAGCGAGATGCTTTTGCGGAATGATGAGGCAAAGACGGAAGAAGAGGTAAAACAGTTATCCACGGTATATGGTTCCAGCTACGAGATCCTTGGTATAATTGATGGAATTTCCAGACTATCGAATTTACAGGATGGAACACTGGAATTGCAGGAGAAAGAATATGCGGTTTCAGATATGATCGAGGAGCTTGCAGTTCAGTTTAAGGAAATGATCAACCGGGATCTGGTTGCCTTAAAGGTAAGCATTGAGGATGATATACCAAATGGTCTGATCGGTGATCGTGATAAGGTGAAGGAGATCCTGATGAATCTGTATCAGAGGGCTGCAAAGACCACCAAAGAAGGTTCGATCAGCATTGAAGTGGACTGGAGAAAGATCGCTCCGGAAGAGTGCGACAGACCGGACAGCATTTATCTGGATATCGTGATATCAGATACCGGAACCGGAGTAAAGGAAGAACGTCTGGACAGCTTCTTTGATCTGGACGATTCTTATGACAGAACTGATATCGGTAATTTTGATATCAGTATCGGACTGGCAATCGCAAGACAGTTGATCGAGAGTATGGGTGGAACCCCGGAGGTTGACAGTACCTATGGAGCAGGAACCACGATACGCTTCTCCATTATACAGCAGGTATTTGATTACAGCTATGTTAATTATAATGTAAGCAAACGACGGGAGCAGGCATTCCGTAATTCGAATTCAAGAATCTGGCTTCCGGATGTCAGGATCCTTCTTGTGGACGATTCCGATGTCAGTATACAGATCCAGAAGGTTATATTTGATTCCTATGAGCTGATCTGTGATACTGCTTCATCCGGATTCGAAGCGATTGACAAGGTTATGGTAACTCCATATGATATGATCTTCATTGATACAGTCATGCCGGTTATGGATGGTGCAGATACCGTCCGTGAGATCCGGAGCCTGGATGGAGAAGAATACAAACGGGTTCCGATCATTGCACTTTCAGAAAACAATATAGACAGCAGCAGAGATGAGATCATAAAGCAGGGCTTCAGTGACGTACTTGTAAAACCATTGGAAATGGATGGAATCGAAGGGATTTTCCGTCTGTTCCTTCCGGAGGACAAGATCAAGGAAAAGACAAGCAATATCAGACAGTATATCAGCGAATCCAGATTTAAGGATGATGTTTATATTTTGGAGAACAGCATTGTAGTTGAAAATGCATTGAAGATGATCGGAGGCAATTTTGATACCTTTAACCGTTTTATTGCGGCATTCAAGGAAGACTATGAGCCGGATGTAGATCGTCTGGAAGAATATATTGATGATGATGTCAGACGGTATCGGAATATCATTCATGATATCAAGAGCAGCAGTGGAAATATCGGCGCATACAGCATCGAACGGAAAGCTGCAAATCTGGAGTCGGCGATCAATATAGGAAATATGCAGTATGCAAAGGAAAATACGCATGAATTTGTATCCATGCTGAAGCGTATGTTTAAGGATATCGGACTATATCTGGCGAAGATCAATCCGGTTGAACAGCAGGAAAAGACAGTCAGGGATGCAGTGGATCGTGGACAGCTCAAAGATATGCGTACATTTTTACGGGATGCCGATGTTGGAGCTGTAAAAGAAATACTGGCAGAAATCGACCGATACGAGTATAATGATGCTGATGTTGAGTTCTTAAATGCACTGAAGATGACGGTGGATGCCATGGATTATGAAGGGGCAAGTGAGATTATCGATCAGTATCTGAACAGTAAGTAAAATACCATTGTGTCATGCATGGAGCCATGTATGACACAGGGATATGACACATAAAAAGGAAGAAAGAAGGATAAAAACATGAGAGTAGCGATCATTATGGGATCAACAAGTGACCTGCCAAAGGTTGAGCCTGCAATCGGCATTTTGAAGGAGTATGGAGTAGCAGTTGATGTAAGATGTCTGTCTGCACACAGAGCACATGCAGGACTTTCAGAGTTTATTGAAGAAGCAAATAATAATGGAACACAGGTTATCATTACTGCCGCAGGTATGGCAGCAGCACTTCCGGGTGTTGTAGCAAGCCAGACAGTGATTCCGGTTATCGGAGTACCAATTTCCGGTTCTGTATTAGATGGAATGGATGCACTTCTTTCTATCGTTCAGATGCCATCCGGTATCCCTGTAGCAACTGTAGCAATAAACGGAAGCAAGAATGCAGCATATCTGGCACTTCAGATCATAGGAAACAGCAATGCAGAAGTAAGAAAGAAGCTTTTGGCAGAGCGTGAGTCCATGGAAGCTGCAGCCATGAAGGCGAATGCAGAGGTAATTGCAAAATATAACTAATTTTTATGTATTATAAAAATGCTGATTTCCGATATGGACCTATGATCTGTATGGAATGAAAAACATAAGAAAAGCAGGAGAAAAAATGATGATAAATTCAGGTTCTCCTGCTTTACTTTTTACCTTGTAAATGGTATTGTAAATGGCGGATGGTATTCGAAAGAAACTATACCTGATTGTACACCACAGATAGAACAGGCGATAGCAGGTGATCATATGAGGATTGGATTTATCGGTGCAGGCAAAGTAGGCTTTACACTTGGAAAGTATCTTGAACAGAAGCTGAATAAAGAAGAGATACAAAAGAACCTTCCGGAGACAGTAACCGTATCCGGATATTACAGCAGACAGGTGGAGAGTGCAAAAGAAGCTGCAGCATTTACCAATACCGAAGCATTTGATGATCTGAAGAAGATCGTTTGTGCAAGTGACGTCCTGATGCTTACCGTTCCGGATGGAAGGATAGAAGCAGTATGGGACAGCATAAAAGCCTTTGATATCAAGGGCAAACTGATCTGTCATTGTAGTGGTGCGATGACATCTAATATTTTTTCAGGTGTAACAGAGGCAGGAGCCTTTGGTTATTCGATTCATCCTATGTATGCAATCAGTTCAACGACAAAATCCTACAGGGAAATGCAGAAATGTTTTTTTACCGTGGAAGGTGCTGAAGAGTGGGGAAATAAACTTTGCCGCTTTATTCGTCTTTTAGGAAATGACTGTGTACTTCTCTCAACAGAAAATAAAACAAAATATCATGCGGCTGCAGTATTTGCCAGCAATCTGGTGAATGGTCTGTATGGATCGGCAGTTTCATTACTGGAAGACTGCGGATTTGAAGAGAAACAGGCAGAGCAGGCACTTGTTCCGTTATTTATGGGAAATGCATCGCATATAGCAGAAGATGGCCCAGTGACAGGTCTGACCGGACCGATCGAGAGAAATGACACAACGACAGTAAAGAAACATCTGAATGTTCTTGATGCAAATGAGAAACATATTTATATCAGCGTATCAGGAGCTGTACTTGCTTTAGCAGAGCAGAAATATCCCGACCGTGATTATTCTGAGATGAAGAAAATTCTTTCAGGACAGGAATGAGAAATGGGAATACTGCAATGCCGGGAACGATGGCAGGGAAAGCAGTAAGTTATGGCAATGCTGGATTTTGAAATGAACAAAAAATGAAATGATTTCAGAATAGGAGAATAAGACGTATGAAGAACACAACAACATCAATTATGCAGATGAAGAATTCCGGGCATAAGATTTCTATGCTGACAGCGTATGATTATACGACAGCAAGATTATTGGATGAAGCAGGAGTCAACACGATCCTTGTCGGTGATTCCCTCGGAAATGTAATCCTTGGATATGAGGATACGATCTCTGTAACCGTAGAAGACATGATCCATCATAGCGCAGCCGTTGCAAGAGGAGCCAAGAATGCACTGGTTGTAACCGATCTTCCATTTATGTCCTATCAGACCAGTGTATATGACGCAGTCGTAAATGCAGGTCGTCTGATGAAGGAAGGCAGAGCCGGAGCTGTAAAGTTAGAAGGTGGTAAAGAAGTCTGTCCACAGATTAAAGCAATCGTATCAGCAGGAATTCCTGTTGTTGCACATCTGGGACTGACTCCGCAGTCGATCAATACTTTTGGTGGCTTTAAGGTTCAGGGTAAGACAGAAACAGCAGCTAAGAAGCTGATCGAGGATGCCAAGGCAGTAGAAGAAGCAGGTGCGTTTTTACTGGTACTGGAGTGTGTCCCTGCAAAGCTTGCAAAGCTTGTAACAGAGAGCATCAACATTCCTACGATCGGAATCGGAGCAGGAGCAGGATGCGACGGACAGGTTCTTGTAATTTACGATATGCTTGGCATGTTCAGTGATTTCAAGCCGAAGTTTGTAAAGCATTTTGCTAATGCAGGAGACGTGATTCGTGAAGCAGTAAAGACTTATATAGCAGAGATTGACGATGGAACATTTCCGGCAGAAGAACACTGCTACAAAATTGATGATGAAGTAATCGATAAATTATACTAAGAGATAGAAGCTGCCTGAACCGGTAAAAACCGGGAGACAGGATCAGGAAAGGACTGGAAATCAGAAATGAAGATTTTAAAAACAGTAGATGAAGTAAGAAGTCAGGTTAAGGCATGGAAGAAAGAAGGCTTAAGTGTTGGACTTGTACCAACAATGGGATATCTCCATGAGGGACATCAGAGCCTGATCAGGAAATCCGTAGAACAGAATGACAGAACCGTTGTATCTGTATTTGTCAATCCGATGCAGTTTGGACCAACAGAGGATCTGGAGAGTTATCCAAGAGATCTTGATGCAGATGCAAAGTTATGCGAGACAACAGGTGCAGATGTGATTTTTCATCCGGAACCGGAAGAAATGTATAAGCCGGGATTTTGTTCTTATGTCAATATGACAGGGCTTCCGGATGCATTATGCGGACTGACTCGTCCGGTACATTTCAAAGGTGTATGTACAGTTGTAAATAAATTATTCAATATCGTTCAGCCGGATCGTGCTTATTTTGGTCAGAAGGATGCACAGCAGCTTGCGATCATCATGCGTATGGTTATAGATCTGAACATGGATATTGAGATTGTTGGATGTCCGATCATCCGTGAGGCAGATGGTCTTGCCAAGAGTTCCAGAAATATTTATCTGAAGCCGGAAGAACGTCAGGCAGCAGTTGTACTGAGCAAGTCAGTTAAGCTTGGACAGAAAATGATCGAAGATGGTGAGCGAGATGCGAAGAAGATTGTAGCAGCAATGAAAGACCTGATCGGATCAGAGCCACTTGCAGATATTGATTATGTTGAGATGGTGGATATGGATACCATGAAGTCAATCGATATAGTAGAGGGACATGTCCTTTGTGCTATGGCAGTCAGATTTGGCAAGGCAAGATTGATCGATAACTTTATCCTTGATATGAACAAATAACAGCCGGATCAGCATTCGTCCCGGACAGAATGATTTTCAATGATACGATGCAGAATGGAGAAAATGATGTTAAAGAATAAGACCGTTGTTTTAGGTGTAACAGGAAGTATAGCAGCATATAAGATGGCAAATGTTGCCAGTATGCTTGTAAAACTGCATGCAGATGTAAATGTCATCATGACAGAAAATGCGACCAATTTTATCAATCCGATCACATTTGAGACCTTAACAGGAAATAAGTGTCTGGTGGATACCTTTGACCGTAATTTTCAGTTTAACGTAGAACACGTTGCACTTGCAAAACGGGCAGATATCTTTATGGTTGCTCCTGCATCGGCAAATATTATTGGGAAGATCGCAGGCGGCATTGCAGATGATATGTTGAGTACTACGATCATGGCTGCAAAATGTCCGAAACTGATCGCACCTGCAATGAACACGAATATGTTAGAGAATCCGATCGTTCAGGATAACATCAGGAAATTACAGTCCTACGGCTATGAGATCATAGAGTCGGCAAGCGGATACCTTGCCTGTGGAGATACAGGCAAGGGGAAGCTTCCGAATGAACAGTTGTTAGTTGATTATATATTAAAGTATATTGCAGCAGAGAAGGATATGCAGGGAATAAAAGTACTTGTTACTGCAGGTCCTACGATGGAAGCAATCGACCCGGTTCGCTTTATTTCCAATCATTCAACTGGTAAAATGGGATATGCGATCGCCAGACAGGCGATGCTTCGTGGGGCGGATGTGACACTTGTAACAGGAAAGGTAGCGATCACACCGCCAGAATTCGTAACAGTAGTGCCGGTTACCTCTGCACAGGATATGTATGAAGCAGTAACGGCTGCCAGTGCAGATCAGGATATCATTATCAAGGCTGCCGCCGTTGCAGATTACAAACCGGCAGAAGTATCAGATAACAAGATCAAGAAATCGGATGCTGATATGAGCATTCCACTTACAAGAACAAAAGATATTCTTGCATTCCTTGGAATGCAGAGAGAAGAGGCAAGAAAGACAGATGGGGACAGCAGACTTGCCAGACAGATTATATGCGGATTTTCGATGGAGACACAGAATCTGCTGGAGAATTCCAGAAAGAAACTGGAAAAGAAGAAGATTGATATAGTCGCAGCAAATAACTTAAAGACAGCGGGGGCTGGATTTGGAACAGATACCAATGTGCTGACATTGATCACACAGGATGAAGATATTGAATTGCCACAGATGAGTAAAGAGGAGTGTGCAGACAGACTTCTTACCCAGTTAATAAAAATGAGGAAATAATATTAACCTGGAGGCTGGCGTTGAGCATAGAAAATAAGAAAAAGCTGCGGGTGTTATGCCTGGTGCTATTCATTTTATACAGTATATCCATTGTTTATTTCCTGATATTCAGCGATATGTTTGGAAGGGGACATGGATATGAAGAGATGCGGTACAATCTGACACCGTTTCTCGAGATTAAGCGTTTCGTAAAGTACAGAAGTTATATGACGACCACAAGCGTGATGTTGAATCTGGTTGGAAATGTTCTTGCTTTTGTACCATTTGGAATGTTGATCCGTTGGGTCAGAGGTAAAAAAACCGGATTTTTTACAGCGACTCTGGCGGCATTTGCGTTTTCGTTAAGTATTGAACTGGTACAGTTGATAACAAAACTTGGGGTGTTTGATGTTGATGATATTATCATGAATACCTTTGGCGGCATGCTTGGATATATCATATATTATATTCTGGCACGATTTGACAGAAAAAGGAGTAAAAAGATTGAAAAACAGTGATTTCAGGGTTTCTCCACCCGGAAGTTCAGGAGATACGATCATTTCATATATATTGGGAATTTTGGGCGGAATCTTTATAATACTTTCCGTGATCAAATCCATTATATCAAGAGGTACGGTAGAACGTATCTATGGGGTATTGATGATCAGTGCTTTTTTGATGGCATTTACCGGAATTGTATTCGGCGTGATCGGGTATCATGCAGAAGAAGGTGGAGTTACATCTAAGAAAATGGCGGTTTATCTGAATATCATAGTTTTTATTATATCAGGCATCTTTTTTATGAAGGGAATATAAGAGTGTGGATGAGAGACTGAAAAAACAACTGGATTTTATACTGGAGGTTGACAAGAGCAAATTTGTAGTCAGACAGACGTATCTGACAGATGGAATCAGAAAAGAAGATGATGCAGAACATTCCTGGCATATTGCACTTATGGCAATCTTACTGGCGGAATATTCAAATGAACCGGTTGACGTATTAAGAGTGGTTTCCATGCTGCTGGTTCATGATCTGATCGAGATAGATGCAGGTGATACATATGCATATGATAAAAATGCAAATGCAACAAAAAGAGAGAGGGAATTAAAGGCTGCTGACCGGATATTTAATATCCTGCCGGAAGATCAGGCGAAGAAGCTTCGAGGACTTTGGGATGAATTTGAGGAGTATCAGACGCCGGAAGCCAAATTTGCACATGTAATGGATAATCTGGCACCGGTTATGTTATGTGATGCAGTCGGAGGAAAAGGCTGGAAAGAGCATGGCGTTTTCGAGAACCAGGTGTATGGTAGAAACAAGCGGACACCAGAAGGATCAGAGACGTTATATCAGGTGATTGATGAGGTGTTCCGGAAGAACATTCAACTTGGGAACATAAAGGGAGACAATAAATGACATATTATAAGGATATAACAGCAGAATATGAAGATATCGAAGATCGTTACGAACTGATGGTTGAGCGAATCCGTTCAATCACAAAAGAGGAAACAGTGGACTTGCGGTATCGGGATTATTTTGTAAGAACCGGAGAATTTTTACTGCAGTTAGATAAAGTGATCGAAAAGGTAAAAAGTGGGATGCCCATTTCGAAGAGCTGTACAGCGGGTGAATTACAGCAGATAAATGCGGCACTTCATCAGGACGTTATGCCTGAAAATTACGAAACGAGTTATTGCAACTATGAATACACCAGACAGATATTTGGTGAGAAAATAGCAGAGGACGGGATTGAAGACACAGACAAGCGGGAATATTTATTTGCGGACTATCTGACATTTCTTTGTTATGAATTCCATGGACTGATCGCGGCAGCATTTGAAGGAAGAGTTGTAGACCTTACTGTATGGTTTGAATTGTTTGTAGAGATATATGGAATCTTTGAGGATGTTCCATCTGTTAAAGCAGTAAAAGATGCTATTTATTATTTTGAACATGATTATGCGGAGTTCTTCATGGATTATCGTGTGCGTGAGAAGATGGATCCGATTTTATCCTTTGCGACAGATATTGTCATGAAATGTGAAGATGGAGATAACAGCTATTTATATGAATATGGCGAATACATTGGAAAGAATGAATTGGAAACGGAAGCGTTTCTCCGCAGGATGTCATCAGAAAAAGTGGCATCGATTGCCCGAACTTATACAGAAGGATTTCGGCAGGGCTTTGTAGCGGCCGGAATTGATATGTCAAAAAAGAAGCATGTAAATATCAGGTATTCAATCGGTATGGAGCGTATTGTAAAAGCTGCGATCCTTCAGTTCCGTGATATGGGATTGGAACCGTTATGCTTCCGTTATGATACGAACCGCATCAACCGGACCAGAATGAACCGGATCGGCTATGTAGGTACTCCGGTAAATAAGCAGATGGATTACGACCATCAGATGGACCAGGCGTTATTTCTTGATCGCAAGCTGATGGAACGGAAATTAGAGATAATGCGTGGCGCTTATGAGAAATACAGATATGAGGCGTCCGTATATGCAGGACCGGCGTGTATCGAGATATTTGGTGAGACACCGTTTGAACCGGTGAGCAAGCCGGGACAGCTTACGCTTAGCAAGAAGCAGCAGGAGCTTGGTGTGGAATATACCAATGAACTGTCACAGATCGTGAATGAATATATACCGGGGGATGAGTACAGCTTTACGATCATCGCATATCCAATGCCGGAGATCGGAGATGATTATGAAGAAATATTTGAACAGATCATCCGGATCAACAATCTGGAAAGTGATGTATACCGTCCGGTTCACCAGATGATCATCGATGAGTTGGATCAAGCAGAATGGGTACATGTGATCGGACAGAATGGTAATCAGACTGATATGAAGGTAATGCTGCATGTGTTAGAGCACCCGGAGATAGAGACAAATTTTGAGAATTGTCTGGCGGATGTGAATATTCCTCTTGGCGAGGTTTTTACATCGCCGAAGCTTACCGGAACGCATGGAGTTTTAAATGTGAGTGAGGTCTATCTGAATGATCTGAAATATGTTGATCTCAAGCTGACCTTTGAAGATGGAAAGATCAAAACTTACACCTGTAAGAACTTTGACAGAGAAGAAGATAATGTAAAATTTGTAAAGGATAATCTTTTGGGCGGACGGGATACACTGCCGATCGGAGAGTTTGCGATCGGAACGAATACGACCGCATATGTACTTGCAAATAAATATAACATGGTATATAAATTGCCGATACTGATCGTAGAGAAGATGGGACCGCATTTTGCAGTCGGTGATACCTGCTATAGCTGGAGCGAAGAAAATATCCTTCATAATCCGGACGGCAAGGAAATCGTTGCAAAGGATAATGAGTGCTCGATCCTTCGAAAGACGGATATCAGCAAGGCATATTTTAACTGCCATACCGATATTACGATACCATATGATGAGATCGGAGGCATTTATTCGGTTCATGCAGATGGAACGAGAGTTGCCATTATCGAAAATGGCAGATTTGTTCTTCCGGGAACCGAGATGTTAAATGAGCCGTTTAAAGAGGCGGAATAAAAAATAAACCATATAAATGAGAGTAGATTCATCATCCTGAACATGGGAGAGAAGCTGTCATTTATATGGTTTATTTTATTTCATAGCGTTTAGCTGTGCTTTTATAAAGAAGTTAGTATTCGTATCGTATTTTATTATTTTAAAACAGACATTCGTTTATATCGTTTGTTAGAGTACAGTGCACTGTCTGCCTGACTTAACAGATCCTCGATCTTGATATCCGGATCACAGGAAAATTCCGATACACCGACACTCATCTCGATATAATATGGTTTGCCACAGGTTTCATTTAATTCATTGGACAATTCCTGAATCCTTGCCTGTACGGTCTTAGGAAAATCAGGATCGTCGATAAAAGCAAAGCATACAAACTCATCACCGCCGATTCGGCCGACAATATCGCTCGCCCGGAAACTTGTCATCAGGATATTTGCAATATTCTTTAAAGCAAAATCTCCATCGTTGTGTCCGAATTTATCGTTTACGATCTTTAAGCTGTCCATGTCTGCAAACAGCAGCATTGCCTTGCGTCCGTGATTGGCAGGTTTATTGATCAGGTATTCTACTTTTTCCATTAATCCACGTCTGTTATTGACTCCGGTCAGTTCATCGGAGGTAGACAGGTGATTTAACAGCTCATTTTTTTCATGAATCTCACTTAAGGACATTACTAATTGTTCTTTTGTCTGGATCTGTTCTTTTAAAAGTGATAAATATTTAAAAGAAGCCCCAAGATGAAGAGAAGTTGTATAAATGTGTCCAAAGTGATCTACATCTGTATTGCATACAAACAGACCATGATGTTGTTCATTTGTAAAAATAGGAACAATAACAGCGGTAAATCTATCTTCAAAACCGGTATATTCATTGTCAAAGATATCGGTAGATGCAATACGACGTGTTTCGCCTGATAAAACAGCCGTATGTTTTGGATTATAAAAAGCTTGAAGATACAAAGTATCCGGTGTTTTCCAGCTTCCGTCCGGTTGAATGGCGACGGGCTCATCATACTCATATAAATAAGATGCTGCAAATCCAAGGTCTTTTAATTTAGCAAGCATAGATGAAAAGGTTTTGGCTGTATCGGTTCCATATGTAAGAGTATCTCTTGTAATATAGATTGAAGACCATGATCCCGTTTTGCTGTCGTGTTCCTGTTGGTACAAAGAAGTTGATAAAAACTGTGCAATAGCACTTGTAATATGAGAATTTAGCCGATAGTATTCAGACCGTTTATCCGGATCATTAATTAATGTTGTGACGATGCCGGAAAAACAACGGAATGAAAATGCAATATTGGTTACTGAAAAGAAACTTGTGACAGGAGATGACAATAATGTCATCAGTTTGTCTACGATCAGATTCTTTGGATATGGTTTAGCCTTTGGTAAAATGGCAATTTCTATTATATCCTTCCAGATGCTGTTGATCTGATCAAGAACAATCGTACCAAAAAAGCTGTTTTTAATATTGCCTAAAATAGAATCGTCACAGTATTCCAGAATATCTGATACAGTAGAGAAACTGTCAATCGGCATATGTTCGGTATTTTCATGCAGACTGCACCCACATGATAATCGTTTTACAAAGTGGGAATCCAAGACAGAAGAACAGAATTCGCCTGCCTTAATATCCTGAATGATCTTGCCAACGGCACGATAGCCCAATGCAGGGGTGTTCGCGTTTACGGTTGTAAGGGGTGGAACCATAGTTACGGAACCGGGAGAGTTGTCAAAACCGATTACACTGATATCAGCTCCGATTCGGATGTTACGGCTTTTCAATTCCTGATAGCCACCGATAGCCATCTGATCGTTAGAGAAAATAATAGCATCCGCATCTGGGTTATCATCAAGCAGTTTACCGACAATCTCACGACTGTATTCAGAATAATCACCGTATACGATCATATCTTCAGTGACCGGAATGTTGTGAGCTTTCATTGTAGTTCGGTATACATTCAAACGTTCCAGAGCATCTTCATTTGTCTTTCTTCCGGCAACAAAACAGATATGCTTTCGGTTGTGATGAATAATCAGATGTTCGATGGCATCTCGAAGACCGGCAGTACTGTCGGTCTGTAAACAAGGATAACCTGAAACCTTAGATTCCAGAGTAAGGATTGGAATATCTTTAAAAGTATCCAAAAATGCTTCGATACTTTTTTGTGATATAAAAGATGCGATCGTACCAACGGACACGATCAGGGCATCCAGATTTTCTTTTTTAGCATAATAAAAAACAGAGTTGTACTGATAATCATAAATTTCGTTTTCAGGATCGTTAAATGAAGCATTTAAAAACATGCCCGGAAAGACGATAAGATTCACGTCCAGCTCTTTCGCTGCGTATTCAGCTCCTTTACATATTTCATTTGCATATTCATTGTCGAGATGACATATGAATAATCCGATGTTTAATCTATTATTTGTCATACAACTACCTCTTGTTAACGAAAAAAACAGTTACTCTGCATATAACATTATACTACCATAAATGGGAATCATTATCAAATTATATTTGATATTTATATAGTATTTTTCAAAAAAAGAAAACACGCCTTGCTGATAAACAAAATTGTGCCGAACAGAGCCCTGTTTTGGACTGCTATATTTGTGAGAATGGCTTCTTTACAAACAGAAATTAATCCCGTATAATTTATAAGAATCAATTGGCATGAAAATGCACTTTATAATGGATAAAACAGGAGGATTTTACAATGGATTACAAGAATGCCGGCGTTGATATTGAGGCAGGATATAAGTCAGTAGAACTTATGAAGAAGCACATCAAGACAACCATGAGACCAGAGGTATTAGGTGGTATCGGAGGTTTTGCTGGTGCGTTCAGTCTTGCAAAGATCAAAGAGATGAAAGAGCCTGTATTACTGTCTGGAACAGATGGATGCGGTACAAAAGTACAGCTTGCATATATCATGGATAAGCACGATACGATCGGAATCGATGCTGTGGCTATGTGTGTGAATGATATTGCATGTTCTGGTGGAGAACCTCTTTTCTTCCTGGATTATATAGCATGTGGTAAGAATTATCCGGAAAAGATCGCTACGATCGTAAGTGGTGTTGCAGAAGGCTGTAACCAGTCCGGCGCAGCTTTAGTTGGCGGCGAGACAGCAGAGCATCCGGGGCTTATGCCGGAGAATGAGTATGACCTTGCAGGATTTGCTGTTGGTGTCGTAGAGAAGGATGAACTTATCACAGGAGAGAATATCAAAGCCGGAGATACATTGATCGGTATCGCTTCAAGCGGTGTACACAGCAATGGTTTTTCACTGGTTCGTAAAGTATTTGAGATGACAAAGGAATCTCTGGATACATATTATGATGAACTTGGAACAACACTTGGCGAAGCACTTCTTGCTCCGACAAGAATTTATGTAAAAGCATTAAAGGCAGTAAAGGATGCCGGTGTAATGATTAAGGGTTGCAGCCACATCACAGGCGGTGGCTTCTATGAGAACATTCCAAGAATGCTTCCGGACGGAGCTCGTGCGCAGGTGAAGAAGGACTCATATGAAGTGCCTGCTATATTCAAGCTCCTTGCAAAGAAGGGCGATATAGATGAGCATATGATGTACAATACGTATAACATGGGAGTTGGTATGTGCCTTGCAATAGATCCTACAGATGCAGATAAGACAATAGCAGCTATAGAGAGTGCCGGAGACAAGGCATTTGTTCTCGGTACAGTAGTAGCCGGTGAAAAGGGAGTAGATTTATGCTAAGAATAGCAGTTCTGGTTTCCGGTGGCGGTACGAACTTACAGGCGATCATTGATGCAATCGCAGCAGGAAAGATCACAGACACCGAGATCGCAGCAGTTATCAGTAATAATAGAAATGCCTATGCACTGGAACGTGCAAAACAGGCAGGTATAAAAGATATCGTAGTATCACCAAAGGATTTTGAAACAAGAGATGTATTTAATGAGAACCTGTTGAAGATTTTACAGGAAGTGAATCCGGATCTGATCGTACTTGCGGGATACCTTGTAGTTATTCCGGAGATTGTGATTGATGCATTTGAGAACCGGATTATCAATATCCATCCTTCTCTGATTCCTGCTTTTTGTGGTACAGGTTATTATGGACTCAAGGTTCATGAGGCAGCGTTAAAAAGAGGTGTAAAAGTAGTAGGTGCTACAGTACATTTTGTAGATAAAGGAACCGATACCGGTCCGATCATTATGCAGAAAGCGGTTGCGGTACAAAACGGAGATACTCCGAAGGTGCTTCAGCAGAGAGTCATGGAGCAGGCAGAGTGGAATATTCTACCTGCTGCTATTGATAAGATTGCACATGGAAAGGTTCGGATCGAAGACGGCATAACAGTTGTAGAAGACTGACAGGAGGAAAACAAATGAAGATTTTAGTTGTAGGTGGCGGCGGAAGAGAACATGCTATTATTACAAGTATTGCAAAGAGCAGTAAAGTAACAAAAATCTATTGTGCACCGGGAAATGCAGGTATTGCAGAATTGGCAGAATGTGTGGATATCGGTGTTATGGAATTTGATAAACTGGTTGATTTCGCAAAGAAGGAAGCAGTTGATCTTGCAGTTGTAGCTCCGGATGACCCGTTGGTTGCCGGTGCAGTTGATGCATTTGAAGCAGCGGGCATCCGTGCATTCGGTCCTCGAGCAAATGCAGCGATCATCGAAGGTTCAAAGGCATTTTCCAAGGATCTTATGAAAAAATACAATATACCTACAGCCGCATATGAGAATTTTACAGATGCAGAATCAGCACTTGCATATCTTGAAACGGCAAGCTTCCCGATCGTATTAAAAGCAGATGGACTGGCACTTGGTAAGGGTGTTCTGATCTGTAAGGATCTGGAAGAAGCAAAAGCCGGTGTAAAAGAGATTATGCTGGATAAGCATTTTGGAAATGCAGGTAATACTATGGTTATCGAGGAATTTATGACAGGGCGTGAGGTGTCTGTTCTTGCATTCTGTGATGGTACAACGATTAAGCCAATGACCTCCGCACAGGATCATAAGCGTGCACAGGACGGTGATCAGGGATTGAATACCGGTGGAATGGGAACATTTTCACCAAGCCCATTCTATACAGACGAGATTGCAGATTATTGCATGGAGAATATATACAAGCCTACAATGGCAGCCATGAAGGCAGAGGGAAGAGAGTTCAAGGGTGTATTATTCTGCGGACTTATGATCACGCCACAGGGCGTAAAGGTACTGGAATATAATGCAAGATTTGGAGATCCGGAGGCGCAGGTTGTTCTTCCTAGAATGAAGAATGATATCATTGATGTATTTGAGGCGTGTATTGACGGAACTCTGGATCGGGTAGAGCTTGAATTTGAAGACAACGCTGCTGTATGTGTAGTACTTGCATCTGACGGTTATCCGGTTTCCTATAAGAAAGGCTATCCGATCTCAGGCCTTGAGACATTCAAAGACAAGGACGGATACTATGTATTCCATGCTGGAACTAAGTTTGAAGATGGCAAAGTTGTAACAAATGGCGGTCGTGTACTTGGAGTAACAGCTACAGGAAAGGATCTTCATGAAGCCCGTGCAAATGCATACAAGGCAACCGGGTGGATCACATTTGAGAATAAATATATGCGTCATGATATCGGTAAAGCGATTGATGAGTGTTAATTATTATTGAAAGATATACGAAAGAAAAAAGTCTCTGGGGAACATACTAATATATGGGAGCCGGGGACTTTTGTATCATAACAGAAGATAGTAGGCAGAAAATGTCATATACTATGAAAAAAGAGGTGACATAATTTGAAACTTCCGAACAGTGAAAAATTACAGGAAATATTAAAAGAAGCCAAACGGATATCCAAGAAGCTGGGGCAGAACTATATAGGAAGTGAACATCTGTTGATGGCACTTACCTTTGTCAGTGATACGGCACCGTTTGTTGTTTTACAGGAAAATGGAGTAACGATACAGTCGATCATTAATATCTTAAGCCAGATACCATTAGCCGGAGGAACCTTTGGCACAGAGAAAAGCAAATATACAAAATCCGCAGAGTCGATCCTGGAGCTTGCGGGAAATGAAGCAAAACGTCTGGAAAGTACAGAGGTAGGAAGCGAGCATCTTCTGATTGCCATTTTGAAGCATCTGGATTGTACGGCGGTAAAAATCATACTGTCATTAAAGGCAAATATACAGAAAATATATGTAGACATCATGTCTGCATGTGGAGTGGATGGCAGTACGGCAAAGAAAGAATTTGTAAGTCTGAAAAAGGGAAAGAATAAATCCAAGGCATCGGCAACACCGACGTTGGATCAGTTCTCCAGAGATATGACGATGGATGCCCGTATGGGAAATCTAGATCCGGTTATAGGCAGAGAGAAAGAGATAGAGCGTGTACTTCAGATTTTAAGCAGACGTATGAAGAACAACCCATGTATGGTTGGAGAACCGGGTGTAGGTAAGACTGCGGTAGCAGAGGGGATTGCTTACCTGATCGCTGCAGGAGATGTGCCGGATACAGTACGGGATAAGCGACTGTTGTCGCTAGATTTATCCAGTATGGTAGCGGGTTCCAAGTACCGTGGAGAATTTGAGGAACGGATCAAGAAGGTGATCGCAGAGGTAAAAAATGCCGGAAACGTCATTCTGTTTGTGGATGAGCTTCATACGATCATCGGAGCCGGTGGAGCAGAGGGAGCAATCGATGCATCTAATATCTTAAAACCATCCTTATCGCGCGGAGAGATCCAGATGATCGGAGCGACGACACGTGCAGAATACAGAAAATATATAGAAAAGGATGCAGCGTTGGAGCGAAGATTTCAGCCGGTCTATGTGGAAGAGCCGACCAATGAAGAAACAGTAGAGATCTTAAAGGGACTTCGCTCTGCATACGAGGAACATCATCATGTAGAGATCAGTGATCAGGCACTGGAAGCAGCGGTATCATTATCGGTTCGATATATCAGTGACCGTTTCCTGCCGGATAAAGCCATTGATCTGATGGATGAAGCATGTTCCAGAAAACGTCTGGGATTTGGAAAGAAAGCAAAGAAGACTCTGCCATTGGAGCTTGAGATACAGGCGTTTTCCGATGATATTGAGAACCTTTTAGAGGCTGGAGATATCGATGAAGCGGCAGAACTGTTAAAGAAACAGAGAAAGCTGGAAACAAAGCTCGATAAAATGAAGCAGAATAAAAATGCGAAAAGTGTTGTAGTAGATGCAGAGGATATTGCGGATGTTGTATCTGTATGGACGAAGATTCCGGTAAATAAACTGACCGAACAGGAATCCAAACGTCTGGAACGTCTGGAAGAGGAGCTGCATAAGAGAGTTGTCGGTCAGAATGAAGCAGTTGATGCGGTAGCAAAGGCGATTAAGAGAAGTCGTGTAGGCTTAAAAGATCCAAAACGTCCGGTTGGTTCGTTCTTATTCCTTGGGCCTACCGGCGTAGGTAAGACTGAATTGTCGAAGGCTCTTGCAGAAGCGGTATTCGGCAGCGAGGACGCGCTGATCCGTGTCGATATGTCGGAGTATATGGAGAAACACAGTGTGTCGAAGCTGATCGGGTCACCTCCGGGCTATGTTGGCTTTGAGGAAGGTGGACAGCTTAGTGAGAAGGTTCGTTCCAATCCGTACTCTGTTATATTGTTTGATGAGATAGAAAAGGCACACAGTGATGTGTTTAATATATTATTGCAGGTACTGGATGATGGACATATTACAGATTCTCAGGGCAGAAAAGTAGATTTTAAGAACACGATCATTATCATGACATCGAATACTGGCGCACAGAGGATTATTGATCCGAAGAAGCTTGGATTTGTTACTGCGTCAAATGCAGATACAGAGCACGAAGATATGAAGAAGAATGTTATGGATGAGGTAAAACAGAACTTCAAGCCGGAGTTCTTGAACCGTATTGACGACATTATCGTATTTCGAGCACTGACAGAGGATGATGTAAGAAATATTTCAAATCTTCTATTAAAAGAATTAAAGCAGCGTGTTGCATCGCAGATGGAGATTCAGTTGAAGTTTGGAGATGCAGTTAAGAAACTGATCTTTGAGAAAGGCTACGATAAGAAATACGGAGCAAGACCGTTGAAACGTGCGATTCAGACGAATATAGAAGATGTGCTTGCAGAAGCAGTCTTAAAAGGTGAGATTAAACGGGGAGATACCGTTCAGGTGACTGTGCGCAACGATAAGGTGAAGTTTGTAGTAAAAAATGAACCTGAAAAGTAGTTGCTTCCAATTCTATAAAATAATTGTGAACTGATTATATTTGGTGTGGTAAAAGCCGGAGCATTATTGTATAATCAGATTATAAAAGTGCCGGGTAAGGCATGAGTATAATGTACAGGAGGATAAAAATGTCAGTAATCAACGATTTAATTAACATAGAGTCCGATTCACTGGATTTCGGAAATTATGAATTAGCAACAAAGACAAAGAAAGATGGTATTGAATATAAAGGTGATATCTATAAGATCAAGACTTTCAATGAGATCACCAAGCTTGAGAAGAATGGTATGTTTGTATATGAATCAGTACCGGGTACAGCAGTACATGGCTTCCGTTCATCAGAAGAAGATGTATCATTTATAGTAGAAGGAACAGAGACCTCATCTATTACACTGGAGCTGGAACCGGAAACAGATTACAAGATTCATATTGATGATATATATGTAGGAAAGAATAAAACAAATCTCGGTGGCAAGTTAAGCATCAGTGTAGATCTTGAACCGGGCAGAGAAGTAAAGGTAGACGTCAGAAAAGCATTTGACTAGGAGTTTATATGGCAAAAGAAAAACAGATCTTTTTTTGCCGGGAATGTGGATTTGAGTCAGCAAAATGGATGGGACAGTGTCCGGGATGCAGATCCTGGAATACGTTCTGTGAAGAAAAAGTAACGGTAGGCGCCAGAAAACAGTCCGGAGGACGGACTGCTGTGGTGCCTACAAGTATTTTAGAAGTAAAAACGGCTGATGAGACAAGATTTTCCACAGGACTGGAAGAATTGAACAGAGTACTTGGAGGAGGAATCGTAAACGGTTCTCTTGTTTTGGTAGGGGGAGATCCCGGTATCGGTAAGTCGACAATCCTGCTTCAGATGTGCAGAAATCTATCAGCGAACGGTCATAAGATCCTCTATGTTTCAGGCGAGGAATCTTTGTCACAGATCAAGATGCGCGCGGAACGAATTGGTACATTTCAGAAGGATATGCTACTTTTGTGCGTAAATAATCTGGAAGATGTAGAAGAATATGTTAAGAAGGACAGACCGAAGGTTATTGTTATCGACTCGATCCAGACAATAGTAGTAGAAGATATTGCTTCGGCACCGGGAAGTGTATCTCAGGTAAAAGAAGTAACAGCACGTTTGATGCAGATGGCAAAACAGATGGATATAGCGATCTTTATCGTTGGACATGTTACGAAGGAAGGAACGGTAGCAGGCCCGAGAAATCTGGAACATATGGTAGATACGGTGTTGTATTTTGAAGGCGATCGTAATGCAGGCTTCCGTATTCTTCGTGCGGTAAAGAACCGATTTGGATCAACGAATGAGATCGGTGTATTTGAAATGCTTGAAACCGGCTTATCAGAGGTGAATAATCCATCGAAGGTTATGCTGGCAGGCAGACCGCTTCAGACATCCGGTTCGGTTGTGGTATGTTCTTTAGAAGGAACCAGACCGATCCTGTTGGAGATCCAGGCACTGGTCTGCCAGACCAGCTTTAATCTACCGAGACGTACAACAGTTGGTTTGGACTATAATCGTGTGAACCTTCTTCTTGCGGTACTTGAAAAGAGAGCGGGGATGGTGTTATCAGGAAGTGATGCATATGTCAATATAGCCGGTGGTATGCGGCTTGATGATCCGGCAGCAGATCTTGGAATTGTATTTGCACTTGTTTCCAGTTTTCGTAATCGTCCATTGGATGAGAGTATGGTCGTATTCGGTGAAGTAGGACTTTCAGGAGAAGTTCGTGGCGTATCCGCAGCAGAGCAGCGTGTAAGAGAAGCTGTGAAAATGGGTTTCCGGACATGTATTATGCCAAAGACAAATGCAGAGCATCTTAAGAGTATAGAGGGCATAAAAGTAGTAGGAGTATCGAATATCAGTCAGGCGTTAGAGTATATATAAGATTGTATTTATTTTAATACAATTTTTGTCAAAAAAAGTGTTGACATCTGACGTCTGATTTAGTATTATATCAACTGTTCG